>Ga0335398_10000830_pt1 | contig 53899 bp, 54 predicted proteins | sample BON03_FD_205742 | JGI IMG/M metagenome (GOLD analysis project Ga0335398, IMG submission 205742) | Freshwater microbial communities from Lake Bonney liftoff mats and glacier meltwater in Antarctica - BON-03 (spades assembly) (version 2) | ecosystem: Environmental > Aquatic > Freshwater > Ice >... | reverse complement strand
GTCGTACTTACTTAAACATTTTCATGTTTTTGTGACTACTAAACATCAGATCTTCTTTTTGCAAAATCGACCCAACGAAAGTACCCACACAAATTACTTGATACTATTTTTTTAAAGAGCTATTTGATGCAACGTGCTGTCTGCAACAAAGAAGCGAGAATTATACAGGCTCTCACTAAACTGTCAATCTTTATTGTTAAGTATTATCTCTAATACCAATCCAACTAATTCTTAATTTGGTGGGCCGTCCGCGATTCGAACGCGGGACCATCGGATTAAAAGTCCGGTGCTCTACCAGCTGAGCTAACGGCCCAAACCAAGACGCGAAATAATACGCTATTCTGAAAAAATAACAACCCTTTTAAGAATTATTTTCATATTCAGTCTTACCACTCGTACGATTAACAATTAAAATTCTTTCAGAGCAACAACTTAAAGCATTACATCGCTGACATCGCTTTTTTTACTTTTATCCTACTCATCAGATACAACATACTTCCGTTTATTTACACAATATCTGCGTCAATCAATGACTCAATATCTATTAGCGGCTATATATAATAAAGTAAGTATTAAATACTGATTTACATCTGGTAATGGGTGGGATCTAGTATTCCTGCTTGTTCGAATCCTTGACGTCTTAAACGACATGAATCGCATCGTCCGCATGCCTTACCGTTGTTATCGGCTTGATAGCATGAAACAGTTAGACTGTAATCGACGCCTAATTTTATGCCTTGCTGAATAATCTCTGCTTTAGACATATTAATGAGTGGTGCATGAATTGATAGCTTATTACCTTCAACTCCCGCTTTCGTTGCAAGATTAGCCAATGTCTCAAATGCTGCAATAAAATCAGGTCGACAATCTGGATAGCCAGAATAATCAACTGCATTAACACCTACATATATAGCATTAGCCTTTAATACTTCTGCCCAACCTAACGCTATGGATAAAAATACGGTATTTCGAGCAGGCACATAAGTAATAGGAATACCTTGTTGCTCTTGCTCTGGCACATCAAGCTTTTCATCTGTTAATGCTGATCCACCGATGCTACGTAAATCTATATTAATTACTTTGTGTTCAATCGCACCGTACAGTGATGATAACTTAGCAGAAGCAACCAGTTCTGAATCGTGTCGTTGTCCATAATTAAAGCTCAATGTATAACAATCAAAGCCCTGACTTTTAGCCATTGCTAGTACGGTTACTGAGTCAAGGCCACCAGATAATAAAATTACTGCTCGCTTCATCGGCCTTGCTCATCGTTCCATAGATATTTATGCATTTGTATTTGCATTCGTACTGCTAAATTATCTTCAATAATCCACTCAGCTAGATCTGCTGGATTTAATTTGCCGTGAATGGGTGAAAATAGTATTTCACAACGATCGACAAGATTGTATTCAATTAATTTCATACGAGACCAGTCATAGTCATTGCGGTCACAAATGACAAATTTGACTTGATCTTGACCTTTCAACTTATCGATATTGCTGTATTTATTTTTGGTTTCTTCACCTGAAGCAGGCGTTTTCAGATCCATGACACAAACAACGCGTGGATCAACGGCTGCTATATCAATCGCGCCACTGGTTTCCAAAGATACTTCGACATTAAGGTTGCATAGAGCAGTCAATAATTCGAAGCAAGTATGCTGGGCTAGGGGTTCGCCACCTGTAACGGTCACATAGCGGGGGTTATAAGCAGAAACTGCTTGAACAATATCTGCAATCTCCATCTTTTCACCGCCGGTAAATGCATATGCGGTATCACAGTAGTCACACCGCAGTGGACAGCCTGTCAAACGAACAAATACCGTTGGCAAACCAACGGTACGTGTCTCACCTTGCAAAGAATAAAAAATTTCTGTAATTCGACACTGCGCCATAGCGACCTCTTCTACCTTTATGGCTTAGCGTGTTTCTTGTTTAATGCGATCTAATCTCACTTTTGCTAACTTAGCTGCAGATGTATTTGGATATTGCTGCATCACATTACTTAACATTAGTTTAGCGCCTTCAACGTTACCCAGTTCATATTGGCTGAAACCTAGTTTCAACATAGAATCAGGCACTTTAGTACTTGCTGGAAATTTATCAATAACAGTCTGAAATGCCATTATCGCTAATTCAAAATGACGAAGTACGTAGTTAGCTTCTCCTTGCCAATAATAAGTATTGGATAAATAACTGCTTTGAGGATACTGTGTAGGAAAAGCAGATAATGCCGCAACAGCTTGTTCATACTGGCCACTACGCAAAATCTGTAAGGCAGATTGATAAGCTGCCTCGCCATTTTCTACTGCAACAGGAGCACCTTCTGGCTGTTGGGTGTTTATCGGTTGGTCTACTGATTCTAGCTTAGTATCGTTTACCGATGAACTCGGTGACTCTAGTTGATTCTCTTGCGGTATGACGGCAGGTGTTTGACTAACTGTTGCTGCCTGTCCTTGTAATCGCTGGTCAAGATCAAGGTAAAGTTCACGTTGTTGTTTTTTCATCGATTCTAATTCATGACGTAATGACTCATTCTCACCATGTAATTTCTGAATTGCATTTTGTTGTTGGTCGACACGACCTAGTAGAGATACTAGGCCTTGTCCTTGGATAATCCGCTCTAAACGATCAATACGCTGTGATAATGCTGCTTCATCAGCCAGAACGACGGTCGACATTATCGGTGATAACATCATGGCAATCACTGCGGCTTTTTTAGTCAACATTTTCATTTTTTAGCGTCCTAGGTAAGTCAATTCAACACGGCGATTTTGCGACCAAACAGATTCGTCATATCCTTCCACTGCTAAGCGTTCTTCACCATAGCTAGTTACTTGGAACTGATTAATACTCGCACCTTGTAACATTAAAATTTGACGAATCGCTAAAGCACGACGCTCACCTAACGCCAAGTTATATTCACGAGATCCACGGTCATCTGTATGCCCTTCAACACGAATATTTACGTTTGGATGAGAGCTCAAATAAGCAGCATGAGCTTCTAAGATAGGTAAGTCTTGTGGTCTAACAGAACTGCTATCATAATCGAAATAGACAATACGATGTGACAATGGGTTTGCAGGATCATTAAACTGACTATCTTGATAGCCACCTTCGCCTACGTTAACTTGTTTTTCGTCACCATTAACATCAGATCCATAAGCCTTCCCACCTTCAAGACCAGAAGAATCTGCATTACGATCTTCAATAGACACATCACCATTTTGCATGGCATCAGCATTTTTTGCTTTACCAAGACTGCTACAACCAGCTAAACCTGTTAAACCTATAAGTATCATTGATACCGTTAATAATTTGATTACTTTCATTTAAATTGCTCCTCGAAGCGTGTTAATTTATTTGTTAATTTATTTGTTAATTTGTTAATTTATTTTCTTATTGGTGACCATGCGGGTTCGCGTACGTCAATCCCGGCCTCTCCTAAACGTTGTTGAATACGCCCATCAACCGACACTGCGGCTAATACCCCTTTACCATTTCTTTCAGTGGCGTACAGGATCATACGACTATTAGGCGCAAAGCTCGGTGATTCATCACGCCCCGTTTCAGTCAAGACTTGAACAGCCCCTGAAGTTAAATCTTGTACTGCAATATAATACTTACCACCTACGCCATGAACCATTGCTAAATAACGGCCATCAGCTGACACATCAGGTGATGAGTTATAGTTTCCTTCAAAGGTAATCCGTGACGCATTGCCACCATCGACCGATACTTTATATATTTGTGGTCGTCCACCACGATCTGAGGTAAATAGCAGGTTATTACTATTGGGTAACCATACCGCCTCAGTATCAATAGATTGAGAGTTATGCGTCACGCGCGATAAATTACCAGACGCGAGCTCCAATACATATATCTCTGGATTTCCTCCTTTCGATAACGTTAAAGCTAATTTCTTACCATCTGGAGACCATGATGGAGCACTGTTTATACCTTTAAAAGCGGCAACTGAATTACGAAGACCACTGCGCATTTCCTGCACAAATACTTCTGTCTTTCCGTTTTCAAATGACACATAACTCAGGCTTTCACCATCTGGAGACCAATTGGGTGACATTATCGGTTCTTTAGACTGCAACACCGTCCGTGGATTAGCACCATCAGCATCGGACACTTGTAAGGCAAAGCGTTTACTGCCATCAGCATTGTTAATAGCGGTTACAAAAGCCAAACGAGTAGCAAACACACCTATTTCACCGGTTAAGGCATGATATATCTGATCTGCTATCTGATGAGCTAAGCGACGTAAACCTGATGCAGGTACTTGATAACGTTTACCAACCAGCTGCTGCGCCTTATAGACATCAAATAATTGGAATTGGACATCATAAGTTTGACCGTCAACACTACTCACTTTGCCGATCACCAAGCCTTCCGACCTCAATAAACGCCAATCAGCAAAATTAACCTCCGCTTGTTCATGTGGCCGGGAGATCAGGTCTTGATCTGGCAACGGAGCAAATCGGCCGCTACCCGCCAAATCATTGCGAATAACTTCTGACATGTCTACTGGTGCTGTAAAACCTTCGCTGCCAAACGGCACCAATGCGATAGGCAATGCGGCTTCTGAACCACCGGTTATTTCAATTACTAATTCAGCACGTGCTTGCCATGATAGTACTGAAACAAATAATCCTAGTGCAATTAACCATGATTTGGTCATTACGTCACCCTCTTACTCAGGTTTAAAAATAAATTGAAAATCGCGTAAAGCAGCCGCAGCTTTTGGATCTGTGGGTTGTGGCCATGGCGCTGCTCTGTATACGGCTGACTCTGCCGAGCGATCAAAAATTGCATTACCACTACTTTTTACCACTATTACTTGTTTTACATCACCACTCGGTAACAAGGTTACTCGCAAAGTACTTTGTAGCCCACTTTCTGCAATACCAGGTCTTAGCCAATTACGTTTAATGCGTTGTTTAATCATTAAAGAATATTGATCAACCACACCTGCAATTCGCTTGGATTCTTGCTCTTGTTGCTCTGACGCTAAACTATCTTGCAATAATCTATCAGCCTCAGCAATTTGCGCTTTACGTTCTGCTTCCACTTTACGCGCTTCTTCTGCCTTACGCGCATCTTCTGCTTTGAGTTTTAACTCTTCGGCTTTTTTACGATCTGTCTCAGCTTTAAGTTTAAGTGCTTCTTCGGCTTTACGTTCTTTCTCAGCTTCAAGTTTACGATCCTCTTCTGCCTTGCGATCAGCCTCCGCCAGTTGCTTTTTCTTTTCCGCAGCTTTACGTTCTTGCTCAGCTTTAGATTTTAGTTCTTCTTCATGCTTACGATCTTGCTCAGCTTTCTTTTGTTTTTCTTCAGCAACTTTCCGCTCTTGCTCAGCATTTTTCCGTTTTTCTTCAGCAATTTTACGCTCAGCTACCGCTTGCTGCTGTTTAATTTCTTCCTGCTTACGATCTTGCTCTAATTTTGCAATTTTTTCTTTTTCTTGTTTAGCTTTAGTTTCTAGTTGTTGCTGTTCTATCTTTGCTCGTTCTTGCTGATCTTGATATTCCAACTCTTTGCGAGCTAATTCTTTTTGTGTGTCGTCTAAGCGTTGTTGCACAAGATCTTGCCTTTCTTGTTCAGCATTGCGTTTATTATCTTCAACTTCTTGCTGACGCACCATTTCTTGAAGAATATTGGCCTCGTCCATCATTGTTGCTTGCACAATCTCAACTTGCTCAGGTTGAGCAATAGGCTTAGGGATTGACTGGGAGTCCATACCAATTACAAATAATCCAAGTAATAGGATATGCAGTAACACTGAAAAACTGCCGGCGGTGATATTTTCTACGGATGTATTTTTCATTAGTAAGTTAGTGTGCAGCTGTGGTTTCGGGTTGTTTGGTAATTAATCCTACACTAGGTGCTCCCGCTAATTGTAATAAGGCCATTACTGTAACAACTTGTCCATAGTTAGCGGCATTATCACCTTTTACCATTACTTGTGTATTTGGGCTACGACGTAAAACAGCAGCAACTTTGACCTGTAATTCCTGCGCATCAATCGGTTGATCTTGTTTATCACCAATAGCCACGTAAAAATAACCATCAGCATCAACCGAAACGACTAAGGGTTCACTGTTATCATCCGGCGGGCTGACTGCATTTGCGGCCGCTTCCGGCAAATCGACCTTTACCCCTTGAGTAAGCATCGGTGCCGTGATCATAAATATAATCAGCAGTACCAACATAACATCAATGTAGGGAACTACATTGATTTCAGCCATCGGTTTACGACGTTGTCTTTTATTATTAACGGCCATGAGTCAAACTCGTGATTAACTGTGTTGGCGGTGCAAAATAGAAGAAAATTCTTCTAAGAAGTTATCGTAACGATTAATCAATCGTTCAGCCTTGTGCGAATAACGGTTATAAGCAATTACCGCAGGAATGGCAGCAAACAAACCCATTGCTGTAGCAATAAGTGCTTCAGAAATACCTGGCGCAACCATAGCTAATGTGGCTTGTTGAACCTCACCAAGGGCGCGGAATGAATTCATTATTCCCCACACCGTACCAAATAGACCTATATAAGGACTCGTTGAACCCGCTGTTGCCAAAAATGGTAATGTCTCTTCTAAGCGATCAATTTCACGAGCAAGTGATATGCGCATTACCCGTTGAGCACCATCAAGCACCGCTGGTGAAGCTGGCTCTGCTTTTTTAAGTCGCACAAACTCTTTAAAGCCCACTTCAAATATCCCTTCCATTCCCCGACTGATATGAGGGCGCGATGAAATATCCTCATATAAGCGATTTAATTCATTACCTGACCAGAATTTGTCTTCAAATAAGTCAGCTTCTCGTGTTGCCTGTCTCAACTCACTGCGCTTTTTAAAAATAATCGTCCACGAATACACGGAGACTAACAATAATATCAGCATCACTAACTTAACCAGCAAGCTGGCTTCTGCAATAAGGGTCACTAAAGAAAGATCAGCGTTCACCTTGTATCTCCATCAAAATAAAGGGAGGAATCGACATGGGTCGAAACCGGTTGGAATCTAAACAAGCAATTTTGACTGTCGCATCGCACAACAGTTCATTATCGCGGAAAATTTTTTGTTCAAACGACATACTCGCACCTATCGCCTTGATTAACTGTGATCTAATCAACAAACAATCATTAAGGCGCGCGGGGCGACGAAAGTTTAATTGCATAGAATGTACAGCAAACAGACACTGATGGTGTGTGATTAATTTATCTTGCTCAAAGCCTAAAGATCTCAACCATTCAGTACGTGCGCGTTCCATGAAGTTGAGATAGTTTGAATGATAAACCACGCCTCCGCTATCAGTATCTTCATAATAAATTCGGATTGGCCATTCAAAGTTCTTCATAATTAGTCCTCGTTTGGCGTCAAACCCAAATGTAGCCATGCTCTCTTAGTTGCCACACGTCCCCGTGGCGTTCGCATAATAAAGCCTTCTTGGATTAAAAATGGCTCTAAAACATCCTCGATCGTGCCTCGCTCCTCACCAATTGCGGCGGCAAGATTATCCACCCCAACGGGGCCACCATCAAATTTTTCAATAATTGCCCGTAATAATTTACGATCTAGCATATCAAAACCATTATCGTCGACATCGAGCAGGTTAAGCGCTTGTCTAGCAATTTCAGCCGTAATATCACCATTAAATTTTACTTCTGCATAGTCACGTACTCTACGTAACAAGCGATTAGCAATCCTCGGTGTACCTCGTGATCGTCGCGCAATTTCATTCGCACCACTGATATCAAGATGAACGCCAAAAATACGTGCGCTACGCTGAACAATGGTGCTTAAATCTGAACTAGAATAAAATTCTAATCGTTGCACAATACCAAAACGATCGCGCAATGGTGATGTTAAAGAGCCTGCTCGTGTCGTTGCGCCCACCAGCGTAAACGGTGCTAATTCAAGTTTAATTGAACGAGCAGCTGGACCTTCGCCAATCATAATGTCTAACTGGTAATCTTCCATCGCGGGATACAAAACTTCTTCGACAATCGGACTTAAACGGTGAATTTCATCAACGAACAATACGTCGTTAGGCTCAAGATTAGTCAGTAATGCAGCTAAATCACCCGGCCTTTCTAATACTGGCCCAGAAGTTTGTCTAAGGTTAACGCCCATTTCGTTAGCGATAATATGTGCCAATGTCGTCTTGCCTAATCCCGGTGGACCGAAAATTAAGGTGTGATCTAAGGCTTCATTACGATTTCTAGCTGCCGTAATAAACAAATCCATCTGTTCTCGTACCGCAGGCTGACCAATATAATCTTTTAAGGCCGACGGACGAATAGCGCTGTCTTGATACTCTTCATTCATATTGGCAGTCGCATTTACAAATCGCTCATCTTCCATGACTTATTTTCTCTGTAAGGCCATTCGGATAAGCGCTTCTGTCGTCAAACCATCACTGGCTAAAACGCGAATCATCTTATCGGCTTCAATCGGTTTGTAGCCAAGCGAAATCAACGCTTCAATCGCCTCATCTTTTGCGCCAGCTAAACTTGCAGCCGTTGAGACTACAGGTTTTAACCCCATGGCCCCACTGATATCTTTGAGGCGATCACGCATTTCTATAATCAAACGTTCTGCTGTTTTTTTACCCACACCAGGCAAACGCGTCAGACTATCTGCATCACCTTCTTGTACACTGCGCGAGAAATCATCCACATCACTTCCCGACAAAATAGTAAGCGCTAACTTTGCTCCTACACCGTTTACTTTTAGTAAACTACGAAATAATAAACGCTCGCGGCTGGTGGCAAAGCCATATAATAATTGGGCATCTTCTCGAACGACTAAATGGGTAAATAATGAGACTTCTTCATTAATCGCTGGTAAGTTGCAAAATGTCGACATTGGCGCGGCAACCTCATAGCCAACACCTTGAACATCTAACACCAAATCAGGCGCTTGTTTTTCTATAATAATTCCGCGTAAACGACCAATCATCGACTGTAACGACCTCCACGACGGGAAGTACGCATTCCTTCTGGTAGCTTACTAGCTTGACTGCCGCCTACTGCGGCAAAGTTTGCATGCGTTATAGCACAAGCTAATGCATCAGCAGCATCTTCTAAGGGTACATCTGGCAGTGTTAAAATGAGCGACATCATATATTGGACTTGCTCCTTTTGAGCGTGACCGTTACCCACAACAGCTTTTTTAATTTGAGTCGCCGTATACTCATGAATACTAAGATTTTGGCTTACCCCAGCACAGATTGCAGCCCCGCGTGCCTGACCCAGTTTTAAAGCCGAGTCCGCATTTTTATGTAAAAATACTTTTTCAATCGCCATCATATCTGGTTGGTAACGCAGAATAATATCAGTTAAACCTTCAAATATTTGTTTCAAACGACCCGGAAAGTCACCATCTCCGACCAATAAACGACCATTGATCACATGTTTTATTTTTCGGCCATCTAACTCAATGATACCAAAGCCCGTTTTCCGTGAGCCTGGATCAATGCCTAAAATACGCGACATAATAAATGAAGGTTTTTAATCTGCATCTAACTGCGCCATTACCTCATCAGAGAAGTCAGCATTAGAATAGACATTTTGTACATCGTCAAGATCTTCAAAAGCTTCAATCATAGCCATTGCCTTTCGGGCATCATCAACCTCTAAACTAGTCGTTAATTCTGGGTGCATGGTTACTTCGGCTGATTCAGATTCGAAGCTTGCAGAAATTAATGCTTCCTTCACAGAATCAAAGTCTTCAGGGCTGGTAAATACATCAACTGAACTATCATCATTAGTCACAATATCTTCCGCGCCAGCTTCCAATGCGACTTCCATCACCGCATCTTCATCCGTTCCTGCTGGCAAACTGATAATACCTTTTTTATTAAACAAATAAGCTACGGAGCCATCAGTCCCCATATTACCGCCGCGTTTACTAAAGACATTCCGTACTTCAGCAACGGTGCGATTTCTATTATCGGTCAAACAATCCAGCATAATGGCGATACCGCTTGGACCATATCCTTCATAACGAATTTCTTCGTAAGTCACACCTTCAAGCTCACCTGCACCGCGTTTAGTCGCACGCTCAATGACATCACGTGTCATATTACCGCTTAATGCTTTATCAATCGCTGTACGAAGACGCGGATTGTTTGCAATATCACTACCGCCTTCTTTCGCTGCTACTGTGATTTCACGAATAAATTTAGTGAACATTTTTCCGCGTTTGGCATCTTGTGCGCCTTTACGATGCTGGATATTTGCCCACTTACTATGACCTGCCATTACTTGTTACCTCTGTTTTTATTCTTTTAATACACTACAGTCGACACACAAAGTGAAGAATATAATTATTATCTTTTTCATTTCGTGCGCTTTGTAGCGAAATTACAATATTTATCATACGACTGTGTTCCAATTTTTATACACGTCACTACGGCCATAAACTTGATCAAAATACATGCTTTGTAATTGTTCTGTAATTGGACCACGACCACCGTTACCGATCGTGCGATTATCTAATTCACGAATAGGCGTAACTTCGGCTGCTGTGCCGGTAAAGAATGCTTCATCAGCAATATAAACTTCATCGCGGGTGATTTGTTTTTCAACCACTTTCAAGCCAATATCTTCAGCTAAAGTCATAATAGTGGCGCGTGTAATACCTTCTAAAGCAGCAGTTATACTAGGTGTGTACAACACGCCATCACGTACCATAAAAAAGTTCTCGCCACTGCCTTCTGCCACAAAACCGGTTGCATCAAGCAATAACGCTTCATCATAACCACATTGGACAGCCTCTTGTAAGGCCAGCATAGAGTTCATGTAATTACCATTTGCTTTAGCTTTACACATTGCGATATTGACATGATGACGGGTGAATGAAGACGTTTTGATGCGTATACCCTTCTCCATGTTCTCTGCACCCAGATACGAACCCCATTCCCATGCTGCGACCATCACATGTGTTTTCAAGTTATCGGCACGGATACCCATGCCTTCGCTGCCATAAAAACACATCGGACGTAAATAAGCTGATTCAAGATTGTTTTCACGAACCACTGCTCGCTGCGCCTCATTTATCTCTTCTTTGCTATAAGGCATTGGCATACCTAAAATTTTAGCTGAGCGGAACAATCGATCGGTATGTTCTTGCAGACGAAAAATAGCAGGGCCCTGAGAGGTGTTATAGGCACGAACACCCTCAAATACACCCATACCATAATGCAGGGTGTGCGTTAATACATGTACTTTTGCTTCTCGCCACGGCACCATTTCGCCATCTACCCAGATAACACCATCACGATCAGCCATTGTTGTTGGTATAGCCATAATTACCCTACTTTATCTTTCGTTAAACATATTATATTAAGTTTCTGTTAACCATTGCGCCCAAAGCGCTTTCACCCGAGATTGATATTCAGCCACCTCAGCAATGGTCACAACTGTCGGCATCTCCTGTAAGACACAGTGATTTGCCAGTTTGCGATAAAAACGATACGCATTTGCCAACAACATTCCATCTTGTTCGCTTAATTTACCCGTGGCCACTAATGCTTCTAAAATCCGAATATTATCAGTATAAACCAATAATTCGGGCAAGTTAGTTGACCATGCTAGAACAGCATACTGCACCATAAACTCAATATCAGTGATACCACCGACACCTTGTTTCAGATCAAAACACTGTTTCGTACTTTTATCTAATTGACCGCGCATTTTAGCACGCATATCACTGACTTCCACTGCCAATAGTTGCTGATCACGCTGTTTTGCCAATACTTGTTGGCGAATAGTCGTCACTTGCTCTTGCAAAAGTGTGTCGCCAGCGACACATCGCGCTCTAACTAAGGCCTGATGTTCCCATGTCCATGCATCATCGGCTTGATATTCTGCAAACCCCGATACGCTTGTAACAAGTAACCCTGAATCGCCATTAGGTCGTAATCGCATATCAATTTCGTACAAAATACCACTGGACGTAATCGTGTTAAGGAAATTAATCATTCGTTGCGCTAAACGAATATAGAACATTAAGGCGTTAATCGGTTTAGCACCATCGGTATCACCTTGATTTCGCTTATCGTCATAGATAAACACCAAATCTAGATCAGAACCATAGCCCAACTCCAAACCACCCAGCTTGCCATACGCTAAAATTGCAAAACCACATTGATTGATATCATTGCTTTGTGTACAAGGTGGTCGACCATGTTTTTCTACCAAATGATCCCATGACAACTTAAAAACATGCTCCAGTTGAATTTGAGCAAGCTCACTCAACTGATCGCCTACCTGCATCAACGGCAATAAACCGGTTACATCAGCTGCAGCAACATGCAGTGTCGCCGCTTGTCTGAATTCTCGTAACAAATTCATTTGCTGTTCTAAGTCACCATTATTAGCAGCACTTAAAGTCTGCTCTAACAGCAATGCTTGTTGTTGGCGATCAGGCACCGCATATAAACTCCGCGGATCAAGCAACTCATCTAATAACACCGGAAAACGTGTTAACTGATTACTGATCCATGGACTTGCCGCACACAATTTTATAAGTTGCGATAAAGCCAATGGATTTTCGACCAACAAAGCCATATAAGCAGAACGACGCATGATGGATTCAATTAGCGGCATCAAACGTGATACACACTGATTAGCATTCGCCACATTAGCCGCCGCTTGAATCAATAGTGGCAAAAGCTTTTGTAATCGAACTAGTCCGGTATGACCTAAATTACGACATACATGGTTATTTAATAAGCCCGTTAATTCTATTAAACAGGCTTCAGGATCTGCAAAACCCAATTGCTGTAGATACTTTAAAATATCTTCATCACTGCCGTTGAATAAAGAAATACTCTGCGCCGGAGTCTCTTCTGCTTGAGGTGAAGTCAATAACTGTTCAAAGTGACTTTGTACCAATTGGCGATGGCGAACTAATTCAACAACAAAATCATCCCAATCCTTAAAGCCCATCAAACTTGCGATACGAGCTCGCCCAGCAGTATCTTTAGGTAATAAATGTGTTTGTTTATCAGCCCATGCTTGAATCCGATGCTCCGTACGACGTAAAAAGTCATAGGCCTTTTTTAAGTCTTTTACGACATAAGCGGCTAGGCAGCTTCGCTCGGCTAATAGATCTAAAATGGTCAATATTGGACGTTGCTGTAGCAGTTTATCGCGACCGCCATAAATAAGCTGAAACACCTGACCTATAAATTCGATTTCACGTATACCACCAGCACCGAGTTTAATATTGTCCTCCATGCCTTTACGCTTCAACTGTTCAGCGATCATGCCTTTCATTTCACGCAATGAGTCAAAGACGCCATAATCTAAATAACGCCGGTAAACAAAGGGGCGAAGCAAGTCTATCAATTCCTTCTTTGCGACTTCGGAACCGGTAATTGTGCGTACTTTAATCATCGCGTAGCGCTCCCACTCCCGTCCCTGTGTTTGGTAATAATCTTCCATGGCACCAAAACTCGCTGCCAGCGCACCACTTTCACCAAAGGGTCGTAAGCGCATATCAACGCGGAAAACGAAACCATCTACGGTAAGATTATCTAGCGACTGAATAAGCTTTCGACCCAAGCGAGTGAAGAACTCTTCATTAGTTAAACTACGAGGACCGCCTTGAGTCTCACCATCATCCGGATAAGTAAAAATCAAATCGACATCCGACGATAAATTTAACTCACCCGCGCCCAGTTTTCCCATGGCCAACACAACCAACTGTTGAACTTGCCCTTGGACATTGTATGGCTCACCAAAATCAGCCGCGAGCCACTGATGCAAGATCCTTGCAGATTGTTGAATACAAGCATCGGCCAATGAAGATAACTCACGTACCGTTTCAGCTAAATCAGCCCAGCCCGCCAAATCTCGCCAAATAATTCGCACCATTTCACGCTGACGAAAATAACGTAATTGCTGCTGCAACGACGTCTCATCAGCCACACTGGCCAGTAGTTTCGTTAAGTTTAAGGAATAATTTTCGACATCATAAACGAGGAAAAAATCGCGCGAAGCAATAAGCTCTGCCGCACGCTCAGGATGACGCTCGCCCCACTGAACGACATAATCACTTCCTGCCAACACCTGCTGGGCAGAGTCGATCAGCTCATTATCTGCCAGCAATTGTTGCCATGTTGTTGAAACTTGATAACTCACAATGATGCGATTTTCACTCCGACTAACTAATACCTTTAGAAGTAATAATGATCATCTTATCGACTTGCATATCTTCCATAGTGTACGGAATACCACCGGTGCCAAGACCTGAATGTTTCAAGCCAGCAAATGGCATCCAATCAACACGAAATGCGGTATGTTCATTAATCATCACGGCAGAAGCATTTAATCGGTTGGCAACATACATTGAGGTATTAATGTTCTGACTATATACCGAGGCTTGAAAAGCAACATCAAGCGAGTTGGCAGCAGCGATGGCTCGATCTAAATCATTAAATGGGTAGATGCAAACAACTGGACCAAATATTTCTGCCTGAGAAATTTGACTGTCATTATTAGGATTATAAAGTACTGTTGGTGCATAGCAGTTATTTGGAAGTGAGTGCCCACCACACAATAATTCGGCGCCATCATTGATGGCATCTTTCACCCAAGTATCAACCCGCTCCACTTCACCACTTCTGATTAAGGGCCCAACTTCGGTCTTATCTGACAAGGGATCACCGACTACCATCTTTTTTGCTGCGTCTACTAAGCGTGACGCAACATCACGAGCAATAGACTGGTGAACATAAAGCCTTTGTACAGATACGCAGACTTGACCAGCATGATAGAAACCACCTTTAGCCAGTCCAGGTATGGCGGCTGCAATATCAGCATCTTCAGTCATAATAACGGGTGCAACACCACCATGCTCTAATGCACAACGGGTGCCTGCTGCTAATTTAGATCGTAAATACCAGCCCACTTTGGCACTACCAATAAAACTAAAAAATGCGACCCTCGGATCGGTGACCAGTTTCTCAGCAACTTGATGACTTTCTGGCATGACAACCTGACACCATTCAGGGGGCAAACCTGCTTGATGAAAGATTTCAACTAAGCGAAAACATGACAAAGGTGTATTTTCAGCAGGTTTTACAATAACAGGACAGCCCGTAGCAATGGCGGGTCCGACTTGATGGGCTATCAAGTTCAATGGATGATTAAAGGCACTCACTGCGACGACCACACCGATAGGTTCTTTATTCATCATCGTTAATCGATGTTGTGAAGCGGCATTTGCACCCATTGGTACTGGCTTACTCACATCATGACGTAAGGTATCGGCACAAAGACGAATACTATCGATACAACGAACCATTTCGACATGAGAATCCATTAGCGGCTTACCGCCCTCATGAGCTGAACCAAGGGCTAAAGATTCGGCCCCTTGCTCCATCAGCACAATAGCGCGCTCAAGAATTGCAATACGCTGAGCTTTTGATAACCATTTACTTCGATCGGCAAATAAACGACTCGCCACGCCTAATGCATAATCAATATCACTGGCATCAGCCTTAGCGACTGTCCCTAACAAAGTACCATCAAAGGGTGATGTAACATCAAACGACTCTAAGCTGGTTTTAGACAGTCCTGCGATCATCAACGGAAAATGTTGAATGGTATTCATATTTATTGCCTTTATAAAATGCAAATTTTTTCTTTAAGACTTTGATTCAAGATCACATGATTCAGTGAATAGTCCACGGCCAAATCAATTAAGTGAACACCCTTAGAATCAAGTGCTTGTTTCAGTATGGCTCTAAATTCTTCATGACTAGCCGGACGATGGCCCGTAGCACCATAACTTTCAGCATATTTAACAAAGTCTGGATTAGCGTAATCTAACCCAAAATCGTCAAAGCCCATACCCTGCTGCTTCCACTTGATCATACCGTAGGCACTATCGTTTAAAATGATAACTACAAGATCTAGATTCAAGCGAACTGCTGTTTCCATTTCTTGTGAATTCATCATAAAGCCGCCATCACCGCATACACTGATCACTTTTAGATCAGGATTAATGAGCTTGGCTAATATTGCTGAAGGCAATCCGGCACCCATTGTTGCCAAGGCATTATCTAACAATAATGAATTATTTTCATAGCATAGATAATTACGAGCAAACCACACTTTATAAATACCGTTATCTAAAGTAACAATGCCATCGTCACTTAATTCCTCGCGAATAATTTGGACTGCACTCTGAGGTAAAACGGGAAAGCGGTTATCATCACTATATTTAGATAAGCGGTTTCTTACTTCCTCTTTCACTCTATAAAAGTAAGTAAAGTCCCAGTGAGCTTGTGGAATCAATGCATCTCGAAGTCGATTAACAGTCGTAGCAATATCGCCGACTACATCTAATTGTGGGAAGTAAACCTGATCAATCTGTGCAGCGGAAAAGTTAACATGAATAACCTTAGGACCACCATCTTTCATAAAGAATGGTGGCTTCTCAATAAGATCATGACCAACATTGATAATCACATCTGCCCTATCAATCGCACAATGCAGAAAATCATTATCAGATAATGCTGCCGTACCTAAATAATTAAAATGCCGTTCATCGATTACACCTTTACCCATTTGAGTATTAAAAAATGGAATACCCGTTCTCTCAATGAATTTTGTTAATGCTTTACTCGCTCGTTTTCTATTAGCGCCTGCCCCCACCAATAATAGTGGCATTTTGGCATTTTGTATCATATGAACGGCATCTCTAATCGCCTGATTATCAGCATCGGGACGCCGAATTGTAGCGACTGTAAAGAGATGATCATTTACGTCTTCTGCAGCAATATCTTCAGGCAACTCTATATGAACCGCGCCAGGACGTTCGTCCATGGCAACACGAAATGCTTCACGCACTATTCCCGAAATATTATTACCATGCACTACTTGTTTGCTATATTTGGTGATGGGATGCATCATGCTGACGACATCAATAATCTGGAACTGTCCCTGCTTGCTCGTCTTAATGGGTTTTTGTCCTGTAATCATTAACATCGGCATCCCCCCTAACTGAGCATATGCAGCTGGTGTTACGAGATTAGTTGCACCAGGGCCCAATGTTGATAAACAAACGCCAGGCTTACCCGTCAAACGTCCATAGGTTGCAGCCATAAAGCCTGCACCTTGTTCATGTCGCGTGAGAATGAGTTTGATCGAGGAATATTGCAGTGAGTTAAGAAAATCAAGATTCTCTTCACCTGGAATGCCAAAAATATATTCGACGCCCTCATTTTCTAATGCTTTCACGAATAGGTCTGAAGCTTTCATTTGTAAAATTCCTTAATTATGAGTTTCATAGTTGAATCATCAAAAAAGATTAAACGTATATAGTGCTTATTATCGTATATAAGTCTAGCGTTAGTTAGTGCTTTTATACTGTTTTTACCACATTTCTTATAAGCATGTCATCCCGGCTTATTCTGATTTTTCTTTTGCTTTAAATAATCTCTGGGTTAAGTGCATCGGCGAAATGTTGTGCTAGTAAAGTTAAGGTACTTACTCGCTGGTAACTAGATCGCCAAACCAAGCCTATTTGACGCATCGGCGACTTTTCTTTGGTTATAAGGGGTCGTATACAGATATCGGCATGACGTGCCATATCAGTGTGAATCGCCATCTCTGGAATTAGGGTAATGCCTAAACCGCCAGCAACCATTTCTATTAAGGTATATAAACTGGTGCCTTCTAAAGTCGCTCTATTCATTGTAGTGGGCAATTTGCAGGCTGTCAGCGCATGTTCACGCAAACAATGCCCTTCGGCTAACAATAACAAATCAGCCATGGCTAATTGTGACACATTGACAGTGTCATTTAGTGCTAAGGGATGATTTTTTGGCAATGCGACCCAGAATTGCTCCTCAGCAAAAATTTGATGACTCAAGTCACCTATATCGAACGGAAAAGCTAAAATAGCTACGTCGATCTCACCAGATCTAAGTTTTGTTAGTAATCGCTCCGATTGTTCCTCAATCAAGACTAACTCGAGTAATGGTGATTGTTTGCGGATCGATGGCAATGCTTTCGGCAGTAAAAATGGACTAATGCTCGGAATCACACCTATACGTATTCTTCCTCGCATCGGATCACTTTCTGAGCGTGCTAAATCCACCAAATCACCTGATAACGACAAGATTTGTTGAGATCGGGAAGCAATCTCAATTCCCAATGCGGTGGGCATTACTTTACGATTAGTACGCTCTAATAGTGGAATACCTAATACACTTTCAAGGTCTTGAATTCCTGCACTCAATGTTGACTGAGTCACAAAGCAGCGCTCTGCTGCTTGGCCAAAGTGCTTTAGTTCCACAACCGCTGTTAAATACTGTAATTGTCGAAGTGTTGGTAAATTCATTATCGGAAAATCCACTTATAAATATAGTAATAACTCATTATAACCTTCCTAAACTAAAAAGATGGGCTTTAATAATTAGGATTCGGACACGACACACTAACAATTCATTACATTACAAAAATCATTCAGAACTTGGAAAGTAAGCAAGTGACCTTTTCCGCTGAAACAAATATCTAATTGGAAAAGTTGTTATTTTCTGTACACAATGTCGCGCCTTTCCCCCCTTCCCTTTGCGTTCAAATGTTATTGCTGATGTGTTCAAAAAAATAGCTCACCAGAAGCAGTACATGTTTTTGTCATTTACAACTATTATCTTCCTAAAGACAGCCTTACATTAGAACGATGGGCTCCTAGCTCAAAGATAAGACGTATCAATACACTTAAATACATCCAAGCTTTTTTAATACATCATTAGTCAACGAGCATCTACTCTAACTGTAGAAATGGGACATCAAATTAAAGAATCTAATGAATATTCTGCAATGTTTGTTAAAATATTAAAGATGGCAGACAACGCGATTTGTGCAAGGCATTGGCAAAAATTTGAACAAACGTCCCATGCTTCAACATTATCAAGATTCATTTGATGCACATAAATAATTTTAAATCTGGAGAAAAAAAATGAGACAGTGGCAATGTACAGTATGTGGCTTTATCTATGATGAAGCCAAAGGTTTACCGGAAGAAGGTATTGCACCAGGGACAAGCTGGGATGATATAGCTGATGATTGGGAATGCCCAGAATGTGGCGTAGGCAAAGAAGACTTCGATATGGTCCAAATATAGATCACAATGCTAGGGGAAAGAATACATTTTCTTTCCCCTATTAATTTTATTCAAGGTAGCTGCTAATCATGCATCCAATAATTATCATAGGCTCAGGCTTTGCTGGTTATACACTCGCTCGTGAGTTCCGAAAGCTAGATGCAACTAGCCCATTAATTATTATTACATCTGATGACGGTCGCAGCTATCCGAAACCCATGCTTTCAAATGCCTTAAGCAAAGGCAAAACAGCTGATCAGCTATCCCTTTTTACTCCTGATGTCATGGCAACAACATTAAACGCAACAATTATCAATAACAGCCTCGTTAGCCACATTGATCCTGAACAACACACCGTCACTATCACTAATACAGCCCCGCTGCATTACCATCATTTAATTCTAGCACTCGGTGCGACGCCTATTCCTACCTCAGTTGAAGGCAATGCCGCCAACGACGTACTGTCAATCAATAACCTAAACGATTACAGTATATTTCGTGATCAACTTGTTAACGCAAAACATGTAGCCATAATTGGACCTGGTTTGATCGGCTGTGAATTTGCCAATGATTTAATTAATTCTGGTATTGCCGTTTCAGTTATCGGCCCAAGTAAGCTTCCGATGCCCAGTTTATTACCCGAACCTATCGCAGCTGAACTCAAAATTGTTCTTAGTCACGCTGGCGTTGATTGGTATTTTGAATCAACTATTACTGCCGTTAATCACGCAACTAAAGGCTATCAATTAACCTTATCCACAGGTGATCTTTTACAGGCTGATGTTGTGATTTCTGCCATAGGTCTTCGTCCAAATATTGAACTTGCCAAGGCAATGGGCATCACCGTAAACCGTGGTATAGTTACCGACGAATTTTTACAAACTAACCAGCCTAATATCTCTGCCATAGGTGATTGTGCAGAAGTCACTGGTCATAATTTACTTTTTATTGCTCCTATACTAGCTGCCGCTAAAGCGCTGGCTAGAACCCTGTCTGGTCACTCTACCGCAGTAAAATATCCTGCAATGCCTGTTGCTATTAAAACCCCTAATTATCCGCTTATCATTTCGACACCGGCATCACCAACAGCCGGGTCTTGGCAGTTTGAAGCCGCACCATCCGGCTTCGGTATAAAAGGTCTTTTCACTAACGACAATAACGCATTACTCGGTTTCGTATTAAGTGGTGATATGGTGTCAGAAAAACAAGTTTTGACTAAACTACTACCTGATATCTTAGCTTAAACAATAACGGTTTATGTGCACTCACTTTTCGAGTAAAGTAACGGACTTTACTCCCTTATGGATCTGCTGGTGCTAAACCAAATCACCATATCAAATCTACGCAACATCACCGAATTAGTGATTCAGCCGTCGTCAGGTATCAATCTAATCATAGGTGACAATGGTTCTGGGAAAACCAGCATACTCGAAGCAATTCACCTACTTACATTAGGGCGATCATTCCGGACTCGTTTTTTAAAAAATGCCGTTCGGTTTGGACAACAAAAGTTTCAAGTCATTGCCAAGACAACAAATAACACACCTGTTGGATTACAATTTGATATCACTCAAGGTTTGCAAATCCGCATAAACAGTCAACCATTAAAACGACTATCTGATCTTGCGATACAATTGCCATTACAACTCATCCCCGCCAACTGCCATCAGTTCTTCGAACAGGGTCCTCGCTATCGCCGACAACTCTTAGATTGGGGATTGTTTCACGTGGAACCGAGCTTTAATTATCAATGGCAATCATATAAAAAAGTTGTTCAACAGCGTAATTCTGCATTAAGGCAACATAAAAAAGATCCAGAAATACAGCTGTGGGATAATCATCTTGTCAGCTATGGTGAAAAGATTACTCAGTTACGTCAACAGCAATTAAACAAAATACTTGAAAAATTCAGCATTATTTTCCCACGCATATGTCCGGAATTTAATGAAGCAATCTTTACTTTACACTTTAAATCTGGATGGTTAAAAGAACACTCACTAAGCGAAATACTAAAAATAAATTTAGAACGAGACAAGAAATTAGGCTATACCCGTTCAGGTAGTCATGCGGCAGATTGGTCATTCAATATAAACGGTATCGACCCTGCTGAGATATTTTCCCGCGGTCAGCAAAAACTGTTCGTACTTGCTTTGAGTATGGCTCAAGCAGAAATTACGATAAACAGTGCACAGCACACGCGAAGTATTCTATTGATAGATGATATCAGTTCAGAACTAGATCATTATCATCAACAAATAATTCTCACTGAGCTTGCAAAATTACCAGTTCAGACATTCATGAGTAGTACTGATTGGACCTTAGCAACTAGCTTGGACAAAGACGTGTCAGCAACTGTGTTTCACGTGGAACATGGACATATTATGTAAGCCCATGGGCCGAACTATCAACAAAATGAGATAAAGAGTAAAATAGGCGTTTAATGCAAAAAACATCCTGTATAAGCAATGGATTAAATATGATAACTGAAGAAAAAACGTATGACTCTACCAATATTAAAGTCCTCAAAGGACTCGATGCGGTACGTAAGCGTCCTGGCATGTATATTGGAGATACGGATGATGGGACTGGTTTGCATCACATGGTTTTTGAAGTATTAGACAACTCCATTGATGAAGCATTAGCTAATTATTGTAGTGAAATTAACGTCCGCATACATCCTGATGATTCTGTTTCTGTCTCAGATAATGGTCGCGGGATTCCAGTTGATATTCATGAAGAAGAAGGTGTGTCAGCAGCTGAAGTCATAATGACGGTATTGCATGCTGGTGGTAAATTTGATGATAACTCTTATAAAGTGTCGGGTGGTTTACATGGTGTAGGCGTATCCGTAGTTAATGCCTTATCTAAAAAGTTAACGCTAGAAATAAAACGAAATAATAAAATCTACCGTCAGAGCTATACTGATAGTGTACCAGATGGCCCTCTTCATGAAGACGAAGACTGTGACTCTACTGGCACCAAGATTCAATTCTGGCCGAGCACTGACACATTCACAAATGTTATAGAATTTGAATACAAGATTCTAGCTAAACGAATCCGTGAATTAGCCTTTCTAAACTCAGGCGTGCGCATTGTTTTAACAGATGAAAGAGATGAAAGAAGTGAGGTATTTTATTATGAAGGTGGTATTCGGGCTTTTGTTGAACATCTGAATAAAAACAAGACGCCTGTCCATGAAAAAATAATTACAATTACCGGCGAAAAAGATGACGTTACCGTTGAGTTGGCAATGCAATGGAATGATTCATATCAAGAGAACCTATACTGTTTCACCAACAATATTCCACAGCGCGATGGCGGAACACATTTGGCAGGTTTTAGAGCAGCGTTAACACGCACCCTAAATCAATATATTGAGTCAGAAGGTCTAGCGAAAAAATCAAAAGTAGCACCCAGTGGCGATGATGCTCGCGAAGGCTTAACAGCCGTGTTGTCTGTTAAAGTTCCTGACCCAAAATTCTCATCACAAACAAAAGATAAATTAGTTTCGTCAGAAGTAAGGACTATTGTTGAATCATTAGTAAATGAGTTTTTCCATGACTATTTAGCTGAAAACCCAGCTGATGCAAAATTAATCGCGAATAAGATGGTAGATGCTGCACGTGCTCGTGATGCCGCACGAAAAGCACGCGAACTAACACGCCGGAAAGGCGCCTTAGACATTGCCGGCTTACCGGGTAAATTAGCGGACTGTCAGGAACGGGACCCAGCATTATCAGAACTTTTCCTAGTAGAGGGTGATTCAGCGGGAGGTAGTGCAAAACAAGGTCGAGATCGACGAACACAAGCAATCTTACCTTTGAAAGGGAAGATTCTAAATGTTGAACGCGCCCGTTTTGATAAAATGATAAGTTCAGCAGAAGTAGGTACCTTAATCACAGCCCTAGGCTGTGGTATCGGTAGAGATGAGTACGATCCAGATAAATTACGTTATCATCACATTATCATCATGACGGATGCCGATGTTGATGGTTCACATATACGCACGCTTTTATTAACGTTCTTCTATCGCCAGATGCCTGAGTTGGTCGAACGTGGCCATATTTATATAGCCCAGCCACCGCTCTATAAAATAAAGAAAGGTAAGCAAGAACGCTATGTGAAAGATGATGCTGAAATGGAGCGATACATCACTGAGTTAGCATTAAATAATGCTGAACTTTTTCCTAGTGCAACAGCGGATGCAATCACCAGCAGTGCATTAACACTGTTAGTTGAGGAATACCAAATAGTAACGACCGTAATCAATCGTTTGAGTAATCACTACTACCCTGCCTTCTTAAAACAATTAATTTTCCAAGCCGCAATTCCAGAATTAACAGATGAAGTCGCAATGACCGCCTGGTTAAGTGAAATTGATCAACGCTTGAGTAGTGACTTGCCAACAGGTACTAGCTATAAACTATCTGTATTGAAAAAAGATAATCAACCAAGCTTAGATATTAATGTTAGTTTCAGCCGACATGGTATCAACACTGATTACCATATTCCAGGTGAGTTCTTTGCTAGTTCTGAGTATAAACGTATCCTTACTTTTGCCGATAAGATTAATGGCTTATTTGCAGCAGGAGCACGTATTCAACGTGGTGAACGTAGTGAACCTATAAGCAACTTTACACAAGCAGTAAATTGGTTAATGGCAGAAGCAAGACGCGGTCAAAATGTACAACGTTATAAAGGTTTGGGTGAGATGAATCCTGATCAATTATGGGAAACCACAATGGATAAATCTAAACGTCGTTTACTACAAGTTAAAATTGAAGATGCCATTTCAGCAGATGAAACTTTCAACACACTGATGGGTGACAATGTTGAACCTCGTCGGGAATTTATAGAAACATACGCACTGAAAGCGACTAATTTAGATATTTAACTTAAACACTATCGCGTAGGAATTATTCCTAATAACAGAGGTCGTAATAGTCATTATTATGGCCTTTTGTTTTATTGGATAACACTTTATGGAGAACACAATGATAAGCAATACTATAGCGAAATATGACCGTGTACAGATTATTTTGCACTGGTTAATCGCAGTAATTATATTAGCGATGATAGGCTTAGGTTTATATATGGTGGAGCTTCCTAAGCAATCGGAATTACCGCCTGGTGAAGAAAGTGTACGCGCGCTTTATTTTTTACTGCATAAGTCGTTAGGTCTAACTGCCGCAATGCTTATTCTATTACGCGTCATCTGGCGATTAACACACAAAGCCCCTGCACTACCAGATACCGTAAAAAAATGGGAACAAAAGGCTGCTAGCATTGTACAGGGCCTATTATATGCCGTAATGATCGCTATGCCGATGTCAGGTTATTTACAATCAATGTACAGTAGCTACGATACTAAGTTTTGGGGTATAGTTCTGCCGCGACTCGCTGAAGATGATAGTGTAATGAGGGAAACATTTAGTGAAGTTCATGAGGTGTTAGCCTTTGTGTTTATTAGCTTAATTATCTTACATATAGCGGCAGTAATTAAACATCATATTGCAAAAGCAGGTATATCTGAGCGAATGTCACTAAAATAAATAAACTCAGATTAAACTAACACAATAAAAAAGGCCCTCAAGGGCCTTTTTTATTGAACTCTGTATATACAATTGAATAACTACAATTGTATTCTAGTGGAGTTTAATTTTAGGATGCACACTACGACGGAATATATGTGAAAGCGATAACATGCCTACACGAAAAATACCAAACAAGGCTATTTGATGCATTTTATATAGTGACAGATACATTAACCGAGCCATGAAGCCTTCTATCATCAAGCTCCCTTTACTTAAATTACCCATCATATTGCCGACTGTGCTGTATCTACCCAACGAAACAAGTGAACCATAGTCATGATAGGCATATTCTGTTGTTTGTTTATTTGCCATACGGCGAACGATTGATTTGCAGACATGTGATGCCATTTGATGGGCCGCTTGTGCACGCGGAGGTACGTTTTCATCATGACCCAACCATTTACAAGCGCTACAATCCCCGATAGCATAAATATTATCATCGAGTGTGGTCTGTAATGTTTGCTTTACCACTAACTGGTTCATCCAGTTAGTTTCAAGTCCAGCGATATCTTTAAGAAAATCGGGGGCTTTAATACCTGCTGCCCAAACTTTAATAGCAGCCGGAATTACTTTACCACTTTCTGTTTTGATTTCAGTGGCAGTGACTTCGATGACACGCTCATTGGTTAAAACAGAAACGCCTAACTTAGCCAGTTCTTTTTCAGTTGCTGCAGACAAATTTTCAGGTAGACCGGGTAATACACGATTAGCCGCTTCAATAATGCTGATTTTGACATCAGTAGGCTTAACTTCATCTAAGCCATAGGCAGTAAGTAAATGTGATACTTCATGTAATTGTGCACTCAACTCAACACCTGTTGCACCAGCACCTACGATAGCGATATCTAACTGACCAATATCAACTGGTTTACCTTGAGTATGAGCCCGTAAGTACGCTTCTATTAATTGAGATTGAAAATGCTCGGCTTGTTTAGTGGTATCCAAAAAAAGACAATTTTCAGCAATCCCTTTAATGCCAAAGTCATGACTGACACTGCCAACCGCTATGATTAAATAATCATAAGCAAAGCTACGAGCAGGAATAATTTCTACCCCTGCATCATTAAAGGTCGCCGCAACATTGACCAGCTTATTGTCGCGATCTAAACCTTCCATGCGACCGAGACGAAAACGAAAGCCACTGCACATTGCTTGACCAAGATATTCGAGTTCATCTTCGTGGGAATCGAGTGTGCCGGCTGCAACCTCATGCAATAAAGGCTTCCAGATATGAGTATGTGTGTTGTCAATTAAGGTAACAGAAGCTTTTCCCTTTTTACCCAGTTTTTTACCTAAGCTTGTGACCAATTCAAGTCCACCTGCTCCACCACCAACTACGACGATCTTAGGAATCGTATTATCTGTTGCTGCCATAGTATTTTAGCTCCATAATTGCATAATTAATGAGGTAATTCTATCGTAAAATGACTTACCTTAACTATCTTATTTTTACTAACAAGCTTGAGTCTGGCAAAATTACAAGACTAGCTTGTTAATAAGGTTTCCATAATGCAATCAGCACCAGAAAAACCACGTCTCGCTTGGGCCGTGACAGGATCAGGTCATTATTTAGATGAATGCCTAGATATCGTCCGTGAATTAGACGATGTCGACCTGTTTTATAGCCGCGCGGGAGAGGAAGTGCTTCGAATGTATGGACATGACCCTAAAGCTATCAATAGCAATAGTCGCGTATATCGCGATCGGGCAGCAAGTTCACCGCCTGTCGGTTTGTTCTATCGTGGTGATTACCACACCTTAGTCGTTGCGCCAGCGACATCAAATACCGTCGCTAAAATGGTTTTAGGATTATCTGACAGTTTAGTGACAAATGTTTATGCTCAAGCAGGAAAATGTAGAATCCCAAGTATCGTTCTAGCTTGTGATACTGAGTTAGAAGTGGATACGCCTGCTCCAGATCGTACCGTTAGATTGTGGCCTAGAACGGTTGATCTAGCTCACACCAATAAACTGCGATCATTTGAAGCAACAACGGTAGTGGAAAATCCAGAAAGATTATTTGTAGCGATAAAACGTCGTCTCGCAGAAATTGCTAAATGAGTGAAAAACTACTCTTTCTGACCGGTAAACTTGCTGAGCCAAGCTTGCATAAAGTGTTGAATGAGATGGCTCCACTACCCTTTGATTATCGCGTTCATCAACTAGGCGTATCGGTCGCAGCATTGATGACAGATAAAATGATTGGCCGCAGATTAACCAAAGAAATAATTGCAGATAGTGACCAAGTTATCGTCCCGGGCAGATGTCGTGGAGACTTAGAACTACTTAGCCTGCAACTTGGAGTCTCGATAATTCGCGGTCCAGAAGAAGTCAAAGACCTACCAATATTTTTTGGACGTGAACGCAAACAACCCGATTTGAGTCGCTATGATGTCAATATTTTTGCTGAAATAGTCGATGCACCAGACCGTGATATTGCTGGCATACTAGAACGCGCAAACTATTACCGAGATAATGGTGCCAATGTGATTGATATTGGCTGTCTACCAGAAGAAAAATTTCCGCACATGGAAGAAGCCATTGCCGCTTTACATGAAGCAGGCTTTAAAGTTAGTGTTGATTCTCTAGAGATAAATGATTTGCGTCGTGCCGGCAAGGCTGGGGCAGATTTTGTGCTTAGCTTGACCGAGAAAACCTATCATCTAGCAGAAGAGATGGATACCGTACCTATCATCGTTCCAGCAGAACGTGGATCTTTAGAATCGCTAGAACGTGCCATGGAATTAATGGATAAAATCAACCGGCCATGGATTGCCGATCCGATCATTGAACCTATTCATTTTGGTTTTACAAATTCGATTGTTCGTTACCATGAACTACGACGCCGTTACCCAGATGCTCCGATGATGATGGGCGTAGGTAATTTAACCGAGCTGACCGATGCTGATACCAGTGGTATTAATGCCTTATTGTTTGGCATTATCTCAGAATTACATATAACTAATGTACTTGCAACCGAAGTGAGTCCTCACGCCTGCAAAGCAATAAGAGAAGCAGATATCGCACGCCGGATGATGTTTGCCGCCCGTGAAGATAGTAGCTTGCCACGTGATTTCACCGCTGATTTATTAATAGCACACGAACGCCGACCTTTCCCAGACACGGCACAAGACATTGCAGAACTAGCCAGCAGCATTAAAGACCCCAACTATCGAATTAAAGTAGCAGAGCAAGGTATTTATATGTTTAATCGAGATGGTTTAATGCAAGATATTGATCCGTTTGCATTCTACCCTCAACTGGATTTAAAAGAGGATACTGGCCATGCTTTTTATCTAGGCGCCGAACTTGCAAAGGCGCAAATCGCCTGGCAACTTGGTAAGCGCTATACCCAAGATGAAGAGTTAAAATGGGGCTGTGCCATAAATAAAGTTGAAGATGATTTAATAAAACAAAAAGCCGAAGGCACAACTATAACAACGGGGAAAAAATGTGGCACTGCTTGACAGTAAAATTCACGAAGTAATCGTGACGACATTGTCCGCTGATGGAAAAACACATTCAGCACCAATGGGAATATCTGAAGTGAATGGTCACTTTCTAATTCAACCATTTAAACCCTCAACTACCTATGAAAACTTAAAACGACATCGACAATGCACAATTAATTATACCGACGATGTCCGTGTTTTTGCAGGTTCAATGACGGGGCATCGAAATTGGTCGACCCTGCCCTGTCAGCAAATTCTGGGACAATATCTTAAACAGGCATTAGCCCATAGCGAACTAGAAATTGTTGCCTTTGATGATGATAGTCCACGTGCAAGTTTTAAAGCCGTTGTAGTTTACGAACAATCTCATGCGCCCTTTCGCGGCTTTAATCGTGCTCAAAGTGCTGTCATTGATGCCGCTATATTAGTGAGTAGATTAACAATGTTACCCGCGGAGAAAATACAACAAGAAATTGCTTATTTAACTATCGCTATCGACAAAACCGCAGGATTTAGGGAATTAGAAGCCTGGGGCTGGTTAATGGCCAAAATTAAAGATGCAGGTATTAAACTTGATGAGTAAATGGTTAGCCAGTGTCCAATCGCTAGAAGAAGCAGAAATACTGCTACCGGTACTGCCAGACATACTAGACATGAAAAACCCTTCTCAAGGCGCATTAGGGGCATTGAGTGTGGCGATTGTCAGTGAGATTGTCACAATGATTAATGGCCGGTGCCTGACCAGCGCCACCATTGGTGATTTACCGATGCAAGCAGAGTCAATCAAACCAGCAATGATAAATATGGCAACTTCTGGGGTCGATTATATAAAAATTGGTTTGTTTGCTGATCAAAACTTACAACACTGCATCATCGAATTAGCCGACACTGTTAAAAAACTTGCAACACCTGTTATTGCGGTGATTTTTGCCGATAGTCCGCCTGATGAAGACTATCTACATTTATTAGGATCTAGCGGCTTTCATGGTGTGATGGTAGATACCGCGATAAAAAATGGTCGGCATCTTTTAGATCATTGGGACTTGTTGAAGCTAGAACAATTTGTAAGCGCGGCAAAACAACAAAATTTGCTGTGTGGTTTAGCAGGTGCATTGCGGTTTGAAGATATAACCGTTTTACGACCATTAGCAGCTGATTACCTAGGATTTCGTAGTGCCTTATGTTCACAACGACAACGTACCACGCGTCTACAGATAAAGTTAGCAAAACAGTTACAACAATCCATTAAAATGCAGTGATGATCCTGAAGGAGCATCACTGCCTTACTCGCCAATCTAATTGAAGTTATTTATCTAATAGCTGCCTTTTTTCGCAATATATGACTCGCAGAGACCATCGCTGCTAATGCCGGTTTAACTTCAGCCCAAGCCCTCGTTTTCAAGCCGCAATCCGGATTAACCCACAACCGTTCGGCAGGAATACGTTCTGCCGCTTTGTTCATTAAGTTCACAATTTGGTCTACCATGGGAATATTAGGGGAATGTATGTCATACACACCGGGTCCAATCTCATACGGATAGGCAAACTCGTTAAATACATCCAACAATTCCATATCCGAACGAGAGGTTTCTATCGTTATCACGTCAGCATCCATTTCTATAATCGCTGAAATAATATCGTTAAACTCGGAATAACACATATGGGTATGGATTTGAGTTTCATCCCTAACACCATTAGCAGTTATCTTGAAACTACGTACAGCCCAGTTTAAATAAGCTTGCCACTGTGAACGACGTAACGGTAAACCTTCCCGCAATGCCGCCTCATCGATTTGTATAATACTGATTCCTGCTTGTTCTAAATCTACGACTTCGTCACGTATCGCTAATGCCAATTGCAAACAGGTGTCCGACCGCGGCTGATCGTCGCGAACAAATGACCAGTTAAGCATGGTTACCGGGCCTGTAAGCATGCCTTTAACCGGTTTATCACTAAGTGATTGTGCAAACACCGCAGTTTCAACCGTCATCGCATTAGTGCGTGTAATATCACCATAAATGATCGGCGGTTTAACGCAGCGTGAGCCATAAGATTGTACCCAACCGAAGTCGCTAAAGGCATAACCTTTAAGCTGCTGGCCAAAATATTCGACCATATCATTACGCTCTGCTTCACCATGAACTAATACATCCAGACCAATTGCTTCCTGCTCTGCGATAGCAAATTTAATTTGTTGACGAATGAACGTCTGATATTGATCATCATTTATTTCGCCTACGCGAAATTGTTTTCTTGCTTGACGAATTTGTATCGTTTGAGGGAACGAACCAATAGTAGTAGTTGGAAATAAAGGCAAATTAAAACGTTGCTTTTGCAGTTTTGCCCTTTGTAGATAGGGACTTTGACGCTCTACTATATCGGTATCTAGGTTCGTAAGACGAGTTTGCACCGCAGACTTATGCACACGATGCGATGACTTGCGAGATTGAATAGCCAGTGCATTTTCAAATAATTGTGCTGCAACCCGCTCTCGTCCAGAATTTAATGCCGTGGCAATAATATGCAATTCAGTTAGTTTTTGAACCGCAAAAGCAAGCCATGACTTTATCTCTGAATCAAGTGTCTCCTCAGTTGCTAAATCAACGGGTACATGAAGTAATGAACAAGAAGGTGCCAACCACAACCTATCTTTCAATCGAGAAACTAAAGGTTCAAGCCAATCGAGTGTCGCATTAAGATCAGTTTTCCATATATTACGACCATTAATAACGCCTAACGATAAAATTTTATGTGCTGGCAACCAATCTACGACTTGATTAACTTCATCAAAAGCATTGATAGTATCAATATGCAAACCGGCGACAGGTAACTCACAAGCAAGGTGCAAGTTTTCCTTTAGTTCGCCAAAATAACTGGTTAATAACAATTTTACGGGCGCTTTGTTGAGTAAAAAATACACGTGTTTAAATGCTTGTTGCCAAGAGGAGTCTAATTCCGTGACTAAAATAGGCTCATCAATTTGCACCCATTCAACACCATGATCTGCCAACTTAATCAGTAATTGTTCATAAACAGTTACCAAGTCATCAAGTAAATCTAGTTTGTTATTATTATCTTTTGATTTTCCCAACCATAAATAGCTGACAGGACCGAGGATCACTGGCTTGATATTTTTATGGTGCAATTTTGCTTGTTCAATTTGTGCAATTAAATTCTCAGCGTGTAATTCAAATGAACTATTTGCATCAAATTCGGGGACGATATAATGATAATTAGTATCAAACCACTTGGTCATTTCACCCGCAGCAACATGTTGACAATGGCTTCTGGCATGAGATTGTCCTCGAGCAACTTGGAAATAACGATCCAATGTTCCGGCATCTGAATCGCTACGTGACGGCATATTTCCCACTAAGGCACTGGTATCCAATACATGATCATAAAATGAAAAATCACCTACGGGCAACCAATCCAGATCACCTTGTAACTGCCAATGTGCTTGACGAAGTGTTTGGCCAACTTGCTGTAAATCAGTTTCATTGATATTACCGCGCCAATAAGATTCTAAGGCAAATTTAAGTTGTCTATGGCTACCTATCCTAGGGAAACCAAGGTTATGCGTCTTAATCATCGTACTGTCCTTACATCTATATTTTAAAAAACACTATTGTAAAGCGAACAACTCATGAGTAATAATGATGTTTTTTTAACAAATGATTAGAAAAACTAATAGATGATTGAGCGATCTCACTTAAGAATTATTCAAGCTTTAGCAGACAACGGCACCCTGACCGCCGCCGCTAATGCTTTATTTCTGACCCAACCTGCCTTATCACATCAAATTCGTTATTTAGAAAAAAAACTCGAAGTGACACTTTGGCAGCGTGATGGACGACAATTACGTCTTACTCAGGCCGGCGAACTGTTATTACGAGTCGCCAGACAAGTATTACCTGTCTTAGAACAAACAGAGAAAACACTGCAAGCCTACGGTGAAGGCCGAATGGGTGTATTGCGCCTTGGCGTTGAATGTCATCCCTGCTATGAATGGCTCAAAGGCATATTGGCTGATTTTTTAATCGCAATGCCTAATATGGATGTCGATATCGTCAATAAGTTTCAATTTTCTGGTTTAGAAGGCTTGCTTAATCACCATGTTGACTTGTTAGTCACACCTGATGTGGTAACAATGCAAGGCGTAGTTTATGAGCCATTATTTGACTATGAATTAGTTTTATTAGTAGCAAATACACACCCCTTAGCGAATCATAACTTTATTGTCGCCGAGCAACTATCCAATGAAAAATTACTCACTTTTCCGGTTGCCCATGAACGACTAGATGTCTTTACTCATTTTTTATTACCAGCAGCCATTAACCCAAAAACCAAAGCAATTGAATCGCTCGATATAATGGTACAAATGGTTGGACTTAATCGGGGGGTATCAGTTTTACCTGGCTGGCTAGCAGATGAGTACTGTCAAAAATTACCGGTAAAAACGATTCGTTTAGGTAACAAAGGTTTAGCTAAAACCTTATTTGCCGCGATGAGAGAAAGTGACGTCGATATACATTATATGCAGTCTTTTATACGCTTGGGAAAAACAGCATAAAATCAAGTATTAAATACGTTCGTCCAATACCCTATAAAGAATTTCACGGATGGATTGTGGCTCAAATGGCTTGTCACAAACTGCAGAAACGCCAGCTTGTTGCACATGGCCAAGTCTTGCTTGATCGTGCTCGCTAGTCACCATCAAGATGGGCACATAAGTATTTCCCATATCATTGCGGACAAATTCAGTGAGCTGTTGGCCATCCATTTCAGGCATATTTAAATCTGTAACAATGAGGTCAAATTCAGCATTGCTCAAAATCGCTACCGCTTCAACACCGTTATTAGCTGTTTGAATATTTTGAATACCAAGACTATTCAGAACACGTTTAACATGGTTTCTCGCCGTTAGACTGTCATCCACTAACAATACATTTAATTCCGTAATATCGTAGTTTTCCAGCTCCATTTCTTCAGGATCGATATAGTCTACCGTTGTCCGCAAAGCTCGCCGTAAGTCAGCATGATTAAATGGCTTAGGCAAAATCGCAACCACACCCGCCTGTCGAATGGGATCCAGTGCTTTAAAATTTGTTTCACTGGATACCAGCATGAAGTTGATCTCTTTCAGTGACTCTGATGTTCGAATAGTGCCAAGCAACTCGGTCGCGGTCATGTCAGGCAGATACATCGAGCTAATAATAAGGTCAGGCGCATAACTTTGTAATAGATCGAGCGCTGATCGACCAGTTTCAACACCATCGATCTTACTCACGCCTTCCTCTATTAAATGCGCCAAGATAATCTTACGTTGCATCGCTGAAGGTTCAATCAGCAAGATAGAAAGATCGGATAAATTCATCGAAGACATGCAGATTCCTAAAAATAGCTATTAATAAACAGTGCGAATTAAACTAGCTTCAACCGCTTCTCGCGTAGTTTTATTGCTTAAATATTCAATAATAGCCAAAGCAAAATCCATTGCCGTCCCAGGCCCTTTTGACGTTAATATGTTGCCATCAATTACGATGGCATCATCACTCAATGTAACATCGGGCCAATCACTAGCGAGTAACACATCGGGGTAACAAGTAATAGCTCTACCGTTAAGTAAACCCGCATGTGCTAAAACCAAAGGTGCTGCACAAATCGCAGCGATCGCTTTTTCAGACTGATTTAAACGTTTTAGAATTGCATGAATTCGAGAATCTTCATCAAGATGAATTGCACCTGACAATCCACCGGGTAAGATAATCATATCAAAATCATCGTACATCACATCATCAAGCGTAACATCCGAGACGAGTCGCACGCCGCGGCTTGCCAACACTTGATGTTGTTCCGTTAAACTAGCCGTGAGCACAGTGAAATCAGCACGTCGCAACAGGTCTATTAACGTCACCGCCTCTAATTCTTCAAAGCCTTTAGCTAATGGAATGAGTACGATCGGCATAGTGAACCTCCTATGGTCTAGGGTTCAAAATATTAATTCCTTTCAACAGATTCAACGCTTCTGATAATGCATAATCTTTTACTGCTAACGGTGTTGTATCTTCATCAACCTTTGTTACCGGTTTATCTATTTCCGGCTTTTCAGATGCGGCATTAGGATTATCCAGATGTTTTGTTAAATCCTGTTCGCGTAGTAATGAAAAGTTATTGTCATCAACGTTTGAGATTTTGACGTCATCAACTTTAATATCAGGCACGATACCTTCAGCCTGAATAGAGCGGCCTGAAGGAGTGAAATAACGCGCCGTAGTCATTTTGACCGCAGTATCATTGGTCAATGGCATAACTGTTTGCACAGAGCCTTTACCAAATGTTTTAGTACCTAAAATAACCGCACGTTTATGGTCTTGTAATGCACCTGCCACAATTTCTGATGCCGATGCTGAACCACCATTCACCAATACAACTAACGGTGCACCTTTTAAGAAATCATCGGGTTTTGCAACAAATTTTTGTGAAGAATCTTTGATGCGTCCTTCGGTATATACAATCAACCCTTTAGTGATAAAGGCATCAGATACTTCAACCGCAGCGTCCAACAAACCACCAGGATTGTTACGCAAATCGAGTACAAGACCTTTTAAATCACCATCATTTTCAACTTTTAGTGCGCTTATAGCTTCTTTTAAACTTGCGCCTGTACGTGCTGCGAAGGTACTAATTCGAACATAGCCGTAGCCCGTTTCAAGCATTTTTTGTTTTACACTTTTTACTTTAATAATCGCGCGGGTCAATTCAATTTTTAACGGCTTATCAGCACCTTCACGGATAATTGTAAGTAATAACTTACTACCAGGCTCTCCTCTCATAATATCGACCGCATCATTCAGCGCCATACCTTTAACAGGGGTATCATCTAAGCGGATAATTAAATCACCTGCTAATACACCTGCGAGAGCTGCGGGCGTATCATCAATAGGTGAAACGACTTTAACAAAACCATCTTCCATGGTGACTTCAATACCTAATCCACCAAATTCACCTGAAGTACCTTCGCGCAATTCCTTGAAGTCTTTAAGGTCGAGATAGGTTGAGTGCGGATCTAATCCCGCCAACATGCCGCGAATAGCATTTTGTAAAAGCTCTTTATCATCTACTGGTTCAACATAATTATTTTTTATGCGACCAAATATTTCAGAAAATGCACGAAGTTCATCTAAGGGCAAGTCTGGTTTAGTATCGACTTTTTCTGCAAAGACCATTTGGCCAAAAATCAAACTTGCACCTAAGGCAGCGCCAGCAATAATTAACCCGAAATCACGTTTCAAAAAACTCATTTTTTTTCCTTAATTATGCTCTTTAGCTTTGTTCCCGCAACCATTTCATTGGGTTGGTTGGGCTACCTTTGTATCTAATTTCGAAATATAAGCCGGCTTGTTGCCGTACATCATTTTCACCACTTTGAGCAATAAGATCGCCCGCCGCCACCTCATCGCCAACCTGCTTAAGTAGCGACTCATTATTTCCATATAATGTCATATATTGATCGCCATGATCTATGATCAGTAACAGGCCAAATCCTCGTAACCAATCAGCAAAAACAACCCTACCATGAGCTGCGGCGACAACATTGTCTCCTAATGAAGCCGCGATCATAATACCTTGCCAAGTGAGTTTACCAAGATTTCTTGGACTGCCATAGTGCGCTAGTAGTTTCCCTTTCACAGGCCAGACCAGCGAGCCAACATTTTTTGCGAAAACTTGCTGATATTGGGGCTTGGTATATATCGAATCATCCCTTGCTTTAGGCTTGTTCGTAGCATTCTTTTTTGGTTTCTCTATAACCTGTTTTTTAGGCTTATTTAATGACTTCAATAAGGCCTGCAGAGACAACTCTTGCTCTCGCAGCAACTGTAAGCGTGAATCTTGGCTGGTAATTTTCTTATCTAGCACCGTAAGCGTCGCCTCACGTTGCTTAGCCTTCGCTTTAAGCGCAACTCGTTTAGATTCTTGCTCAGCATAGAGCTGTTGCTGTTGTTTTTGAGCAGCAAACAACATTTTTTGATCTTCTGTTAGGTTTTGTAATGTTTCCGTTATTTGACTGAGCTGTAGTTGGCGAGCATGGTTGAAATAACGATAATAAACCGTACTCCGAGATAGTGTAGCCGGACTTTCTTGATTCAACATTACCTTTATTACGCTTGGCTGACCATTAACATAGGCTGCGCGAATTTGCTGATTAAGTGCTGCCAACTGTTGGCTATGCGTTTCATGCTGCTGCTGCTGTTTCAAGTCTAATTGGCTTAGCTCGACCGATAGCTTATTCATTTTTTGGCCGAGTACATTAAGCTCTTTATTAAGCTCAGACACATCGCGACTTTGTTGTTTTAATTGTTTAAATAAGCTTTCTTTCGATGCTTTATTTAAACTTACGTCATCACTTAGTGATTGAATTTCTGTTTTAACCGCTTTTAACTCTTGAGCTGGCGCGATTGCTTTGTCAGCATTTGCCCACGTACAACTTGCCAGTAACGCGGCAAATAAATAAAACCTAATGAGCACTCTAAGCCACACTAAATCTACTTCACCTTCACCGGTTTCAGAGCAACAAGCAAATGCTTACTCATTTCCGCTGGAATAGGTAAATCCATCAAATTTAGCATCGTTGGCGCAATATCAGCCAAGGTGCCATGATCAATACATTGCCCTTCGCGGCCAGCATATATGAGCGGTACTGGATTACTGGTATGTGCAGTATGAGGCTGACCCGTACTGTCATCTCTCATCAATTCCGCATTACCATGATCGGCTGTGACTATCATTTCACCACCCGCTTCTTTTAAGGCTGACCACACACGACCGAGGCAATTATCTAATGCTTCGACTGCCTTTACTGCGGCATCAAAATCTCCCGTGTGACCCACCATATCAGCATTAGCGAAATTACAAATGATGACATCAAATTTATTGCTATGAATGGCTTTAACGAGCTGTTCAGCTACTTCTGGCGCGCACATTGCCGGCTGTTGATCATAGGTAGTTACATTCGGTGATGGCACTAAAATTCGCTCTTCACCTTCAAAGGGTTTATCACGACCGCCATTAAAGAAAAACGTAACATGGGCATATTTTTCGGTTTCCGCAATCCGTAACTGCCGTAAACCTAAAGACGAAAGATGAGCACCCAATACGTTATTTAATTTTTCAGCCGGAAAGGCGACAGGTACATCAAAGTCTTTTTTATATTCAGTCAGCGTTACAAATGAGCCCAGCTTGATTTTACGTTGGCGATTAAAACCATCAAAATCAGCTTTGATAAAACTTTCCGTTAATTCTCGCGCACGATCAGAACGAAAGTTCATAAATACAATGACATCGTCATCTTCAACTAAAACAGGTTTATTACCAATTGTCGTTGCTTGCACAAACTCATCTGTTTCATCACGGTCATAGGCCATCTGCAAAGCACTACTGGCATCAGCAGCATGAAATGCACCTTGTCCGTCGGTGATAAGATTGTATGACTTGGCAACTCGCTTCCAACGTTGATCACGATCAAGCGCATAAAAACGACCGATAATCGAAGCAATTTGTCCACCGCCCAATTCTTCAAACTTTTTCTCGAGGGCATCAATTGAACTTTGTGCACTTTTAGGTGGCGTATCACGCCCATCTAAAAAAGCATGTACATATACCTTTTTTACACCATGTTTAAGTGCTAACTCAACCATCGCATGAAGGTGCTCTTCATGACTGTGCACGCCACCAGCAGATAACAATCCTAGGATATGCACCGCTTTATCATTTTTCTGAGCCAACTCTACTGCATCGGCTAATGTGCGGTTGGTGAAAAATGAACCCGTTTCAATGGCACGGCTAATGCGAGTAAATTCTTGGTACACTACGCGGCCAGCACCTAAATTCATGTGTCCGACTTCTGAGTTGCCCATTTGATTGCCAGGCAGACCAACGCCAGCACCAGAAGCGCTAATTAGCGTATGCGGATAATCCTGCCACAAGCTATCCCAAACTGGCGTATTTGCGGCAAGGATCGCATTATATTTTGGATCTTCACTATAACCCCATCCATCTAAAATAATTAGCGCGAGTGGGCGATGTGGGTGGCTCATAAAGTCGTCCTTTTAATGTGAAAACCTGCCGTTCGGCAGTCATATTCTACAGAATACATGCAAATCATTGAAAATCGCGTGTATTATATGGCCTTTTGTGGCTAATTACAGTCACACGACAACTGAGTAATATTTGTGGCACTAGCCGAAAACTTTGATCTTATGGAACATGATAGCGATATCGAACGTGCTGCGTTTGCTTTAAAAGCGATGTCGCACCCTTTGCGTTTAAAGATTTTATGCGCAGTGGGAGAACAAGAGCTAGCAGTACAAGACATTGTTGATTGTGTTGGCACCACGCAGAGTAACGTCTCACAACATTTGGCGAAATTGAGAGATAAAGAGATTCTGGCTTCGCGACGTGATGCGAACCGTATTTATTATCGCGTTAAAGATGAGCGTACATTAAAGTTAATCGAAATGATGCGCGATGTATTTTGCTCTAGCGGGCAGTAATTAAAGGTTTAATATGGAAAATGTAGGTAGCTTTATTGTTAACCATTGGCTGTTAGTCACGATTTTTGTTGTACTGGTAGTGCTAATTTTGTCCGATGCCGTAAATCGCAAAATATCAGGCATCAACCCACTCGGCACTGCAGAGGCCATCCAAATAGTTAACCAACGCAATGGTGTCTTTTTAGATATTAGGGAAGCAGCTGAGTTTAAAAAAGAACATATTGCTGATTCGATGAGCCTACCGCTATCGACTCTTGAGGCAAATATTGCAAAACTGAAAGATCCCGCGCAACCGATTATTTTAATTTGTGCCAGTGGTCAGCGTTCGCGTACAGCGGCAAAGCAACTCCGTAGCCACGGATTTTCCAATATTTACGTATTAACGAGCGGCTTAAACGCTTGGAAAGATGCCAAACTACCATTATTCAGTTAATTAATTCACAATTATAGGTAACTAATAAAGTGGCTAAAGTTGAAGTATATTCCTCCATGCATTGCCCTTATTGTGTAATGGCCAAGCAATTATTGGATCGTAAAGGTGTCGCGTATACCGAAATTCGCGTTGATTTAGATCCTGCGAAACGACAAGAAATGATGAAAAAAAGTCGGCAGCGTACTGTGCCGCAAATTTTTATAAATGACGAGTCCATCGGTGGTTACACTGATTTAGTGGCTATTAATAACTCACAACGTCTGGATAGTTTATTAGTCCAGTCTTAAATTTTAGGTTAAGGAACCAATCATGGCTGAAGAAAACGCATCAACAGAACAACAAGCTGCACGTTTTGTAATTCAAAAAATTTACACAAAAGATATCTCTTTTGAAACACCAAACACACCCGATATTTTTCGTGAAGAGTGGAAACCGACCTTAGATTTACAATTAGGTAATGAGTATTCACGTATTGATGAAGAAAACCATGAAATTACTTTAACCGTGACTGTTACCGCAAAAGTAGGCGATAAAGTGGCCTTTTTAGCGGAAGTTAAACAGTCTGGCATATTCTCATTAACGGGTTATTCTGACCAAGAAATGGGACCACTACTCGGAAGCTACTGCCCAAATACATTATTTCCATTTGCACGCGAAGTGATTTCAGATATCGTTATTAAAGGTGGTTTTCCACAATTAGTACTAGCTCCAGTTAACTTTGATGCCTTATACATGAATCAGATTGAGCAAGCCAAACAAAAAGCCGCAGCAGCTGAAACTACGCACTAATCATTCAGGTCATAAGCCGTGCTAAAAGCGTCCAGTCAATTGTTTCCCACGCTCGTCATTGGCGCGGGCGCGTGGGGCACGGCTCTAGCAATTGCAATTGCTAGAAATAGTCATGAGGTACTGTTGTGGGGGCGTGATGCACAACAGTTAACCGCAATGCAAGCGACACATAGTAACGAACGCTATTTACCAGGATTGTCTTTTCCACAAAGTTTGGAAGTCTGCGCTGATTTTGAACTTGCGCTCAAATCAGCTAAACATATTTTGATCTCTGTACCCAGTACAGCTTTCAGCGAAATGTTGTATAAAATAAAACCATTGATTGCTGACGGCATACCACTGAGTTGGGCAACAAAAGGCTTAACACCTGAAACGGGTCGCTTTTTATACGACACCGCAGCAGAAATCTTAGGTGATGCTCATCCTTTAGCTGTCATTTCAGGCCCCTCTTTTGCCGCAGAGGTAGCAAAAGATTTGCCGACAGCAATCACCGTCGCCTCGCCTAACGCTGATTTTAATCAAGCTTTAGCATCAGCTTTGCATAGTCCAACCTTACGTGTTTATACCTCTGATGATGTATTAGGCGTTCAAATTGGCGGCACGGTGAAAAATGTATTGGCGATTAGCGCTGGTATTTCGGATGGTTTAGGTCATGGCGCTAATGCGCGCGCCGCTTTAATCACCCGCGGTATGGCCGAAATTTTACGCCTAGCAGCGAGTTTAGGCGCAAGAACCGAAACCATGTTTGGTTTATCAGGTATTGGCGATTTAATATTGACCTGCACCGACGACCAAAGTCGTAACCGCCAGCTTGGCCTTGCAATAGGTCGTGGTTTAAGTGTTGAGCAAGCTGTTGCGGAAGTAGGGAAAACAGTTGAAGGCATGTATGCTGCGCGAGAAGTATTAATACGCGCCCGACAAGCAGGTGTGGAAATGCCCATCGTTGAACAGGTATGCAAAATACTATTTGAAGGGTACGATCCGCGTGAATCAGTACAAGAATTACTGTGTAGGGAACAAAAATCTGAAACTACCCCTCCTACTCAGATACCGAATAACTAATAAGGAAAACCGTATGCGCACTATTGTTAAATTAAGCGGTATTATCGCTGTCAGCATTGCATTAACGGGCGGCTTAGCCGGTTGTGGCATGCTATCTGCGGATAAACCTTCAACTGACACTGAGATCTTAATGGGTCAAGAAGGACGAACCTTATGGGAGTCAGGTCTGCAATTTGTCAAAATAGAAAATCGCGACATAGCCAGTGGTATTGCAAATGAGCATCCCGCAGCGATCAGCAGCGATGAGCTTCGTTCTGTATTAGGCGCACTCTATGTCAATGAGCGATCAGGATTTACTCAGTCTGAAAACCCCTTGTTTTCTGCGAGTGAATTACAAATATTAAGCACCGCAATTGCAAGTGGTTTAAGTCAAGCAGCACCGAATGAAGATGTTAATTTCGTCAGTATCGGGTCATTCAAAGGTTTGATAGCACAAGAACGTAAAACGAACACTGGTCGAGTATTTATGAGTGGTGGCCGTTTGAACATCATTTTTGGCCTAACTCATGAACTATACAGAGAGAAAGACCTTGCTACAGGCCAAGAGATTGACCGTCGGATTAACCCTTTATTACCGGGAAAACGTAAAACCGATTCAAATCTGTCAACTCGCGTAGCTTTAGATTCAGGCCAATCTTTTTATCTAGATCCAGAAACAGGTAAAGAACGTAGTGATTGGTTAGTCATTGATATTGCAACCGTATTAGCAACAGCAAAAGAACGTAAAACAGGTGAGGACGGTACTGTTAACCCTGAATTATTAGAAGATGTAGCACGCAGTAAACAAGAAACCGGTAATTTACGCCAAGACGTTGGCAATATGAAAGAAATATTGTTTGATATGAGCGGTGAAATTGAGCGCTTGAAACAAGAAATTGAAGATTTAAAAGCTAATCGCTAGTCTTCAAATTGACAGATAAAAAGGGAGCTTCGGCTCCCTTTTTTGTTGCTAATTATAAATTGTAACGTCGGTCGCCCTGTTGTATTCGTGGCAGCAATTGATCAAGATTTTTAGTGAGCGTTAACACTTTAAATGTTTCACCCATTTCCGTGGGTGAGGTCAATCGTTTAATTTCCGTTGCCTGCTGTAACATCACAAAGGCATCGTCATTGTCATTGTCATTCAATGAACTGAGTTCTGTAATACCACCTGCAAGTAAAAAATCAGCCTGTGATTGAAAGCCAGCTACATCGAGGCTATTATCCACAGCAATTTGTGCCAGTGAGGTGAAATCAACATGTGCCGTGAGGTCTTGAAGTCCAGGTAGAACTAGTGGGTTGTCATGACCTTGCTGCTGGTAATAACACATCATGGTGCCGCTACTACGCTGGGGATGATAATAAACCGCTTGTGGATAACCGTAATCAATAATAAAAACAGCGCCTTGCTGTAATTTGTCGGCCACACTAGTCAGCCAAGCTTCAGCAGTCAAATTTACTTCGGTGAAATAATCAGTATCACCAATTAATGATTGGATTTCGGCGACCTTGCCGATAAGGTCGGTTCGAGATAGCGCATCATCAGACCACTGTAATAGTCCATCATTATTGACGATATAACACTCGTAACAAACCGCATTATTAAAATGCAGCCTATGCACTGGCATCGCATCACAAACCTCATTGGCTAACACTACACCCTTAAATTCTTCGGGAAGGCTGTCAAGCCAAATCACTTTGTCTTCGAGATCGGGAATCTCATCATGTATTATACATTGCTGTCTTTGACGTAAGTCAGCACTCGCTTCGATTATATAATAGTGCTTTGGTAGACACTTTTTAACGTTTAATTCGCGTAGAATATCTACAGCCATCTTTCCACTACCCGCACCAAATTCTAAAATATTTCCTTGGTCGAGTTGTCGTAATACATCAATAAGCTGAAGGGCTAGGCTTCGTGAAAATAATGACGATATTTCCGGTGCAGTCGTAAAATCACCACCATAACCGATCTTATGACTACCCGCGCTGTAATAACCTAAACCAGGCGCATAAAGACATAACTGCATATAGTCAGCAAAGGTGATCTTGCCGCCTGCTTCGTTGATTTTGTGTTTAATAAGCGTCAGCAGTTGTTCACTATGTTGTTGTGCAATACTATCTGGAACAGGTAGGCTAGTCATCAAATTCATGGGGGTTCACGTGTTAAAAAATGCAATCTTAGTCACTGGAGCCGGTCGTCGAATTGGTCATCATCTTGCCCGGCGCTTACATCAGGATGGTTATAACGTACTGGCCCATTATCGTACGCATACGACTGAAATCCAAACTTTACAAGATATAGGCATCGCGACCATTCAGGCTTCTCTTAGCGATAGTCGAGCAATTTTATTGTTCGTTGAAGCATTAAAAGAACAGTGTAGTAGCTTTCGAGCACTGATTCACAACGCCTCATCCTTTGAAGCGACATCTGTAGATTTAACAATAGCCGCACAACAATATGAACAGTTTTTTAATGTTCATATGATGGCGCCATATCTAATAAACCAAAGTTTATCGACGTTATTAGTTGGAGAAAATAATAATCCTGCAGATATTATCCATATTACTGATATTAATGTAGAAAACCCAACGCCACGCTTTGATATTTACGGTACAACAAAAGCCGGTTTACACAATATGACTCTAGCACTCGCCAAAAAATTTGCGCCCTTGATCAAAGTTAATGCAGTCGCGCCTGGCCCAGTATTATTTACCGAACAACATTCGCCTACTGTACGCCAACAAATGCTTAATGAAACTTTGCTGGCTAAAGAAGGCGGTGCCGAACCAGTTTATCTAGCCGTGAAGAGTTTATTAAATAACCCGTTCATTACTGGCGCTAGTATCCCTGTCGATGGTGGTCGCCGTTTGTCCAAACGTTAATTCATCAACAATGATCGTTTCACCAGTCTGTTTTGATGAATAGTCACGGTTTGATAGGTAAGCATTGATTTCTTCTAGTAAGGGATAAAGAAAATATTCATCGGTAATACTGCTAACCAAACGATTACCATCATCTGGAAATATGGCTTTGGTCAGAATATCTAGATCGGCTGTTCTATCTTTTGTTTTGCGAGCTGGATCAGCGCGATTTCTACCCAAGGCTATTTCGATATCATTACAAATCGTTTTGAGATCAACTTCAGTCATTGTCGTTTCAATAAACACCACAACATTAAGAAAATCTCGCCGACTATTCATACCAATAGGGGGGATTTTGAGTACACAACTCAGAGATAACCGAGGAAACTGGCAGAGCAATAAATGGATGATTTTGGCGATATTAGACTGCGGTTCAATATTACTCCCGATCCCCAATAAATACCCCGAATGACTTTCATTCATTTTTTGGATCGTTCAATAACAATTTTTGCTAGGTTTTGTCCGTGGAGTGCAACGGGTTTGCTCAGCGTTAATTTAACCTTGGGCATAGGATAGTTTGCTAGCAAAAGGCTGCATACATCTTCAGCCAAGGTTTCAATAAGTTGATAACGGCTTGCTTCAACAAAACTGACAATACTTTGGGCAATAGCGCCGTAATCTAGGGTGTCAGCAATGTCATCGCTAGCGGCTGCTTTAGTGATATCCCAATCCATCTCCAAATCAAAACCTAACGTTTGTAATGTTTCACGTTCCCAGTCATAAATGCCGATAATAGTGTCTATTTTAAGGTCGTTAAGAAAAATTTTATCCATGATGCTCTGTGTTTTAAAGTGTATAGGGGTAGAAATAACTACCAACAGCCTTATAATGCTGTAAATCATTAGAGGTGCATCATATCATGCTAGAAACACTTTCTTTACCGCTGATTGTAATAGTGGCCGCTTATTTAATAGGCTCATTATCCAGTGCAATCATTTTATGTAAATTAGCCGGTCTGCCCGATCCTCGCTCACAAGGTTCAGGTAATCCTGGTGCGACCAATGTATTAAGATTTGGCGGTAAGAAACTAGCTGCTGCAGTGTTAATCATTGATGTTGTTAAAGGTATATTGCCAGTTGTTGTCGCTCGCGGTCTTGATTTAGATATCACTTGGCTGGCAGCAACAGCCTTTGCCGCCTTTATCGGGCATTTATATCCAGTGTTTTTTAGCTTCAAAGGCGGCAAGGGTGTCGCCACAGCATTAGGTGGGTTTTTGGCATTATCTCCGGCACTTGCCGGTATTATTTTACTCAGTTGGCTGATAGTATTTTTGGTGAGTCGTATCTCATCCCTATCTGCTATTATCGCATCTTCATTAGCGCCTGTTTACAGCTTATGGCTGATCGATAATGTCAATGCTCGCTGGATTATTTTAGTGATGGCAGTGATGTTATTACTTCGCCATCGTGGCAACATTCAGCGATTGCTCGCTGGTGAAGAAAAAAAATCTAAATAAGGTAATAGAATCAATATGGCTGGCTCTCTACAAGATCAATTACTCAAAATTGGCGTCATTGATAAGCAAAAAAAGAAGAAAGTTCAACATGAGCAACGTAAAGATGGCAATAAAGCACGACAAGCCGTCAAATCTGGCAAAAAAGTCGATCCTCAAACCCTAGTTGACCAACAACAGCTGGCGCAAGAAAGACATGACAAAAAAAGTCGTGATTTAGAACTTAATAAACAACGAGATGCCGAACGAGCTGAAAAGGCTATCGTTGCAGAGGTCCAACAGATCGTTCAGCAACACAGCATTGTTATCCCTAAGGAAGCTGATGTTGCCTATAATTTCATGCATCAGAACAAGGTGAAAAAGATCTACGTCACTAATGAGCAACAGCGACATTTAACATTAGGTCAGCTCGCTATCGCCTCCATCGGTGAACGTAATTTACTAATTCCTGACAAAATAGCCGAGAAGATTGAGGCTAGATTAGCCAGCAGTGTAATTCGCATTCACCCTGAAATTAATGCTTCGAAAATAATCTCGAATGACGATGATCCCTATGCTGATTATGAGATTCCAGATGATTTAATGTGGTAACTCTGAATTAGTTCGCCATATTTACGGTGGACTAAGCTCATCTAAAGGCCAACGAGGTCGAGCAGAAAAAGTCGGCATGGCGTGTTTAGTCATCGCTGATTGGCGCATCGCACCAGCAAATGCGATCATGGCACCATTATCACTACAAAAGGCTTGGCGCGGATAATAGACATGGGTATTAGGTAATGCATCAAGCCTAGTTCGTAATGCTTTATTAGCACTCACACCACCAGCAACCACTAAAGTGCTGCGCCTCGCTTGTTTTAAAGCGCGTTTACATTTTATAGCCAACGTTTCTACGGCCGCAGTTTGAAATGCGAGTGCAACATCCGCTTTATCTTGATCGGTTTGCGTACTATCGCGCCATGTATTCATCGCAAATGTTTTTAAACCACTAAAGCTAAAGTCTAATCCTGGACGATTGGTCATTGGACGCGGAAAGGTATATTTATCAACAGTGCCTTGCTCGGCTAATGCCGCCAAAATAGGTCCACCAGGATAACTAAGACCGAGCATTTTAGCTGTTTTATCGAAGGCTTCACCTACCGCATCATCTATTGACTCACCTAATAATTCATATTGGCCAACACCCTGAACATCAATCAATAATGTATGACCGCCAGAGACAAGTAACGATACAAACGGAAATGCGGGAGGATTATCTTCCAGCAGTGGTGATAGTAAGTGTCCTTCCATATGATTAATCGCAAGCGCCGGTACATCTAATGCCCACGCAATACTTCGACCTATTGCAGAACCCACTAATAGCGCGCCGACCAGACCTGGACCAGCGGTATAAGCGACCGCATCAATATCCGCTCGTGTTAACTTCGCCTCAGATAAGACTTCATTAATCAGCGGCAATGTTTTGCGAATATGATCACGAGAAGCCAATTCAGGCACCACTCCACCATATTCAGCATGAAGTGCTATTTGGCTATATAAAGCATGAGCCAATAAGCCCTTTTCGCTATCATAAAGCGCAATACCCGTTTCATCACAAGATGATTCAATGCCTAATACTCGCATGTGTGTCCGTCTCTACTCGTCATAAAAGGTCATTATTATGCCTTTTTTAAAATAAATTTGATTCAACTCTTTGCTTTCCTTTCGGAATTTCGTACAATTGCGGGTTCTTCCATCTAAATATGTTTAGGAATTATTAATGCCATCAGTACGTTTAAAAGAAAACGAACCATTTGATATCGCTCTACGTCGCTTCAAACGCGCATGTGAAAAAGCCGGCACAGTTACCGATGCACGTGCTCGTGAAGCTTATGAAAAACCAACAACTGTACGCAAACGCGCTGCAGCTGCTGCCGTTAAACGTCATCAAAAGAAAGTATCTCGTGAAAGCGCTCGACGCGTTCGCATGTACTAAAAGACGATTATCATGCCTGCTGAATCAAGCCCATTAAAGCTTAACATCACAGATAACGTTAAAGCCGCGATGCGCGCTAGAGAAAAAGAGCGCCTTGCGACATTACGTCAAATTACAGCAGCAATTAAACAGTTTGAAATTGATAACCGTCAAGATCTTGATGATGAAGGCATTATCACGATCCTGACTAAAATGTGTAAGCAACGCCGTGATTCATTGAGTCAATTCCAGGCAGCTGGACGCGATGATTTAGCAACAATTGAAATTGCAGAACTCGCGATCATTGAAGAATTCATGCCAACAGCAATGACTGAACAAGAAATTACTGATGCCATACAAGCAGCCATCGCAGAATCTGGCGCTTCTAGTGCTCGCGACATGGGTGCCGTAATGAATATATTACGTCCCCAACTTCAAGGTCGTGCTGATATGGGTGCTGTTAGTGGTCTGGTTAAGGTGGCGCTTTCTGCATAAAGCAGATAAGCGCGCTACTAAAAATATAACTTGGCCATAGACATCTGTCATGGCCGGCCAAATACCTACACAATTTATCGATGACCTATTAACTCGGGTTGATATCGTCGATGTTATCGAACCACGCGTGCCCCTAAAAAAAGCGGGTAAGAACCTTACCGCCTGCTGTCCATTCCATAACGAAAAGTCCGCCTCTTTTACCGTCAGCCCTGATAAACAGTTTTATCATTGTTTTGGCTGTGGAGCCCATGGCACTGCTATTGGCTTTTTGATGGAATACGACCAAATGAGCTTCCCTGAATCCATTCAGGAACTGGCTGATCTGGTCGGTATGATCGTACCAACAACACAAGCATTATCGGCTACTCCCGCCAGACAAAATCTCTATGACTTACTAGATAAAGTCAGCCAATATTACGTTCATCAACTGCATAACCACCCGCAAAGAGCTGAATTTGTAAGCTACCTAGAGCAGCGCGGTTTAACAGCAAAAATTATCGAGCAATTTAATGTCGGAATAGCACCTGATGGCTGGGATAATGTACTGAAAACATTTGGAACTTCAGAGCAAGCCCGCCAACAACTAGATGAAGCCGGCTTATTAAGTAATAATGATAATGGACGAACTTATGACCGCTTTCGTAAACGCATCATGTTCCCAATTAGAGATCGGCGTGGAAGAGTGATTGGATTCGGTGGGCGCGTTTTAGATGATAGTGCCCCAAAATACTTAAACTCACCTGAAACACCCGTTTTCCACAAAGGAAATGAGCTTTATGGCTTATTTCAGGCACGTAAAGCCCATCGTAAATTAGAACGCATCATCATTGTAGAAGGCTACATGGATGTTATCGCCTTGGCAGAACATGGCGTCACTAACGCCGTTGCCACATTAGGAACAGCAACCACACCGGAACATTTACGACAACTACTGCGCAGCACGCCCGAAGTAGTATTTTGCTTTGATGGCGATCGCGCAGGTAGAGAAGCAGCATGGCGAGCAGCAGAAAATGCATTACCACTACTTGGTGGTAACCACCAACTAAAATTCATGTTTTTACCAGATGGTGAAGATCCCGATAGTCTGATTCGTCAACGAGGTGCCATCGAATTCAATAATTTTGTGGCTCAAGCACAAGATTATTCTGACTTCTTTTTTGCTTCATTAGAAAATAGAGTCGACATTAGCTCAATGGATGGTCGTTCGCGGTTAGTAGAAATTGCAAAACCCTATCTTCGACACATTCCAACAGGTGTTTATCGAGATATGTTAGAACAACAATTAGCCGATAGAGCGCAAACGAGCACAGCCATACTGCATAAGCATCTAGAAAAGCCACCAGAAACCAGACAGCGGTCAACTTATAAGAGAGGGTCATCTTCAGTCAATACACCCATTTCTCCCGTAAGAATGGCCATTACACTTTTGTTACAATACCCAAAGCTTCACCAAGACCTAGGCCCTTTTGACAAAATATCGACACTAGATTTACCTGGAATAAAAATTTTAGTGCAAATACTTGAAACTTTGCAGCAAAATCCCCATCTTAATACTGCGGCATTATTAGAGCGGTCACGAGGTACAGATTCCGCAGAACATTTACAACGCTTAGCTCAACAAACGTTACCGTTAACCGCTATAGAATTAAAACATGAGTTAGTAGGTATTGTTCAACAGCTGCAAAAACAAGCTGTTGAACAAAGAAAAGCCTACTTAGAGCTTAAACATCCGAGTCAATTAACCGATGAAGAGAAGGCAGAAATACGAAACCAATACCATTAAACGCAACTTTTCGCATACATAATGCTGTGCAATATTAGGGGGTTGCGTTATAATGTCCGGCTACATGCAGTAATGCATCTGACGAAAATAGAGGTCGAATGAAAGATCAACAGTCACGAATTAAAGCATTAATCACACTCGGGAAAGAGCGCGGCTACCTCACTTATGGTGAGATAAACGATCATTTACCTGAAAACTTGGTTGATGCCGATCAGATCGAAGACATCATCGGCATGTTCAGTGATCTCGGTATTATGGTCCATGAAGATGGCATGGATACCGATGAGATGGAACGACTAGCTGAAGCTGCAACGAACAACGATGATGTTTCTGCCGATGAAGCTGCAGCAGTGCTATCTAGTTCAGATGGTGAATTTGGTCGCACCACCGATCCTGTACGTATGTACATGCGTGAAATGGGCTCGGTTGAGTTATTGACCCGTGAAGGCGAAATTGTCATTGCAAAACGCATTGAAGCCGGTCTTCGCGAAAGTCTAATAATGCTGACCACCTATCCGCCCTGCATTAAAAAGTTTCTTAGTTTATACGAAGCTGTCGAAGCTGGCGAAATGCGTCTGAATGAGGTTATTAAAGGCTTTATCTTGCCTGAAGACCTCAATCCTGAACCGGTCGTCGCTGGCCCACCAGCTAAAGAAGGTGCGGATGACGATGATGATGACGAATCAGCCGTTGGCGTAGATCCTGAAGAAGCAAAAGAGCACTTTACAGCACTTCGTGAGGCAGTGAGCCAAGTAGAAAAAGCGGCGAGCGATGAGCTTGAAGCAGCAAATGCACTAGTCACCGAATTATTTATGGAATTCAAGCTTACACCAAAAACACTGAATCTCCTTAATGGCTTAATGCGCGACACCGTTGCAATCATTCGCAAACAAGAACGCACCATTAGCAAAATCATCGTTGAAGAAGCAAGAATGGAACGCCGTGATTTTATCGAATCATTCATGGGTAATGAAACAAACCTTGAATGGACAGATAAACATATCCGAGCTAAAAAACACTACTCTTCAACCATCAAGAAAAACCTTGATCAAATCATCAATGCGCAAACAAAACTGGCTGAAGTATCTCTAGATCGTGGAATGGAAATTCCCGAGATAAAAGAAATCAGCCGTCAAATGACTATTTCTGAAGCAAAAGCACGTCGTGCAAAAAAAGAAATGGTCGAAGCAAATTTACGACTTGTCATCTCGATTGCAAAAAAATATACTAACCGCGGTTTACAGTTCTTAGACCTAATTCAAGAAGGTAATATCGGCTTGATGAAGGCTGTTGATAAATTTGAATATCAACGTGGTTACAAATTTTCTACCTACGCTACATGGTGGATCCGTCAAGCAATCACACGTTCAATTGCTGACCAAGCGCGAACAATTCGTATTCCAGTGCATATGATTGAAACAATCAACAAACTGAATCGCATTGCACGTCAAATGTTACAAGAAATGGGTCGTGAGCCAACACCACAAGAATTGGCTGAACGAGTAGACATGCCGGAAGACAAAGTACGTAAAGTACTTAAAATTTCCAAAGAACCTATTTCAATGGAAACACCGATCGGTGATGACGAAGATTCACACTTAGGTGACTTTGTTGAAGACACCAATGTCATGTCCCCACAAGATGCGGCCATGATTGAAGGTCTTAGAGAAGCAACACAAGGTATACTCAGCGGCCTTACCGAACGTGAAGCAAAAGTATTGCGAATGCGTTTTGGTATCGACATGAACACTGACCATACCTTAGAAGAAGTAGGTAAGCAATTTGACGTAACACGAGAACGTATTCGTCAAATAGAAGCAAAAGCACTACGTAAACTTCGTCATCCGACTCGTTCGGATCAGTTACGAAGCTTTCTAGATACCGATAACTAAAAGTTTCGGGCCTATAGCTCAGTTGGTTAGAGCAGGGGACTCATAATCCCTTTGTCCAAGGTTCAAGTCCTTGTAGGCCCACCATATATATCAAAGCCTCAGCACTAGTTTTAGTGTTGGGGCTTTTTTATTTTACCCGTATATAGACAAGTCAGTTACGTAGAATTTTCTTGGTGGAATAAATCAATGGACCTATCATATAATCTAAAGATAGAGAATTAGGAATGAAACACGATGCTTGGGACTAAGTTAAAAAAATATGCTGAAATTGATTTGGATGCTGTATTTGAAAAGTTTTACAAATCTATGTTGTCCAATGCTGACTTCTCTGCCTTTTTCACAGGTGAAGATCAGATAAGATCTCTGATTAGTCGTCAAAAGAAATTCTTACTAGAATCCGTGGAATTGTCTGATGAGGAGATAAAACGTCGCTATATAGCTTTAGGTGAAATGCATTATGAGATTAAAATCCCCTATATTGATTACATGGCAGGGATGTTGATTCTTGAGCGAGGCATTATTCACTCAATAACGACGCATAGTGATTTTAAAGAACTATTAGACTTTTCTTTTCACTTTTTCCAACAAATTAGAGCATTTACAGCGAAGGGTTACCTTAATAAAATGCTCGATGATGATATCAGTGATATTGATCATTACCTGTCCCATGTGCAACGAGCCACTGAAATCGACACGCTGCTGGCAACTGAGCGGGTGATTTGGCTTAAAAATGTACTTTTTGCGATTAAAGTCGAAAATCGTGGTGCAGCCCCAGCGTTACATATGTCAGAAGACATTATTAAATCGATAAGTCACGCAACAAAAGCCGATCCTGCATTAGAAAATTATACTCGTGAAATATCTTCTCGTATGGAGATGAACGCTAGAAATGTATTTTTCTTTCTGGAAAAAGGAAGCTATGAGGAAGTGCTGCCACTATATCGAGAATTAATGAGTATTTACAAGCTCACATTAATGCTTACTAGTGTTGTTACCTTTGCATCGACCAGCGCACTCATGCACGAATTGAGCAAGGACTCTCTTACTTCACTTCTAACACGACAAACCTATGACACTATAATGAGCAGAGAGATATCTATTGCCACGGCAGGTCAATATGAGTTGTCATTTATCATGGTTGATATAGATTTTTTTAAAAATGTAAACGACGAGCATGGACATGCAGCTGGTGATGAGGTGCTTACTAAGGTTGCAAAAACGATCTTAGAATCAATTCGTGCAACAGACTATGCCTTCAGAATGGGGGGAGAAGAGTTCTTATTGTTGTTAAAAGGTGCTTCGTTATCTGTTGCGGCTGCACAGGCAGAAATCATGCGGAAAGAAGTTGAGAACCTTCAATTTGAGTTTGACGGGCGGCCGGCCTCTGTAACGGCGAGTTTTGGTGTTGCTACATTTTCTCAACCTTTTAAAATGTTATATTCAGATATGGTAGAGCTTGCTGATAAAAAACTTTATCTCTCTAAAGAAAAGGGCAGGAATCAAGTTAATTAATGCTAATAAATTTAGTTACGGTTCTTCAGCTTAGTGTGATGATAAACGAAAGGCTGAGCACTTAAATTCGATATAGGTCGCTTTTCCTTTTTCATACAGAAAGGCAGAAGTGACCACTGATGTTAAGACTGAAAAGTCCGTAAAAGGTAATGCATCCACCACCGAGAAGAAGACAGCTCGCAGCAATAAACCACGAGACTGTGAAGCTCCAACTTAACAATAATCCTTTTTCCTTGTAAGACTGCCAGATAATGACTTAATACTTACCTGACATGAACTTTAATTGAATAAGAAACTATCAGTTCTAAAATGCTCTCATTTATCTTTGTAGCAATCTATTTTCAATTTAGATTTAAGCTTCATACAACGACGTAGTCATCATTCCTTCTACCTCCCTTTCCTTGCTCCCTATGCTCGTTGCCACCAAATGAATGTAGAAGCACTACACTGTCACAACGCCTATCTTCATTGTGTCGCCTATCGTCATAATGTTTGAACTTACAGCTACATTCATCCATTTTGTTACAACTTTCTAGTGGCAACCTAGGCATCTTAGATGGCTCACTTACTAGATATGTTTTTGAAGAAATCCAGCTAGATGATTCACACGAATTTTCACAAGGAATAACTTGAATGGAATGGTACTCCTTTTTAGTCCTTTCTGAAGCAATCTTGTTTTCGTCTTTAGGTTTCTTTTTACCGAATATATTATCGAACATAATAATTACTCCTCTTCAAAATCATAGAGTTATAAGCAATAATTGTCAGCAACACTGCAAAACTGACCCCATAGCACCGTAGTAAAATTGACCCCCTTGGGCAATTATGATGACCTTTTACCATTAAGGTCGTATCACTATGTTGACAAAGGAGATATTTGTGGAG
>Ga0335398_10000826_pt1 | contig 53958 bp, 54 predicted proteins | sample BON03_FD_205742 | JGI IMG/M metagenome (GOLD analysis project Ga0335398, IMG submission 205742) | Freshwater microbial communities from Lake Bonney liftoff mats and glacier meltwater in Antarctica - BON-03 (spades assembly) (version 2) | ecosystem: Environmental > Aquatic > Freshwater > Ice >... | reverse complement strand
ATCGGCCTCGTCACGCTTGCGTTTCGCCGCCGCCAACACAGCGTCGAGATCGGCAATGTCGGCATCAGCCAACTCGACGATTCGTGCTGCGAACATATGAATGATTATACCGCACAGACACGAACACCTCTTCGGCCTAGTTTCCCGAAACTGGCCGACTCCACGATCGACGTCGAGGGCCCAAGAGGCATCGCTGACCAGGCGCGACGCAGCCGTTCGGCTACAACTCGCGGCCCGACCGCACGGCCCAACGCGTCACGCTCAGGCCAGCATTGAGGTGGCTCTGCGGTGCGTGTGAAGGCACAAAAATTTTGAAGAAATCTTGGAGTATCTGGGGTCGCTCACCCCCTCGCCGAAGCGAGTCCATACTCCGGAAGTCGGCGAGGTATCGGCAGTCGCCGTGCTCGTGACGCCGAGGCTGTCCAACTGTCGCACGAGCGCGATTGCGGCGCCGCGCCCAACTCGAGATGGTGAGACTCTGCGGCTCTTGCGGGGCTGCCCCGTGGAGGAAGGTTGGCCGGTCGCTGAGACCGTCCTTTGGGTGCAGGTAGCAACGGGCCGAGCGGACGGCGTGCGCTTGCCGTTGGATGTTCAGGCACCCTCTGGCCAATACGGCTGTTGCGTTCTGGTCTGAAGTCAGATTTGTCTGCTTCCACATACCGTCGGGGGTCTCTGTCTTCGTCAACTGTTCGGCGCCTGTTTGGCGCGTCCGGCGTGTTGTGTTTGGTTGCTTCGGCAGCAGTGGTTGGGTCGGTTGTTGCCGCCGGCCAGATACTTGCGTTGCCGGGACCGCCAGCATCAACGGTGCCACTACTGGTGATGATGGCATCACGTGTTTCATGGTGCACACATTCAGCTACGGGCTCTTCACGCCGCTGGTTTCGTTGCGCCAGATCGCGGCCGTGAACGCGAGGAGTCGATACAAAATGCGGGCGCAGACGCCTTCGGGTTTTCGGCCACCGTGGCGTTCCAAGTCGAGCTGGGCCTTCAAGGTCTGGTTGACCGATTCGATGACCTGGCGGAATGGTTTCAGGAATCGGGTGTGCAGTCGTTCCGTCTTCTCTGAGCGCGCCTTCGGTCGGATCAGTGTGATGCCGGCGTCGTTGAGTTCGGCCTCGAACGCAGCAGATCGGCAGCCCTTGTCATCCATCAACACCGGACCTGTCCGATTGACGACAACACCGCGTCGACGCCATATGTGATGAGAACGACGGTCTTGCTTCGCGAAGTCGTGGAATATGGAAGGCAAGCCTGGCGCCGCGGAGGCCGATCAGGCTGCGTTGTCGGCGATGGCGCGCATGATCTCGCGGGCGACATCGCAGATGCAACCGGCGCCCCCGGGATCAGTGATCGAGGCGAGTGCGCCGGGGCCGCGAGTCGTGGCGAGCGAGGCGCGTCCGGCGACGCCTGCCGGGACGGGGAACCATCGGCCTTGGAAGACGGTGCCGATGACGGCGATGCCATCGAGGTCGAGTGGCGCAACGGTGAGCGGGTTCTGGTCGACGATCGTGAAGTTGGCGATCTTGCCGACCTCGCCGAACTTGTCAGCGAAACCGACCGGGTAGTACGGATTCGAGCTCACCACACATCGGAGCTTGTCGATCCGATCGATCTGCGCTTCCGTCGAGTTCGCGAAGTGCACGATCACCGTGCGGTGATCGATGCGCGGGTGCTCTCGCATCCGGCGCTCAATCGTGTCGAGCACGACTTCCAAGCCAAGGTCGCCGTTCACGTGGATGTGAATCTGGAAGCCAGCCTCCCAGTACAGCTTGGTGCGCTCCTCGAACATCTCGGGCGTCAGGATCCACTCGCCGTGATGATGCGGATTCGGATTGCCCTCACGGTCGAGGTATGGGTCCTTCATCTGCATCAGTTGGCTGATGATCGCGCCGTCGGCGAACAGCTTGACCTGCTTCGGGTAGAAGGCCAGCTTGCCGGTGCCAGGTGCGCCGTCGGGTGCCATCTGGAACTGCTTCTCAGCGCGGGCCAGCGTCTCGTCGTGCGGCATGAGCTGCTCGGCCGGGCCACGTCCGTCGGTGAGGAAGTAGCTGAAGAACGGCGTGTCGTCGTCGCCGAGGATCTGCTGATACATCTCCCACGCACCAGGCACCAGAATCGCGCCGGGCTCGTTGAACGCCGTGACGCCGTTCTGATGGAGGTACCGGACCATCTGACGTAGCCCGCGTTCGAGGCGTTCGGGGCTGAACAACATCGGAGCCAGGAGACGGAACAGCAGGTTGAAGAAACCGCGTTCCCAGAAGTGACCGGACTCGATGTCGGCAGTCGCCAAGACCTCCGGGTCGACGCCCGCACCCCAGCCATCGTCGAAGACACCGAGCGCCTGGAGGCCCCGGCCGTGTTGAGGTAGAACTCGTGACAGGAGCGCTGCCAGACGCCGATCGGGCGGGTCGCGCTCACCAAGTCGAGCACGTGGCGGTTGAGCTCACCGTGCCAGAGCTGGTGGTAGCCCCACGAGAACAGCCACTCGTCGTCGGCGGCACCATCCACGCGCATCCGCTCGCCAGCCCCGGACAACTTCGCGATGTACTCCTCGTTCGAATGCGCCGCGGGATAGCTGCGGTCGGGTAACACCCAGTCTTCGGTTGCGATGACTTCAGTTGCCAGCGTCGTGGCGCCGAGGATTGGGTGCAGATGCTGATCGATCAGGCCCGGAAGCATCACGCTCTCGGCAAACGTCGTGTCGACCGTGTGCACTCGATCGCCGAGGTCAGCAATCACGTCGTGAAGCGATCCGACGGCAACGATCAGCCCGTCTTGCACCGCCACCGCCTGCGCCGTCGACATCTCATCATCGACCGTGACGACCGACGCCGCCGAAAACACTGTGATCATCACGACAGCCTCGCGCGTCGCTCAGCCCCACATGATTGCCAGCGTTCCAGCGGCGTCACAGTTTCGTCGTCACACTTTGGTCTGACCGGAGCGTGACAGTCTTGTCACACTTTGGTCTGACCGGAGCGTCACTTTGGTCTGACCGGAGCGTGACAGTCAGTGCGTCAGTGAGCGATGGTTACCGGGGGTCCAGCCGCGATCGGCGAGGACCTTTTCTCCGAAGGCAGCGGGGCTCGATTCGAGCGTCGTGGCGAGCGTGTCGTTCCACCGGTTGAGGTAGCCGAACATCGACATCACTGCGACGATCGCTGCGAGCTGATCATCGGTGTAGAACGCTCGCGCGTCGTTGAACATCTCGTCGGTTGCACTGTTCGGAACGCTGCCGCCTGCCTGCGCGATCCGAAGCGCGGCCCGCTCGGCATCGTCAAAGAGATCGTTCGTTTCGTACTCCCAGATGACAGCGAGCTTCTCGGCTGGCACGCCCATCCGTTCGGCGGTGTGGCCGGTGTGGGCTTGGCAGTACTGGCAACCTGCCGCCGTGCTGGCGACGTGCGCGACCATCTGGGCAAGGGGGACGGGGATCAGCCCGTTGCCCAGCACTGCCGCGCCGAGCCCTTGGAACGCCGCGAGCAGGCCGGGCACCCGTGCCATCGTCGGCATCGAGTTCGGCACGAACCCCATCATCTGCTCAACGAGGGCCAACCCCTCCTCGTGCTCAGCCAGGTCAGTGCTCGCGAGCGGTTCGATACGTGCCATGTGCCGAACGTAGTAGTTGGACCCGCGGCGCTCGGCACCTCCGAGCCAAAGGCGAGTCGAGCGATCGCGCTCAGGCGACCGAGGTGGCGTCGCCGGGCAGACGATCGACGTCGAGATCGTCGGAGTTCGGGTATGCCCCGCGCATCCAGAGCGGCGCCCGGAAATGACTCCATTCGCCCTCGGCCTGAGCAAGCCGATCGGCGACGGCGAACAGCGCCGAATTGTTGAACCCGAGGCCGCAGTGACTTCCGTAGACACGGATGTTCTCGGCGCGTTCAGTGCGTCGCGTGAGTGCTGTTTGCCAGTGCACCACGCCGTCGGTCTTCGAGTAGATCGAGGTCGACGGCACCTCGAGATGCGGGAGGTAGCCAGCGCGAACACTGCGCGACGTGGCGAAATCCGGCGAATGCAGCCGCTGGAGACGCTTCCAGATCATCTGCGCCGAAGAACCGTCTTCGGCGACCATCTGGATCGGGCTGCCGAGGGTGATCACTTGACGGATCTTGTCGGGAGCGGCACGCGCCAGCTCGCGAGCAAAGATGCCCCCGAGGCTCCAACCGACGATCGACACCGGTGCTTCAGCCTGCGCATGCACACGTTCGAGCAGCGCACCGAGACCTTCGAGGATCTCCGGCGTTGGCCCGAGGTTGTTGCCAAGACGCCACCCATGGGAGTGGTACCCGAGGTCGCGCAGCAGGTGGCGAAGCGGCCTCGTGGATCCGTCGCCAGCAGTGAACCCGGGAAGGACGATCACGTGGTGGCCGTCGCCCTTCGGCATCCGCCGCAGCAGTGGGAGCGCCACGCTCATCGCAACGCGCTCGCTGAATGCGCGGTATTCGAGTGCCAGCATCCATGCCGGCGGTGCACTGATGTTTGTTTTCGTTGCCATCGACTCCCCAGTCGTCCGCAAGGATTGAGCGGTCAACTCAACGTAGTACACGTTCGGTCAGGGGACGTAGGTCTGGCACGCTGGGGCAATGGACGCAATTTCGAATCCGCCAATGGACCAGCTCCCACCTGAGCCGACTCCGTTCCGCGGCGTCGTCAACGACACGTATGCCGAGTCGACTCCCGAGTGGCCGCCCCCGCTCCGACCCCCTGCTGGCGCTCCGAACATCATTGTCATCATGGTGGACGACCTCGGCTTCGGACAACTGTCGTGCTTCGGCGGCCCGATCGAGGCGCCCCACCTGTCGGCACTTGCCGCTCAGGGGTTGCGGTACACGAACTTCCACACGACTGCGTTGTGCTCGCCGAGCCGCGCTGCGCTGCTCACTGGCCGCAACCATCACTCGGTCGGCTTCGCCACCATTGCCGAAATGGCGAGCGGCTTCCCCGGCGCCAATGCGTTCCTCCCGAAGAGTGCTGCGTCGATTGCCGAAGTGTTGAAGCAAACCGGCTACTCCACCTATTGCGCTGGCAAATGGCACCTGACGCCGACCTCAGAGCAAACCGCAGCAGGCCCGTTCGACCGCTGGCCACTCGGGCTGGGTTTCGAACGTTTCCACGGCTTCCTACCCGGCGAAGTCGACCAGTGGCATCCGATGCTGACCGTCGACAACCATCGCGTCGAAACGCCGACATCCGGGAGGAAGAACCCCGACGGATCGACGAACGATTACCACGTCAGCGAAGACATCGTCGATGCTTCGATTCGCATGCTGCGTGACCAGCAGCAGGTGTCGTCCGGTCGTCCGTTCTTCCTGTATCTCCCCTTCGGCGCGCCGCACTGCCCCTTCCACGCTCCACCCGAATTCATCGACCACTACGCCGGCCGTTTCGACGATGGGTGGGACGTCCATCGCCAGGCCACATACGAGCGCCAGCTGGAGATGGGCATCATCCCCGAGGGGACCGACCTCCCGCCACGCAGCAGCGCAGTGCCGGCATGGGACACACTCGACGCCGACGCGCAGCGCCTTTATGCCCGGCTGCAAGAAACGTTCTGCGGCTTCGTCGATCACACCGATGCGCAGATCGGTCGGCTGATGGACGCGCTGCACGAATTGGATGTCACTGACGACACCGTCGTGATCTTCCTGTCAGACAACGGAGCATCGGCCGAAGGCGGCAAACACGGCACGACCAACACCGAGCGGTTCCGAAACATGATGTTTATGGAGGTCGACGAGATGCTCGACGACATCGCGCACATGGGCAGCCGGCACACCGACCCGCATTACCCGATTGGATGGAGTCAGGCGGGCAATGCGCCGTTCCAAAGGTGGAAGCGTGACACACATCGCGGCGGCAACACCGACCCAATGATCGTGCACTGGCCGGCCAAAATCCCCGACTCCGACCAGGGCGCGATTCGCACCCAGTACCACCACATCACCGACCTCTACCCAACGTTGCTCGAAATAGCTGGGCTGCCGGTTCCGACACGAGTCAACGGTGTCGATCAACAGCCACTCGAAGGGCACAGCTTCGCCCCCACGATCAGCAACGGTGACACACCGAACGTCAAGACGACGCAGTACTACGAGATGTTGGGCAGCCGCGCCATCTGGCACGACGGCTGGACTGCGGTCACCTGGCATCAGCCCGGGACCGACTGGGGCGATGACCCGTGGGAGTTGTACCACCAGGATGTCGATTACAGCCAGGCCCACGACCTTGCTGGCGAGTACCCGGACAAGCTTGCCAAGCTGGTCGCACTCTGGTGGGACGAGGCGCGTGCGCACAACGTCCTGCCCCTCGACGACCGCGGCCGCGAACGATTTATCGACCCGCTTCGGCCAACCGCGTCGGAGGACCGGGAGGTGTATCGCTACTTCCCGGGCAGTACGCCGATCCCCAACCCGTCACTCCCCCTCATCTTGAACTGCCCGCACTCGCTCACCGCCCACCTCACGTTTTCCGACGGCGACGAGGGCGTGATCGTCTGCCAGGGCGGCGAGCTGGCCGGCTGGTCGTTTTTCGTCCAGAACGGTCGAGCGCATTACGTCCACAACGTCTTGAAGATCGAAATGTCTGAGCTCGTCAGCGCGGAGCCGCTCCCGACCGGGCAGCCGATCGAGGTCCGCGTCGACTACGAACCCATCGAGCAGGGTTGGGGGCGCGCAGTCATGTCGGTCGACGGCGCTGTGGTCGCAACGAATGACCGGATGCGAATCACCCCGATGGGTTACTCGATGGTGCAAGAAGGCTTCGCGATCGGCAAGAGTTGGGGTACGCCTGTCGCCTACGCGCACTACCAAGGCCCGTACGAGTTCACCGGCGATCTGCGCGTCGTCGAGCTACGCACCGATCCCACCGGCCAGGTCTGGACGCCGCGACCCGACTGGAAAACAGAGTAGCTCGCTGTCACGCCGAGGTCACGCCGAGGTCAGACCAAAGTGTGACAAGACGGCTCAGTAGTGTCTGTCCGATGCTGCGCTGGGCTGCCCTCGGGACCGGATTCATCACGAACACGATGGTCGCGGCAATCGAACAGAGCCCCGGCTCCCGGCTCGATGTCGTGGCAGGTCGCTCGCCCGAACGAACCGAAGCGTTTCGAGCCCAGCACGGTATTGATCGCGCCCTCAGCCTCGAGGCAGCAGTCAGTGATCCGCGCATCGACGCGGTGTACATCGGTACGCCGAACCATGCGCATCACGAACTCGCCATCACTGCCGCACGCTCCGGCAAGGCGGTGCTGTCTGAGAAGTCGCTGACGCGGTCGATGGCAACCGCTCACGAACTCGTCGACGGCGTTCGAGGCACCAACGCCTTCTTTGTCGAGGGATTGATGTACCTCGCGCATCCGCTGTACCAGACAGTTGTCGAAGTTCTCAGCGACGGCCGGCTCGGAAAACTGCGTTCGGTCAGCGGCCGGTATGCGGCGAACATTCGGCATGTGGTCAACGCTGCGGGCGGCGGCACGTTGTACAACATTGGCTGCTATCCGACGTCGCTCCTCCACCTCGTCGTCCAAACGATGTGCGGACCGAATGCCTTCGGCGAACGTTCGCACGCCGCGTTTGGAACGCGGAACAACGACGGCAATGTTTCCGACACGGCGATCTCGATCCGCTTCGACAACGGTGTTCTCGCCAGCCTCCAATCGACCGACGACTACGGCATGGCGCACGCGTTCACGATCACCGGCAGCAACGGCAGCCTGACTTTCGATACCAACCCCTGGTTACCTGTCGCTGGCCGCAACCAACTCACGTGGCAGCCCTTCGATGGCGACGCCGAGGTGATCGTGGTCAACGACGATCACGATGCGTTCTTTCACCAGGTGCAGATGGTCGAACGCCATCTCACAGCGGGCGACACCGAAGCAGCCCGCCCGAGCCCGCGGCTTGACGATTCACTTGAAATCATGCAACTCCTCGCCGACTGGGAGGCTGCTATCCCTCCGATCTCGAACTGACCGCCGACGTCGCACCGACGATATGACCTCGGTGTGACGTCGTGCTGCGACGATGGCCGTTGAATTACTTTTTCTTCCCCGCAGGCTTTTTTGCAGGCGCCTTCTTCTTCGGCGTCGACTTCTTTGCAGCAGTCTTCTTCTTGACGGGTGCCTTCTTGGCAGCGGTTCGCTTGCGCGGCTGCATTTCCGTAGCGGCGCGATCAGCGATCATCTCCTTGACGACTCCGCTGCTCGCCGGAACAGCGTCGACTCCGTCACCGCCGTGACGCATCAGCTTCGGGCCAGGCTCAACAGCCCACTCGGCACCAGTTGCCTCGAACAGGCGAGCGATCTCGTCAATGTGGAGGTCGACGAGGTGCCAGAGGTCGGGGATCAGCTCACGGTCGGAGATCAGACCGAAGTCGAGTCGGTCTTGGTAGCTGTGCACCGTGATATTCAGGCCGACGCCGTCGGAGATCGTCGAAACCGGAATGTAGGCATCGAGCTTCGCTCCGGCGAAGTACAGCGCCTCGCGGGGTCCTGGCACGTTCGAGATCACGACGTTGATTGGCGAATTCACGCGATCGGCAAGTTTGAGTCGTGACACCAGCCGAATCGCCGAGGCTGCGACGACCGGAGATGTGTAGTCGGCTGCCTCGCCGAGCGTGTCGGCGGGGACGAGGTCGAGCTGGCCCTTTGCTGCGTTCATCGCGTCACGACACAACGCAACGCGTTCGATCGGGTCGTCACAATACGTCGGCAGATCGGCGACGATTGCGGACACGCGGTTCGTCCACGGATCCTCTTCCTGACCGGTTCGGATCGACACGGGCACCATTGCTCGCAACGGCCCCTCGGGCAGCTGATCTTTCTCGATGAGATACTCGCGAAGCGCTCCGGTGCAGATTGCCATCACAACATCGTTCAAGGTGCCGCCGGTGGCGTCCTTCAAACGCTTGAGGTTTGACAGGTCAGCAGACCGCATCGCGAACCGACGGTGCGGCGTGACCGACTTGTTCCACGGCGTCTGCGGTGCCGGCGTCAGCGGGAAACGCACCGACGCACTCGAATCACCGGATGGCCCTGCCGTGATCGAGCCGAGCGTCTTGCGAACTTGGGTTGCGAGCCCACTCACGCTTGTCACGCCCATCGAATCGGCGAGATCACGCAACACGCTCAGCGAGAGGCGCATGCCCTTGACCGGATTGAGAGCGAGGTTCTTCGCCGCAGCTTGCAGCATCTCGGCGCGGCTCGGCGGTTGCTCGCCGACCCACTCGCGATGTTCGAGTGGGTAAATCGCGTCACGCGAATCGTCGGTGAACATCTTCAACATGATCACGCCGGAGGCGCCGTCGATCGTGGCGTGATGAGTCTTCTGTAACAGCGCCCAACGACCGTCGGCAAGACCTTCAATCACATAGGCCTCCCACAGAGGCCGCGAACGATCCATCCGACGACCCACGATGCGTGCGACCTGTTCGGCGAGCTGATCAGCAGCGCCCGGCGGCGCGAGACCGATGTGGCGAACGTGGAAGTCGAGGTCGAAGTCGGCGTCTTCGACCCAGTACGGCCGGTCGAGTTCGAACGGCACTTCGACGACCTTGCGTCGAAGTGGTTCGAGATGGCCAACCATGATCCCGAGTCGATTGCGGACCTCAGTGAACGGATCAAAGTCAGGCGACGGCCGCTCGTAGATCGACAACCCGTTGACGTGCCCGTACGTGTTCGCTGTTTCCATCAGCAAGAAGCTGACGTCCATTCCGGTCAGTTGTTTCATCACACCCCATCGATTGGCCAGCTGCAGCATCGCCCCCCGCTGTGACAAATGTCAAACCAGCGCGCGGCAACCCCTGCAGCAAATGGGGATCCATCAAAGAGGGACCCTCTACAGAGTGAAACAGAGTGAAATGGTGATTTGACGGGTCGGATGCAAACATGCAGTCATGGCACGTCATTCCCTCCGACTCGGCATCGACCTCGACGGCGTCGTAGCTGACTTCAACGCTGGCTGGACCGCGTTACACAACGCCGAGTTCGGGGGATCGCTGACGCCCGACCTCGTCACGACATGGAACGGACTGCACACATTGGGCGGGTTCGACGACATGAAGGCGTTCTGGGAGTGGGCTCGGGGCAACGAACATCGGCCATCGATCTTTCGCCATCTCGCACTCCTCCCCGAGGCGTTGGAAACACTCAATGTGTTGAGCGGTGATGGCCATCGCATCGTGATCGTGTCGACCAAGCCTGACTGGGCCGTTCACGAGACACTTCACTGGCTCGCCGACAACGCGATCCCCACCCGCGAAGTTCACCTCACCTTCCAGAAGGCAGAGGTCCAATGCGACGTCTATCTCGATGATGCCCCGCACGTCTTGGCCGAGTTGGCTCAACACCATCCCAACGCTGTCGTGTGCCGGTTCGTCCGTCCCTGGAACAAGCCGATTGCGGGCACCGTTGACGTCACCAGCTGGCCGGAGTTTCACGCAGTCGTTACCGAGGCGTCACATCGCCGCGTGACGCAGGCGCCGCAGTGACGTACCCTCGGAAGGCATCCTGCAGCGGCGAGGTCGTGCGGCCCATCGTAAACAGGGGAGAGAGGCAAACGCCAAGCATCGACAACCTGTCGGTACACCAAACACCGGAAAGACGTGACCATGAAACGATCCACAACGAAGCGTTCATTCGTCGCCCTCGCAGCAGCCACTTCTCTGGTACTCGCAGCGTGCGGTAGCGACAATGACTCCGCCTCCACGACTGATGCACCGGTCGCGACCGAGGCATCAGTTGACGCTGAAGCGCCAGCCGACACCGCGGCCCTGGCCGACGACGTCGACCGTGAAGGTTGGCCCCAGAAGCTCGTCTTCACACTCACCCCGAGCCAGGAAACCGGCGGCCTCATCGAGACCGCTCAGCCGCTCGCCGACATGCTCAGCGAGCGCCTCGGAATCGAAATCGAAGCACTCGTCCCGACCGACTACTCGGGCGTCATCGTCGCGCTCGAATCCGGCCAGGCACAGATTGCTGGTGGCCTTGGGCCGCGCCAAATGGTGCAGGCCGAAGAGCAGGCCGGCGCCCAGCTGATCCTGCAGTCTGAGCGCTTCGGTTCACTGCTGTACGTCACCCAGTGGTTCACCAATGACCCCGACACGTACTGCGATGACACACCTGTCGCCGACGAAAACGGCTTCCTGTTCTGCAACGGCGTCCTCGACGCCGAAAGCGCAGCTGACGGCCCAATCGGCGCCGACAAGCTGGCACTGCTCACAGGCCAGACCGTGTCGTTCGTCGACCAAGGTTCAACCTCGGGCTACGCCATCCCGGCACTTCAACTCGTCGACGCAGGCATCGACCCGATCGATGACATTGACGGCTTGTTCGCCGGCGGTCACGACAGCTCGGTGCAGGCCGTCTACGACGGTGACGCCGTCGTCGGTGTGTCGTTCAACGATGCCCGCGGCCAGATCGAAGAGACCAGCCCCGACGTTGGCCAGAAGGTCGTCGTGTTTGGTTGGTCCGGCCCGATCCCAAACGACGGTTTCGCCGTTGCCGGTGACCTCCCCGAATCCCTCGTGAAGGCCATCACCGACGCATTCACCGACATCGCAGCCACCGAAGAGGGCGCCACAGTCCTCGACGAGCTCTACAACATCGACGGCCTTGTGCCGGTCGACTCGGCTGACTTCGACGTCATCCGTGAGCTCGAAATCAAGCTCGGCGACGTCCTCCAGTGAGCTGATCCGCCAGAGTTGCGTATGGGGTCAGACCCCATACGCAACTCTGGCATGATCACCCCGTCCGTAACCCCAACGTCCAGGTCTCGTCATCCATGATTCGTTTCAGCAATGCCAGCGTCACCTACCCCAACGGGGTCTCGGCGATGAAAGACCTCGACCTCGAAATTGCTGACGGGGAGTTCGTCGTCATCGTTGGCCTGTCCGGCGCCGGCAAGTCGACGCTGATCCGGGCAGTCAACGGCCTCGTCCCGCTTACTTCCGGCGAGCTGAACGTCAACGGTCACGACGTCCACGCCCTCAACCGTGCCGGCCTCCGCGACCTGCGCTCTGACATCGGCATGATTTTCCAGGGCTTCAACCTGGTCGATCGCACCACTGTCTTGAAGAACGTCCTGATGGGCCGACTCCACGAAGTGCCAACGTGGCGCACCTTGATCGGTAAGTACCCCCAGGCCGACATCGACATTGCAGCCCGTGCGCTCGCACGTGTCGAGATCATCGAGAAGACCTACACCCGCGCTTCTGATCTGTCCGGTGGTCAACGCCAGCGCGTCGGCATTGCCCGAGCGCTCGCACAGGACCCGTCGATCATCCTCGCCGACGAGCCCGTTGCCTCACTCGACCCGCCGACAAGCCACGTCGTCATGCGCTACTTGCAGCAGATCTGCCGCGAACTCGGCATCACCACGATCGTCAACTTGCACTTCCTCGACCTCGCCACCACCTACGCCGACCGCATCATTGGCCTACGTGATGGTGTCCTCGTGTTCGATGGCCCCGGCAGCGAATGCGACGACACCGTGTTCGAGAGCATCTACGGACGCAGCCTCACGGCCGACGACACGATGACCAAACACGGCGCGCTCTAGCCGCCAGCATTCTCATGACCACCCTCGACGACGCGCCACCACCAGTGCTTCCAGCAAAACCCGGGGTGTCGACGTTCGCCGTCGGCGGTGCGCTCATCGCTGCTGCACTCACGATCGTCACGGCGCGCAGCGTCGGGTTCTCGCTCAGCGAGATCATCACCAACTTCACCCGCAAGAACTCACCCGCCGAAGGCCTTCTCCACCCTGACTGGGGTCAGATCTGGTCACGTCGCTCGCGCACGGCGTTCATCGAGACGCTGCAGCTCGCGGTGATCGGTACCGCCATTGGCGCCACCTCTGCACTTCCGCTGGCCCTCTGGTCGACCACCTTCGGCAACCCGAATCGTTGGCTCCGCATGTTGGTGCGCAGCTGCAACAACGTCATCCGGTCGATTCCCGATCTGCTGTGGGCGCTCCTCTTCGTCACAGCAGTGGGCATCGGCGCACTCAGCGGCCTACTCGCGCTCTTCTTCTTCTCGCTCGCCGTCACCACCAAGCTCACGTCGGACACGCTCGATGGCATCGACATGGGCCCGATCGAAGCAGCCAACGCGTCGGGGGCCAGCCTCACGCAGATGCTGCGAACAGCAGTTGTACCCCAGATCCTGCCGTCGTACACGTCGTTCGTGCTCTACAACTTCGAATTGAACCTGCGCGCTTCGGCCGTCCTCGGCCTCGTCGGTGCCGGCGGCATCGGGCAACGGATCGAGTTCTTCCGGGGCGCCGGCCGGTGGGAAGAACTGTGGGGCCTCGTCTTCATGTTCTTCCTCGTGGTCTTCATCGTCGAACGCATCTCGGTCACCCTCCGCCGGAGGCTCATCTGATGGCCGGTTCAAAACTGCGGTCAAAACTGCGGTCAAAACTGCGGTCCAAGCTGCGCGTCGGCCTGATGCCGACACCGCCCAACCAGCCAGCGGGCGTCGAATTGCCGAACAAGCCGGTGGCGACATTCCGGTGGGTCTCGACAGCACTCGCGTTGACGCTGGTGCTGTGGTCCGTGCTCAAGATTGACGCCAAGTGGTCGCGGCTCATCGACGCGCCCGGCGACATGTGGACACTCTGTACGGTCATGTTCTCGAGCATGGAGGCCAACAAGATCGGCGGGCTTCTCGGCAAGATGTGGGAGTCGATCGCCATTGCCTGGCTCGGCACCCTCATCGCTGCACTGTTCGCAGTGCCGCTGTCGTTTCTCGCCGCAGAGAACCTCGTCGGCCGACCGATTGCCTGGGTCACACGCCAGATCTTCAACGTGCTTCGAGCCATCCCCGAGATCATCTTGGCATTGGCGTTCATCCCGATCTTCGGGCTCAAGCCAATGGCAGGGGTCCTCGCCATCGGCGTGGGTTCGGTCGGCACGCTCGGCAAGTTGTTCTACGAGATCATTGAGGGCATCAACAAGGGTCCGGTCGAAGCCGCTGACGCCGTCGGCGCCTCACGGCTGCAGCGTCTGCGCTGGGGTGTGCTGCCGCAGGTGACTCCCGAGATCACGTCGTTCCTCCTCTATCGATTCGAGGTCAACATCCGAGCTTCAGCCGTCCTCGGCCTCGTCGGCGCAGGCGGCATCGGCTCGGCACTCGCCCAGGCGCTGTCGTTCAAAGATTTCGGCACTGCCGGGCTCGGGTTGATCATCGTGGTGCTCGGCACGATTGCCGTCGACACGATCTCTGGTGCGGCACGTCGCCGTATCGTGGCCGGATCACCTCGAATCGTCAAGCCTGACCTCAACGATCCAACGCAGTCCGAGACAAGAGTGGATGTTTTCCGTGGCAATTGATCCCTCAAGTCCAGCAGAGTTCATCCTTGGCGTCGACCTCGACGGGGTCGTGGCCGACCACACGTTCCGGTTCCGCGAGATCATGGCCGAACTCCGCGGCGTCGACCCAGAGACCATGCCGCTCGAGCGTTCGTGGGACTTCGGCGAATGGGGCATTGAACCCGACGAGTACGCCCACTTCCATCGCATCGCGGTGATGGAACACGACATGTTCGCCACGATGCGGGTCATCGACGGAGCCGCCGAAGCGCTGTGGCGCCTCAGTGACGCCGGCGTCTGGATCCGCATCATCACGCACCGGCTCTACACGCACTGGGGTCATGCCAAGGCGATTGCCGACACAGCCAACTGGCTCGACACCCATCGCATCCCGTACCGCGACCTCTGCTTCCTCGGCAAGAAGCCGCAGGTCGAAGCCGATGCTTACATCGATGACGCGCCACACAACATCGAACAATTGCGTGCAGCCGGCAACACCGTCATCACCTTCGAGCAGCCGTACAACCGCGACATCGAAGGCTTGCGAGCTGTCAACTGGCGTGAGGTCGAGGCAATCGTCACCGGCCTGGCCGCACAGCACGTCGGCCAGTTCGAGGCGCAACTCCCTGGGATTGATGCCGGTTCCGACCGCCTCACCCGCAACCGCGACTGACGACCGCAAGTTTGGCCGCGCCTGCCGCCCGTACTGACGCTCAGTTCACGAAGTGCACGCCAACTGTGCCGCGATCACTTCAATCTGCTCGACCCCTTCCAGCCCCATCTCGTACTTGTCGCCGGGGTACCCGAGCGAGGGTCTGCTGCAAAGCCCTGCTGACAGTGCGGCTTCGGCCCGCGGGTTCGTCAGGTTCGCCGCGGGGTTGAGCTGGACACACTCGTCGGCGTCGGTCGCCCGGTTCTGCTGTGTCAGCTCATCGATTCGGGCAAGGACCTCATCGCCGGACGCCGACGCCGCAGCCAAACTGATCGACTGGACAGAGCCCTCAAGAGCGGCCGAGACCCACTGGCGTTCGCACATCACCCGAACAGTACGAGCCCAGCCTGGTTGCCTGTCACATTTTGGTCTGACCGGAGCGTGACACGACCGACGGATTTCGCAGTACCTTGACAACTATGAGCGAGCAGGTCACCGACCACTCTTCACCGGATCCTTCTGACCACGACCACGACGACGACCACGACCACGACCATTCCCACGACCACGACCACGACCACGACCACGGGCCCGGCTATATGGTCCACCGTCATCGTGATGTCACTGGTGGCACGGTGCGCGCTGCCGTGTTCGGCGTCAGCGACGGCCTGGTCTCCAATGTGGCGTTGATTTTGGGTGTGGCCGCCGCCGCCTCGACCCGCTCGAACGTGCTGGTTGCGGGCGTTGCCGGCTTACTCGCAGGCTCGGCTTCGATGGCCGCTGGCGAGTACGTGTCAATGAAGGCTCAGGCCGAACTGGTCGAACGCGAACTCGCAATCGAGAAGCGATCCATCGCCAAGCAGCCCGAGATGGAAACACGCGAGCTTGCAGCCATTTATCGGCGGCGTGGAGCGGACGCCGAAACGGCGAAGCGCATGGCCGAGCAGGTCCACCAAGACCCTGACATCGCCCTTGACGTGCACGCTCGTGAAGAACTGGGCGTCGACCCCGACGGGACCGGCAACCCGACCGCCGCCGCGATCAGCTCGTTCTTCGCGTTTGCCATCGGCGCATTGATCCCGCTCTTCCCCTGGTTCTTCATCGAGGGCAACGCAGCGGTCATTGCGTCGGCCGTCCTCGGCCTCATCGCAGCCACCACCGTCGGTGCGGTGTTGGCCCGGTTCACCGAACGCTCAATGCTTCGAACCGCAGGCCGACAGGTCGGCTGGGCCGTGGTTGCCTGCTCCGTCACCTGGGTGATCGGTAGCTGGCTGGGCGCTGTCGTCTGATGGGCGTGTCGCAAGTGGGCGACACCCCTGAATCTGATGCAGTGGCGACCACCCGCGAGTGGGTCGACCGTGTGCACTCGCTCCTCGGCCTGCACGCCACAGAGGGCAACTCGATCGAGGTGCTGCGCAACGGCGACGAGATTTTCGCCGCCATGCTCGATGCGATCAACAACGCCGAACGAACAGTCAACATCGTCACGTTTGTCTTCTGGACCGGCCATGTTGCCGACCGGTTCGCCCGAGCGCTCGCCGGCGCGGCCAATCGTGGCTGCCGTGTGCGCGTCCTGATCGACGCACTCGCCGAACGAAAGCTCGACGACGGCCTCGTGTCGGTGATGAAAGGGGCAGGCTGCGACCTTCGCTGGTTCCGGCCGTTCACCGACGAGAAGATCCCGCAGCTCAACGGAGCGAACAACCGCACGCATCGCAAGATCCTCGTCGTCGACGGCAGCGCCGGTTTTATCGGCGGTGTCGGGATCGCCGACGAATGGTCGGGCAACGCTCGGAACGAGAACGAATACCGCGACACACATCTTCGTGTCCGAGGCCCTGCTGTCGCCGGCCTCGAGGCCGGCTTCATCGACAATTGGGCAGACCACAACCACAGCGGATTTGACCCCATGTCCGAACCGCTCATCGACATGACACCGGCAGGCGACTCCACCTGTGTCGTCGTCCAGGCCGCCGCCGAAAACGGATCGAACGACATCTGGCGGTTGATGATCACCTTGATCGCCTGTGCGCAACACCGCATCAGGATTGCGTCGGCCTACTTCAACCCCGGTGTCCAGCTGTCGCAAGAGCTCATCAACGCTGTCGATCGCGGCGTCTCCGTCGAAATCATGCTGCCGGGAAAGTACGCCGACAAACGATTCATCCAGATCGCCGGCGAGGCGTCGTACCAACGCCTTCTCGATGCCGGTGTCGTGATTCGCACCTATGAGGTGTCGATGATGCATGCCAAGGTGATGACCGTTGACGGCACCGTGGCATCGGTCGGATCGGCCAACTTCAACCAGCGTTCGCTGCGTCACGACGACGAAGCGAATATCGTCATCTTTGACCCCGCCGTCGTGCAGGTGCTGGACGAACACCTCGACGAAGACCTCGAGAACACGATCCTCCTCGACCCGGCACAGTGGGCCGAACGAGGCATGTTGCAACGTGTTGCCGAGCGCGTATCTGAAACCGTGAATCACTGGCTCTGACCAGCGGCGCAACAAAAGCGGGACGGAATCGCGAACCGCCCCCATCGCGCGCTCCGTGCGAACTACCGTGAGTGCCCGTGTTGCCGTCCGCCTGCTACCGACTTCCGCGTCGCCGCGCTCGTCTCGGGCGACCAACGCTGCCCCGAGTCGCTTCGGTAATCATCGCTGTGGCACTCGGTCTCGCTACCGTCGGTGACGGGTCGACCGTCGGAGCTGACCATGGCAGCGAAGAGGCCAAACAAGCAGCGCGCGAGATCCAGGCAGCACGTGACCGCGCAAATGACGCAGCCCAGGCCTTGTTCGATGCAGAGTCGGCAATCGACACGCTGACTATCGAGATCGCCGAAACCGAAGCCGAGCTTGCAGCGGTCGAAAAAGAAGCCAACCAGATGCAGACGTCACTCGAGGCGTCGGCGATCCGGCGGTTCACCCAGTCGGGCGGTTCAAGCTTCCTGCTTCTCGGCGATTTTTCCGATGCGACCAACCAGCTGACCGCTGACGTGCTCGCCGCTGTGACGATCGAGACCGCGAACGTCGAACTCGACGACTTCGCCGCCATCATCGTCGACGTCGACGCAACTCGTAGAAAGCTCGAACAGCAGAAGGCACAGCAAACCGCAGCGCAACAGAATTTCACCGAGTTGGAGAAGCAGGCCGAGGCCCAGATCGTCCAGCTCCAAGAAATCGAATCGCAACGCGTGATCGACGATGCAATCGAGCACGAGCTGCAACGGCAGCGCGCAGAACGCGCCCGCCAAGACGCGGCTGCGGCGAAAGTTACTGCCGCCCAGCAGCAGGCCGCGGCGGCAAGCGCCGGCTCCGGTGGCGGGTCCACCACCAGCAGCTCAGGCGGCGGTGCGGTATCAACACCGCCACCGTCCAATGCGGGGAGAGGCATGGTCTGTCCAATTGCTGGCAACTACGGGTTCGCCGACACGTGGGGCGCTCCACGCTCGGGTGGTCGGAGCCATCAGGGGGTCGACATGATCGCGGCGCCGGGTGTGCCGATCATCGCTGTCGAAGCAGGAATCGTTCGATTCTCCAGCAACCGTCTTGGCGGCAACGCTGCCTGGCTCGCTGGGAACAGCGGGACAAAGTACTACTACGCGCACCTCAGTAGCTATGTGGGCAGCAGCGGGTCGGTCTCGCAAGGCCAACAGATCGGCTACAACGGCCAAACGGGCAACGCCGGCACACCCCATCTGCACTTCGAAGTACACCCAGGTGGAGGGCGAGCCGTCAACCCGTACCCGTACGTCCGCGCCGTCTGCTGAAAATTCGACTTCCGCATCGGCGACGAGCGGGTGCGAGCCAACATCAGAGGAAATTCAGTACGACTTGGGCAGGCCGAGCACGTTCTGCGCGATGTAGTTCAGGGTCATCTCCTGGCTGACCGGCGCGAGCCGCTGCAACCGCGCTTCGCGCCAGTACCGCTCGACTTGATACTCCACTGCATAGCCAAGTCCTCCGTGCGTCTGAACCGCCTGGTCAGCTGCGAAATAAGATGCCTCAGCCGCCAAATACTTGGCCGTGTTCGCCTGCTCACCGCACTCGAGGCCGGCGTCATACCGCTCGGCTGCTACCGCCATCATCGTGTACGCCGCTTGCAGTTCCATGTGCGCCTTGGCAAGCGGATGTGAGATCGCCTGGTTCTGACCGATCGGCCGACCGAACACCTCGCGTTCTTTGGCATAACTGATTGCCCGCTGCAGGGCAACCTCGCCGATGCCACACGCCATCGAAGCGAGCAGGATCCGCTCAGCGTTGAGCCCATGCAAGATGTGCTGGAAGCCGCGCCCGCGCTCGCCGACCATTCGCCATCCTTCGACCGGCAGCTCGTCATAAGCGACTTCGCATGATGCCACGGCGTTGCGACCAAGCTTCGGAATCGGTGCGATGTCGCAGTACTTCGGGTCAAGGTCGACGAGGAACAGCGACAATCCGCCGAAGCCTTGACCCGGCTCACCATCGGTCCGAGCAAGGAGCAGGCAGACCTCCGATTCGAGTGCCTTCGATGTCCAGATCTTGCGACCTGAGATGACAAAGCCGCCCATCCCGTCTTCAACTGCGCGAGTCGAGATCCGGCTGGTGTCGGTCCCTGCATCGGGTTCGGTCACACCAAACGCAACGTGGAGGTCGCCTGCAGCCGCACGCGGCAGAAACGTGTCCTTCAGCTGCTCGTTGCCGAACTTGATCACAGGTGCGAGGCCGAACATAGTGAGGTGGATGGCGGTCGAACCGTTCATCGCCGCGCCTGAGGCAGCCACGCGATTGAGGACGAGCGCGCCCTCAGCAATGCCCTGCCCTCCGCCGCCGTACTGCTCGGGGATCGCGATGCCAACCCAACCCCCGGCCGCCATGGCATCGTAAAAGTCCCAGGGGAACTCGTGCGCCTGGTCTTTGGCCGACCAGTACTCGTCGCCGAAGTCGCGACAGACCCGGTCGACGCCCTCGATGATCGCTGCGTGATGCGTTGAGTGCTGCGTTGAGTTGAGAGCCATGCCGTGCCGAGTTTGCCAGCTCATCGGTCGGCGAGGCGAGCCCCCGCCCCCTGTCAACCAAGACAGCCTCCGCGCCCCCAGATTTTGTGTGAGCGAAAGCGGCAACCGACGGCGCTATCGCTCACGCAAAACCGGGGCACGCTGAGCGACCCGGCTCGGCGAGCGGGCCACAACTGGCCTAGCGTTGCAACAATGGTCGCATCGCAAGAACCGTCGAATCGGCAACAGTGGGAAGAAGCCTTTAGCGCCTCGAAACTGACACCGGGTACCCACGCCACGATGTCAGGCATCCCACTCAAGCCCGTCTACGGCCCAGACGATGGGGAGTTCCCCGGTCAGTACCCGTACACACGCGGCCCCTACGCATCGATGTACCGGTCGAAGCTCTGGACCATGCGCATGTTTGCTGGGTTCGGCACCGCCGAAGATACGAACTGGCGTTTCAAGGAGATCATCAACTCCGGTGGCACCGGTCTGTCGACGGCATTCGACATGCCGACGCTGCTTGGCCTGGATTCCGATCACGAAATGTCAGTCGGCGAGGTCGGACGCTGCGGCGTCGCCATCGACACGATTGCCGACATGTCCGACCTCTACGCCGGGATCGACCTCGGTCAGATCACCACGTCGATGACGATCAACTCGCCGGCGGCTGTGATCTTTGCCATGTTCATCGCACAGGCCGAGCAGGCAGGCATCCCCCGAGCCCAGCTCGGCGGCACCCTCCAGAACGACATCTTGAAGGAATACCAGGCGCAGAAGGAGTACGTGTTCCCGCCGCGCCAGTCGATGCGCCTCGTGCGCGACACAATCGACTTCACCGCCGCCGAAATGCCCCGTTGGCATTCCATCTCGATCTCCGGTTACCACATCCGAGAGGCCGGATCGACTGCTGCTGAAGAGCTCGCCTTCACCCTCGCCAACGGCTTCGCCTACGTCGAGTTGGCGATGCAGGCAGGGCTGGACGTCGACGCATTCGCGCCACGACTCAGCTTCTTCTTCAACGCCCACATCGATTTCTTCGAAGAAATCGCGAAGTATCGGGCAGCCCGCCGCATCTGGGCACGCTGGATGAAAGAGCGATATGGCGCTGCAAACGAACGCTCGATGCAGCTCCGCTTCCACACCCAGACCGCCGGCGTGTCGCTCACCGCACAGCAGCCTGAGGTCAACATTGTCCGTACCGCGATCGAAGCCTTGGCGGGCGTTCTCGGCGGCAGCCAGTCGTTGCACACCAACTCGATGGACGAGGCAATGGCGCTCCCGACCGAGAAAGCCGCACGCATCGCGCTCCGTACCCAGCAGGTCATTGCTCACGAGACCAACGTCGCGAGCGTCGCCGACCCGCTCGGCGGCAGTTACTTCGTCGAAGAACTGACCGATGAAATGGAACGTCAGGCCGAGGAACTGTTTGTGTATCTCGATGACATCGGCAACGGGTCGATGCTTGAAGGAGCCATCCAGGGCATCGAAGAAAACTGGTTCCAGGGTCGCATTGCGGACTCCGCATATGAGCTCGAGCGGCGACTGAACGCTGGCGATCACATCCGCGTCGGTGTCACCGCGTTCCGCGAAGGCAATGACGACGCCCAGATCGACCTGCTCCGAATCTCGAACGAAGACGAGACGAAGCAGCGCAAGCGACTGAGCCAGGTCCGTCAAGATCGTGACCAAGCAGCGGTCGACGCATCGTTGGCACGGGTCAGCGCTGACGCCGCGGACCCTGAGGTCAATCTGATGCCCGCGCTCATCGACGCCGTGAAGTCGTACGCCACACTCGGCGAGGTCATGAGCACGATGGAAGCCGAATTTGGACGCCACGTCGAAGTTCCAGTCATCTGACCCCGTGACCTGAGCCGGCGACCTGGCCCCGTGACCTGAGCCACGCTGAACAATTGAAAGGCGAGGAGGATGAGGGCCCCTTGTCTTTCGCGTTCTCGACGCATCCGTTCGCGTCTGCAACACGTCGACCAACGCAGGGTTGTGTGATCCAACGGTCAGTGGCGGACGAACCACTTGTATGAGGTCGTCGCGGCGCACTGGAGTTCGGACCACCGTTGTCAGTCCAGCCGACCCACGGGCAACAGGTGCGTACGCACAGTTCGCCGAGTCTCCGTCCCCCGAGACGCTGTCTTCTGCGATCGCTCGATTTCTCGATATTCAGTACTCCCTGTCCGTGACGGGCCGCGTCGGGGCCCCGGGCTCGCTGCGCTACTCCAGCCTCGTCGAACTCGCCACACTCCGATCCGATGGCACCTTTGGTGTTTCGTTCCGCGATCTACTGGCTGCTGTCCACCTGGACATCAGTGCCGAGGTACTGGTCGTCGCTGATGACCACGGCCGATCGTTTGCCGTCCCGGTCCGTCACGCCCTCGAGTTCGAGGGCTCCCAGTTGACACTCGGAACGTGCCGATCAGCACATCGCCGCGCCGACGGTGGACCGGTCCGGCTCGACATCACTGGTTGGACCACTCCGGCCGAACCACTTGCCGTTGAGTCCATCGAAGCACTGACCTTTCTGGAGTTCCTCGGATGCTCGTAACTGTCATCCACGGAGCGAATGCGTTCGAACCGGTCGCGACCGCCCCGCACCCGTGGCATCATGAACCCTCGGTGAACATTTCAATCGATACAAGCGTGTTGCTTGAACGTGTCGGAGCTGGTGACGAGTCCGCTTTTAGCGAGCTGTACGACGCTCTGGCGCCAAAGGTTTTCGCTGTAGTTCGCCGAGTGCTTCGCGATCCTGCAATGTCTGAAGAAGTGCTGCAAGAAGTCTTCGTCGAGCTGTGGAAAACCGCAGCCACCTACGACAGAAGCCGGGCGACGGCAGCCACGTTCACTGTCACGATCGCCCGGCGCCGGGCCGTCGACCGGGTGCGCCGAGAACAGTCGCAACGCAACCGAATCGAATCGTTGCAGGCCCAACGCAACGACGAGCAGGGCCCTCTCGAAGACGACGTGGTTACTTCGCTCGATGGCGAACGAGTGCGGCGGGCACTCGCCACGTTGCCCGAGGACCAGCGCGAGGTGATTACGCTGGCATTTATCGACGGATTGGCACACGGTGCCATCGCTGAACTGCTCGGGCTCCCGCTCGGCACGGTCAAAGGCCGGGCGCGCGGGGGCCTCAAACGGCTGCGTGGAGAGCTTGGACTGCGTGGAGAGCTTGGAGAGCTTCATGAGTGACGACATCAACACCCGAATCGATGAACTCCTCGTCCTGGCAGCACTTGGCGAGTTGAGCGAAACGGACGACGCTGAACTCAATGACGCCCTGGCCGCTGATAGCGCTCTCGCCGCCGAGCTTGCTGCTGATCTCGCCGTCGCGGCGCAGTTGCAGAGCATTGCCGAGGTCGCTCCACCAGCCGCTGTGAAGCAGTTCGTCATGGATGCCATCACAGGTGTTGCCCAGGATGCGGGCCCCGTGGCAAACGATGCGGGCCCCGTGGCAAACGATGCGGGCCGCGTGGCAAACGATGCGGGCCCCGTGGCGCCGACGCTCGCGACGGCTCCCCCGGCCGTCCCGATCGGTTCGGCCCGAAGCCGTCGCTGGCAGCCGCTCGCAGCCGCTGCTGCCGTCGCCATGCTGCTGGTCGGCGGCCTCGTCGCGTTCTCTCGAGATGCTGACCGGAGCCAGTTCGATGCCGTTGCCGGGGCAAGCGATGCACAACGTCGCACGTTGAGTGGCGGGCTCGGCGGCACGTTGGACGTCGTGTGGTCACCGAGTGCTCAGACGTTCGTCCTCGCTGGCTCGGGCATTCCTGTACTGACCGATGACGAGACGTATCAGTTGTGGCTCATCGATACGGCTGGCGCTGTCTCGATCGGAATCTTCCGGCCGGATGCCGACGGAGAGGTCGAACGGGTCTTCACCGATATCGATCCCTCAGACTTTGTTGTCGGTGTGACGGTGGAGCCGGCGGGTGGTAGCAAGCGACCGACGCTTCCTGTCGTCGCCTCAGCGTGATCCAGCCAGCGACCGAGAGCCGCGACGCGCTGCATCGGTTGAGCTCAGCGATCTCGCGTTCTGACCGAATCAGGCGAAGTTCGCGCACGATGGCGAGCCGTGCGACGGGGCCTGTGGCGCCGTAGCGGCGGATCGGATCGAACGCCTCGCGGCAGTGTTCTTCATGGCGCACCGGCCTGCGGAGCAGCGTGCGGCCGTCTCGCTCGAGTCAGGATGCGTCAACCAGCTGCGACTACAGAGTCAACATCAGATCGCCGAGGTACACGGTGGCATGCGCGACACCGAAGCCGACGTCTTGCTGCCAACGACGTAGAGGCCAGGAACAAACCAGAGCCCATGTTTCAGTCGATCAGTGAGCGAACGAAGACGAACCTTGCGGAGCAGGGCGACAACGCCCAGGTCGTCCTGAGACGAACTCCGCTTCTCATTTCAGCTTGTCTTCGATGCCGTCCTTGACCGAGTCATTTCCTCGGCCGACAACTGACAAAAACGCTGAAGGTGTGGCAACCGTCAGGCAGCAGGCGTGTTTGGCCGCAGCGTCTTCGGGTAGTCCCGCCCCATGACCTCCACCATCGAGACCAACACAACCGACGAACTCGGTGAACACAATGCTGGCACCAGCGAGAAGCTGACGACACGCCTCGACGAGCTCGAGACTTCGCTTCCCCGCATTCCGTCCGCTGCACTGTCGTTCGGTCGGGCTGCCACCCACCGCACCCGGACGGTCGCGACGTCCGTGTACAACAAGGTGAGCCCTCGTTTCGAAACCATCGGGTCAAAGGTCAGCACGGCGGCGCGCACCGCTGCAGGCCAGGCTCGCTCTGCCGCAAGCCGCTCAGTCGACACCGTCAAGAACAATGCAGCCGAAGTAACCGGTCAGGCCAAGGCCCAAACCGCCGCAGTGGTTGGCACCATCGAAGACGAGACTGTCGGCCTCCTCGACGACGCCACCAAGTCGGTCAACCCCAAGACGACCAACCCCGCATCGCTCACCGACCTGTCGAAGGAGGACCTGTACGAGCGGGCCCAGGCAGCCGACATCGACGGACGCTCGTCAATGTCGAAGGCAGAACTGGTCGCTGCCCTCCGATCGTCGTGAACGGCTCGGCCAAGTACGGTGTTGGGTCATGACCGACCTCACCGAGTCACCGCCGTCAACTGACGAAGCAATCGAAATCGGTGTGCCTCTCCGGTCCGAACATGCTGCGACGCTTCGTGTGATCGTCGCCTCGCTCGGATCCGACAACGGCCTCACCATCGACGAGATCGATGATCTCAAGCTGGCAGTTTCCGAGATCTTCACCATCCTCATCGACGATGCCGGCACCGGTTCTGGTCGAGCTGTAGTTCGCTACTGGTCGGAAGCAGGGACGATCCGAGTTCACCTGACACGCGAGGGCGACGGCCTCAGCCTCGAACTCGATGCTCTGGCTCGGGCCATCCTCTCCTCCGTGGTCGACGACTACACCGTTGACGCTGACGGGGTCATGCTCCTCAAGCGCACCAGCGAACTCTCGACCTGAAGTGAGCACCGACCAGCACCCGGTCGACCTCGACGATCTCGAGATCTTTCGCGAGTACGCGCAGACCAAGCGGCGTTCGCTTCGCAACCAGATCGTCGAGCGCCATATGGGGCTCGCCATACATATATCTCAGCGCTTCGCTCACGGAGGCCGACGCGACGACGATCTCCGCCAGGTGGCGATGATCGGCCTCGTCAAGTCCGTCGACCGCTTCGACCCCGAGTACGGCGTCGCCTTCTCATCGTTCGCGGGCCGCACCATCGAAGGCGAATTGAAGCGCCATTTCCGAGACGCGTCGTGGACGGTCAAGGTGCCCCGTCGGGCAAAAGAGTTGCACCTCCTGGTTCGGAACGCAGCGCGCGACCTCGAACAACGGACCGGCTTATCGCCCACCGTCGACCAACTCGCCAGCCACCTTCACGTCGAGCGTGACGATGTCTTGCGCGGCCTGGCTGCGAGCGCAGCATCCTCCGTCGACACGATCGACCGCGGTACCGACGACGGCACTGCCATCGACCGGCAGGCTCGACTCGCTACCGACGACCGGTCGTACGAAGATGCCGAGAATGCCCACATCATTGAGCAGCTCATCGCCGGATTATCCCAACGGCAGCGCCGGATCATCGAGCTGCGGTTCTACGAGGAGAAATCGCAAACCGAGATCGCGGAACAAGTTGGCGTCTCCCAGATGCACGTGAGCCGACTACTCAAGCGGTCGTTCGAGCAGATGCGTCACCTCCTCGACGCCGACGAATGACCCAAGAACGCTCCGCCGACATACATCGGTGCCTTGGTTGGAGAGTTCTGCCAGCGTCTATGATGCAGTGTGCTCTCCGACATTGAGGACGAACTCCAACTCGAAGCTGGTGCGCTCCGTGCACAGCTCGGCCGTGAGCGTCGGGCACGCGAACACCGACTGAACATCAATCGCCTCGGCGCCGAGACCAGCGGCCAGGTGACCCGGGAGGGCGTCGCCGAAGTGCTTGTTTCAGGCGCCAGCACGATCTTCGAATGTCGCTGGGTCATGGTCGCGTTCGTCGATAACGATGACGTCGTCAAGATCGTGCACAGCCCCGAGGTTCCCTCTGAGATCGTTCGGGATTGGAGCAGCGTGCCGTTGTCGACACTCGTGCCCATCACCGACGTGCTCCGTGGCGATCGGGCTACATGCGAGCTCGTCAACCGTTCCGAGTTTGCTCCGTGGCCCGATCTTGTCGCCAATGCCGAGCGAGCCGACTGTGGCAGCTTGTTCATCGAGCCGATCCCTGGTGGCGACCGGCCTGCGGCAGCGGTGGTCATGGCGTGGAGCGATGCACACGAACTGGACGAACTCGAGCGCGAGTTGATCGCCGAATTGATTGAAGCTGTTACGCCGGCGTTCGCCCGCTCCATGAACACTGAAGTCGACCACGAGCTCGCAACGACGTTGCAGGACTCACTGCTGCCAGCCCACCTGCCCGAAGTCGAAGGCCTCGACATCGCCACGCTGTATGAAGCAGGCCGCAATGCGCAGGACGTCGGTGGCGACTGGTACGACGTCATCAGACTCGATGATCAGCGAACGACGATCGTCATCGGCGATGTCGTCGGCCACAACGCGCGTGCCGCGGCCGAGATGGGCCAGGTCAGACACGTCCTCGCGGCCCATCTGCTGGCCACCGGCGACCCTTCAGAAAGTCTTCAGCTCACCGACCAGTACTTCCACACCCGATCGTTGAACACCATGGCCACCGCACTGGTGATGGTGTTCGACTCGGTCGCAGCAACCATCGAGCTGGCCTCGGCTGGCCACCTTCCCCCGGTGATGGCCGAGCTTGGCGCACGTTCAGTGGTCGTTGAGTCGGGCCTCGGCCCTCCACTCGGCAGCGGGCTCGGCGGATATTGCTCAATCGTGCAGCCCTTCCCGCAAGATGCCGTGCTCGTGGCATTCACGGACGGGGTCGTCGAACTGCGCGACGAGACCATCGATGACAGCGTCGATGACTTCTGCCGGGCTGTGGACCGGGCCATCAAAACCGCCCAGCACGGAGGCCGACAACAGGTGTCAGTGGACGTCATCGTGGACATGATCGCCTCCCGCGTAGCCGATCCGCATCGCACAGATGACGCTGCAGCGATCGTGTGCAGGAATCAGCGGCGCTACGGCTGAGGCTGCATCGCTCACTCGGGTGGCAGTCAGATACGTGTGCGCCGAAGTCGACGTCGTCAGCTATCATTTGGCGATGTCCAAACCCGCCAGCCGCCTTGACATCGAGATCACCGCCGATGGCCTTTCAGTCGCCGGCGAGATCGACGCCCACACGTGCCATGATCTCGCCTCGGCGCTTGAGCCCCTTCCCGGCAGCGGCGATGTACGGATCGACATGGCCGGCGTGCGGTTCATGGATTCGAGCGGGCTTCGGGTGCTGATCGGCGCACACCAGCGCGCCGATGCAGTTGAGCGGAAACTGCTCATCGAACGGCCCAGCAAGTCGGTCTTCCGAATCATCGAGATCAGTGGCCTGGCCGACCATCTCCACATCGTCAACCCCGCCTGACCATCTGGGATAACTTCTCGCTGTTCGAGGTTTGCCACACAACTGGCCGGGCAGACTCCATTCCATGACATCGTTCGCCGATTTTCCACGTGACTCCCACGTGACTTTCGCTGCCGACGTGTCTGAACTGGCGCCTCTCAGAGCCGCCTTTGCCCGCCTCGCTCGTCAATCCGGCGCACCGAGTGATGTCGCTGAAACATTCGAACTGGTCGTCAGCGAGTTGGCCACGAACGTCATCCAGCACTCGACAAGCAAGACGGTCACCATTGCCTTCGAGCGAACCGACACCAACTGGCAATTGCTTGTCTCCGGTGCAGACGAACTCGATCTTGACGAACCGAGAGCTGTTCCAGATCCGACACAACCGGCTGGCCGCGGTCTGTTCATCGTCGAAGCAGCGATGGATCTGGTCGAACTCGTCATGATCGATGGCCGCCGGCACGTCCGTTGCATCAAGCACGCCGCCTGACCAACCGATTGTCAATCTCAAACGTCGTGTGAGGAATCCTGCGGGCACGGTTTAGACCGTTCCCGAGCTGGGTAGTTCTCTTCCATGAACATCTCCATGACCGACCAACTTCCCGTCGACGCCCTCGACGCGATTCGCTCGACCGTGCAGGCGGTCGATATCAGCGACATGACTGATGTGCTCGGTGACACTGCAACCGCAATCTTCGACACTGCCGGCGACTTGGTCGGCACAGCCAGCGACGTCTCCGTGCATGGCGGCCGACTTGTCGTCAGAGGCCTGCGTGCCAGCAGCCGCACCGTTCGCAACAATCCCAGCATCTCGCTCAGCGTCATCGCTCTCGTTCTCGCCGCTTTGGCAGGCATGAAGTGGGCTGCGAGCCGCCAGAGCACCGAGGCGAACGCACCGCTCAAGGTCGCAGCCTGATGCTCGCTCCTCAACGCAAATTCGTCAAAGGCCTGCTGTTCGGCCTACTCGCCGGCTTCGCCCTCGGTGCAGCGCTGAACGATAAGCAGCGCAAACAACTCGCTTCCGAAATTAAAAAGACGACTGCGCCGCTCGGCAAGTCGATCAAGAACGGCGTCTCGCAGGCCGCCGACACGGTGGTTCATGAAGCCACCAGCAAGATCGACGATGCTGGCCACGCTGCAGCCACCCTGTTGACCAGTTCGCCGGGCGATGCTGCTGATCTGACGACCGACGCCCCGACGAGAACTCCGGCCACGCCGAACTGACCGCCCAACTGACCGCCGAAGTGCACCGGGAGCCGAAGGGCTCGCTACCGTCGGGCTCCATGTCACGTGGACCACGCGAGCTCGGCCGCCGTATCCGGCAAGCCAAGGAAGGCGTCGGCAAGTTGATCGGCGACGTCGAGCGGCGAGTGTCGGATCAGAACGCCGACCTCGGCGGCAACCGGAGCAGGCCCGTCCGCACGCCGGACGACGTTCGCGCCGACCTCGACGCACTCGTGGGGCTCGACTCGGTCAAAGAACAGGTCAACACCCTCATCGCTCTACTGAGCGTTCAGCAGCAACGACGCGATCACGGGCTCGCCCAAATGGAGACCAGCCACCACTTGGTCTTCACTGGCAATCCGGGCACCGGCAAGACCACCGTTGCCCGGCTCGTGGCCGAGATGTTCGGTGCCCTCGGGCTCCTCGAGCGCGGTCACCTGATCGAAGTCGATAAGGCGCGTCTGGTCGGCCAGTACGTGGGCCACACAGCATTCAAGACCAATCGTGCTATCAAGCGAGCGCTCGACGGCGTGCTCTTCATCGACGAGGCCTACGCACTCTCGCCGCCCGGGCCAGCGAGCCTCGACTTCGGGTCGGAGGCAATCGAAACTCTGATCAAGCGGATGGAAGACCATCGCAGTCGACTCGTCGTGATCGTGGCGGGCTACCCCGACCTGATGCGTCACTTCCTCGATTCCAATCCCGGCCTCCGCTCCCGCTTCTCGCGTGAGATCAACTTCGATGACTACGGCGATGGCGAATTGGTCGAGATCATCCAGCGCCTCGCAGCCGATTCCGACTATGCGATCAGCCCTGACGCGCACACCGCACTGGTCAGCGCGTTCCAACGAGCACGCCATCAACCCGGTTTCGGAAACGGAAGGTATGCCCGCACGCTGTTCGAACAGGCCGTCAACCGCCAGGCACTTCGGCTCCACGCCGACGGTGGCAAACTCGCCCGCGAATCGCTGCTCACGCTCACAGCCGAAGACATCGCGCATGCCGCGCGGCTGATCTGAACGCGATCCAACCAAGTCAGAACGCGGGCGAACAGAGACGCACCATGACCGACATCAAGAGCAAACTCGGTCGACACTCGGTCGACTACCCGAGGCGCAGATCAACCCGATCGTTGAGCAGTTGCACGATCAGATCGCTGACCTCGAAGCTCAGCTCGCCGAGGCGACCTCCACCGGTTCGCCTCTTACCCCGGCAGGTTGACACACTCAGGTTCTGATGGAATCCACGCGCCGCCAGCCCAACATCATTCTGATCAACTGCGATGACCTGGGTTACGGAGACCTGGGCTGCTACGGCTCCGAGGTGAACCAGACACCTGCACTTGATCACATGGCGGCCGAGGGCACACGCTTCACCGACTTCTACATGGCATCGCCGGTGTGCTCGCCGTCTCGTGCCGCCATGTTGACCGGGTGCTATCCGACGCGCGTCGGGTTTGGCGGCGCAGCCTCGGGGAGCCTCGGCGGCGTGCTGTTCCCGGGCTGGGGCGTCGGGCTCAACCCCGACGAGATCACGATTGCCAAGGTGCTGAAGTCGGCCGGCTACGCCACGCAATTGATCGGCAAGTGGCACTGCGGTGATCAGCCCGACTTCCTGCCGACCAACCACGGGTTCGACGGGTACTTCGGCATTCCCTACAGCAATGACATGGGTCGCCAGGCCGACAGTTCTGATGCGATGAGCCTCGACGACCTGACCGCGCTCGTCCGTCAAGCGGGCTGCACCGAGCCGTTCATCCGGCCGCCACTCCCCGTCTTACTCGACGACGCGGTCGCCGAAGCGCAGCCCGACCAAGCTGCTCTGACCGAGCGGTATGTCGAGCACGCCGTCGACTTCATCCGCACCAATCGTGAGCAGCCGTTTTTCCTCTACTTCGCGCACATGTACGTCCACCTGCCGATCTACGTGCAAGACCGGTTCCGCGACCTTTCGAACAACGGCGACTACGGGGCTGCTGTGCGTTGCATCGACTGGGCGACCGAGGCGCTGCTCGCCGAGCTCACAGCGCTCGGGTTGGACGATGACACCATCGTGATCTTCACGTCGGACAACGGCGCCCTCGACGCGAGCAAGGGCGGATCAGGAAGCAATGGGCCGCTCCGCGGTTCCAAGGGAACCACGTGGGACGGAGGGCAACGTGTGCCCTGCATCGTCCGCTGGCCTGGCCATGTGACCGCTGGCGTCGAGTGCGACCAGATGGCGACAGCGATGGACTTCTATCCGACGCTTGCGGCGCTCGCCGGGGCGACCCTGCCCGACGACCGAGTAATCGACGGCGACGACATCAGTCCGTTACTCGGCCTTGCAGGCAACGCAGTCGACGACGACCGGGACTTCTTCTTCATCCGCGGTGCGAATATTGGCGCCGTCCGACGGGGCCAGTGGAAACTGCACCTTGTTCGGAACGGTCAAGACGTTACTGAGCTCTACGACCTGACCGGTGACATCGGCGAACAGCACGATGTCGCCGCCAGGCACCCCGACGTCGTGGCCGCGTTGACGGCCAGCATCGAAGCAGGGCGCGCTGCGCTCGGCGACGAACGACTCGGCATCGACGGCTCCGAAATCCGCCCGATCGGACGTGTCGATGATCCGGTCCCGCTCACCGAGTTCGACCCGACGCATCCGTACTTCATGGCGGAGTACGACCTGCATCACCGTGGCTGACATCGACGCATCCACACTCATCGAACTCGAGGGCGGGCCATTTCGGATGGGGACCGACGACCCGTTCGGGTACCCCCAAGACGGTGAACAACCGAGTCGCACCGTCGACGTCAGCCCATTCGCGATCAGCACAACAGCGGTCACTACCGGTGAGTTCGCCACGTTCGTCGATGCAACCGGACACCTCACCCAAGCTGAAACCGATGGTTGGTCGTTCGTCTTTGCCGGGCTGCTGCCGGAACCGTACGAAGACACAGCGGGCGTCGTCGGCGCCGAGTGGTGGCGGCAAGTGTTCGGGGCAACGTGGCGTCATCCGGAGGGGCGCCACAGTGACACGTTGACACGATCCGACCACCCGGTGGTCCACGTCAGCTGGAACGATGCGGTTGCGTACTGCGACTGGGCGGGTGTCCGTCTGCCGACTGAAGCCGAGTGGGAATTTGCTGCCCGAGGTGGGCTTGACCAGGCGACCTACCCATGGGGTGACGAACTTGATCCTGCTGGCGAACAGCGCTGCAACATTTGGCATGGAACATTTCCGTCCAACAACACCTGTGACGACGGCTGGTACGGCACCGCCCCAGTGAGAGCGTTCGAGCCGAACGGATACGGGTTGTTCAATGCGGTCGGCAACGTCTGGGAGTGGTGCGCCGATGCGTTCACTCGTCGGCCATCATCAGCCGCGGTCATCCCTTGCTGCGCACCGAACAGGCAGGCCCCGTCGTCGCCGCGCACCATGAAGGGCGGGTCGTACCTCTGTCACGACTCGTACTGCTTTCGGTACCGGGTCGCCGCGCGCAGCTCCAACACCCCAGACACGGCAACGGGGAACATCGGCTTTCGAATCGCCCGCTGACCGGTCACACTGTGCCAGGCACAGTGTGACCGCCGCTGATTGTTGATGGCTCTCCGCCTGGCGAGTTCGTTGCTCAGTCAGGGGACGGCGTAGCGAGCACCGCCCGTGTCACGTAGTTGGCAATCTTTTTCGCCGACCACCCGAGACGCTGCAGGTCGAGCACTTCGCGTGGGTCGCTCGTGATATTCCAGGTGAACAGCATCATCGTCACGTCACCGTCGAGCAGTTGCAGGAGCGGTTCGATCAGGCTGCACGCGAATGCGATCACCGGGTCGCCGTCATTGCGCCGTTGCAGGAACCCCAGAGGCGAACGAAGGCGAACGGCCAGCTCGCCATGCTCGAGGCATGCCGCGACCCAACTCTCGTTCCAACGAGTGAGCGAGTCGAGTGGGTCGGCTGATTGTCCGCCTGATTCTGCGAACAGCTCGGCTGCTCGGACGGGAAGCTGGAGCACGAACGCCTGAATGAGATCGTCGACCGAAGCGAAGTGCCGATATGCGGTCGCTGCCGACACGCCTGCCGCGGCTGCGACATCAACGAGCCGCTCAGGCGGTGCCGAGTGGTCTCCCATCCAGACCTGAACAGCGTCGATCAACCGCTCCCGCGATCGCCGGCTGTCGGATCGTGCCGAGACCGTACGCCCGGCCAGGCCGGCGAAATCTGCGTTTCCATTGGCCACGTTCGCAGGCTACAGTTCGTAATGAACAGAGAATCGGTTCTCATTTCTTGACGAACTGCTCTCCCACCGATTTCGAGGCCCCATGACCGACGCCCGCCAACATTCAACGACGACACCGCGTGTCGCTGCGTTCGACGCCTGGATCCGCAGCCGGTTCGTCGATCTCAATACGGCACTTGAAGACCGGTACGCCCAGCAAGGCAACCGGTCGAACGTCGACGGCATCGGCGACGATCTGAAGGCGAGCCTGCTCGAAGAGGGGCGGGACCTCATCGTGCCGATCCTCGAAGAAGGCAACACCGACGAAGGATTCGATCTCGCCTTCGAACTCCTCGGCAACGTCGGCTACTACATGGCCGCGTGTCGTCGTCACGAGATCACCGAGCCGTCCCGTGAACGTACCTCCCCGCTCGTCGAGGCCTCGACACTCGCCCTCCATCTCGGTGCCACGCTCGGCACCGCCCCACGGTTCGTCACGAGCCACATGGAGACCTATAACCGAGCGGTCGACGGTCGGTACCGCACCTTCACATGGCGCGAGGCCGAGACGACCTTCCTCGACTACAACACGCGCTCCGCCTTCAAGTACATGCGTGCCGCCGATGCACTCGGCCACATCCACCCGATGGGCGTGTCGCACCCTGCCGTGCACGACCTCCTCATCGTTGCCAAGGACGCGCTGACCGACGCCATGACGATGAACACAGAACTCGGCCAGATGCTCAACGTCGACGAGTTCTTCTTCTGCGTCCGGCCCTACTACCGGCCCCACCGAGTTGGAAGCACCGAGTACCGCGGCGCCAACGCCGGCGACTTTGCCGCCTTCAACCAGATCGACATGCTGCTCGGGCTCTGTAGCCCGACCGACCTGTCGTACAACCAGGTCGTCGCCGAGAAGTTCCCGTACCTCACACCCAGCGAGCAGCAGCAACTCCGTGCCGCCTACCGGCACCCGAACCTGCTCGACACGTTCCTCGGCCAGCAAGCGTCGAGCGGCCAACCATGGTTCCAGAAGCACGCCGCAGCGTTTCTCGATGTCTGCACGGCGCACGGGGCCGCGGCAGCACAGCATCACGACGACCTCGTCGCCAACTTCATTCAACGTCCTGCCGACGGCATCCCACCAGAGCATCTCGACGGCCTCACTGCAAGCGGTCCACCACTGCCGATCTTGATGCGATCGCTCGAAGGACTCCGCGATCGACGACTCGCCGCCGACCGTGACGACATTCCGACACGCCACGCCGACATCGCTGCGCTCCGCCAACTCCTGGCTCCGCAATGACCGAGCCGGAAATCTTTACCGACCCCTTCGCCCACCGTGAGGGAACGTATCTTCTCAGCCATTCGGTCGGCCTCCCGGTGCGCGGCATGCGCGAGGCAGTGGGTGGTGCCCTCGACGTCTGGGAACACGACACGGCTGCGGTGTGGTCACAGTGGCTCAGCATCATCGACAGGTTCCGCACGTCGCTGGCACATCTCCTCGGAGCCGACGCCTCATCAATCTGCCCGCAGAGCAACGTGTCGAGCGGCCTCACCAAGATCCTCGGCGCACTCCGCAAAACGTTCGATGTCGATCGACCCGTCGTCTTACTCACCGAGGACGCCTTCCCATCAGTCGGCTACGTCTGCGAACACGCCGGATACGACGTGCGCTTTATCGACATTGACGAGGACGCTCTCGATCCTGCGACCTGGCAGCGGCACCTCACGAATGTCGATGTCGCCATCGTGACGCAGGTTCATTCGAACACCGGTGAACTGCTGCCCGTCGACGCAATCGCCGAGGTCGCTCGAGCAGCCGGCGCACTGTCGATCGTCGACACAGCCCAGTCGGTCGGCATCATCCCGATCGACGTGTCGAATGCTCGGGCCGACTTCATCGTCGGGTCGTGCGTCAAGTGGTTGAGCGGCGGCCCCGGCGCCGGATGGCTGTGGGCCCGCCCCAACATGATCGACCGGTGCGAACCAGACGATGTCGGCTGGTTCTCCCACGACGATCCGTTCGAGTTCGACATCCACGAGTTCCGCTACGCCGACGATGCACTCCGGTTCTGGGGCGGCACCCCAACGGTCTTGCCGTACGCCGCGGCCCGCCACTCGATCGATGTGATCGCGAAGGTCGGCATCACCGCAGTTCACGAGCACAACCAGCAGCAGATCGACGCGCTGATCGGCGCACTCGGCCATCTCGTGGTCAGCCCGCACGATCCGCGCGTTCGCAGCGGGACGTGCATCGTCACCGGGACCGACAACGATGTCACCCGGCTCGCCGATGCCGGCATCTTCGTCGATGCTCGGCGCGGTGGCTTGCGAATCTCACCACACCTACACACGACGTCTGACGACATCGAACACACCATCGCAGAGCTGAGAACTCGGCCGTCCTGACTGAAATTGGGGGATCGTTCCAGGTCGGTCATCACGGTCGAGTCGCGACCGGGTTTGCCCAGCCACGCATCGTTCTGGCGACGCTCAGCCCTGTGACATGCTGTATCCAATGACGAACGATGGCAGCACACCATTCGCCCCTCCGCCTCCACCTCCGCCACCACCACCGCCCCAAACTGGTGAGCCGGGTGGAGTGCCCCTGTCCGTCTCGTACCCGGCCAGGCTGGACATTCGATACCCAGAGCAGCTCAACCGCGTCACCACTGCGTTTCGCCTGATCCTGATCATCCCGATCGCGATCGTGCTCCGCGTCCTGAGCGGCAGCGGAACCCAGACCTCGCAGGCGGTCAGTGGAGAATGGGTCTCGACCACAACAACGAGCGTCGGTGGTGCTCTCTTCGGTGCGACGTTGTTGATGATCCTGTTCAAGAAGCGCTACCCGCGCTGGTGGTTCGACTTCAACTTGGAACTCACGCGTTTCATCGCCCGCGTCGGCGCATACATGGTGCTGTTGACCGACACCTACCCGTCGACTGTCGAACATCAGGACGTTGTACTGGACATCGACTACCCAGACGTGGAACATGATCTGATGCGCGGGCTCCCCCTCGTGAAGTGGTTTCTTGCCATCCCCCACTACATCGTGCTGTTCTTCCTGGCGATCGGGATGTTCTTCGTCGTCATCGTTTCCTGGTTCGCAATCCTGTTCACCGGCCGATACCCGCGAGGCCTCTTCGACTATGTCGTTGGCGTCGGTCGGTGGGCGCTGCGTGTCAACGCCTACGCGTTCCTCTTGACGACTGACAGGTACCCGCCGTTCTCACTCCGGTGACAAGCAAGCGGTTCCAGCGGTTGCGTTGATCGATTTTCGAGGCAATACAGTCGCCTCCATGACGTTGTCTGACCGCATCCTGATGGGCCCTGGCCCGTGCAACCCGTATCCCGAAGCCGTTCAGGCGCTCGGCAAGCCGATGCTCGGACACCTCGATCCGGAGTTCATTGCCCTACTCGATGAGACCAACGCGCGCCTCCGCACGGTTTTCGGCACGTCGAATGCGCTCACCTTCCCGGTCTCGGGCACCGGTTCGGCTGGTATGGAAGCGGCGATCGTCAATTTCGTTGGGCCTGGTGACACGGTCGTCGTCGGCGTGAACGGCGTGTTCGGCGGACGCATGGTCGATGTCGTTGGACGCACCGGTGCCAAAGCAATTGCCGTCGATCACGACTGGGGTCAGCCGATCGACGTTGACCGTATGGTCGCAGCCCATCCGAACCCGGCGATGTTCGCGATGGTCCATGCCGAGACGTCCACCGGGGCGCAGAGCGATATCGCAGCGATGGGTGCGAGAAAAGGCGACGCATTATTCCTCGCCGACTGCGTCACGTCACTCGGCGGCGTCGACTTGCGCGTCGACGAATGGGGTATCGACATCGCCTACAGCGGTACCCAAAAATGCCTCGGGGTCTCACCTGGTCTCGCTCCGCTCACGGTGTCGGATCGTGCGATCGAGCGCATTCTGCCGAAGCCGCAGTCGTGGTACCTCGACCTCAACATGATCGCCGGGTACGTCACCGGCTCTGGCGCTCGGGCATATCACCACACTGCTCCGATCTCGATGATCATGTCGCTGCACGCTGGCCTCGGCGTCGTACTCGACGAAGGTCTCGACGAAGTTCGCGCCCGTCACCAGGCTGCTGGCGATGCCGTCAAGGCGGGGATGCAAGGGCTCGGTTTCGAACTGTTCGCAGCAGAGGGGCACCGCTTGGCGCCACTCAGTTCGATCTCGATCCCGGAGGGCCGCCTCGGTTCGTTCAGCGAAGCCGAGGTGCGAACGCAACTGCTCCGTGACTACGGCATCGAGATCGGAGGTGGGCTCGGCCCGGTGGCCGGCAAGGTCTGGCGCATCGGCACCATGGGCCACACCGCCCGCCAGCGCAACGTCACGACGCTGTTGGGAGCGCTCGCCGACATCCTCGACTGAGGCACCGCCGGCTCAGCCGGCGCCGACGTCGCCGATCAGGTCGGTCTCGGCAAGGCGCCGAGCCAACTGGCGTGTGCGCAGCAATTCGTCGTTGAAGAACTTCTCGGACGCCGCTGCGTGTGTACGCACTCTCGTGATGGCCTCGGCTGGCGTGACGGGGACGAACCGGACGGAGTCGCCTGGCCTGAGCTGACAGAAGGCATCGAGATCGGCGCCGACGACCGTGGCAATCTTGGGGTAACCCCCGGTTGTCTGATGGTCGGCGAGTAGCACCGTTGCCACGCCATCACCAGCCACTTGCACCGAGCCGCGGACGATGGGCTCGGACGGAATCGACAGTGCTGCATCGAGGTCGAGGTGCGGCCCGTCGAGACGCACGCCCATCCGATCGAACTCTTCGGTGAGCGCGAATGGGACCGTGACGAAATGCTGCAGTGCTTCGGCGGTGAACCGGTGGTCCTGCGGGCCAAGAACGACCCGAACGACGCCGTCGATGAGACTATTGCCCGGGAAGATTGCGACCGGACCGTCGAGGAGCGGATCCGCTCGCGCCGCTGCTACCCCGACGTCGAGGCCGGCAGTCACGTGGCCGCCACCGAGCCCGGACAGCGAGTGTGTTGCCGTGTGCCCGAGCCATCGTGGTATTGCGAGCTCACCGGCAACGGCCAGGTAGGCCCAGCTACCACTCGGCCCCGATGCAACCGCGAGCTGGTCCCCCGGTACAAGGGTCACCACGATGTTCGGCCCGATCGCTGCACCATTCACCGCGGTGCGGAACCTCCCACCGACGACTGCGACCGTCATGCTCGACCCGACGCATTCGAACGATGCGCCCGCACGCGACACCTCGACAGTGGTCGCGCCAGCCGGGTTGCCGAGCACGACATTCGCAATGGCGTGCGCAGTTCGATCCATCGGTCCGGACGCTGGAATACCGTGGCGGAGATGCCCGAGACGACCGCGGTCTTGAAACGTGACGAGTGGGCCCGCCGCCACGACACGCAGCGATGCCGTGTTCATGTCGTCGCCTTGTATTCGTCGAGTGTGATGCGATCAAACACGATCTCGTCTCCCGGTCGAAAGGCGAACGGTTCGTCGGACTGGTCGGGAAGCACTCGGAAGTGCGTGCGGCCGATCACGGACCAGCCGGTCGGCATCTCGATCGTGGTGATCAAGCACTGTCCGCCAGCGATAATCACGCTGCCAGCAGGAACGCCACGCACCGGCTGCTGCTTGCGGGGCACGTTGATCGGATCTGGCACACCTGACAGGTAGGCATAGCCGGGAGCGAAGCCGTACATGACCACTCGGTACGACCCGGAGAGGTGCGCCTCGACCACGCCGTCTGGGCTGAGCCCGCTGTGCACAGCGACCGCTTCAAGATCGGGAGCGACCCCGAGGTCGTAGCAAACCGCAACGTGATGACGGCTCGGCTCGCCAACCGCTCCGCTCGTCGTGTCGAGCAGGTTGATCGCGGCGCGTACGACGTCGTGATCGGTGACGAGCGGATCAAAGACGACGAGCACGCTGACGTACGCCGGCACGGTTTCGACGATGCCGACGACACGGCGCTCGTCGATCGCTCTGTTGATTGCCTGGTCGAGTGCGATGACCTGACGATTGGCCTGCTCGGTGAACTCAGATGCGAGTTCGATGAGCAGAGCGCTGTCACCAACCGGAGCGAACCGGTTCACAACGTGGCAGCGAAGCTCCGCAGCTCGACGCCGGCGGTGAGAAGACGCGAACGAAGTTGTGTTGTCATGTCGACGGCACCTGGCGAGTCGCCGTGGACACAGACCGAGTCGGCCGCCAATGGAATCGGTGCTCCATCGACCACCGGCATCAGGCCCGTTTCAAGAAATCCGAGTAGCCGATCGGCTGCCTCTGCGGGGTCGTGAATCAGCGCACCAGGTTGGCTGCGCGGAACCAGTTGACCGCTGGCCTGGTAGCCGCGATCGGCAAACACTTCAGAAAACACCTGCGCACCGGCCCCCCGGGCGGCATGCTCGATCTCGGTGCCGGAGATCGCCAGGATCGCCAGCCGTTCGTCGAGCTGCAGAACGGTGTCGACGAGGACCCGAGCTACGGCAGCGTCACCGGCGGCCAAATTGGCGAGCGCGCCGTGGGCTTTCACGTAGCGCACCTCGACGGCCGCCAAGCGAGCGATCGACGTCAACGCGCCAATCTGAGCGGCGATCATGCGGGCCATCTCGTCAGGCGACATGGGGATGATGCGGCGGCCAAACCCGGCACGGTCGGCGTAACCCGGGTGTGCTCCAACGACCACATTGTTCTTGCCAGCAACGGCGAGGGTGTTGAACATCGTGTCCGGGTCGCCGGCGTGCCCGCCACAGGCAATGTTCGCGCTGGTGACGATCCCCAGCATGGCTGCGTCGTCGCCCATCGACCACGGGCCATAACCCTCGCCGAGATCCGCATTGAGATCAATTGATCGCATCATCGGTCACGATCTTCGGCGGCTGCGCCCAAGAATGCAAGTGCACCTGCCACTGCGAGCTTCGCATCGGGGCAGACCCACTCGACCCCGATGTGGCGTACGTGCTCTCTCGCCGCGCTGGCAACCGCAGCGGCCAGACCACCGCAATCATGCAAAAGCTCGGCTTCTCGTCGGTGCAAGATATCGACGGTGGCAGCCTTGCATGGCAGGCCGCTGGCCTGCCCCTCGCTACCAAGAGATCAGACGGCCTGTGCGTTCTGCCAGGCGCCATATCCGCCCAAAATGTCGGAGACGTCGGCAAAGCCCGCTTCACGCAGCACGCTGGCCGCCACCGACGAGCGGTAACCGCCGGCGCAATAGACAACGGTCGGTGCCGACGGATCGAGTTCTCCGAGCCGCTCCGGGAGCTGGCCGACCGGGATGAATTGCGCCCCGTCAATCGCACCGAGTGCCACTTCGCCAGGGTTGCGAATGTCGAGCAGTTGGAGCCCGTTGATCATGTTGCGGCGAGCATCGAAGTCTTCCGCCGTCAGACGCGACGCTTGGCGGACCCGTTCGGGAAGGTCAAGCATCACCACCGTCGGGAACTGCACGAATCCGGCGACACGGTCGAAGCCGATTCGAGCAAGCCGGTTCTTGGCCTCGGTCTCAAAGCCGTCGTCGACCACGAGGACGATGTCGACATCGTGCGGGACGACCGATCCGGCGAACTCGGCGTAGCGGCCATTCAGGCCAACGTTGATCGAACCGTCGAAATACCCGCGCGCAAACTCTTCGGGGTCACGACCGTCGATGATCATCGCCCCGTTTGCAACCAAGGCATCCGCTTCGTCAAGCGTGAGCGCCTGCGGAGCAGCACCCTCGTCGAGGAGCTCTCGGTCACGCCGATTGAGATCGGCGTCGAAGGCAAAGTACCCGGGCGGCGGCGTTTGCCCCTCGGTGACCAGGTCGACGAACGTTTCTTTGCTGTCGGCGAGCAGCGCGTAGTTCGTCGATCGCTGGACCCCGATGGTTGACCAGGTGTCGGTCGAGAGGTTTTTGCCACAGGCAGAGCCAGCACCGTGAGCGGGATAGACCCGAGTGCTGTCGGGAAGTGTGAGGAGCTGTTCGTGGAGGCTGTCGTACAGGCTCGCTGCCAGATCTTCACGGCTGTGGCCGACCGACGAAAGCAGATCGGGCCGACCGACATCGCCGATGAAGAGCGTGTCGCCGGTCAGCACTGCGTAGGGCTCTTCGCTCGTCGAGCCATCCCACACCACGATGCTGATCGACTCGGGAGTGTGGCCGGGGGTGTGCCGAATCTCGAGCACGACATCTCCGAGGTCGATTCGCTCACCATCAGCGAGCTTTCGTGATTCGAAGTCCGTGCGTGCGACGTCGGAGTAGGCAATCGCGGCACCAGTCGCCGCAGCGAGCTCGAGATGACCCGACAGGAAGTCGGCGTGGAAGTGCGTCTCAATGACCAGTTCGATCGTCAGGCCCGCGGCGTCAGCGTCACGAACGTATTCATCGATGTCTCGGCGCGGATCAACGACAACCGCTCGACCTGTGGCTTCATCACCGATGAGGTACGAGGCCTGCGAGAGACACTCAAGGTAATACTGCGTGAACTTCATGCTGGCGTCCGATCTGTTCGGCTATATGAACGAATATACGTACATTTAGATGAGGAGTCAACATCGGTTCAGAGTGCCTTGCTCCGCATAGAGTCTGTTTGTACGGATGTTCTGATAAATAGCACTCTGACGTCATCTGGACGTCGGCGGAGGATCTCATGACCCTTGACAGAACCAGCCCGATGCCACTGTGGGCACAACTCGAGTCTGAACTCAAGCGACGCCTCGACGCGGGCGAGTTCAACGACCGATTCCCGACCGACAGCGAGCTTGTCGCGGAGTACGAGGTCAGCAGGCACACTGTCCGCGAATCGATTCGCCATCTCAACAAGCGCGGGATTCTGCGGCGTGAACGCGGTCGCGGCACCGTTGTCAACCAGAGTGAGTTCGTCCAACCGCTCGGTGCGCTGTACAGCCTGTTCGAGTCGATCGAATCATCCGGTGTCGCGCAGCGCAGCAAGGTCCTGGCCCTCGAAGAGCGCAGCGACGAAACCATCGCCGTGCAACTCGGCCTGCCAGCCGACGCGCCGCTGCTCTACCTCGAACGCATCCGGTACGCCGGAAACGAAGCCCTGGCCCTTGATCGGGCCTGGCTGCCGATGGCAGTGGCCGGGCCGATCATCACCAGCAACTTCGAGCGCACGGCGCTCTACGACGAACTCGAGCGATGCTGCGGCGTTCGGCCGGACGCTGGGTGGGAGCGGATCGCACCACTGAACCCACAGCCGGCCGAACGGGCGCTGCTGGAGATGCGCCGTGGTGACGCAGCCTTCTTTCTCGAACGACTCAGCACAGCAAAGGGACGTCCCATCGAGTGGCGCACCACGACCGTTCGCGGCGATCGCTACCACTTCATCTCAAAGTTCGAGGCCGGCGTGGCCCCGACGCTCGCAGCAACCGCCAAGACGTGAGCAACTCAGTCGGCTGATCAACGAGCATCGGCGCTTTGCTACGTTCGGCACGGTGACCGTCGACAGCTACGCGTTCCTCCCGAGGGCCTTCCGAACGATGTTCGAAGCCGCACCCCGGTTCGAACACGAGCCGGTGTGGGCCGACTTCACCAAGCCACTGAACGAAGCACGGATCGGGCTCCTGTCGAGTGCCGGCATTTTCATCCAAGGTGAACAGGACGGGTTTGACATCGAGCGCGAGCGGCGCGAGCCCACATGGGGCGACCCGACGCTTCGGCCCATCCGATCCGATGTCAACCAAGCAGACATAGGTGCGACACACCTCCATATCCGCACGGATGACCTCCTCCACGACATCAACGTGGCACTGCCGATCAATCGACTCGACGAGTTGGTGGCCGACGGCCGCGTCGGCTCCGCTGCACCCGAGCACTTCTCGGTGATGGGCTTCCAGGAAAACGGTGCCGAAGTCTGGCGCACGACGACGGGGCCAGAAATCGCAGCTCGCTGTCACGCAGCTGAAATCGACGCGCTGATCCTCGCTCCGGCTTGACCGGACTGCTGCAAAAACGTGCCCGTGTTGGCGCGAATCATCGAAGCTGCAGGCGTCCCGACCGTAACGGTCACGATGATGCCGATTCTGTCCGACAAGTACCGATCGTCACGGACGCTCGGCGTCCAGTTCCCCTTCGGGCACTCCTTCGGGGCTGTTAACGACCGCGCGATGCAGCGGCGCACGCTCGACGCGGCACTCCAACTTCTGATCAACGCACCCGGCCCTGAGGCTCGAGTCGATGTCGACGAGCAGTGGCCCGGCGACGTTCGTGAGGCGTACAAAAACTGGCAGCCGGACGAGCCAAGCCCGATCGTGCTGCGCAGCATGGAAATGATCCGCCAGGCGTCCCAGAGTGGCACGATCTGACACATGCCGGTACCTGCTGCTCTCCTTAACATGTCGCTGACGCCTGTCGTCCATGACATCGACGAGCGGTGGGTAATGGCCTACGCGGCTGCGCTCGGTGATCACTCCGACCGCTACCTCGACACCACTCGCCGCGACGGTGTGGTTGCCCACCCCCTGTTTCCGGTCGGCCCCGAATGGGAAGCAATTGTCGCGTCGCGTTCGATGTCTGAACCGCTCGGCATGACTCGAGCCGAGGTCTTGACCGGCGTCCACGCAACCCACGACCTCACCGTGCACCGTCTCGTCCGACCCGGCGATCGTCTGTCGACCCAACTTTCCATCGTCGGAGTCACCGACATTTCCCCCGGCGCCAAGGTCACCACTCGACTCATCACCGTCGACCAGGACGGACAGCCCGTTGCCACCACGACTCAGGATGCCATCTACCTAGGCGTTCCGACCGACAACGTCAACCACCCGGACCCGACGCCCCCACCTGCGATACCCGCATCGGAACGTCACGGCGATCCAGTCGTGACGACTGTCGATGTCGCGGCAGGCGCTGCTCACGTCTACACGGAATGTGCACGAATCTGGAATCCGATCCACACCGACCGCGCCGTTGCCCAGGCCTCCGGGCTGCCCGACATCATCTTGCACGGCACCGCCACGCTTGCCCAGGGGATTACGGCCGTCATCAATCACCGAGCAGACGGCAACCCCGAACTCGTGCGCCGTGTCGCAGGCCGGTTCGCCGCCATGGTGGAACTCCCGTCGACGATCACCGTCAAGGTCTGGCCGGCCAACCAGACACCCGATGGGAACATGACGGTTCCGTTCGAGGTGTACAACGCTGCCGGAGTCGCCGCCGTGAAAGACGGGCTTGTCGTGCTCGGCACCTCGCCCTAACCAGCCCGACTCAGGCGGTACGGCCGTAGAAGGTGGTGCGTGCCGATTCTGACAGAGCGACACCGGGCCGGTCGTTGTAGGCAAACACGACGAGCAGGCGCGTGGTGCCACCTTCGGTCGGCGTGACGCGGTGGATGGCGTTGCGGCCGCGGAACAGCACGAGGTCGCCGGGTTCAAAATCAAGCGTCTGCACCGGCTCATCGCCGTCGAGAATTTTGCCGACCCGTTCGAATGCCATGTCGCCAGCGTCGGCATTGCGGACTGCTGGTACGTGTTCGAAGTGCGCCCCGCCCTCGGCAGCCTGCAACAACATCGTGACGGCAAAGGACGAATTGTCAAAGTGCCAGCCGAGTTCCATACCTTCGGACGCGAAGTGCACGTTGATCGATGACATGTCATCGGCAGAGGGGTGCACATTGTCGATACCGAGCACACCACAGAGGAACGAACGGAACAGCGCGTCGTTGTAGATGTCACGCAGCGGCGAGTCGTGGGGGATCTCGTCATCGGCAATCAAACCCTTGCTGCTTTTCACTTGCCGGTTGAACGGATGCGCCCCATCGAGCGACGGGTCAGCAGGCGTGAGGTACACATTGTGCGTTTTGCCGGCGTAGTAGGCATCGCCCTCGCGGGGTGCTGACTGAGCAACGATCTGCTCGATCGTCGCGGCGCGAGCGAAGCCAGCCAGCACCAGGGCGCCGTCGTTGTCGAGACGCTGACGACACTCAGCAATGTACGACTCGTCGTCGATGGGGTGCCGGTCTGTGTCGAGGTACGCATTGCTGTCGGCGCTGCTGTCTGCGCTGCGGTGGATGAGAGTCACCTGGTACTTCCTCTCTGTGGTCGGATTGGATCGAGCGATCCGAGTGGTCCGATCGTCTGGCGAATCAGGGGGACGCCTGGCCGGTAGGCCAGGTGGTGGTGTGTCGGAGCGTCGAGGATGGTCGCGTGGCCGGCCGACCCCGGCGTGAGTCTGCCGACATCGGTGCGACGAAGCGCCGCAGCGCCTCCGAGAGTAACTGCTTGGACCGCTTCGTCGATCGTCATGCCCATCTCGCGAACAGCGATGGCTATACAAAATGAGATCGAGGTCGTGTAGCTCGATCCGGGGTTGCAGTTGGACGCCAATGCAACAGTGGCGCCGGCATCAATCACCCGGCGCGCGTCGCCATACGGCTGCCGTGTCGAGAAGTCGGCTGCCGGGAGAAACGTGGCGACCGTGTCGCTGCCGGCCAACGCTTCGATGTCGCTATTAGAGAGATACGTGCAGTGATCAACTGACGCGCACCCGCAGTCGACAGCAAGTTGGACACCTGGGCCGTGGCCGAGTTGGTTGCCGTGAAGGCGCAGCCCGAGCCCGGCGGCCCGGCCCGCCTCGAGGACCGCTCGCGATTGGTCAGCGTCGAAGGCGCCCGTTTCGCAGAAGGCATCGACCCACTTGGCGTGCGGCTGTGCTGCGTCGAGCATTTCGTTGCAGACCAGGTGGATGTAGTCGTCGGCACGGCCTTCGAACTCAGCGGGCAGGAGGTGTGCCCCGAGGAACGTCGATTCCGTGGTGTATCTCCGGGCGATCTCGACGCTCCGGGTTTCGTCGACAACGTTGAGGCCGTATCCCGACTTGATCTCGATCGTGGTGGTGCCAGCACGGTGTGCCTCGGCCAGTCGTTGGCGAACCAGGCCATCGAGCGCGCCAGTCGACATGTTGCGCGTAGCGTCGGTGGTCACGCGGATGCCGCCGCCGTCATAGGGCTGGCCGGCCATGCGTGCGGTGAACTCTTCGGCACGGTCACCAGCGAAGACAAGATGGGTGTGGGAGTCGACGAACCCGGGCAGCACGCATGCACCGTCGGCGTCAATGCGGTCGTCGGCAAGCGCTCCAGCCGGCCCGACATACTCGATGACGCCGTCGACGATCACGACCGACGCGTTGTCAATGATGCCGAGCGAACCGCGGCCGAGTGTCGGGTCGTTGGTGATGAGCGACCCAATGTTGTCGATCGCGAGTGATCGCTGTGTCGGTGTCGGCGTCGGTGTCGGCGTCGGTGTCGGTGTCGGTGTTTCAGGCATCATCCATGAGCTCCTTGATTGCAACATCGAGTTCGGCAGCCACGTCGATCGTCGAGTGACGTCCCTCGGAAATGATGTGGCGGCCATCGACGTACACGTCGGTCACGTCGGTCGCAATTCCAGCAAAGACCGCTGTTTCGACAGCACCCCCGATGGTCGTCCCAGCGGTCCGAACCGAGTCGAGCCGCATGGTGACGAGATCGGCCCTGTTCCCAACTGCGATCGAACCGGCGTCGTTCCAGCCAAGGCTGCGATGACCGTTGATCGTTGCCATGTCCAACAGACAGGATGCAGGGTGGACACCGCGTTCGTTGCTGCGGAGGCGCTCGTCGAGTTCGAGGGCCCGAGCCTCTTCGAACAGATCGATCACTGCGTGCGAGTCGGAGCCGAGCGACATTTCAATACCTCGCTCGGCGAAGCGGCTCGTGGGTCCAATGCCATCACCGAGATCTCGTTCGGTGGTCGGGCACATCACGACCATTGCTGCCGCGGCGGCGAGCCGCTCGATGTCATGCCCAGACAGATGCGTTGCGTGAACTGCCGAGAAGCGGTTGGTCACGACACCCGATGCTGCGAGTACTTCGATCGGCGACGACCCGTGGTACGCCATGCAGGCCTCGTTCTCTGCGACCTGCTCCGAAACGTGAGCGTGCAGCGGAGCCTGGCGGGTTGCAGCCCAGTCGGCAACGAGCTGCATCGATCGAGGGTCGACAGCACGGACCGAGTGAATCGCTGCACCAATCCGGTGCGTGTTCCCGCTGCCAAGTCGATTGAGCCGGTCGGCCCAGGCGATGGCAGTTCCGTCACTAAATCGTTGCTGGACTCCGAACGGTTCGTTGTATCCGCTCACCCCGCAACCACCGTGGAGATACAACGTGTCAAGCAGTGTGATTCGGATGCCAACGTCGTCCGCCGCGGCGAGGAGCGCCACACTCATTTCGTTGGGATCGGAGTACTGCGTGCCATCGAGCTGGTGGTGGAGATAGTGGAACTCGCCGACGCAACTCACACCGGCCAACGCCATCTCGGCGAACACTGCGCGAGCCAGTCGACGGTAGGAGTCAGGCTCGAGTCGTTCAGCGGCGCGGTACATCAGGTCACGCCACGTCCAGAAGGTGCCCCGGTCGGCTTGGGTGCGTGACCGGAGTACCCGGTGAAAGGCATGGCTGTGGGCATTGGCCAGGCCCGGCATCGTGAATCCACTGAGTCGTGTTGCGCTACCCGGCTCGGCGTCGGCGGTGATCGTTGCGAATCGGCCGTCGAGGATGTCGACCAGCACGCCGCGTTGCGGCCGCCCGTCGACCAGCGCCGACTCGCACCACACCTGGGTGTTCACGAGCCGACGCGCTCCACAAATGCGGTGATCCGCTCAACAAAGGCGGCGCGGTGAAACTCGTTGAACTCGTCCCAGGTAGCCAGCGTGGATGGATCGGTGACGCGGTCGATAAACAGCACACCGTCGAGGTGGTCGCATTCGTGTTGCCAGGTGCCAGCGGTCAGGCCCCGTTTGATTTCGTCGTGTTCGACGCCGTCGCGGTCGAGATACCGCACTCGGATGTTGACGTGTCGGTCCACGTTGCCACGCAGCGGAACCGAGAGACAGCCCTCGTTCACCTCGACCAGTTCGTCGTCGAGCGGTTCGATGATCGGATTGATCGCAACCGTCAGCGGAATGGGCGGTTTGTACGGATATCGGGGGTTGTCGCCAACCTCCAGCACCGCGACCCTGAGCCGCTCGTTGATCTGCGTGGCCGCAAGGCCCGCACCGTTGGCATGGCGCATTGTCTCGATGAGGTCATCGATCAGTGTCTGGATCCGATCACTTGCGATCTCCTCGGCCGGCACCTCACTGGCGATGACGCGCAGCGTGGGGTGACCAATCGAGAGAACTGGCCGAACCGTCATTGCTCGCTCGTCAGGCCATCCGTTGCCGGCTCCGTGGCTCCGGCTTGCATCGGGCTGCCCTTCATCGGAATGACCACGCCCCGCTCGTCAGCGACCTCGATGGCCCGTTCGTAGCCGGCATCGACGTGGCGGATCACACCCATGGCGGGGTCGTTGGTGAGCACGCGTTCCAGCTTCTCGTCTGCGAGTGCCGTGCCGTCCGCGACGCTCACCTGGCCGGCGTGGATCGATCGACCGATGCCGACTCCCCCACCGTGATGGATGCTGACCCAGGTGGCGCCAGAACAGGTGTTGACGAGGCCGTTCAGAAGCGGCCAATCGGCAATGGCATCGGAGCCGTCGATCATTGCTTCGGTCTCGCGGTAAGGCGAGGCGACTGATCCGGAGTCGAGGTGATCACGCCCGATGACGATCGGAGCCTTCAGCTCGCCTGAACGAACCATCTCGTTGAAGCGAAGCCCAAGACGGTGCCGCTCGCCGTAACCGAGCCAGCAGATTCGCGCGGGCAGGCCTTGGAAAGCAACGCGTTCGCCAGCCAGCTTGATCCAGCGATGGAGGCCTTCGTTGTCGGGGAACTCTTCGAGCACCGCTTTATCGGTGGCTGCGATGTCGGCCGGATCGCCCGACAGTGCAACCCAACGGAACGGTCCGAGCCCCTCACAGAACAGGGGCCGGATGTACGCGGGCAGGAAACCGGGGTAATCGAACGCCCGCTCGAAACCGCCCAGTTTCGCCTCGGCGCGCAGGCTGTTGCCGTAGTCAAAGACCTCGGCGCCAGCGTCCATGAACCCGACCATGGCCGCGCAGTGGGTGGCCATGGCGGCACGCGATCGACGCGTGAACTCGGCCGGGTCGGTGCGCTTCAGTTCCGCAGCAGCCTCGGGCGTGAGGTCATTGGGCATGTAGCTCAGCGGGTCGTGCGCGCTGGTTTGATCGGTGACGATGTCAGCATCGACCTTGTCGGCGAGGAGTCGCGGCAAGATGTCGGCGGCGTTGCCGAGGAGACCCACCGACAGCGGTGTGCGGCTGGCCTTTGCCTCGTGCACACGGCGCACAGCGCTGATGTAGTCGGGGGCGATCTCATCGAGGTAGCGATGATCGACGCGCCGCTGCAGCATGCGCTGGTCGCAGTCAATGACGAGCACAACGCCGTCGTTCATGGTGACTGCCATCGGCTGCGCGCCGCCCATTCCGCCAGCACCGGCGGTGATCGTGAGGGTGCCGGCGAGGGTGCCATTGAAACGTTTGCGGGCAATCTCGGCAAAGCACTCGAAGGTGCCCTGCAAGATGCCCTGGGTGCCGATGTAGATCCACGAGCCGGCGGTCATCTGGCCGTACATGGTGAGGCCTTGCTGTTCGAGGCGGCGAAACTCGTCCCAGTTCGCCCAGTCGGGCACGAGGTTCGAGTTGGCAATGATCGCTCGCGGCGCCCACTCGTGGGTCCGCATCACGCCAACCGGCTTGCCGGACTGCACCAGCATCGTCTCGTCGCGCTCGAGCGTCTGCAGGGTGCGGAGCATGGCGCGGTACGAATCCCAGTTCCGCGCCGCACGGCCCGTACCGCCGTACACGACGAGTTCGTCGGGGTTTTCCGCGACCTCAGGGTCCAGGTTGTTCTGCAACATCCGGTAGGCGGCCTCCTGCGGCCACCCTTTGCAATTCAGCTTGGTACCGCGCGGCGCGCTGATGCCGGTGATGGGCGTTCCGATCGGGCCAAACGAAGAACTCATGCCTTGCAGTCTGCGCGCAATGACTCTAGTCTGTCAACAGATCACATTCATTGTCATTAGGTGACATTACGTAGAGAAGGCCACATGGCTTCCACGACCAGCACGACGACCGCTCCGAGCAGCGACCGGGAACGCGACCAAACGGGCGTCCCACGTTCGATCGGTCGGGTGCTCGACCTCTTCGAGATCGTGCTCGCCGAGCGCAACTGCAACCTCACCGCCGCAGCAAACGCATCCGCGCTCACGCCGACCACCGCGTTGCGGTACCTCCGAGCGCTCGAAACTCGCGGCTACGTCGACCGCGACGAGTCGGGCGACTTCTCGGCGGGCCCGACCATCTTGCGAATTGCTGCTTCCTTGCGTGGCGGCACCGTCCTTGACCGCCTGGCCACTATCGCTCAACCGCACCTCGACGAACTTGCCCGGCGCAGTGGCGAATCGACCTACCTCGCTGTGAGCGATGGTCGCACCGGCACCTATATCGCAACCGCCGAGAGCCCCCGTGCAATCCGCCACGTCGGCTGGGTCGGCCAGGACGTCACCCTGCGCGGCTCCGCGCTCGGCGCCGCGCTCGACGAACCCGGCACCACGGCCACCCGAACCGGCGCCGTCGAGGCTGACATCACCGCGATCAGCCGGGCACTTGCGTCGACCGGCAAGCTCGGCTTGGCGATCTCGATCGTCGGCCCCGAGTACCGCTTCGGGATTGACGAACGGACCGACCACGAAGCGTCAATCGCTGCGGCCGTCGACGCATTTGCGCACGAACTGCGCACCAATGGAGAGGACTACACATCATGACCATCCACCTCGACGGCCCCGGCGTCACCATCGCCGACGTTGCCGCCGTCGCCCGCGAATCCGAACCAGTCGAACTGACCGCAGCGGCGGTCGAACGAATGGCCGCTGCCCGAGCAGTCGTCGAACAACTCGCTGAAGGCGCCCCCAAGTACGGCATCTCGACTGGCTTCGGTGCACTCGCCACCGTCTCCATCCCACCCGACCGCCGCCGTGCACTCCAGGTCGCGCTCATCCGCTCCCACGCTGCCGGCATGGGCGACCCGGTCGAAGACGAAGTCGTGCGCGCCATGGTGTTCCTCCGAGCGCGCACGCTCGCTCTCGGCAACAGTGGCGCGCGCCCACTCGTTGCACAGGCGATGGTCGACATCCTCAACGCCGGCATCACACCGATAGTCCCCGAGTACGGCTCGCTCGGGGCCAGCGGCGACCTTGCGCCACTCGCCCACGGAGCGATGGCGCTTCTCGGCGAAGGTGACGTCATCTACGGCGGAAAGGTGAGACCCGCCGCCGAGGCACTTGCGGCCGCCGGCCTCAAACCCATTGAGCTCGCCGAGAAAGAGGGCCTCGCTGTCACCAACGGCACCGATGCCATCTTGGGCATGCTGTGCCTTGCCATTACCGACATCGAGCGCCTGCTCAGCCAGGCCGACATGATCACCGCGATGACCGTTGAGGGGCTTCTGGCCACCGACACACCCTTCGCTGCTGACCTCCAAGCACTTCGCCCACAACCCGGCCAAGCAGTGAGCGCGGCGAATCTCCGAGCCATGCTCGCCGGCTCCCCGATCGTCGCCAGCCACAACAACGATGACGACACCCGCGTCCAGGACGCCTATTCCATCCGCTGCACGCCGTCGGTTCACGGCGCCGTCCGCGACACTCTCGAGCACTGCCGCTTCGTCGCCCGCAACGAGCTCGCATCAGCGATCGACAACCCGATGGTGCTTGCCGACGGCCGTGTCGAGTCGTGTGGCAACTTCCACGGCGCACCACTCGGATTCGCTGCCGACTTCCTCGCCATTGCGGTCTCCGAGATCGGAGCGATTGCCGAACGGCGAATGGACCGCATGCTCGACAAGACCCGCAGCCACGGCCTCCCGCCCTTCCTCGCCCACGAAGTCGGCGTCGACAGCGGCCTGATGATCGGCCACTACACGGCAGCAGCCATGGCTTCGGAGAACAAGCGCCTCGCCGCACCAGCATCGGTCGACTCACTCCCGACGTCAGGCATGCAGGAAGACCACGTGTCTATGGCCTGGCTCGCGGTCCGCAAACTGCGCAAGGTGGTCGACAACGTTCGCCGCATCCTTGCAGTCGAATACGTCTGCGCCGCTCGAGCAATCGAATTCCGCGCGCCGCTGGCGCCGTCGCCGGCAACCGGCGCGCTGCTTGCACTGCTGCGCGTCGACGTTGATGGCGCTGGCCCCGACCGATACCTCGCCCCCGAACTCGCTGCGGCAGAAACCCTCCTCAATTCATCTGCACTGGCCGATGCACTCGACGTGATCGGAATCAGTCTCGACTGAACCCCGACTTTTTGCGCTCGGTACGATAAAGGGTCAACATCCAGTTCTGGAAGAACAGCGCTATCCGTTGAAGTCGAACATTCTGTATCTCACCCGAACGAGGAACCACCAGTGACCAACTCCGTGACAATCACCGACAACCGCACCGGCCAGACCGTCGAAATCCCCGTCGAAGGCGGCGGCATCGACATGGCAGCGATCCAGAAGCTCATGCCCGGCACCTGGGTACTCGACCCGGCATTCACTGGCACAGCATCAACCACCTCGACGATCACCGACCTCGATGGGGCCAACGGCATCCTCCGATATCGCGGGTATCCGATCGAACAACTGGCCGAGAACTCGACGTTCCTCGAAGTGTCCTATCTCCTGCTCCACGGTGAACTGCCAACGCAACCTGAACTCGATGCGTGGGGGCAAGATGTCCGCCACCACACCTTCATCCACGAGAACATGCGCAAACGGTTCACCGAGGGCTTCCACTACGACGCCCATCCCATGGGCATGTTGATGTCCGCCATTGCTGGCCTGTCGACCTACTACCCCGAGGCCAAAGATGTCCTCGACCCAGACACCCGTCACCGCCAAATCGTGCGGCTCATCGCAAAAACACCGACACTCGCCGCACTTGCGTATCGCGCCAGCATCGGCATGCCCTTCGTCTACCCGGACAACGATTTGAGCTACCCCGAGAACTTCCTCTCGATGATGTGGCGCATCGCCGAACCGCAATACCGGCCCGACCCGGTGCTGACCAAGGCGTTGGATGTTCTCCTCATTCTGCACGCCGACCACGAGCAGAACTGCTCCACATCGACAATGCGCATGGTCGGCTCATCTCACGCCGACCCGTACTCGTCTGCTGCAGCCGCAACCGGCGCCCTTTATGGACCACGCCACGGCGGAGCGAACGAAGCAGTCATCCACATGCTCGGCCGTATCGGCACGCTCGAAAATGTTGGACCCTTCGTCGAATCAGTGAAGCGCGGCGAAGAACTCCTGTGGGGCTTCGGACATCGCGTCTACAAGGCGTACGACCCGCGCGCCTCAATCGTGAAGAGCCACGCCGACCGAGTCTTCGCAGTCACTGGCAAGAGCCCGCTACTCGACATTGCTCTGAAGCTCGAAGAGATCGCACTCGCCGACGACTACTTCAAGAGCCGCAACCTGTATCCGAACGTCGACTTCTACACCGGCCTTATTTACCAGGCAATGAACTTCCCCCTCAACATGTTCACCGTACTGTTCACGATCGGTCGTATGCCTGGGTGGCTCGCGCACTGGCAAGAGTCGCTCGAACAAAACTCGAAGATCAGCCGGCCGCGTCAGATCTACACCGGCGAGG
>Ga0335398_10000819_pt1 | contig 54235 bp, 28 predicted proteins | sample BON03_FD_205742 | JGI IMG/M metagenome (GOLD analysis project Ga0335398, IMG submission 205742) | Freshwater microbial communities from Lake Bonney liftoff mats and glacier meltwater in Antarctica - BON-03 (spades assembly) (version 2) | ecosystem: Environmental > Aquatic > Freshwater > Ice >... | reverse complement strand
TGGAGTTGTTTTGGTTGTCAGGCGGGGGGGGTCGGTTTTTTCGGCGGCCGAGCGCGTCTTGCGTCCCCTCGTCGTTCCCGCGCGCGCGGCGCCGTTTCTCTCTCTCTCTCCCTCACCCTCGAGCAGCGGGAAGGCCGCGTCCAGCAGCTCCATGCGCACGCCCTCGAGCGCCTTGGCGGCCGGGGCGATGTCGAGCAGGTGCAGCACGACGGGCTGGTCCGGGCCCAGCATGCGTCCCGCGGCGACCATGGGGCAGAGGGCGTAGCCGATCTGGCCTGTGCAGGTAGGAGCGGGGGGGGAGGGAGGAGGAGGGCGGGTGTTTTTTGGCGTTTGTTTTTTGGCGTTTGTTTTTTGTTTGGCGTCGTTCGTTCAGCGTTTGGCGTTTGGCGTTTGGCGTTTGTTTTGGGATTTGATTGTTCGAGCGTTTGTGAGCCATGTGAGCGATGACTGATATCTTGGCGGCGGGCGCGTGCGGCGCCGCGCGGGGGGCCGGGGGGGGAGGGAGGGGACAAGGCGCGCGAGAGGGAGAGACGGAGGGGGGGGGAAGAGAGCGGCGCCCAGGTCGTGGGGGCCCTTCCTCGGCGGGGAGAACCCTTGTTCTCGCGGCGCGAAAAGGGGCGCGCAGCAGCGGCGGCCCTTCTTCTCCCGCCGCTCGTCTCGGCGCGCGCGCGTCCCTCCCCCCCCTCTCTTTCGATCGCCCGACGACTTCCGACCCCGTCAACCGACGCGTACCTGCGGCGCCCGTGATCAGCACGTGCTTGGCCATGGTGAGGGGGCGGGGGGGATGAGAGATGAACGGTCTGTCGAGGAGCTGAAGAGGAGGGGTGCGTTCGTTCTTTTTGTTCGATCGTGGAGGGCGCGCCCCTTGACGTGGTTGTTGAATGTGTGCAAAAAGCTTCTGAGGCGAGGTGATGATTTGTGCACCGACGGGACGTGACGACGCCGCATCCATATTTGTAGCTGTGATTTGTAGACGCGCCGCCCCCGCCCCCCGGCCGTCGCCGCGAGAAAAAAAAAAGAGGCGCGGTCCCGCCGCCAGAGGCCGCCCCCTTTTCGGCTCGAGGCTTCGTTTGCTTTTTGCACGATTTGGTTTCGAGGGGTCGTTGCTATAGGGGTGAAAAACGCGCGGCTGCGGCGGCGCAGCGGCGCGGAACGGCGCGCGGTCGGGGTCGCCCCCCGGGCGCGCGTGTGTGTGTGTGTGGGGGGGGGGGGGTGGGGTAGGGGGGGGGGGGGGGGTTGAGTAAGCGGGGCGGCGGCGGGCGGGCGGGCGACGGCCTCTGAGCGCGGGCTGCGGGGCGCGGCGCCCGCCCCCACGCTCGCCCGCCCGCCCAAAAATAATCCTGCGTGTGTGTGTGTAGGGGCGAAGAAAAGGCGCTGCGGCAGGTGGCGGCGAGAGAGCACAGGCCCTCCCGTCGCGCGGTGGTCTGTGTGTCTGAGCAATCACGTTCTGTTGGTTTCGAATCGCGTGGGGGAACGGAGCGGCGCCGCCTCTTCTTTTTTGCCTCTCAGCGCGCCGCGCCGCCGCCGCCGCTCGAGCCGCCGCCGCCCCCTCCGCCGAACGAGCGCGGCAAGAAGCGCCGCAGCAGCGCGCCCGCCGCGCCCGCCGCGTCCGGGTGCATGACGCCGACGCCGCCCGGGTGCGGCGCCTGCTTGCCGCCGCCCCCGGTCAGGCGCACGGTCGCGATCGCGTCGCCGCCGCCCGCCGCGAGCGCCGCCGCCGCCGCCGCCGCCTTGGCGGGCGACGCCTGCTGCTGCTGCTGGTTGTGCTGCTGCTGGTTGTGTTGCTGCTGCTGGTGCTGGTACTGCTGCACCTGGTCCGACTGGTGGTGCGCCCCGGCCTGGTGGGCGCTGCCGTGGCCGTCGTCGAGCGAGGCGCCGCGGTAGGGGGCGCCGGCGGCCGCCGCCATTGCCGCCGCCGCCGCCGCCGCCGCGCTCGCACTCGCCGCTTGCTGCTGCTGCTGCTGCTGCTGCTGGCCCCCACCCCCCGCGCGCGGCGTCCCCATGGTCTGGTGCGCGGGCGGCGCCGTCATGACGACGTCGGCCGCGCCCGGGCCCGTCGTCGGCACCGTGTCCGGCCCGGACAGGCGCGGGGCGCCGCCGCGGCGCCGCGCGCCGCCGCCGCCGTCGCCGTCGGCCGCCGCAAGCGCCGCCGCTGCCGCCTCGGCGTCTGCCGCGGCCGCCGCCGCGGCCGCCCCGGCCTCCTGCTGCTGCTGCTGCTGCTGCCGCCGCGCCGCCGCGCGCGCCTCGCCCGCCGCCGCCTCCTCCGCCATCCACGGGTGCGCGAGCGCCTGCTCCGGCGTCAGCCGCCGCTCGGGCTCCCACGCCAGGCACCGCGACACCAGGTCCAAAAACCCGGCGTCGGCGCCGGCCTGCCGCAGCGCGCCGGCCAGCGTCTTTGCGCCCGGCTGCCGCGTCTTGCCGCGCGAGTTGGCCGCCAGCCGCGGCGCGCCCGCGCCGTCGAAAAACGTCCGCCGCCGCGACGCCTGCGCCAGCAGGCCCTGCGCGGGCAGGCCCAAGACCTCCATGACGCAGGCCAGCTGCTCCGCCTCGTCCTCCCCCGGAAACAGCGGGTACCCGGTCGCCAGCTCGGCGAGGATGCAGCCAAAGGACCACATGTCGATCGGCGGGCCGTAGGCCGCGCCGAGGATCACTTCGGGCGAGCGGTAGAAGCGCGACTGGATGTAGGTGTAGACGCGCTCGTCGCGGAAGCACGACGACCCGAAGTCGATGACCTTGACCGAGGTGCCGCCCGGGCGCTTGAGCAGGACGTTCTCGGGCTTGAGATCGCAGTGGATGAGGCCCTGTCTTTTGAGGAGCGACAGCGCGACCAGCATCTGCGCGCCGAGCCGGCGCACCAGGGGAGGCGCCAGCGGCGCAAATCCGCCCGCCCGCACGTGCTCGTACAGGTTGCTCGACAGCAGCTCGAACGTGATGCACAGGTGCCCGCGGAAGGCGAACGAGTCGAGCATGTGCACCACGTTGTGCACGTCGTGGCGGTCCGCCTCGCGCAGGTGCTGCAGCACGCGCAGCTCGACCTGCGCCTGCGCGTGGAACCGCCGCTTGTTGCGGATGACTTTGAGCGCCTTGTGCTCTCCCGTCTTGTAGTCGAGCACGCGCAGCACCTGCCCGAAGGAGCCGCGGCCCAGCACGGAGAGCACCTCGTAGCGGTAGGCGACGTGGTCCCGCGGCACGACGACGTAGTCGCCGCGCTCATCGTCGTAGCCGCCGTTGGCCGGGCCGCCGCTGGCGGGCGCGCCAGCAGCGGACGAGGCCGAGGCGGCGGCGGCGGCGGCGGCGGCGGCGGCCGCCGCAGAGTGCTGGGGGCTTGCGCGCACCTTGGCGACGCCTGCCTTGCCGAGGAACCAGACCTGGGGGTACTGGAGGACCTCGGACTGCTCGTAGGGCGTGAGGTACTCGCTGTAGCGGCGCAGGGCCTGGGCGGGGCTGATGGGGCCGGTCTCGGCGGCGGCGGCGGCGGCGGCGTCGCGCGCGGCCTGGGACGAGGCCGGCGGCGGCGGCGCGCCCGCCGCCGCGGCCGTCGCGCGGGCAGACGGCGGCGGTTGCTGCTGCTGCTGATGCTGCTGCTGCTGGCTGCTGGTGGTCGGTCCTCCTGCCGCCCCCGCTGCGCTGGCCGTCAGCTGCTGCGCCAGGCGCGGGGCGCCGGCGCCCTTGCCAGCGGCGGCGGCGGCCGACGCCAACGCCGACACAAGGTGGCCGGGCAGCGGCGAAGGGCCCGCGGGCGGCGCGAGCGCCGAGGCGGCGGCGGCCGTCGCCGGCTGCTGCTGCTGCTGGTGCTGGTGCTGGTGCTGCGACGAAGACGCCATGGCGACGGCCGGCAGCTTGCGGGGCGCGGCCACGAGCCGGCCGGCCGCCGAGGACGGGAACGCGGCGGCCGCTTGCGCGCGCGTCGACGCCGGCGGCGCGGCGACGGCGGCGGCGGCGCCGGTCAGCGGCGGCGCCAGCGCGGCGGCGACTGTCGGGCGGCCGTCGGCCGGATGCCGGGGGGACGGCGCTCCTGCCGCTGCTGCTGCCGCTGCTGCTGCCGCGGTGGCTGCGGCTGCGAGCGCGTGCTTGAGTGGCCCGGTTGGCGCGCCGATGCCGGCGCTGCCAGGGCAGGGCGGGGGCAGCAGCACCACGGGGCGGCGGCCGGCGGGGGCGGCGGCGGCGTTCGACGACGGCGGCGGCGACGACGAGCAGCAACGGCCGCTGGCGTCGGCGTCGGCGTCGGCGTCGGCGTCGGCGTCGGCGTCGGCGGCGAAAGCGAGGAACGACGGCGGCGCAAACTCGTCTGTCCTCGGCTGCTGTTCCGTGCTCAGGCCGTTGCCCATAGCATCTTCTTTTCGTTTGGATGGCTCGTAGGGGTGTGGTTTGTCTTGGGACGGCTGCTTGCTGCTGCTGTTGGTGCTTGCGGCCCGCGCGTGTCTTTTGTCTTTTGAGCGGGCGACGACACCGAAAAAAGACCGACGTCGCGGCGTCGTCTATTTTCGGCGGCGGCGCTCTGTGCGTTTCGTGTGTCGCGAGTGAAGGGTGGTTGGTGGTCGGAGGGCGGAGATGAGCACTTTTGACTGGCAGCGCGATCAAAAAGCAGGGAGCGCGCGCGCGGAAAGGGGCTCACGGGAGCGGGGCTTTCGCGGGAGAGGAGGGAGGAGAGGGGGAGGGAGGCTGGTCAACCCCCTCCCTCCTGCTCTCTCGTCGCACCCGGGGCCTCCTCCCCACCCGGGGCCCGTGCGCCCGAGGTCGCGCTCCGGCACGGGCACGAGGACATTGCGCGTGACTCGCTCTATCACGTCGCCGAGCGTGGCGGCGGAAAGCTACGAAGAGGAAGAAGGAGGAGTCACGTTTTCGTCCTCTTTTTCCCCTCTGCGGCACATGGAGGAGGCGGGGGAGGGAAACCCCCCTCCTTGGCGACGCGCCGGGACGGCGAGCCCAGCCCTCGAGCAGCTGGTCCTAGCCTATGCTCACCTCAGTCCCGATCACAATGGCGCGCGCGCGTGAAAAGAGCCAGAGAGCTCTGCTCGCGCAAGTCTCCTTTCTCTCCACCTCGCTCTTGGACTCTCCTCTCTGTTTTGGGCGTTCTGTTCTGTTGGGCGGAGTTGGTGTTCGGACGCGCGTGCGGGGGCGAGGCGTCGGGGGCGGGATCACGAGGGGCGCGCGATACAAGAAGCCCTTGCGTGATGGTCCGAGTCACAAAACTAAAAACGACAACGACGAATGAAGGAGCACTCAGCAAGAAGGCCGGGCTTTCCCTATCTTCCGTCGGCGTCGGCGTCGGTGGCGGCGTGCTTGTTCTTCTCGTCCTCGTCCTCGTCGTCGCCAGCGGCTTGCCGAAGACACACCGTCGCAACCCACCATTCCCTCGCGCATCAGTCCGCGCCCCCCTCCTCGCCCGCCGCCCCTGCCCCGGCCCCGGCCCCGGCCTCGGCCCGCACCGCCGCCTCCGTCTCGGCCCGCTGCCGCCCGCGCGCCGCCGCCGCCGCCGCCTCGGCGTCCGCACGCTCGAGCGCCTGCTCTTTCTCCAGCGCGTCGATATATGTGTCCGCATCCGCCCACACCGGCTGCCCGCCGCCCTTGCCGTGCGCGATCGCGCCCCCCTGCGCCACGTTAACCCGGAGCGTGCGCCCGAAGAACTCGCCCGCGTCCATGTTGGCGACCGCCGCCGCCGCGTCGTCCGCCTCGTCGTACTCGACAAAGCCAAAGCCGCTTTTTTGTTGTTTTGGTGTTTTGTTTTGGTTGTTTTGTTTTGAGGTTTGGTTTTTGGGGTCGTTTTTGGATGAACAGAGTGGTGGGTTTCGTTGTACGGGGCGCGGGTCGTGCGTGTGAGTGGTGGGTTTTTGTGTCGCGGGGCGGGTCCGAGAGAGACAGACAGACGACGACCCCCCGCGGGAACGCCGCCCTCGCGCCTCCCTCTTTCTCTCTCTCGCCCGCTCACCGGTGCCGCCCCGTGGCGCCGTCGATCGGCATGCTCACGTCCTTGATGTCGCCAAAGGGGAGGAAGGCGGCGTGGAGGGCCGCCTCGGTGACGCCGTCGTCGAGGCCGCCGACGTAGATGACGCGCTTGGGGTTGCGGACCTGCACGAGCGTCGTCGCCATGTGGTGATTTTTTTTCGTCGGGGCGCGACACGGGGCACCCGCCGCGGCTGCTGCCGCCGCCGACGCCGGCGCCGGCGCTTCCCCTTGCTTGGCCCTTGGCACTGCTGGCTGCCGACCGTCCCCTCCCCACCGCCGCCTCTAGGTGCTGCTCAAGCGTCGCCTGTTGGTCGGTGGTGTTTGCAGGAGACAAGGGGACGGTCGTGCAAGCGCGGGGAGAGAGACGTCCTTCTGGTCTTGAGTGATGGTGTTTGCTTCGCGGGTGCCGCCGTTTTGTGTGTCGAGGAGAGCTTGTCGATGGTGATGACGTGTATAAGTCGTGTTCTTGGTGGGGATGACGCCGCGTCGCAACGCGCAGCGACTGTAAAGGCCGCGGGATGGGACGCTGCGCACGCGCCGACTTTTTCGGCCCGAGTCCGCCGGCGCCCCGTCGGCTTCCTGCCGGATCCAGTACTGGAGTGGCGAAAACAGCTAAAGTCTCCTTCAGCGGAGACCCCTCTCCACCACTTCGCCTTCAGACCACACAACAACAACAAACGCATGCAACACACCCACGCGTCTCTCCCTCACCCACCCCCCATCCTCCCCCCGGGCGTTTCCGAACACCGTCCGCGCACGCACGCGTTCCTCGCGTTCGCCGCGCCGGAAACCGGTCCAGCGTCTCGTTCGGCGCGCCGGAGCATCCCAGCAGTAGTCGCCGAATTTTTCGCCCCTGAGGGAAAGAGAGAGGGAGCGGGCGCAAAAAGACGAGAGGGATCGAGACACCCCCCCTCCCTCGTTTTTCGAGACCAAAAACATGAGCGGGCGCGGAAAGGGCGGTGAGTCTTGCGGCGACGGCGCGACGTACTCGACGGATACTTCACGATGCCGGGTTCCAGGGGGGCCTTGCAACGTCGGCGGCGCGGTCGGCGGTGAAATCCTTCCATTGAGACTTTCAGTTTTTTCTCACGCCCCGCCCCTCCCCTCTCGCTCTCTCCCACAAACAACCACAACAACAACAACAACAACAATAGGCAAGGGCCTCGGCAAGGGCGGCGCCAAGCGCCACCGCAAGGTCCTCCGCGACAACATCCAGGGCATCACCAAGCCCGCCATCCGGCGCCTCGCGCGCCGCGGCGGCGTCAAGCGCATCAGCGGCCTGATCTACGAGGAGACGCGCGGCGTGCTGAAGGTCTTCCTGGAGAACGTGATCCGGGACGCGGTCACGTACACGGAGCACGCGCGGCGCAAGACAGTCACGGCGATGGACGTCGTGTACGCGCTCAAGCGCCAGGGGCGCACGCTGTACGGCTTTGGCGGCTGATAAAACATGCGCTCGCGCTTTCTTTTCCCCCTTTCCCTTTGCGCCGCCGCTGCCCCTCTTTTATTATTGCACACGCGCGCGCACAACCCCTCGCTCGCAGCGAGATGTGACAAGGGCGCGGGCCCGACCGACTTGCGCGCGCGCGCGCGCACGCGCAAGCACAGTGTAAATCAACAACAAACGAAAGCGAGGAACGACGGCGGCGCAAACTCGTCTGTCGTCGGCTGCTGTTCCGCGCTCAGGCCGTTGCCGCCGCCGCAATCCTCTAGTGCCGCGTCCCCGACCGTCGGCCGCTGCCCGCCGCCGCCGCCGCAATCAAAGACCGCGGCGTCGTCCCTCGCCAGCGCCTCGATAACCCCGTTCTCTCTTCCTTCCATTCCTTCGCGCCCAGACAGCATCAGCCACCATGTCGGACCGCAAGACGACGCCCAAGGCCGGGATCACGCTGCTGTCGCGCGACGACGACGCCAAGCTCAAGTTTTTCCACTCTCCCTCGGGCGCCGCGGATTTCGCGCTCAAGCACAAGCTGAACAAGACGCTGTCGCTCGGGCTGGGCTTTACGGTGCGTAGTGTGTGTGCCGTGGTGGTTGGACGATCGCCTCGATCGCCTACCTGCCTGCGATTGCTTGATCGATCAACTGGGAAGGGAGGGGGGAGGGGAGGAGGGGGGTCAAACCACGATCGTCCCTTCCCTCTCTCTCGCGCGCGCGGGTGGCGCCTCCAGCTCGCCACTAGGCCAGCGCACGAACGGACAGGACTCTCGCGATCGGCGCGCCCAGTGGTGGCGGCCTCGACTCGAAACCTTGCCGACAAAAGCCGCCGCCGTCGGCCGCTCGCAGCCGCCCGCCCGGTCGCGCCGAACGCCGCCCGCCTTGGTCGCCCTGCCACGCCCCGCGCGAGCTCTCCGCTCACCACGCCTCTCTGATCTCGCGCCCGCGCAGCACTGCCCCTCCCGCCCAACTCAAACGACACACGACAACAACAAACGTACTCGATCCAACCAACCAACCAACCAAACCAAACCAACCAATCAACAACAGGACAACACCGTGCGCAAGATCAAGTCGCTGCCCGGCCTGGTCGCCTCCGCCGACCTCAAGGCGCGCAGCGACACCACCCTCAGCGTCTCGCACAACATCGCGTCCAAGGCCACCAAGCTCGGCGTCACCTACGACGCGCTGCGCCTGGCCGGGAAAAAGTCGGCGCTGAGGCTCAACTACGTGACCGCGGGCAACGCCAAGGGCAAGTCGGGCGTGTTCACGGGCGAGCTCGGCACGGCGCTGGCCGCCAACAAAAAGACCGTCGTGGCCTTCAACGAGCGGGGGGTGGTCAACGTCAAGCTGCTGCTGACGGACGAGGCGTGGACGTACGAGCCGTCCTACAACCTGCTGAAGAAGGCGCCCTCGCTGGCCGTCTCGCGCCCGGTCAACGGCGGCAAGGGCGGCCGCGTCAAGATGGGGTGGAACTTGAAGACGGACGACCTGACGGGCGAGTGGCAGTACGACGCGTTCCGCCTGGTGGCGGTGAAGCGGCCCGACGTGGCGGTGCCGACGATCGGCGTGGCGCTCGAGCGCGCGTTTTCCGTCTGAGTCAAGGAGCGGGGCGCCATTTCATTTTGCGCGTAAAGGAAGAAATCCGCTCGGTTTTGCAATTGGCTCTTGTGTTATGATGACGATGATGATGTGTTCTATGGATCCGTTCTTAACGAGGGTGGAGAGGCGAGAGGCAAGAAGATTTCAAATCATAGTACAGTGAAAATGGCGCGGCGGCGCGCGAGGACGCGTTGCCGGCCCGGAAAAAAACGAAACGCAAAAACAACGCACAGGGGGGAAACACAAGCACAAACACAACGTGAACAAAAGAGGGAGAGGGATCAAGGGTAGAGTTGGAATTGGGGGGGTTTCGGATGTGCTTCTGGAATGGGAGGTGGGGCGTTTTGGAGGCATGTTGATATGTGTGGAGGGCGGGGGGCGCCCGAGCGGGAAAAGGGCGCGCGGGGGGGGCGGGGCGGGGGGGGGCGGCCGGAAATGAGCCGCGTTTTTTTCACAAAGCCGCCGGCGGCGAGAGCACCGGGCCCGCACTCTGCGGCCGCTCGTCCGCCGAGGGGCACTCGCGCAGCGGCGGGGGGCACTCGTGCCGAGCGGCCGGCGACGACGGCGACGGGCCCGGCAGCGAGACGGACCCGGGCGGCGCCGACGCGGCCGCCAGCGACGGGCCCGCCGCCGCCGCCGCCGCCGCCCGCGGCCGCCCCGCCGCCCCCGCCGCCGACGCCGCGCCCGCCGACTGCGCGCCCGCCCTCGGCCGCGCCTCCCGCAGGTCCACCACCAGCACCGTCACGTTGTCCCGCGTGCCTCGCTCCAGGGCCGCCCGCGTCAGGGCCGACGCCGCCCGCCGCGCGCACGCCATGCCGCCGAGCCCCGCCCGCGCCGCCGCCTCTGCCGCCCGCAGCGCCAAGTCGGCCGCCTCCTGGTCGCCGACCACGTCCCACAGGCCGTCGGACGCCAGCACCAGGAGCTCGTCCCCGTCGCGGTCGCGCGCCACCACGGCCACCTCGGGCTCGGGGATCACGTAGGGGCGCAGGCCGTGGTCGCCGATGGCGCGGCTGACGGCGAGCTCGCCCATGACGCGGCCCCACCAGACGTGCCCGCCGGCCGCGCGCACGCGCGCGACCTCGTCGCCGCGCGAGGCCTTGTGGTCGTCGGACAGGGGGACGGCGACGCCGTTGCGGCGGAGGACGCAGCGGCTGTCGCCCGCGTGGGCGACCCAGAGGCGGGCGCGGCCGACCAAGGCGGCGACGGCGGTGGTGCCGGTGTAGGCGCCGCCGCCCGAGGCGTTGGCGGCGTTGGCGGCGGCAGGGGCGGCGCTGGCGGCGGCGGCGGCGGCGGCCGCCTTGGCCGCCGCCGCGGTCGCCGCCGCCGCTGCTGCGGCCGCCGCTGCTGCGGCGGCTGCGTCGCTGCGCGCGCCGCCCCCGCCCCCGCCGCTGCCGACCGCGGGAGGGGCAACGAGTGCGGAGGAGGAAAAGGCTGCAGTGCCGTTGGCAGGCCCGCTTGATGCCATCGGCACGACGTCTGAGGAAGAGGCGGAGCCGCCCGCGCCCGCCAGGACGGCGGCGGGGCCGCCGCCGCTGCTGCTGCTGCCGCGGCCGCCGCCTAGGTCGCCGCTGCTGCCGCCGCCCGCGACGGCCGACGCCGCAAAGGCCACGTCGACTGCCACGAACGCGCGCACGAGCGCAGCCGAGATCCACTCGCCCGTGTCAGACGGCGGCGGGGGGGCGTTGGCCGCGGCGGCCGTCTCAGGCGAGGTGAAAGCGGCGGCGCGCGCGGCGCTGGCGGCCGCGGCGGCCGAGCAAAGGGCGGCGGCGGCGGCGGCGTCGGCGGCGCCGGCAGCAGCCGCGGGTGCCGTCGTCGGCGCTGCTGCTCCTGCGGCCGCCGCCGCCGCCGCCTCGAGCAGTAGCCGCCGCTCCTCCTGCTCCCGGCGCTGCTCGGCCAGCGCCGCCGCGTGCGCCCTGCGCGCCGCCCCCGCCGTCGCCGCGGCCATGCCGCCGGGCGCGTGCTGCAGCTCGGCCGCCTCGACCGCCGCCGCCACGACGCCCGCTGCCGCGCTGCGCCGCGCGCGCGCCGCCGCCGCCGCCGCGAGCGGGTTGGCGACGCCCTCTGCGCCCGTGGGCCTGCCGAGGGCGTGGTTGACGGCGTCGGCCAGCGCCAAGTGCAGGTGCTCGGCGCAGTAGCGCGCGGCCTCGGCGCCGCCGTGGCCGTCGTACACGGCGAAAAAGTGGAGCTCGTCCGTCGTTGGGGGGGGGACGGGGGGAGCAGCGGCGGCGGCGGCCGGGCGCGCGGCGCGGCCGGCGCCGCCGCCGCCGCCGCCGCCCCCGCTGCCGCGGACGGCCGACGACGCCGACGCGCCGCGCGTGAGCGCCGGCACGGCCCCCGCCGCGGCGGCGCCTGCGGCCCCGAGCAGGTTCATCAGGCCCGTGCTGCCGCGGCGCAGAAGCGCCGACCCCCAGCTGCCGCTGCCGGAGCTGGCCGCGGGGGCCAACGGGCCGCCGGTGGACGCGTCGTCGGGCGCGGCGGGCGCCGCCAGGGCGGCGGCGGCGGCGGCGGCGGCGGCGGCGGCGGGGTCGGCCGTGTCGGCGGCGGCGGCGGCGGCGGAAGCGGGGGCCGACACCCCGACCTGTTGCTGCTTTGGGCTCGCGGCGCTCGCACCGATCCCTCCCGCGCCGCTCAGCGTGCCCCCGCCGTCCGAGCGCGACGCGGCCCCGCCCGTGCTCAGCGGCGGCCGCCGCGGGGGTCGTCCCGCCGCCGCCGCCGCCGCCGCCGCCGCGTCTGCCGCCGCCGCGGCTTCCGCTGCCGCCTGCTCGCCCGGCGCGCCGCCGCCGCCGCCGCCTCCGGTCCCGCCTCTTCCAAAAGGCCGCCACGCGCTGCCACCGCTCGCTGCCGCCGCGTGGCCGCCGCCTCCGCCGCCGCGCCGCAGCAAGCCCGCGAAACCGCCGCTGCCGCCGCCGCCGCCCGCCGGTCCTCCGGGCGGCGGCGCGGCCGCCGGCGGCGGGTGCGTCAGCGCCGCGGGCACCTCCAGCAGACGCGGCACGCCCGCCCACGTGTCCTCCATGGTGTAGCGCAAGCCCCAGGCCGCGCGCGCGCCGTAGGGCGGGCAGCTCGGGTCGGGCAGGTCGTAGGGAGCGCCCGCGGCGGCGGCGGCGGCGGCGGCGGCGTCGGAAGGGCGCGCGGAGGTCGCCGCCGCCTCGGGCGAGGCTCGCGAGGCGCTGGTGCCGGCGCTGGTGCTGATGCTGCTGATGCTGGCGGTCGCTGGCCTCGGGCGCGTGGCAGAGGCGCTGGTGCCGCCGCCGCGCGCCCGGGGGGCGGCGGGCGCGGCCGCCGCCTCTGCGCCTCCTCTGGCCGCCGCCAACGACGCCGTCACGGCCGCCGGCCCCTGTGCGGCTGCTTCTGTTTCTGCTGCTGCTGGTGGTGGTGGTGCTGCTGCTGCTGCTGCTGCTGCTGCTGCTGCTGCTGCTGCTAGTCGCGACGCTGCTGCGGCCTCTCCTTCCCCTGCCCCTGCTCCTGCTCCTGCCCCTGCTCCTGCTGCTGCTGCTCCTGCCGCTGCTCCTGCCGCTACCGCGGCGGCGGTGGCGGCCGGCGGGCTGCCGGCCGCCTCGAGGGCGGCGACGGCCGCAGCTGCCGCGACGCCGGGCGGCAGCTCGACGGAATGCCGCCCGACCAAGCCGTCTGGGTTTCGATTTGTTTTTGTTTCGTTTGTGGTGGGGATTGCGCGCGTGTCGCGGGTCGAGGTAGGGCGGGCGGCGGTGAGTGATGTTCGCCAGCACACGGTGTCGGCACGGAGGAGTTGGCGGGAGAAGGAGGACGTCGAACCATTCGCGACGACCGGAAACTCAACGTGGTCGTCCGAGGCCGGGCTTGGGGAGCCCCCCGCCCGAGTCATCGGGTGCGGACAGTGGGACGGTCGGAGTCGCTTCACGTGGTTGGGGCTCGGCCGGCGGCGGTGTCCGGCGCACGCACGGGAGACACCCCCATATCATCTGTCCTCCCCCCAATCGCCTTGGCCCCTGTCTGTCCCTGTCTCTCTGTGTTTCTATGGTGGTGGGGAGGGGAGGAGAGCTGCGCAGGGGTGGGCTGGTGAGGAACAAGTGGAGAATCTATGTTTCTTTGTTTCTTTGGTTTGTGAGCGGGGAAGAATGAGGCGGCGGCGATTGGGTTTGGCTCGCGGTCGCCGCGGCACGCCGCGCGCGCGCGTCGGGCGTCTTGCTTGCGGTACAAAAAGACCGCTCGCGCCTGTGTTCACTCGCGCTCCCGCTCCACCCCGCATTCGCGCGCGTCCCTGCGCGCCTCGTGATCACACGTACCCTTTTGTTTCTGGAAACAAGCGTCAAGGCACAGCGCGCGCATCTTGTCCTTATCTCCCCCCTCAACCATCAACCCAAACGCGAACAACGAACGAACGAACGATGACGCGGCCCACCCTGCTGCTGCTGGCGGTCGTGGTGATCGCGGTGGGCGGCGTCGCTGCGGCCGCCGGCGCAGGGATCCCGGGCGCGCCAAAGGATTGGTGAGAGGAGCGGTTTTGTCGGCGTCTGTCGGCGCCCGACCCAGCCGGCGCGCGCGCTTTCGGAACGACGAAAATAAAAAACAAAAACACGCTCGACCTTTCTCCCTACGCGCCCCATAAAACAACAACAACAACAAACGCAAGCCCCCTGGACCTCCGGTCCCGCATCGCCTTTGGCGCCGCCACCGCCGCCTACCAGATCGAGGGCGGGTGGGACGCGGGCGGCAAAGGGCGCTCCATCTGGGACAAGTGGGTGCGCCCGCGCGACGCGGGCGGTTGTGGTTGCGTGGCCGAGGGCGCCACGGGCGACGTCGCCGCCGACCACTACGGCCGGTGGCGGGAGGACGTGGCGCTCATGCGCTCGCTCGGCGTCCGGCACTACCGCTTCTCGATCAGCTGGCCGCGCCTGCTGCCGAGCGGCGTCGCCTCGAAAAACGGCACGGAGGGCGTTAGCGCCGATGGCGTCGCGTTTTACAAAAACCTCGTGCGCGCGCTGCGCGCCGCCGGCATCGCGCCCACCGCCACCTTGTACCACTGGGACCTGCCGCAGGCGCTGCAGGACAGCTACGGCGGCTTCGCGGCGGAGGACCCGACCCGCTTCGCGGCCGACTTTGCCGCCTATGCGGAGGTGGCTTTCCGCGAGCTGTCGGGGCCAGGATTGGTGGACGCGTGGATTACGTTCAACGAGCCGATCTCGATCTGCTCGCTCGGCTACGGCAGCGGGATCTTCGCGCCGGGATCCAAGGGCGGCGTCCAGGGGGAGCACCGGTGCGGGCACGCGCTGCTGCTGGCGCACGCGGCCGCGGCCAAAGTGTACAACGAGAAGGGCTACCGCGCGCGCTCGGGCGGGAGGGGGAGGCTGTCGATCGCGCTGGACGGAAAGTGGGGGCGGCCGTGGACGCCCGCCGCGGGCGGCGGCGACGGCGGCGCCGACGCCCGCGCGGCCGAGGCCTTCACGCTCTTCCAGTTTGGCTGGATGGCCGACCCGCTCTACTTTGGTGACTACCCGCCCGAGATGCGGCGCGCGCACGGCGCCTCGCTGCCCGCGTTCACCGAGCGCCAGCGGGCCGACCTGCGCGCCGCCCGGCCCGACGCGCTGTCTCTCAACTTTTACACCTCGTACTGGGTCAAGGCGCCCGACGCCGCGAAAGGCGGCGGCGGCGGCGGGTCCGTCCCGCCCGGCTCCCTCCCCTACACCGTCACGTACGCCGACGGGCCCGGCGGCGCCAAGATCGGCCCCGCCTCGGCCTCGTCGTGGCTGTTTGCGACGCCCGGCGCATTCGCTTCGACGCTGACGTGGCTCTCCCGCCGCTACGGCTCGCCCGAGATCTGGGTCACCGAGAACGGCGTCTCCGTCCCCGGCGAGCACGAGGGCCGGCCGCCTAGCGTGCTGCGCGACGCCGCGCGGGTCGACTACTTTGACCGGTACCTGGGGGCCATGTGCCGAGCGGTGGCGGGGGGCTCGCGCGTGACTAAATATTTTGCGTGGTCGCTGATGGACAACTACGAGTGGCTGCGGACGTACACGGAGCGGTTCGGGATCGTGTGGGTGGACTACAAAGGGGGCGGGCTCGAGCGGGTGCCCAAGGACTCGGCGCGGTACCTCCAGGAGCACTTTTTCACAAAGGGGCGGCAGGAGTGAGCGAGCGCCCGCGTCGGCGTCAGACAGCGTATCGGCGCCGGCGTTTTTGTTTTTGGTATTTACCTTTTTGCTTTTGCGCCTCCCTCCTTCCCCCCCTTTATCTCTCTTTCTCTCTGAGACACGAGAGGGAGAGAGAGTTTCAACCCCAATCAACCCCAACCCCAACCCCAACCCCAACCCATCCCCCCGCGTGAAACCCAACGACGACGGAACAACAACACCCGCCGACAAACGCAAAAAATACCGCCCGCCGTCGGGCGCGCAGCCCGCTCTCTCTCTGGAGACATCGAAGCACAAAAGAACCCGCTGAGAAGAACTATTGCTGCCGGGGGTTGAACGCGCGTTAGTAGACTCTAAGTACTACCTTGATCCACCGTAATAACGAGATGCTTGTTCCCTCCGCGTCACCCACATCATTTCGCTCGCTCAGGAACCGACAAGAAAAAAAGAAAAAGGGAACGCAAAGGATACGCAAGCCGCAATCTTCTTGTTTTCATCCCAACGACCCCCTCAGGGCGCCGGCGCCCCCCCGTACTCGATCGCGTACATCCGCGCGACCGAGTTGAACCCGCGCACGTCCCCCGCCCGCAGCAGGTTGCCCGCGTCGCAGTTGAGCGGCGAGTCCGCCGCGGGGTCTGCCAGCAAGGCCAGCACGGCCTGGCAGGCAGACCTCAGCGTCCAGGCCGGAGACCACGCGCCCTTGAGCACGTCGAGGCAGATCTCGCCCGTCTTGAAGTGGACGTTGGGGTGGAACAGGCGCGTGCGGCACCGCACGGCGGGCGGCACGAGCGGGTAGGCCTCGGGCACGGCGATGTCGAGCTCGAACGCGCCGCCCTCGTAGGGCGTGCCGACGGGGCCTGCCAGCCTGGCCCGCCAGCGGAACAGGTTGGCCTCGTCCGGCAGCAGCGTGACGCCCGTGCCGCCGTCGCCGCCGGGGAGGGCGGCGGCGCGGGCGGCCTCCTTGTACTCCTTGAGGAGGCGCTGGCGGGCGCTCGCCATTTCTTGTTGGTTTTGTTGGTTGGTTCGCTTTTTTCGATCGCGCGCTCGCTCTTTGCCGTGCCGCCGCCGCCAACCGCCGCTGCCTCTGTCGTCAACAGTGGTGCGCGACGACGGCGACGATCACGGCCGCGAGGAGGACCTGCGTGCCGTTGGGCGCGAACTTGTGGGCGGGGCCGAAGCAGGCCTCCAGGTAGTGGACAAAGTTGCGCAGGACTATGTTTTTTGTGTTTTTTGTGTTTTTTAGGGGCAAGAGGCAAGAGGCAAGAGGCGGTGTGTGACGATGACGGAGCGCGCGGCGGCGTCAGCGGCGGTTCACGAGGAAGCGAGCGAGGAAACCGGCCTCGTTTGTGTCGTCGACACTCGCTTGCTTCCGGGAAGACGCGCGCGGTCCCGCCTCGGGGTAAGACAGGGCGCAAGCAAAGACTCACTCGGCGCGACGGGCTCGAGCGCGGGCGAGCGCGACGCGTAGAGGGACAGAGCGTCGAGAGCGCTGAAGAGAACGCCAAACTGCAGCAGCGAGACGGACGCGCAGAGGATGTAGAGGGTGGGGAGGACGAGGAGGAGGAGGATGTTCATCTCTCGTGGCTTTTGGGGGGGTTGTGTGTGCCTCGTTGCTGGCGTCATCGTCGTGTGAGTGGCGTCGGCGGTCGGCGGAACAGCAGAGCAGTCGCCTCCCGCCGCCACCGCCGGAAAAAACGCCACTTTGACTCTTCCTTGCCTCTCTTCAAACCACGACAGGCTACACCAAGCAAGGCAAGCAAACAACAACGGAGCAGCAGCAACTCTCAACATGGCGGCCGTGGTCTTCCGAGCGGCGCAGCAGCCTCAACTCTGCCGCACCAAGCACGACGACCGCAGCGACGCCGCCGCCGGCGGCGCGAGCGCCCCAGCAGACGGCGCCGAGGCGCGCCGCGCGGTGGCCGAGCTTGCCGTCCTGAGGGAATCGCTGTCGTCGCTCGAGCGGCAGCTGCGCGCGGCGCGCAGGACCAACGACGCGCGCGACTCTGAGCGCCTGGCCCTGGGGCAGCGTCGCCGCCTGGAGGCGTCGGCCGCGCGCGCGGCCGAGCTCGCGGCGCTCGACGGCGAGATCGAGCGCGCCGGCAGGGCGAGGGCGGAGCGGCGCGCCGAGCAGTGCGCGCTGGAGCGGCGGGCGTGGGAGGCGACGGCCCGCGCCGAGGCCGAGGCGGCCGAGGCGGCCGCCGCGTACGACTATTTGCTGGCGCCCGTGATGCGGCAGCTGCAGGCCGCGGCGGACGAGCGGCGCGCGGCAGAGGCGCGGTGCAGGCGGCTGGCGGGCGAGGCCGGGCGGTGGCGGTCGGGGCGCGAGGAGCACGAGCGGCGGCAGGAACGGCGGGTGGTAGCGGCGCGCGTGATACAGGGCGCCTGGCGCGCGTGGGCGCGGCGGCAGGCCGGGCGGAGGCAGCGGCGGGCCGCCGAGGCGGACGCGACGGCGGCCGCGCAGGCGGCGGCGGAGGACAAGAGGCGTCGCGAGGCGGCGTCGTCGGCGGCGGCCGCTGCCGCCGCCGCCAAAAAAGGGGGCGGCAAGAAGCAGGGCGGGGCCAAGGCGGTGGCGGCGACAGCGGCAGCCCCGGCGAAGAAGAGCAGCAAAGGCGCACGAGACGGCGCCAAGGCGAACAAGGCCAAGGGCAAGAAGGTGTAGCGGGGAGGCGGGCTTTTGATGATTGGCGCGAGACCTTGTTTGCGCTCGATTCTCTTTTCATCGTCGTCGCCGAGGAAAAACAACGCGCGCCCCCCCCCGCCCTCCTCTGCCGCCCGAGGGGATTCAAGGGAGTCACACGATCGGCGTGTCCTCGCGCGCGCCCCACTCGCACCAGCTCCCGTCGTACACGGCCGCGTCCACCACGCCGCCCGTGGCCTCGTGGAGGGCCAGGGCGACGATGCAGGCCGTCAGGCCGCTGCCGCACGTGCAGACTACCGCCGCGGCGCGAGAGGCCCCGGGAGAGGCCCCCGCACCCCCACCCCCCGCTGCGGAGGAGGGCGGCAGGTCGACGCCGGCCTGCCTAAAGGCCGCGCGCAAGGCCTCGGGCGACTTGAGGCGCGCCCCGGACAGGCCGCCGTCCTTGCCGCCCTCGACCAGGGTCGCGAACGGCACGTTGAGCGCGCCGGGCGCGTGGCCGCGGCGCAAATGGGCGCGGGGCTCGGGCTCGGCGCCGGCAAAGCGGGCTGCCGGGCGGGCGTCCAGGATTTGGGGCGGCGGCGGCGGCGGCGGCGGCGCGCGGCCGGCGGCGCCGCCGCCGCCCGCTGCTCCTGCGCCTCCTCCTCCTGCTTGGGCGGCGGCGGCCGTCGCCTCGAGCATCTGCTCGAGGGACCACGCGGCGCCGGGCCGCAGCTTGGCCGGGTAGAGAGGGGGCTCGGGTTGTTGCTGCCCCGGCTGCTGCTGCTCCTGCGCCGCGCGCGCCGCCGCCGCCGCGCCGCCGTCGATCGGCGGCGCGCCCTCGCCCCCGCCGCCCTCGCCGCCCTTGCCCGGCCACCCCTCCTCGACGGGCAGGCCCGCCGCGCGCCACGCCGGCAGCCCGCCCGACAGCACCGACACGCGGTCGTGGCCCATGGACCGCAGCGCCCACCACAGCCGCGGCGAGGCAAACGTGCCGAGGCCGTCGTAGGCGACCACGTGCGAGGGCAGCCCCCTCGGCGCGGCCGGCAGCCCCGGCGCGGCGGCCGATGGCGCGGCGGCGGCGGCGGCCGGCGGCGCGACGCCCAGCGCGTCCATGGCCGCGGCGAACGCGCGCTCGGGGGGCAGCATGTGCGGCAGGTCGGTGCCGACCAGAGCGATCCCGTCCGTGTCGAAGAAGCGGGCGCCCGGGATGCGCGCCGCGCGGAACTCGCCCGCGGCGTCGCGGCCTTTTTTGGTTTTTTTTTTTCAGGTTGTATTTTTTTTTTGCCGTCGGTAAAGACGGGGCGATGGCGGCGGCGGCGGCGGGGCTTTGCGGGTGGGCAGCGACAGAGCGCAACTTTGATTTGCTGGCCGAGCACCGCTACTCACCCATCGCGGGCAGGTACCACGACGCGTCCAGCACGCGCACGCTCCCCGGGCGCTCCTCGAGCCGCCGCGCCAGCCACTCTGGCGACACGACGGCGGGCGGCGGCGCCGCGCGAGCGCTCGGCCCGGCGGCGTCGCAGGCGGCGGCCATCGCGCTCGGCCCGGCGCGACGGCCGCGGACGAACTGAGCGGGCCCGCGGCTCCCAGTGGCGCGTGCGGCGGTGACCTGCGGTCGTGGGGGGGGGCTGGTGCGCACGGGTGAGTGATGACGGTGTGTGTGTCGTGATTGGGGGTCGATCGTCCTCTTCACACAAAAGCGCACCTGTATCATTCGCTATCGAGGTCCACGTGTACGTGATGTTGCCGGGTGTTTTGATGTCGTGGTCACGGCTGCCGGTCGCACGAAGAAAATAAAGGGATTGCGCGCGACGCTGACGCCGACGCCAACGCTGCGCAAAAAGGGGTCGCCGCACCCGGCGTTTGCTTCTGCGGTTCCTCGCTCCTCGTGGCGCTGCCGCATACGAGGGAAATGAACTGCTTCCTGCTTCTCATTCCTCTCTGCTTGCCCCCCTCCCCCCCACTTACCACCCCAATTCGATGGAATGATGCAACACCGAACGTCATCCGTGTCCGCGAGCGGGCCAGGCCCGCGATCGACCAGGACCCCGCAGCCTCAGTTGCGGAGGCCTACCAGCAGCAAGGTGCGCAGGAGAGCATCAGCCGACGAGGCAACAGCAGCAGCAGCAGCAGCGGCATCGGCCCCAACAGGCGACGACAACGACGACCCCGACCCGGCCGTCGTGCGCCTGCTCGAGGCCCACGCGCTCGAGGCCAGCGCCGGCTGCTTTGGCCTCGCGCCGTCGTCGACGTCGCTGTCGCTGTCCGCCGCGGACGGCGGGAGCCTGACGCCAGGCGCCACCGACCTCGTCGCGGCCGCGCGCATCCAGGCCGACATCGAGGCCCGCGAGGCCGCGCTCGTGCACTCCCTCCTGGCGACCACGGGCAGGCTGCAGGCCGGGGCGCGCGGCGCGCTCGGCGTCGCGCGCGGCGCGGCGGCCCTGTCGCGCGCGGCCGGCCTGCGCAGCGCCTTCCGCGCGCTGCAGGCGCTCAAGCGCCACCCCGAGCTGCTGGGCGTGCCCGAGGCCGAGCTAGCGCGCCGCGTCCTCGCGCTCAAGCTCGCCCTCCCCGGCGCGGACGTGGGGGCCCTGGTGACGGCGCGGCCGTCGCTGCTGCTGCTCGGGCCGGCGCCGGTCGTGTCGCGCGTGGCGCGCGAGGCCGCCGCGCAGATCGGCGCGCTGATGCCCGGCATCCCCTGGCAGGGCAAGCTGGCCGAGGGGGGCACGGTGTACTGGTCGTTCTCGTCGGTGCTGGACGGGTCGCAGGGGCGCGCGCGGGAGCTCGCGGGGGAGGAGGAGGAGCGGCGGAGGTGAGTCGGCGTCGGCGTCGGCGTCGGGTCACGGGGAGAGACGAGAGCAATCAGAACCGCCGTTTTAGCAGCAATTACAACCGGATCAATAAGCGTTCATCGCACCCTGTCTGTTCAGCCCTCTGCTGAGCCAGCGTGCGCATCCGTGTAACGTCCCAATTTGCCCGCTTCGCATCATCATCATCATCTCGTGAAAAAGGAGAGAGGCTTCGGGCTAAACTTGCGCCGACCTTGCGTGCCCGGCCCCAAATGATGCCGGCGCGGTCGCGGACGGCGTCGACATCGGGGCTCCTGCTGCTGCTCCTCGTCCTCCTCCTCCTTGTGGCGGCCTGCCGCGCATCACCGCCGAGCGCCGTCGTCCGCCGACGCCGCTATGCGGACGCCGCGCCGGCGCTCGCTTCCGGCCGGGTGCTGGCGCGCAGTGCCACGTCCATGCGCGCGCGGGGGGACGTGTTCCAGTACGGGCCGCAGATCCTCACGGCCGCGGGGTGCGAGGCCCGGTGCGCGGAGGTGCGCGAGTGCAACGCGTGGCGGTTCTGCGCGGGCGGCGACGCGGCGGGCGGCCGGGCGGGGGGCGGCGGCGGCCTGCCGAGAGGCTGCGGCAAGGGCTGCCTTGCGTTTGCGCGCGCGTCCGCCCTGCCGCGCCAGGCCTCCATCTTCACGCTCGAGGCCGGGCGCGACTGCGGGCCCTGGCCGGACTCTGTGTGCGCGCGCGTCGGGGCGCGCCTGTCGTCGCCGACCGACCGCAAACACGCGACGGCGGCGGGCGGGAGACCGACGACGGCGGCGGCGGCGGCGGCGGCCCCGGCTCCTCACCTGCCCCCGCAACCCGTGCCCCCCTTTGACGCGCTCGGCCCTTACAACCTGGGCGTGTACGGCGTGTCGCCCTGCCAGCACGCGTGCGCAAACGGCACCGTCCCGCCCTCCGAGAATTACGGGTACGCGGGCCTGTGCAAAAGGCTCGGCGCCGCCCAGCAGCCGCGCGGCGGCGGCCGCGCGCCCCCCGGCCCCGAGGTCTTGTTCTCCGACCGCTGGGCCGCCGGCACCTGCACGCTGCTGCGCGTGCGCGACCCCTCCGCGCCCGCGCTCGACCGCGGCCTCGCCCCGCGCCGCGACGCGCCAGACGGGTGGGTCGGCGGCACGATCGAGAAGCCCGCGCGCTGCGCAAACGTGTCGGCGGACGCGTGCGAGCGCTGCGCGGCTGCGGCGGCGGCGGCGGCGGCCGAGCAAAAGGGACGGCGGACGACGGCATCGGCGGCGGCGGCGGCGGCGGCCCCGGGCTTTCGGGTGTCGGCCGTGCAGGCCGGCGGCGAGGCGGCGTGCCTGGCGTGCGCGGCGAGGCGCACCCTGCTCGCCTGGGACGTGATCACGGGGCACGACGGCGTGCGGGTGGAATGCCAGGCGGCGGAGGAGCAGGAGCAGGCGCGGCGGCAGCGCAGGGCGGGACCGACATTCCAGGTGCGGTCGTCGTGCGGCGCCCAGAGCGCCGCGGGCCTCGACTGCACGGTCTCGCGCGAGAGCGCGGCCAGGCGGTGCGCGGGCTTCAGCCCCCAGGACGCCGGCAGGTTTGACGAGCGGACGTGCAGGTTTGTCTGGCCGACGGCCGACGGGGCGGCGCGGCCGCTGATCGAGTGAAGCCGGCGGGATAGATGATTTTTTCCCATTCAAAATAAGGGCAAAAAACTCGGCGCCAAGTCCCTATTAGCATAGTCCTTTTCTTGCAGACGATAATGTCATCGTAATCCTGCCTTTCGTCTTTGACTGTCCTTTCCCTCACGGGTGCCGTCTGACTGTTCCTGCCTCTCTCTCCTCGTCTGGCTGCGCCTGCCGTTCCGCCACCGCCGTCCGTCTCCCCGTCTCACTGCCGCCCGGGCGCCGCGCGCCTGTTGGCCGCCGCCGCCGCCGCCCCCGCCCCCAGCAGCGCCGCCGCGGCTGCGATCCGCGCCGGGGACAGGGGCGCAGCGCCGAGCGCGTTGGGAGCGAGGGGGCGCGGGCGCGGAGGCTTGATGGCGGCGGCGGCGGCGCTGGCGGCGACTGGGGCGCGGGCCGGGGGCGCGGCCAGCAAGCCGCCTGGCGGCCGCGAGGGGACCACGGCCGCAGCAGCGGGAAGCAGCGGCGGCGGCGGCGGCGGCGGAGGCGCGGCGCCGTCGCAGCTGTAGTTGTTGGCCGGCAAGCGCGCGGCGATCGCGCGCGCGCCGCCGCCGGCAGAGATGGCCGGCAGCAGCCTGGGCGCGGAGCATGCGCCCGCGCCCACGCCCGCCTCGCGCGGCGGGGGCATGCGCCCTGCGGCGATCATGGGCGGCAGCGGCGGCGGCGCGGCCGTCACGGCGCCGCGCGCCGCCTCGGGCACCGTCCACGCCCACTGGCGCGTCGTCGGCGCCGCGAGCACGTCGGCGCACGTCGGGCGGCGCAGCGGGTCGAGCGACAGCAGCGCGTCGATCAGGCGCACGAGGGCCGGGCTGTAGCCTCCGCTGCCGCCGCCCCGGCCAGCGCCGCCGCCGCCGCCGTTTCCGCCCGCCGCCGCCATCACCGGCAAGGGGGCGTACCGACCGCTCATCACGCGCGCGCGCAGCTCGGCCTGCGTCCTGGCCGTGGCGCCAAAGGGCACGCGCAGCGCGCACATCTCGTAGGCCACGCACCCGAGCGACCACGAGTCGCACGCCAGGTCGTAGCGCTGGCCGGACCAGACCTGCGGCGCCATGTAGAGCGGCGTGCCGATCGACGTCGCGGCGAGCGCCGAAACTTTGGCTACGCCCAAGTCGCCTATTTTGAGGAGAGGCGCGGGGGCGCCGCCGCCGCCGCCGCCGCCGCCGCCGCCGCCGCCGCCGCCGCCGCCCTGCGCCTGCGCCTGCGACGGGCCGCCGCCGCCAAGCCCGCCAAACGGGGAGCAGGGGCTCATGAGGAACATGTTCTGGGGCTTGACGTCGCGGTGCAGGAACCCGAGCGCGTGGCACGCGGCGAGGCCGGACGCCGCCTGCAGCAGCAGCGACCAGACGAGGGGCTCGGGCAGCCCCGGGACGGCGGGCAACAGGCGCGCGCCGCCGGCCGCGCCCGCCGCCGCGCCCGCCTCGGCCGCGCGCGCCTTGGCCGCCGCCCTTAGCAGCGAGTGCAGGTCTCCGCCCTTGGCCAGCTCCATGACGATGTTGAGCCGCGACCCGCTCGACAGGAACACCTCGCGCAGCTTGATCACGTTGGGCGCGCGCGCCGACGCCAGCAGGCGGGCCTCGTTGAGCGCCGCCGCCCGCTGCGCCTCTGGCACGCCGGCGAGCTCCTGCTGCTTGAGGGCGTAGCGCACGCCGTCGCTGCGGCGCTCGACCAGGTAGACGACGCCGAAGCTGCCGCGCCCGAGCTCCTTGACGATGGCGAAGTTCTTCGCGGGGCTGGGGGCGGGGTCGGCGGCGGCGGACTGGGGCGGCTGGGCGGCGGCGGCGGCGGCGGCGGCGACCACGACGGCGAGGCCGTCGCCGGGCGGGCGCGGCGGCAGCGGCGGCGGCGGGTGCTGCTGCTGTTGCCTCTGCGCGGGCGCGGGGCCTCTTGCCTGGGGTTGCGGGAGGTAGCGCGGGTCCATGGCTGCTTTGCGTGGGTGTGTGCTTGGCCACGCGGGCGCTCGTTTCAGCTTACGAGGAAAGGTCGCATTGAAATCTCTTGTCGTCGTTTGGACTTTTTATTTATTTATTTTTTCGAAGAGGCGGCGGTCAAGGCGCCTTTTTTCGTTTTCCCAAAGGCAATAAACTCAAAACAGGGAGTGTCACGCAAGAGATCGCGAGAGATAAGAGTCCCGCCTCCCGGCGATCCTCGCGCCACCCGGTCACCTGGCATCGTTCGCAGGGGGGGGCGATCGGGCGCCGTCAAAACAAGGGCGGTGCGCCGCCGGCCGCTCCTCCTCCTGCTCCCGCCCCTCTCGTCGCTGCCGTCCCCGCCCCGCCCCCCTCCCCCGCGTCGCGCCCCCGCGCCTCGCCCTCCGCTCCGCCCAAGCCCGCAGCCGCCGCCGCCTCACTCCGCCGCACCTTCCGCTCCCGCCGCCGCGCCTTCTTGGCCCGCGCCTCAGCCGCCGCCGCCGCCGGCGGAACCCACAAGAGGTCGCGCGCCGAGGCGCCGTCGGCGACGCGCCGGACGACCGCGCTCGCGGCCAGCAGGCCGAAGGCGGCGGGCACGTAGCTGGCCGTGCCGAAGAAGGAGGCCTTGTAGGGGTTGGCGGCCGAGCGCGACTCGACGAGCGACGCGCGCCGCGCGGGCTCGTCGGAGAAGACGCAGACGATCTGCCCGGGCGGCGGGCGCAGCAGCGGCGGCGGCAGCCGGCCTTGGTCTTGCCCGCCGCCGCCGTCGGGCGGCGACCGGCCCCGCCACCCGCCCGCCCCGCCCTCCCCCTCGGCGTCGCCCTTGAGCGCAACCCCCGCCCGCCTCAGGCCCCGGCGCACCGCGCGCCCGAGGGCGTCGCCCTGCGTGTGCGCCGGGTCCACCAGCCGCGCGCGAGAGGGGTCGACGCGCCCGCCCGCGCCCATTGACGAGACGACGCGGCTGCCGCCGCGCGCGGCGGCGGCGATGAGCGCGACCTTTGGCGCGAGCGAGTCGATGCAGTCGATCACGTAGTCGTAGTATGGAGGGGGTAATGTCGTCGGTGCCGAAGTTTTCGCCTCTTCGCTGTCGCCGCGAGAGCGAGACGACGACAGCGAGCCGCGCCCTGCAAGTTCGGCTGCCCCGTCCCGCCCCTCTTCGTTTCCGCCGCCGCCGCCGCCTAGGTCCTCGCCCTCGTCGTCGTCGTCGTCGTCCCCCGCCGGTCCCCGCAGCAGCGCCGCCGCCGCCGCCGGGTCCAGGAACCGCCGCAGCGCCGTCAGGCGCAGACGCGGGTTGACGTCCAGCAGCCGCTCCGCCAGCACCTCGGCCTTGGGGCGCCCCACCGTCGAGCGGAGGGCGAGCAGCTGCCGGTTGCGGTTGCTGCCGTCGACGGCGTCGCCGTCGACGATAGTAAGCGAGCCGACGCCGCTTCGCGCGAGCGCCTCAGCCGCGTACGAGCCCACGCCCCCCAGGCCGACGACGAGCACGCGGGTGCGGGCGAGGGCGTCGAGGCCGCGCGCGCCAAAGAGCAGGCGGCTGCGCTGCTGCCAGTCGTCGTCGTCGGCTTCAATGTTGGCGTCGGCGTCGGCGTCGGCGTCGGCGTCGGCGTTGGCGTCGGCGGCGAGGGACCAGGCGGCCGTCGTCGTCGTCGTCGAGGCGAGGCGGCAGCGGCAGCAGCAACGGCGGCCGCGCCAAGTCGGCGGCGGCGAGTGGTGCGGCGCGATCGCCAGGCGTGATGCGGCGGCACTGCGGCCGCTGCGCAGGGCTCCGAACCCGCGCGCGGCGGCGAGGGGCCAGGAGGAGACGGCCATTGCTCTCGACCTCTCTCGGCGTTCAATCCCGGCGTGCGAGCGCGGCGGGCGGTCCCGCCCGATGCATCGTTGCAGTAACGCGACCACTAGTAGTTGCTGGTAGCCGTGCCGTGGCGTGCGTGTGACGCAGAAGAAGGAGGGACACGGGGCGCATGTGGCTGATTTGCTCGTGCTCCTCCGTGCTGACGATGACATCAGCCGCTGATGTCATCAGCGTGCGTTCAAACGCCGCGCTCTCCGCTCACACTCGCGCGCACAAACCCAACGCCCCTACATAACTTGCGATTACCCCTCCGCTCAAAACATACCACATCCGCTTTATCCTTGCGACCCCCCCGCCCCCAAATCGAGATCTCGCGCGCGCGCGTCTTCCTTCCTCTCTCTCTCTCTCTCTCTCTCTTCCGCTCGGGCGCGCGCCCGGTGGTCATTCCATGGGCGCGGGGTCGTCCAAGCCCGCGGTCGGCCGTCTGGCCCTCCGGCGGCGCCGCAATGATGGCGCGAAACCAAACAACCAAACAATCGCGCCGACCCCTCCCGCCGTCGCCGCCGCCGCCGCCTTGCCGCCGCCGCCGCCGCCCCCCATTGAGGAAGACCCTGACCCCGCCCTCGCCTACGCGCGCACCTGCGCCGCCCTCGAGCGCGTCCTCGACGAGGGCGTGCGCCGCGGCCGCGGCCGCGGCCACCTCTCGCGCGCCCAGCACCGCCGCTACTCGGCCGCCGCCGCCGCTGCCGCCGCCGCCGAGGCGCGCCGCCGCGACGACGACGGGCCCCCGCCGCCCGTGCCGCCCGAGGCCGCGGCCGTCGCGCGCGCTGCCCTCGGGCTGCCACCCGCTCCCGCCGACGCCTGGGCTGCCGCTGCTGGCGCCGACCAGGACCTGCCGCAGCGCTCCTACTGGTGCGGCCCGCCCATCCCGGGCTGCGAGGACGCGCGCCTCGAGGCGATGGACGCCTACGGCCTGCTCGCCGACGCCGCCATGCCGGACGAGGACGAGGACGAGGACGAGCACGAGGACGGCGACGGCGGGCGCGACAGGCGCGACAAGGGAGGGCGGCACGGCGGCGGCGGCGCGGGCGGCAAAGACCCGACCCGCGCGGGCCGCAAAAAGCCCGACGACCCCGCCGTCCGCCCGGCCATCCAGTCGGCCCTCGACCTCGTGCGCGGCGTCTTCGGCTGCGACGAGGCGCTCGTCGCGCTCTTCGGCGACCGCCGTGTCTACATCAGAGACACCTCGGGCGCCTTTGCGCGCGGCGACTTCCCCTGGCGCTGGTCCTTCTGCTGGTGGACGCTCGCGCCGCCGCAGCCGACGGCCCTGGTCGTGCGCGACGTGCGCACGGACGCGCGCTTCAGCGCCAATTCGGTCGCCCGCAAGGCTGGCGTCGCCTTTTACGTGGGCCTGCCCTTGATCGCGCCGGGCAGCGGCCACCGCCTCGGCGTGCTCTGCTTCGCCTCGCGCGCGCCCCGGCCCGACTTTGACGCCGCGTCTGTCTCGGTTGCGAGCAACCTGGCCGAGATGGTCGCGCGCGAGCTGGCGCGCGAGGCGCAGCAGGCGGTGGCGCGGCGCGTGTCGGCGGCCGCGCGCCTGCGCCTTCGCGACATGCAGGCGGCGTCGGCGCCCGTGCTGCTGGTCGAGAGGGTGCCGGCCGCAGGGGAGGGCGAGGGCGAGGGGGAGGAGGGGGGCGGCGACGGCGGGGCGGCGGCGGCGGCGCGCGGCATCGGCGGCGGGCGCTGGATCGTGCGGCACGCCAACGGCGCGTGGATCGACCTGGTCGCGCGCGCGCGGCGCGCGCAGCGGCTGCTGAGCGCCCCCGCCGGCGAGGTCGACGGCGACGGCGCGGCGGCGGCGGGAGGGCGGGGCGGCGGCGGCGGCGGCGACGACGACCCTTTTGGCGGCGCGCTCGCCGCCGACCTCTGGCGCGACGTGTTTGAGCCGCCCGCCTCCCTGGCCCCGGCCGCGGAGGACGGCGACGGCCCCGGCGCTGCCCCCACGCCGGCCGGGCCGGACGCCGCCCGCCCCTCGATCTGCCGCGACTCGGCTACGTCGCTGCCGCAGGTGCGCGGCGGCGGCTATGGCGGCGGCAGCGGCGTTGGTGTCGCGCGGGCCAAGGCTCTGATCGTCGAGGGGCTGCCGCCTGCGCCGCCGCAGCGGCCGGAGCAGCCGGAGCAGCAGGAGCAGCAGGACCGGCTGTTTGCGCTGCAGGCCCCCTTTTCCGTCCACGGCGCGCGCATGCGCCGCCCGCCCTTCAGGCCCGGCGGCGCGTCCGCCGCCGCCCCGCCGGGCTCGGCCGCCGCGCCCGTCGCCCGCGCCACCCTGCGCTTCGTGCCGGCGGCCGCACCCGGCGCCCTCGGCCCGCCGGCGGGCGGCATCTTCACGGCCGCGCCGGCGTGCCTGCCCGACGCGCCCCCGGACGCGGCGCAGCGCCGCCGCCTCGCCTCTCTGTGGTTTGTCGACGTCGAACCGGAGCCGCTGCTGGCCGTGCTGCCGTCGGGCGGGGCGCCCGCCGCCGACCGCCAGGAAAGCGACGCGGTCGCGCCCGCGTTTGCCGCCGCCCTGGCCGCCGCGCGCGCCCACCGCGCGCCGCTGCTGCAGCCCTCCTCCTGCTGCGCCGCCGCCGCCGCCCCGAGCCTCCGCTCGCCCGCCTCGGCCGCCCCCTCCTCCTCCGCCTGCGCCGCCCTGCTCCCCCCCTCGCTCGACGGCCTGCAGCTCGGCCCGCCGCTCGCGTGCGGCTCCTACGGCCGCGTCTTCCGCGGCCGCTTCCGCGGCGCGCGCGTGGCCGTCAAGGTGCTCGACCCGGAAGACGCGCTGTGCCGCGACGCCGCCACGGGCGCGGCGCTCGAGGCCACCCTGGGAGAGCGCCTGCGCCACCCCAACGTGGTGCAGACGCTCGCGTGGGGCGTCGTCGAGGCCGGGAGCGCCGCCGCGCTGCCGCCGCGGCCGCGCGTGTGGACGCGGCGGCGGGCGCCGCGCGCGTCGGCCGCGGGCGCCGGCTCGGGCGGCGGCGTCGGCGTCGGCGGCATAGGCGGCGGCGGCGGCGGCGTCGGCGGCGCGAGCGCGGCGGCGCTGGCGGCCAGCAGGCCCAGCACCGACAGCGCGCGGCCGGCAAGCGGCGCGGTCCTGTCCGCCGCGTCCGAGGGCCGTCGCGACCGGCGCAGCAGCGCGGGCAGCGGCGCGGCGGCGGCCAGCAACCCGTTCGCCGAGGCGGCGCGGCTGCAGCCCTTCCGCCACGGCCAGACGCTCGGGGGCGAGGGCGACGAGGACGAGGAGGAGGAGGACGAGGAGGAGGACGCCAGCAGCGGCGGCGGCGGCGGCCACGACCAGGGCAGCGGCTGCGGCGGCAGCGGCGGCGGCGGCGGCGGCGGCGCTGACGGCGCCCGCTTCCCCCCCTCGTCCTCGGCCGTCTCGTCCCGGCGCTCGTCCGCCCTCGCCGCCGCCGCCGCCCCGCCCTCCTCCTCCGCCTCCGGCTCCCCCCCCAACACCGCCCCGTGCTCCGCGCCCCCCTCCCGGCCCCAGACCTGGCTGGTCTTAGAGTATTGCGACGGCGGCAGCCTGCAAGAGGCCGTCGACTCGGGCTGGCTGCGCACGGGCCGCGACCCGCGCGAGGGCGCGCCGCACATGCCGGCGATCCTGGCGACGGCGCGCGAGGTGGCCAGCGCCTGCGCCCACCTGCACGCCGGGGGGGTCGTGCACGGCGACCTCTCGGCGTACAACGTGCTGCTCGCCTCGGGCGGCGGCGGCGGGCGGGCAGGAGGGGCGGCGATGCTGGGCGACCGAGGATGGACCGCAAAGGTCGCCGACTTTGGCCTCTCGCGCTTTGCCGGCGGCGGCGTCGCCGGCCGGCCGCTGCAGACGCGGACGTACGGCACCGTCACGCACCAGGCGCCCGAGGTCCTGTCGCGCGGCGAGCTCGCCCCGCCCGCGGACGTCTACGCGTTCGGCGTGCTCCTCTGGCAAATGTGGACGGGCGCGCGCCCCTGGGCGGGCATGGCCCACGCGCAGGTCGTCCGGGCGGTGGCGGCCGAGGGCCGCGCTCTGGCGTGGCCGGACGACGCGCCGCAGGGGCTCGCGGCGCTCGGCGAGGCGTGCCTGTCGGCCGACCCGGCCGAGCGGCCGACGTTTGCCGACGTGCTCGAGGTGCTGGACCCGCTGCTCGGGGTGCTCGAGGCGGCGGCGGCGGCGGCGGCGGCGGCGGCGGCCGGCGGGGCGACGGGAGCGGCGGCCGCGTCCGGCGGGGCGACGGGAGCGTCGGCAGCGGCCGTCCCGGTCGCGCCCTAGGCGGCGCCCCCTCCTGGCGGCGCCCCTCGCGCGTTCCCCATTCATTTTCCTCGTGAGCGTCGCGGCCTCGCCTCGTCGCGCTGCCGCCGTCGCCGACGCCCCCCCCGCCACGCCGCCGCCAGCGCTCCTGCTGCTCGCGAAGAAATTTCGTACCATCCTCCCCCCCTTTTCTCCGGTTCGACTTGTATGTCGTGGATTTCCTTCTTGGTCTCGCAATGCTTTTTCGATACGTGTTTTTTTCTCAAACGGGGGGGCTCTCACTTTGCTTTTTGCTTTGCGCCGATTGGTTTTTCTCCCGCGGCGCGTCTGTCGACGCCTCCTCTTTCCCCCGTCCCCGCCATTCCGCTCCTCATTTTCCGCGCCATCGTCGCCACGATCCCTCCGGCCACTTTTGACTCATCGCTGGCCTCCCTCTAGACAACACGCTCACTCGTTCCACCCGCTCAGGTCGCCCCCCATTATTGCGGCTCCCTGGGGTTTGTCCCGCTTGGAGACGCCGGCGGCCGGACACCAGCAGGGGCGCCACGAATTTTCTCGGGCAGCGAGCCCTCTCGCTGCTTTTCATTCCACCCCAATCTTTGCAAAGAGCCGCATTAGCACACACTCAATCTCGTATTTATCATACACACGCGTCCCTTAGTCTTGTCCGCGCGCGCAAAAGAGAGTACGCGAACAAAAGGGACGTCCCGGGACTCTCTCATGATCATGGGAGACGCCGAGGACGGGGACCTGTTTGGGGACGCGCACGCGCTGGAGGCGCGCCACATCGCGTCTGGCTTTGAGCAGGGCAAGAGGTGAGGGCGATTAGTTGCAGTCTTTTCCCAAAGGTGGCCGCCGCGATCGCCGACGCCGACGCCGACGCCCACGCCGACGCCGCGCGCTCACTCATCGCGCGACGACGCCCCCACCAAAACACACACACGAAAAAAACTCTTCTAGGGACGGCCTCGCGGCGGGCCTGGTCGAGGGCCGCGGCCTCGGCATCCAGAAGGGCTTCCAGATCGGCGCCGAGGTCGGTTACTACGCCGCGCACGTGCGCGTGTGGCGGCAGGCGATGGGCGCCGCGGGGCAAAAGGCCGCATCGCTCGCGGCGACGGGGGCGGGCGGAGCGGCCGGCGCAGCGGCAGCAGGGGGCGGAGCAGCGGCAGCATCGCGACAAGACAGAGGAGACGGAGGAGCGGCGAGCCCGGCAGCGGCGCCCGAAGAAGCAGCAGCAGCAACACCAAGGGCCCCGCCCGCCGTCCCTGCCGCCGCCGCCGCCGTCGCCGCCGTGTCGCCACGCGCCGCGCGGGGCATCGCCGCCATGGCCGAGCTTCTGGCGCAGTACCCCGTGTACGACCCGCACGACGAGCGGCTGCACGACCTGCTGGAGGCGCTTCGTAGCCGCTTCAAGGCCGTGAGCGCGGCGATGGGGGGAGGAGCGGCGGGGTTGGCAGGGGGGCAGCAACAGCAGCCGGCAGGAGGCGCCCCGTCGCCGTCGCCGTCGGCGTCGCCGATGTCGTCGCCGGCGCCGTCGCCGCGCGGAGCGCCACTAGATCAGGGGCGTGTGCCGCCGCCCTCTGCGACGCCACAATCACGGCAGGGGCACGCCGCCGCCGCACCCGCGAGCGCCGCAGCCGCCGCTCTAGGAGACCTGACCTTTTGAACAAGGAGACCTCCTCCCTCGCCTGGACTGCGACACCCTCCCCTCCCCTCCCCTCTCAGGCGGACCAGCGACAAACGCTGTGCGCGCCGTCGAGTCCGGCATGTTGCGCGCGTTCCTGCGCCTGCGCGCGGCCCGCGATGTGCCTTGCCTCGTCGGCGCGCCGTCCGCCGCCACGACCAGGAGGAGGAGAGCGTACGCGTGCGAACAAAGCGCCGTCGCCGACGACGACGCCCGTCTGCCGCCTTGGCCGCCAGGGGACGAGGCCGACTTTGATCGGGCGCTCCTCCGCTCGTCGTCCCTGCCCCCCCTGTACTACACGTCTCCGCGCGCCGCCGAGCTCGACCTAGCCCGCGTGTTCGAGCCGGCGTGGCTCTACGCAGGGCCCGCCGCGTGGGTCGCCGAGCCGGGCGACTACTTTACGACCGATGGGGGCGAGGGAGGCGACGGGGGCGGAGGCGGAGGCGGGGGCGGAGGCGGCGCCGCCCTCCCGCGCGCCGTCGTCGCGCGCGCGCCAGACGGCAGCCTGCGGGCGTTCTGGAACGTCTGCCGCCACCGCGCCGCGCCCGTGGCGACGCGCCGCCGCGGGAACCGACTGCGCGAAGCTCAAGAGGAGGAGGCGGCGAGCGGCGTAGGGAGGCGGCCCGAGGCGCCCGCCGCTTCCGCTGCTGCCGCCTCTGCCGCCACTGCCGCCGCCGCCGCCGCTTCTGCCCCCCCTTGCCAGATGTCGTTCGTCTGCTCGTACCACGGCTGGCGCTACGGCCACGACGGCCGCCTGCTGCGCGCCCCAAAGATGGGCGGCGTAGAGCGCCTGTCCGCCCGGCGCCTCGCTCTGGCGCCGCTCGACGTGGCCGAGGCCGGCCCGCTCGTGTTTTTTCGGCAGCGGCGGACGTCAGAGGGCGCCGCCGCCGGCGGCGACGGCGGCGGCGAGCCCCCCGGAAACGGTTTTTTCGAGTGGCTCGGCCGCGAGGGCGCGGATGCCGTGCGCGCCGTGGTCCGCGGCGACTACGGGGCCGAGAATTCGGCGGGTGCCGCCGTCGCCGCCGATGGCACGCCGATCCCGCCGATCCCGCCGCCAATCCCGCCGATCCCGCCGCCGACCCCGCCGCGGCTGCTGCCCGTCGCGCGGCGCGAGTGGCGCCTCGCGTGTGATTGGAAGGTCTACGCGGACAATTTCCTTGACGGGGGCTACCACGTGTCGGTGGCGCACCCGGCCCTGGCGGCCGGGTTCGACATGGGCACGTACGCCTCGAGGCTGCACGGCCCGCGCGTGAGCGTCCAGGGCGTGGCCTCGGCGGCGGCGGCGGCTGCATCAGCGGCGTCGACGGCGAGAGGGGGGCGGCTTGGCGCGCGCGCGGCCTACGCGTGGGTGCACCCCAACGCGGCGCTCAACCGCTACGGCCGCTGGCTCGACGTCAACACGGTGTGGCCCGACGGCCCGGGGCGGTGCCGCGTCGTGTTCGAGTGGTTCCTCGAAGTGCCGCCGTCCTCCTCCGACGACTCCGCCGAGGCGGCGGCGGCCGCGGCGGCGGCCGCCGACGCGCTCTCTCGCCGGCGGGGGCCGCCGCCGTCGTTTGAGGAGCAGCTGCGCGCCCTGCCCCCCGGGACCGCGGCGCAGCTGCTGGACAGCTGCCGCGTCCAAGACGAGGACGTCGCGCTGTGCGAGGGCGTGCAGGCCGGTCTCTTGGCGGCGCGGCGCGGCGGTGTATACGGCTCGCCCTCCGTCGCGGCCGGCGAGGGAGGAGGCGGCGGCGGCAGCGGCGGCGGCAGCGGCGCGATGGGAGGCGGGCGGTATGCGCGCCAGGAGGCGCCGATGTTTCACTTTCATCGCCAGCTGTGGTCCGATTACAAAGCGCATTAGGTTGCTGTTGGGCTTGAGTTTGCGTTTCACGGCCATTTATCGAGAAAAATCCGAGACGCGTCGTGTAGGGGCGGCGCCCCCTTTTCCCAGGCGCCGCCACGCCGCTCTCTTCTGCTCTGCCGCCCTCCTCCATCCTTCCTTCTCCTCCTCCTCCTCAGCTGAAGAAGTACCGGCTCTTGCGCACCTCGGCCACGTCGAGGTCGCCGCGCGCGGGCACGGGCGGAAAGTCCACGCCCGGATGCGCCTCGACCAGCTGCGCGCGCAGGTCGGCCAGCAGGTCGCGGCCCGTGCCGCCGCCGCCTTGTTGCCGCGGGCCGCCGTCGCTCCCGCCGCCGCCCGTCGCCCCACCGTCGCCGCCGCCCGCCTCGCCGCCGCCGCCGTGCAGCGACGCAAACTCCTCCCGCAGCAGCTCCGCCATGCGCCCCACGTCCCCCGCGTGCGTCCAGAACGAGTCGTGCACCCCCGCGAACGTCACGCCGCTCTTGGCGCACGCCAGCGCCGTGCGCATCATGTGTGCCGAGTCGACCGAGTGGATGTAGTTGGGGGGAAACGCCGTCCGCTGCCGCCCCTTTGCCACCGCCGCGCCGCGGTCGCCGTCCTCGCGCTGCACCGAAAACGCCTGAGTCAGAGTATGCACGGGCTCCGCGCCCGACTGGTGGTACGGCTGCGCCACGGGCAGGCCCAGGGGGTTGCGCCAGCGCATGGGCTCCCCTCGCTCGGCCACGAGGCGGGCGCACTCGGCCAGCCAGGCCATGATGCGGCGCGCATTCCCGAACATCTCCGCGAGCGCGTCGAGCGTCAAGCCCGCGACGTAGCGCGAGGCGCGGAAGACGAGCTCGCGGCGGTGCGGGTCGCCGGCGGCCCAGCCGCGCTCGCGTAGGCGCGCCTCGACCTGCTCGCGGGCGCCGACGGCGGTGACGCCGTAGACGCTGGTCATGACGGTCTGCTTGACGAGCTTGCGGTCGATCTGGCCGACGAGGCGGGCGGCGACGGCGGCGACGGCGGCGCTGGGCGCGGGGCGCGGCGGCGTCGGCGTCGGCGGCTGCCGCGGCGGCTGCTGCTGCGGGAGCGGCGGCGGCGCAAGGAGGGCGCTTTGCTGCCCGCCGCCCTCCCACTGCCCGGCTCGCGCCTCGTCCACTGCGTCCTCGCACGCCGAGCTCGCGAGGCCGCGCGCAAACAAGGACGCGGAGCTCGAGGCGGACGCGTGGTGAGGAGGGGAACCCGGGATGAGCCCGCCGCCGCCGCCCGCCGCGCCGCCGCCGCCGCCGCCGCCGCCCGCCGCGCCCGCCGCGCCCCCGCCTGCCGCCCCCGCCGCATCGGCCGCCACCCTCTCCGCCACCAGCCTGGCCACGCCGCTGTACACGTCCTGCGGCGCGTCGCTCGGCAGCAGGTTGACCGCCCGGCCGCCCGCCTCGTCCCTCCCCAGGGCGGCGTAGTGCTGCAGGCCGTTGCAGCTGCCGTCCATGTGCACCGGCAGCCGCGAGCAAAAATCGGCGGGCCCTGAGGGGTGCGCGAGCGCTCCGGCCACCTCGACGCACGCGGCCAGCGCCTGCCACGGCTTCTCCGCGCGCGTCCACCACGCCCCCTCGGCCAGCGGGTCGCGCGCCGACTCGACGATCCTCGCAAGGTTGTCGCGCGCGAAGGCGCGGCGGGCGTCGAACGGGCGCTTGTCGACGCCGTGGCCCCACACGTTTGCGAGGTGCACGTAAAGCCACGAGAGCCCCTCGGCGCCGAGCGGCTTTGCCTCGGCAAAGCACAGCAGGCCGCGCGAGACGTCGTCGCCGAGGTGCTGCAGCGCCGAGTGTATGGGGTAGGCGCGGCCCCGAAAGTCGAGGGTGTGCGGGTAGAACACCTCGGGCCGCGACGCGACGTCGCCCGCGACGCGCAGCTTGATCTCAAAGTCGGCGCGGAGCGACGCCGCGTTGCGGTTCTGCCGGCGCGCCTCGTCGGCGGCCAGGCGGTGCGCGCGCCGCTCGAGCGGCGTCGCGGGCCCTCCCAGCGCCAGCAGCTGCCCGCCGCCCGCCCCCCTGGCGTCGTCGTACGCGAGCCGGAACGCCGTGGTAGGCGGCGGAGGCATGGGGTGCGGGTCCTGCCGCGGCAGGCCGGCGCACGTGCGCCGCGCGCGCCACAGCGCCGACAGGCAGTCGTAGACTGGCGGGTTAACGCGCCAGGCCGTGGCGCCCAAGGCATTGAGCGCGCCGAGCACGAGTGGGAACTGGCCGCGCGCGCTGCCGCGGCGGAGGGCCTCCTTGACGTGCCAGGACCAGCGCGTGCGCATCATCCAGTGGGAGGAGGTGAGGTAGCCGCCGACGTTGTGCGAGGCCCAGGGGCGCGGCGGGACCAGCATGGGCGGCGCCTTTGCCGAGAGGGCGGCGAGCGCGCCGCGGTCGCGGGAGAGGGCGTCGACGAGGGCCGGCGTGGCGCGCACGAAGGCCTGGCGCTTGAGGCCGAGGCGGACGTAGCTGTAGTCGAAAGCCGGGGTGGAGGCGGCCGGGGCGGAGGGGTCGGCGAGGAAGGCGGGGGGGGCGACCAGGCCGCCGTCGTCCTCGGCGGCGGCGGAAGCATAGGCGGCAGAAGCGCCGCCGCCGCCGCTGCCGCCGCCGCCAAAAAAGGGCGTGCCCGCGGCCGCGGCCGCAGCCCCGAGCCCGTCCTCGTCCCAGCTCCAGCCCGCGGCGGGCCCGTCGGGCGACGACAACGACGACGACGACCCTGACGCCGCGAGGGAGGACGACGACAACGCCGCCTCCTCCTCTCCCAATGGCCACACTGACGGCGCCGCCGCCGCCGCCGCTGCGGTCCCGAGGCCCTCCGCCCGCCCCTCTCCCTCCGCCTCCGCCGCCGACGCAAGCGCATACGCCGCCGCCGCCGCCCCCTGGGCCACGGGCACCGGCGCGTTCTCGACCAGCAGCGCCACCAGCGCCGCCCCGACCTTGATGCGCGCGTCCGGGTCCCACCGCACGCTGCGCGCCGCGTCCGCGGCGACCGCCCGGTAGCGGTGGGGCGCCCGCGGGTCGCCCGCCACCGCGCGCAGCCGGCCGCGCGCCAGCTCGAGCGCCGCGTGGCGGCGCGCCGCCTCGGCATGCAGCTCGCCGACGCGCGCGGCCACGTCCTCCGGCAGGCGGAAGCCGGCCGCCTCGGCCTCGTCCTCGAGGGCGGCGGAGGCGCGCGCGGCCCAGAGGCTGGCCGGGTCCGAAGGCGAGAGGCTGAAGGAGGAGGAGGACGAAAAGCCAGACAGGGCCGCGCCGCCGCCGCCGCCGACCCCGCCGCCGCCGGGCGCGGCAGACAAGGCGGCGCCGCTGCCGCCGCCGCCGCTGGCCTCGTCCAGGACGTGCGAGCCGCCGCCCGCTTCTCCCCCACCTACCCCCTCCGCCTCGGCCCTCAGCCGCCGCCGCCGGGCCGCCGCCTCGCGCAGGCGCGCGTTGCGGTGCACGAGCATCACGCGCTCGTTGGCCGCGCGGCCGACCATCTCTGCGAGGCCGACGGCGGGCGCGCTCATCGCCTCGAATACGATGCCCCCGCCGCCGCCCAGGCCGCCCATGCCGGGCGGGCGGGCGCCGCCGGCGGCTGGGTAGAGGGCCGAGGGGCGGGCGGGGGGGAGGGGGATGTCGGCGCCGCCGGAAAAGGCGGCGGCGTCAGCGGCGGCAGCGGCGGCGGTGGCGGCAGAGGCGGACGCGTCGTCGGCGGCGGCGGCGATCGACAGCGCGTCCGAGTCGCCCGTGTGCACGCTGGCGGCGATGCGGTTCAGGACGCACTGGATGGTGATGGTGGCGAGCTCGTCCGGGTCGAGCACGAGCAAGTAGGGGCCGTAGTTGGAGCGGTCGCGCTTGGCGGCCGCGGCGGCCGCCGCAGCGCCGCCTCCGCCGTTGCCGCCAGCGCCAAGGCCGCCGAGGCCGCCGCCGCCATTGCTCCCGCCCCCCCACCCGCCGCCGCTCGCCGCCAGCTCCACCTCGGCCTGCTCCTGCGCGATGGCCTGCGCCAGCAGCGGCTGCCACGCCGCGATCAGCGACGCCGTCGCGCGCCCGCGCTGCGCCGCGGCGCCGACGCCGGGCCTGCCGGAGGCCGCGTCGCGCACAAGGCCGCGCTCGAGCTCGCGCGCCGCGCGCGCGCGGTTTCCCTCCTCGAGCCTGAGCTGCTCGACGTACCGCCGCGCGAACTCGCCGAACGGCACGCGCGCCGCGTACCCGGGCGCCGACTCGCGGAGGGCGAGGTAGTGCTCGACCATGGCGCCGTAGAGCGAGCCGGCGGGGGCGCGCACCTCGCCGTCGGCGGCGGGCGCGCCGCCGGCCGCGAGCGCCTCGGCGCGGCGCCGGGCGGCGGGGCCGCGGCGGCCGGCACTGGGCGGGCCGGCGTGGGGGCTGCCCTGCCGCTGCTGCTGGTGCAGCTGCTCGTGCTGCTGGAGCTGCTCGGCGAGGGCGGGCAGGGCCATGGCCGGGTCCGCCAGGGCCACGTCGGCCGCGGCCACCTCGCGCGCGAGCGACGCGAGGCGCGCGGCTGTGGCTGCGTCGGCGTCGGCGGCCGCCGCAGAGTTGGCGGCAGCATTGGCGGCGGCGGAAATGGCGGCGGCGTCGTTGGCGGCGGGCTCTGCGTCGCTGCGGCTCGGCTCGCCGCCAAAGGCCGCGAGGCGCTCCAGGACGGCGCGCACGGCCACGTCGCCCGACACCCCCGCGGCCGCGGCCGCGGCGGCGGCGGCCTCGGAGCCGTGCCACAGGGGGCTGTAGGCCGGGGGGAGGGGGAAGAGCGCGCGGGTCGCTGCGGCGGCCGCGGCCGTTGAGGCGGCAGCGGCGGCCGAGGACGACGACGCCGCCGACGACGGCGCGGGCGGGGCCAGGTCGGCGCCGCCGCCCATGAGGCCGAGGCCCGCGTCGTCCGCGAGCAGCTCGGCGTCGTACTCGGCCTGCTGCGCGTGCGCGGCGCTCGCCAGCGACCGGCGCTGCGGCTGGCCGAGGGCGGCTGAAGCGTGAGAGGAGGGGACGGCGTCGGCCGCGCCGCTTGCGCCGCCTGCGCCGCCTGCGCCGCCGCCGACGACCGCCTGCCCCCCGCCTCCTCCTCCTCCACCTGCTCCCCACGCGCCCGGCACGCTCGCCACGCTCCGGGCGGCGGCGCAGGAACCCGTGCTGATGGGCCGGAGGCCGAGGGCCGCGGCAACGGGGGCGCGCAAAAGCAGGGGCGATGGCGCTGCCCCTGATTGACGGTGGTGAGGAAGGGGGGCATGGGAGGGCGCGTTCGGCGCCTGGGGTCCCTCCCGTCCGGCCACGGCCGCGAGGCGCCCCCGCAGATGCCGCAGGAACGCGGCGCGCGAGGGCGCGCTCATGCTGTAGAAAAGATTGAAAGGCGCGGAGAGGGGTTGTTTTTTGGTGTGTCACACGCCGCTTCGTTGTCGCGGCGTCGCGCGCTGGGGGACAATCGGTGGTGGATGCGGCAAAACGCACAGAGGGTGGGTCTAATAGGCAATCAACACGTTCTAACATCATTGTGAGCAGGTGGCGGGGAAAGATACCGCATCGTTTGGTGCGCGCCGCCGTTCCGGTTCGGCTCGGCGAGGCGGGCGGCCTGCTGGGCGGCGGCCGCCGACTGTTCGGTCGAGACCTCGAGGAGGGAGGACGTCGGCGGTGTTGCCTCGCGCTGCTTTGCCCCTCCACTCACGTAGCTGACGTCCTACGCTTTGCCCGTCACCAGCACGTCAGCGCCTCTTTCGACCAAGTTGACGCGCGCGCGGGCTTTTGTTCTCTCAAGAGCAGCTCTCCACACGCAGGCGCGACGAACTCTTGCTCCCGCTCGCAGGCTGCTCCCTCCATGGAAAGTCTCTCCGCGCCTCGCTCTCCCAAAGCACCACCGCAAGCAGCAGCCGCGCAGACCACTGTGTGCCCCCACCACCCGGTTCCACCGGGTTGAAAAACACGGGGCGCGCGCCCGCAGGAACAGCAGCGAGAGTCCGGCCCCGCGCTTCAAAAGCAGAAGACAGACCACCACGCGGAGGCCCACCCGCAAACATGTTCGGCCCGTCCGTCTCATCGGCCTACTCGCGGGGCGTCGGCTTCGTGGGACCATCTCAGTCCTCGTCGCAGCAGCAGCAGCAACAGCACCCGCGCCGCCCGCGCACGCACCAGCAGAGGCAGCAGCAGCGGCGGCGGCACACGCTGTCGGGCGGCGGCGGCGGCGGCGGAGGCGGCGGCGGAGGCGGCGGCACGCTCGGCGGCGGCCAAGCAGGCGGCGGCGCTTCCCCGGTCGTCCGCCTGCTCGTCGCCGCCGGCCAGAGCACGGCGTGCCTAGTCGTGCTGCTCCTCCTCAGTGGCGCCCTCGTCGCCGTCTCGTGGCGGGGCCTGCAGCACGGCGGCGGCAGCGGCCCCGCCGCAGCGCCCAGCGCCGGGCAGTTCGGCCTCGGCGGCGGCGGCGACGCGAAAACGGCGCTCGGGGCGCTGCTGAGCGGCGGCGGCGTCGCGGGTGCGTCCGCCATTCCCTCGGATGTCTGGGGTTCGAAAAGCACGACCGGCGGCGCAGGGGCGCGGCTGGCGGCGGCCAAGCGGCGCCTCGCGCGCGTCGGCGGCGGCGAGCCCGCCGGGAGCGGCCCGCCCGAAGCGGAGGGAAGCCTGTACGCGGGGGAGTATAATGCGGCCGCCGCCCCCCTGCCCTCGGCCGCCGCGCGGGGCTCGGGCGTCGGCGACGGCAGCGGCGCCGGGCGCGATCCCCAGCGCGGCGGCGCAGCGGCGGCGCTCCTGCCCCCGCCGACGGCGCCCGACGACCCCCGCGGCGACCCGGCGGCCGCGCCCCCGCCCGTGGTGGCGACGCCGCCTTCTCCGCCGCCCCTGCTGAGCGCGGCCGTCGCCCTGCGCGCCATCGTCGGCGCGCGCCGGCGCGACGCAGACGGCGGCAAGGCGGCGACGACCGCGGTCGCCACATTTGTGTCGTCCGAGGCGCAGCTCGAGTTTGCGCTGAACTGGGCGGCGGGGCTGCGGGCCGCAGGGGTCGGGCGGATCGTGCCCCCGGGCGGCGGCAGCCGGGGCCAAGGCGACGACCGCGGCGGCGGCGGCGGCTACGCCGACCGCACCTCGCCATCGCCGTCGGCGGCGGCGGCGGCGGCGGCGCCCGGGCCCGCGCCGCCGCCCCGCTCCGCCGCGGCGGTGGGCTTTCTCGCCGTGGCCACCACCAGCGAGCTGGCCGCGCGCCTGGCCGCGGCAGGCGTTCCCTCGGCCGTATTTCCCACGCCAGCGCAGGCGAAGGACGCGCACGCGGCGTGGGAGGCGGCAGCACAGCGCAACAAAGGGGCAGAGATGGACGCCGACGCCGCTGCTGCCGACGCCGACGCCGACGCCGACGCCGACGCCGACGCCGACGCCGACGCCGACGCCGACGCCGACGCTGCTGCTGTTGCTGCTGCTGCCGACGCCGCAGCCGACGTCCCGACACCCCTGGTCGCTGCCGAGGCGGCGGCGCGCGGCCACCCGCGCGTCGCCCTCGCCCGCGCCCTGCTCGAGTTTGGCTTTGCGTCGGCGCTGATCACCGACCCGGACGTGGCCTGGGGCGCTGGCAGCAGCAGCGGCGGCGGCGGCGGCGGCGGCGGCGCACGCAACAGCGCAGGCGACCCCCGTCCGTTCTTTGAGGCGGCGGCGCGGGAGGCGCGCGCCGACGCGCTCGTGGGCAGCAACGCCCTGTCGCCCGCGGCCGGGCTGCCCGGCCTGCTCGACCGCGGCCTGGACGTGCCCACCGCCCTGCTGCTGGGGTCGTCGGGCGTGGCCGAGCTCGTCGAGGGCGGAGGAGGAGGAGGAGGAGCGGGAGGGGGGGCGGGCGCGGGCGGCGGGGCGCGGCCGCCTGTGGCCGACGGCGGCGCCCTGGCGTCCTCCTCGCTCCTGCCGCCGCCGCGCGGCCTCGACCGCAACTCGAGCAACGCGGCCGCGTCGGCCGCGTTCGGCGCGAGCCGCCGCCTGACGGACGGCCTGCTGGACCCGGGCGTCCTCTACCTGCGCCGCACGCCCGAGGCCGTCGCGTTCGCCGAGGCGTGGTGCTCGGTGATGGCAGGGCGCAGGGAGCCGCAGCCGGCAGGCGGGGGCGCAGGCGCAGCAGGGGCAGGCGCAGGCGCAGCGGCGGCGGGCGCAGGAGCGCGAGAGGGCGGCGCCGAGCAGCAGCAGCAGCAGCAGCAGCAGCAGCAGCAGCAGCAGCAGCGGCCGGAGCGGCCGCCGCCCGTCGACGCGCACGCGTTCAACCGCCTGGCGCTCGAGGGCTGGGAGCCGCGGTTCGTCCCGGCGCCAGGGAGCTGGAGCGCGCTCAACGCGAGCGCGGGAGCAGGCGCTGTTTCCGTCGACGACGCCGATCCGGCGGCGGCGGCGGCGGCGGCGGCGGACGGCCCGCCCGTCGCGTCGGCGTTGGTGCCGGCGGACGAGCGCGCGCTGGTCGGGTGGCGCGGGCGCCTGCGCCTGGGCATCCTGCCGCTGGCCGCGTTCCCCAACGGCCACGCGCACTTTGTGCAGCGCATGCACGAGCTCGCGACCGAGCTCGCGGGGGTCGAGGAGGAGGAGCAAGAGGCGGCGGCGGCGCGAGAGCGGGGAACGCCGCCGACGACGCCGCCGTCGTCGCCCGCGCCCTCGCCGCGCGCCCCTCTGCCCCTCTACGCCGTGCGCCCGGGCACGCACCTGTTTGGCGGGCTGGACGGCAAGCGCCACCGCCTGCGCGACGCGGGCCTCTGGCGCCTCGACGGCCCCGAGTACTTTTTCGGCGCGGCGCAAGAGGGGCAGCAAGCCGAAGGCCCCGCCACAACCGCCGACGATCGGGCGGGTTCAGCGGCGGCGGCGGGTGCCGTGGCGGCCGAAGGAGGGGGCCTCGGCGCCGAGCTCGCGGCGGCGCTGATGCGCCCGCTCGGCGCCCTTTCCGGCGGGTCCGCCTCCCCGTCCGCGCGCTCCGGCCGCCACCGCCGCCGCCAGCAACAAGAAGACAATTCGCAAACCCCCCAAAAAGCGGCGAAAACCAAGTACGTCTCGTTTGCCCTGCCGATGGCGCCCGACCTCCCTTCGCGCGACTTCGAGGCGCTGCCCGGCGGCGGCGCGGCCATGGCGCGCTACCACCGCGCCGCCCTCGCCCTGCAGCGCGAGCAGCTCATGGCCATGGCCGGCGTGGCCATGGCCCTGGGCCGGAGCCTCGTGCTCCCGCGCTTTACGTGCTACTGCGACCGCAGCTGGACCATGCTGCACCGGTGCCGGGTTCCCGGCGCGGGCCTGACGCGGCTGCCGTTCGCCTGCCCTCAGGACCACGTGACCGAGCCCGGCAGGTTCTCCGAGGGCGGGCTGCTGGGCGGGGCGACGGCCTTGGAGGTGCGCGAGGCGTCCTTCCTGGCGCGCCCTCGCCCGCCGGGCAGCGCGGGGCCCAGGGTGCTGACGGTCGTGCCGGCCGAGCCGGCAAAGACGTTTTGGGGCGGCGGCGGAGGGCGCGCCGTCGAGGAGTGGCGAGCGGCCGACCCGGCGACGGGCGCCTGCGGCGGCGGCGGCGGCGGCGGCGGCGGCGGCGGCGGCGGCGGCGGCAACGGGATAGGGGCCGATCGACCGAGGGAAAGGCGGTGCCTGGCGGTGCTGGTGCCGCCGGACGCGGCCCAGGGCGTCCTCCGGCGGCTGCTGCTCCCTTACGACGAGCGGTACGACGTGTGGCACTTCGAGACGCCGCTGCACGTGCTGCGCTCGTTCGACGCGCCGCAAGAGGCGGCGGGCGCGGCGCGGCGCATCGCGCACCTGCGCGGGAGCGAGGGGGCGGCGTCGTCGTCGTCGGCGGGTTCGGCTGCCGCGGCGGGCAGGCGGGGCAGGACTAGGGCGGCGGGCGCGGCGGCGAGGGCTTGATAGAGGAGGGGTGGCGACGCCCCGTTTGCTTTTCGCAAAGAAAAAGAAACGATCTCTTTCCGCGGACTGCGCGCGCGACGGGTGGCGATCGCAGGGGTGAGTCGGCGCTTCGTTGCGGACGACACGACCGAGACCGGCGAGAGAGGGAGGAGTGAGAGGAGAGAGACAGACACACACCCGGCGCCGTCGCCGACGAGACGAGGGCTCGCCAAAGACGACGCTGACACCGCGCCCTCGAATACGCAAACAAACACACAACAAACACACAGACAAGTCCCCGCCCCCGCCTCGCCGTTGGCCGCGCGGCTGGGTCCTCGTCCTCCCCGGCCCCCAACTTTCCCGGCCGCCAGGGCCCGCCGTCGTCCTCGCCCTCGCCGGCCGCCGCGCTGACGGCGCTCGCCGCCGCCGCGCCGCTCGCGCCGCCGCCCAAGCCGGCGGCGGCCGTCGCCGAGCGCGACCGGGAGGCCGTGCGCCTGCTGATCTACCTGACGACGCAGCTGCTGCCGGACGTGGGCGCCCTGTCGCCGGAGCAGCTGTCTGAGCACGGACTGTCCCTGGTGACGTCGTCGGCGCTGTGCGGGCGGCAGCGCGCGGCCGGCGGCGGCAGCTGGGGCGGCGGCGGCGTGCGCCCGCTGCCGTCGTCGGCGTCCTCGCCCAACGGGGGCGACGAGCCCTCGCCCACCAGCTCGGCCGAGGACTGGGAGCTGGGCGGCGACGGCATGGCCATGCCGCTGGCCGAGGTGCAGCGCGCCAAGGCCGCGTCGCCCGTTCCGGCGGGCGCGGCAGGAGGCGTTGTGACCAGCAGCAGCGGCAGCGGCAGCGGCAGCGGCGGCGGCGGCGGCGGCAGCGGCAGCGGCGCCGGCGGAGCGGCCGGCGTCCGCGCCGCGCCAGCGTCCGCGCGCGCCGCCGTTGCCTCGTCCGTGCGCCAGGGCTTTGCCGCCGCCTCCACCATCCTGGCCAACCGCGTGCGCGCGGCCGGCGGCGCCAGGACAGGGCAGGCTTCTTCGTCGTCCTTTTCCTCCTCCTCTCCGGCAGCGGCGGCAGCGGGGTCGTCGTCCCCCCTGTCCCCCGACCTGCTCGGCCCCGAAGGCACCATGGCGGAGGACGGCAGCGGCGTCGGCCCGCCCGCCGCGGCCTACGGCGCGCCGCCCCTGGCCGCCGGATGGGACCCGCCGCCGCCCGGATCGACCATGCGGCGCCGCGCCGCGGGCGGCGCGCCGTCGGGCGGGCCCGCGTCGCGGCCGGCCGGCGGCGGCGGCGGCGGCGGCGCGCTGGACGCCCTCGGCGCGCGGAGCGACCACGCGCGGCTGTCGCTGCCGTTCCCCGCCCCGGCGCCGCCGTCCCCGACTTCCTTCGCCGCAGGAGACGGCAGGGCCGCGGCGACGGGAGGAGGGGCCGGGCGGCCGCCGCCGCCGCCGGCGCGCCCCTCGTCCCCGTCGGCGGCGGCGGCGGCGGCCATGGCCAAGACGGTGGCGGCGGCGACGCTGCGGCTGCCAAAGGGCATCCAGCAGCAGATCCAGCAGAGCGGCGCGAAGCGCAGGCAGCAGCAGCTGCTGGCTGAACCGCCGGAGCAGCAGCAGCGGCAGGGGCAGCAGGAGCAGCAGCAGCAGTATGGGGGCGCACGAGGAGCAAGAGAAGAGGGCGGCGGCGTGGGCGGCGGCCTGGAGGACGGAGGCATGGCCGCGCGGCCCGTGCTCGGCGCCGTGCCGCCCTCGGCGCCCTCGCCGTCGGCCGCCGCCGCCGCCGCCGCCGCCGCCGCTGAGGCCGCCGCCGCCCGCAGCGGCGACCCGACCGTCTCGGCGCGACCCGGCGCCGCCGCCTCCCTCCCCCCGGCGGCCAAGCAGTCGCTGTCGGCCGCGGGCGGAGCGGCCGCGCGCGCCCGGTCAAATATCCAGTCGGGCCTGCAGCGGGCGGCGGCGGCGGCCGCCAAAGCGGGGCGGCCGCTGGCGGCGCAGCTGGCGAGCCAGGTCCAAGGGGGCGGTTCGGCCGCGGCCGCCGCCGCCGCCGACCGCGCCGAGCGCGCCGCCGACCGGGCGTCCACGTCGCGCTTCGGCGCGGCCGCGTCGGCGTCGGGGCCGGGCGGGCTGGGCGGCGGGGTCGGCGCCGGCGCGGCCGCCGCGGCCGCCGCCGCCGCCGGCCTCGCCGACGACGGGCGGCCCGCTCGCCCGGCCACGCCGACCGTGCCCGCGCACCCGTACGCGGCCCTGCTGGCGCGCGAGGCCGCCGCCGCCAAGGCCGCCGCCGCGCGCCAGGCCGCGGCCTCCCCGGCCGCCCCCTCGGTCGGCGGCGGCGGCGGCGGCACTGGCGCCGGCGCGCGGCCCGCCTCGCCAACGTCGCCCGCCGCTGCCGCGCTCGCCGCCGCCAACGCGGCCGCCGCCGCCGCCGAGGCGGCCGCCGCCGCCTCTTACCCCGCGCTGGACGAGCCGCGCTCCCAGTGGCTCGTCGCCGACGACCCCGAGTCACGCGTGCGCGTGTTTGCGATTGAGGCGCCGCCCGACCTCGCGCTGGCCGCAGGCGTCGCCGGCGACGACGGGGGCGACGACGACGACGACGGCCGCTCGGGCGCCGCGCCCTCGCAGCAGCAGCGGCAGCGCGGCCCGCCGCTCGCCGCCACCGACCTCGTGACCTTCGAGACGTACGCCCTCGGCTGCAAGATCAACCGCCGCATCTACAGCGAGGCCTCCGCCCTGTACAACCGCTTCATCCCGCTCGTGCTCGACCACCTGCAGGAGGCGGGCCCGGGAGCGACGGTCACGCTCACGGGCGCGGGCGCGGGCGGCGCGCTGGCCACCGTCGTCGCGCTGATGCTCGCGCACAGGGGGCTGCGGCGCGCGGCGCTCGGCCCCGTGTGGGCGCTCAACGCGCCGCCCGTGCTGTGCGAGGTGCCCGAGTTCTCGTCGTGGTGCTCGCGCGACGGGTGCACGCCCGACCAGCTGCGCTCGATGGTGGCGGACGTGGTGGCGCGCGGAGTGCTGGCCGAGCTGGGACTGTCGGCCGACGCCGTGCGCAACGTGTTTGTGCGCAGCCTGCCCTCGGCACCGCCGCCGAGGCGCGAGGGCGGCGGCAGCGGCGGCGGCGGCGGCGGCGGCGCGGCCGCGTCTTCGGCCGCGTCGGCCGCCGCCGCGGCGCAGCGCCGCCGGCCGCTGTCGTCGCTGGCCAAGCGCAGCCTGGACGCCGGCGTGGACGCGCTCGCGGCGTCCAGCGTGGTGCCTCCCGGCATCAAGGCGTGGCTGAAAGCCGGGGGCGGCGCGGCCGGAGGCGGCGGAGGAGGAGGAGGAGGCGCGGGCGGCAAGAAGGCGGCGGCGGCAGCCGCCGCCGCCGCCGCGGCCGCGGCCGGCGGCCCTGCCCCCCCGCTGCCCGTGCCCTCGGCGTCGGCGCGCGTCGTCGTCGAGCCCGACGGCGGCGGGGACGACGACCCCGAGCGCCTGCGCATCCTCAACCCGGTCGGGCGCGTGCTGCTGTGGGACGAGGCGGACGAGTGAGAAGGAAACGGACGAGGCGCCTTGGTTGCCTTGCTCTCGACGGTCAAGGCAGCGGGAGAAGGGGAAAAAGAAACGCTCTCCTCCCGAGGCGGGCGGCGACGGCCGTGTTTCTTCTTGCTGGATTCCTGCCTTTTCGGGGGTCAGTGGCCCTGCTGTTTTTCTGCGGTCTCACGCCACTTTCTCCCCTTGTTCTCCTGCTAGGTTGCCGTTTCCCCCTTTGCCCTTTTGGTCTGCCAATGCTCAAACGCCGACGCCCCCTCGCGCGCGCAATCGGGCGTCCTCTTGTTTTGTCCTTTCCCCTCTTGTTGTCCTTTCCCCTCTAGTTTTGTCCTTTCCCCTCTTGTGTCTGTGGATTTGTCATCTGCCGTCCTTGCTTACAACACTGTCAAAATGTGCAAGACACATGACGAAGCGCAGAACAGCTGGCGACGCGTCTGGTTCCTCGCGCGCGCGCGTCAACAGTGTCGGTCAGTCATCATTTCTTCGCCGCCGCCGCCGAGCGCGGGGGCCTCGGGGGCCCGCGGACGGGGCGCGCGTTGCGCTTTTTTATTTTTATTTATTTATTTTTTATTCGCTTCCCAATCATCCTCTCACGCATCGACGCCGTCCAGTCGCCGAAGCAGGTACTCCACCTGCACGTCCTTGGTCATCGGCATCACCACGGTGTCGTACATCTCGGCCAGCGCGTCCGGCGGCACCTTGTACCGCCGGGCCGCCTCGCCGCCGTTGCCCCCTGCGCCCGCGCCCGCGCCCGCGCCGTCGCAGCCGCCGCCGTCCAGGATGTCCTGCCCAAACGTCGCCGCCTTGCGGCGCACGCGCTCAACCACCTTGCGCTCCACGCCCTCGTCCGTCAGCAGCCGCATCAAGCCCTCCGCGTCCCCCGGGCGGATCAGCGCGCCGTACTGCGCGGGCGCCGCGCGGAACTTGGCCTCGGCCACAAACATGCCGTAGTGGATTCTCTTGGATAGCGCCTGCAGGCACAGCACGTCGAGGGTGGCGGCCGAGCCGTAGTTGGCGTCGTCCCCCGGGGACGTGAGGGCCGGCAGCACGCACGCCAGGTAGGCGCGCAGCACGCGGCCGTTGGCGCGCCCCGCCGCGCGCGCGGCGGGCGCGTGCAGCGCCGAAGAGGGGTAGTCGAGCGGAGGCAGCACCAGCGGCGGCAGGTCGTCCGGAAAGAAGGCGTGCTCGTCGGGCGAGGTGTAGCGGCGCACGCTGCCGTGCAGGCGCTCGGTCTCGCGCAGGACGTACTCGAGCAGCGAGCACGGTGGGGGCGGGAGCGGGGCCGCGGGCGGGGGCTGGTGCGCGGCCGCCGCCGCCAGCGCCGCCGCCGCCGCCGCCGCCACGGGCGCCGCCGCGGGCGCCGAGAGCGGCGGCACGGGCACGGCGCCGGGCTCGTAGACGGCGTCGTTGCGCGCAAACTGGGCGCGCTCGATCAGGTTGAAGATGATGGTGTCCTCCTGGCGGATGAGGGCGGACCGCACGTTGCCCAGGAGGAGGGCGCCGGAGGTGTCGGTCGCGGCCGAGGAGGAGGCCGTCGCCGAGGAGGTGGCGGCGGCGGGCGAGGAGGGGGAGGACGCTCGCCGGCCGCCGGCGCGACGGCCGCAGCCGCCGCCGTCGCTCCTCGCCGCCGCCGCCGCCGCCGCCGCCGGGGGAGGAGGCGAGGCGCGGCCGCTCGCGGGCGGCTGTTTGGTGTTGATGGTGTAGTGGTCGCACAGGGATATGATGATGCGGAGGAGTGAGGATTGGTGAGCTGGGGGGGGCGGCGGGGATTGCGAGCAGAGCGACGACGGACGAAAGAGGAAGGATCCACCCTGATCACAAGGGACGCACCATCGCGCCAAAGAGCGCGCGCGGCCGAGCGCGATCGGCCTTGGGGCCCGCTCTCCTGGCGGGTTCGGCGGCGGGGCAGCGCGGGTGGCGCGCTCCTCCCAGCATGAGTCGCGGCGATTGTCCGAGTCAAGTGCTTGGGGGGGTCAGGGAAGGGGGATTGCGGCGCGCGCTCGTGTGTGTGTGTGTGTACTGCCAATGGTGGACGGGGCTAGCAGCGCGACGACGCAAGACCTAAGGAAAATGACTATAGTGGCAGGCGCTCGAGAAAGTGCGACGCGGCGCGTCGTCGCGCGCCGCCGTCGTTTTTGGACGCGATTTCAAAGGCAATTCCGGGGTCATCAAAATCACCTTCACCACGGCCCCGATCGCCGCACAGTCTCGGAGACAGACCACGACCCCTCATGACATTCCCCTTCCCTTGTCACATCAGCCCCAGACCTTGAAACCAGTGGCGGGACTTCCGCTTCTCCCAGCTTCCACACACCAAAAAAACCGACTTTTCCGCCCTTCATTTGCGCGCGCGCCAATCGCCGCGCGCACCGACACCACGACCGAGCAGAACGCATTAACTTGAACCCGTCCCCGCTTTACCGCAGCACAGAGCGCCGATCCGGCGCCAACGCGCGTTTGCCTGCGCGCCAGCGGCTCCGCCGCCAAAGAAACATAAACCCCCCGGCGTCGGACGACGCGCGCGCGCACGCGCGGCGATTGCGCAAGCGAGGGGGAGAAAGACAGCACCTTGATCGGAAAGCGACAGGGAGGTCGACCACGCGCGCTGCTGGTCGACCGCTCTCAATTAAGCCGCGACGATCGGCGCCCCGTTGCCTGTCGGCGGCGGCGGCTGGGCCGCCTGGCCGCCGCCGCCCGCGGCGGACGAGAACAAGACGCCGCTTCGCGAGATGGACCCCCCGCCTCCTCCGCCCCCCTTCCAGCAGCACCAGCACCACTACCAGCACCAGCAGCACCACCACCAGCACCAGCAGCAAGACCCGTTCCAGCAGCAGGAGCAGCAGGACCCGCTCCAGCAGCAGCACCAGCATCTTCAGCACCACCAGCACCCGCAACAGCACGGCCCTCCGCCCGTCGCCGCGCCCGCCCCCGCGTTCCCCCCCCCCTGCTGCGGCCGCCCTTCCCCCGGTACCGCGGCGTCACCCCCGACCGCGCCGACCGCTGGCGCTCGCGCCTCTACTACCGCGGCCAGCACACGACGCTCGGCCGCTTCCCCTCAGCCGCGCTCGCGGCCCTGGCGCACGACGCAGCGGCCGTCTTCCTGCTCGGCGACGGCGCCGTGACCAACTTCGGCGTGGCGGCCGGGCGGCGCGAGCTGGCGCGCATGGCGGCCGACGGCCGGACGCCTCGGCGCGCGTGGTTCCGCCGCCTGGTGGCCGCGCGCGCCGAGCTGTCGCGCGAGGCCGCGGGCATGGGGGCGGCGGCCGCGCCGTGCGCGGGGGCGGCGGCGGAGATGCGGGGGGCGGCGGCGGCGCTGGCGTTTGGCGTGCGGCCGTGGCCCCCCGGCGCGCCGCCCGCCGCCGTGGCGTCGGCGGCGTCGGCGGGGCAACTGGCGCCGCCGCGCCCGGTCCTCCGGGGCGGCGGCGGCGGCAAGAAGCGCTCCGAGGAGGAGCAGCAGCGGCAGCACCAGCAGCGGCAGCGGCACCACGTGCTGGCGGCGGCGACGGCCCTCATCATGGCGGCCGCGCGCACGGGGCCGGCGGCGCTCGCCAGCCGCGCGCCGACGCCGCCGCCGCCGCACTGAGGGGGTCCTGGCGTCGCGTCGTGTCCTGGGGCGGGGCGGGCGGTTCAGCGGTAGGCGCCGCAGGGGGCTCGGGCTCTTCTTCGTTCTTTTTTTTGCGCGGCCGGGGCTCCATGCTTTTACTCTCCCCCCCCTCATGAGTCATACACCAACCACCGCCTTGCGCATAACGCACTTGCATTGCAACGAACTAGAACGCCCCGACGCATCGTTTCCCCTCTGAACGCGCTAGCCGAACGCGCCGAACGCGCGACGCCAAAAACGTCCTCGCTGCAAGGGGCGACAACGAGCCACGACCACGGCGAGTCCCATCCGTGACCGTCCACCCCGGCCCAGTTTCAAACCATGCCGGAAGACGGGCGCGTCCACGCCCAACCAACAACGATGATGGCGCCTTCTTGAACTCCCCACCTCCGAGAGAGTTCACTTCCTGTTCTCCACGCGCGCAGCAAAACATGCGCTGGTCGCCCGTGCTGAGCGGCGGAGGCGACGGCCCCTCTGCCTCTGCCCGCTTCGGCCACTCGGCCGTCGCAATCGACGGCGGCAGCAAGATCGTCGTGTTTGGCGGCGTCGCGCCGCTCCCCGCCGACGCCGGGGCCCGCCCGCCCTCGGCGCCGCACCAGCAGCACCAGCAGCGCCAGCAGCAGCAGCAGACGGCCGTCGCGGGCGTCGCCGTGCTCGACCTGTCCACCGCGTCCTGGTCGGAGCCGGACGTGGCCCTGCCCCCGACCGAGCCCGCCGGGCCCGGGGCGCGCGCCTTCCACTGCGCGGCGCCGGCGTCCCTCGAGGGCGGCGGCGGCGGCGGCGAGCGCGCCGGCGTGCTGGTGTTTGGGGGGCACGTGCTCCGCGAGGCGGCGGCGGCGGCCCCGCCAGCGCCCGCCGCCGGCGCAGGCGCCGCCCCGTCCGCCCGGCAGGCGCCGCCTCCCAAGCGCGTGCGCACCTTTTACAACAGCGCGTGGCTGCTCGACACGCGCAAGTGGGCGTGGGAGCCGCTGGATCTCGGGCAGGCGGATCAGGCGGCGGCAGCGGGGGGCGGCGGCATCAATGGCGGCGGCAGCGGCGGCGGCAACGGCGGCGCCCCCTCCCCCCGCGACATGGCGGCGATGGCCGAGGTGACGCCCGGCCTGCTGCTGCTCTTCGGAGGCCGCGGCGAGCACGGCCGCGCCCTGGGGGACGCGTGGCTGCTTGACCTGCGGCGGCGCGCGTGGCTGCGCGTGGGCCCGCCCGACGGCGGCGGCGCTGGCGGCGGCGGCGGCGGCGGCGCTGGCGGCGCCCAGGCGGGGGGGCCCGGCCCGCGCAAGCTGCACGCGCTGGCCGTCGGCGGCGGCGGCGGCGCGGGACCCGTGGCGGTGCTGTACGGCGGCGAGCGGGACGCGGCTGGGCCGTGCGACGACGCGTGGGCGATGGACCTGTCGGGCGTGGTCGCGGCCAGGGTGGCGGCGGACGCGGACGACGACGAGGAGGAGGAGGGGGAGGAGCAGCAGGGCGGCGGCGGCGGCGGCGGCGGCGGCGGCGGCGGCGGCGCGGCGCAGAGGAGGATCAGGCCGAGGCGGCCGCCGCCGCGCGTGCTGGCCATCGCGGCCGCCTCGTGCCGCTGGACGCAGCTCCACTTTGAGGCGGCGGCGGCGGCGGATGCGCCCTCGGGGACGGGGGCGGCGGCAGCGGCAGCGCCCGCAACCGCGGCGCCCTCTCTGCCCCACCTCCCGCTGCTGCTGCCGCCGCCTCGCCTGCTCCCGGCCGGCCGCTTCGGCCACGCCATGGCCGCCTGCGCGCCGCCGCCCCCCCCTTCGTCGCCGGCGGCCGCAGCGCCGCCCCCCCTCGCGTCGTGCGTCGTCTTTGGCGGCTGCGTCGACACGGGCGGCGGCAGGTTCCTGTCGCTCGGCCGCGCGTACGCGCAGGTCGCCGAGGCCTGGGTCGTCGACGTGCGCGGCCCGCTGGATGGCGGCGGCGGCGGCGCCGGCGCCGGCGGCGGCGCCGCCGCCGCCGCCGCCGCCGCCGCCGGCGGGCGCCCGACAGCCGTCTGGACGCGCCTGTCGGCCGGGCACCACCACCCCCACCACGCGCCGACGGCGGCCGCGGCGGCGGCGGCGGCCGTGCTGGGCCTCGGCGGCGGCGGCGGGGGCGCGGGGGGCGGCGAGGGCCCCCGCGACGGGGCGGCGGCGGGGGTGGCGGCGGCAGCCGGGGGCGGGCCGTCCCCCGCCGAGCGCATGTGCCACTCCTTGACGGCCGTCGCCGCGCCTGGCGGGGGCGCTGCCGCGGCCGCCGCTGCCGCCGGAGGGGCACTCGTGGCGCTCGGCGGCAGGCGGCGCGACGGCATCTGCGGGGACGCGTGGTGGCTGCTGCTGCCGCGCGCGGATCTTCTCCTTCCCCCGCCCTCGTCCTCGGCGCGGGCGGCAGACGCCGCGCCACGTCCGGCAACAGCGACGGCGGCGACGACGACGGCGGCGGCGGCGACGGCGACGCCCGCCCCTCCTCCCGCCGGCGTCGGGCGCTTCTTCCGGCCCGCGACGCCCGGGCAGGCGGCCGCGCACCTCTCGTCGCTGCTGTCGAGCGCCGGCGCGTCGGCGCAGCTGGCGGCGGCGGGCGGGCAGCAGCAGCTGCAGCAGAACCTGTCGGCGCTGTCGTCGCGGCTGGCGCCGTCGCTCCTGGTCGCGCAGCTGTCTGCCGCGAGGGCGGGGGCTTCGTCGCAGGGGGGAGCGGCGGCGCCCGCGGCAGCCTTGGCTGGGGCGCCTCCGCCGGCGGGGGCTCCGGCGCAGGCGACGGCGGGCGGAGGAGGAGGAGGAGCGATCGGCGGCGCGTCGGAGGCCGTCGCCGGCTTTGCCGCGGCTGCGGCGTATGCGGCCATGGCCGGGGGCAGCAGCCTGGGCGCCGCCATGGCGGGCGCCTTTAGCAACTCGGCCGTCGGCCGCAACTTCGCGGGAGGCGGGGGGCCCGGCGCTTCTTTTGGCGGCGGCGGCGGCTTCGGAGCCGGCTTGGCTTCTTCCTACGCCGCCGCGCGACAAGCCGCCGCCGCCGCCGCTGCGGCCAGCGCCGGCGCTTCCGCCGCCGCCGCCGCCGCCGACCCGCTCGCCGCCCTGCGGCGAGAGATGGGCCTGCCGCCGCCGGCGCGCGTCGACCCGCCGGTCCCCGCCCCGCCCCAAAACCCTCCTGCCTCGCTGCCGGTGGGCGAGGTCGCCGCGCTGATGGCCGCCCGCGGCAGGCGCCTGGCCGCCGCGCGACAGGAGCGCGGCGAGGAGCTCGCCCTTGCCGACCTCTCGCGGCCGGCGCTGCAGGCGGCCGCGCGGCGCTGGCTCGCGCGCGAGCCCGCGCAGGCGCTGCGGCTGGCGGACGCGCGGCTGATGCTGGCCGACTACCAGCGCCTCGAGGCGCAGCGGGCGGCGCGCGCGCTGGGCGCGGCGCTCGGGGGATCGGCCTTGGAGGCGGGTGGTGGAGCTTTGGGGGCGGGCGCGAAGACAACGGGCGCGAGCACGGGCGGCGGCGGCGGCGGCGGCGGCGGCGGCGGCATGCGCCGCTTGGCGCGCACGGCCTTTGGCGACCTGCCGCTGGACGAGCTGGGGGCGCTGCAGCAGGCTTATCGGGCGGCGCTGGAGAGCGATGCGTCGTGAGGCGTGTGCTGTTACAACCTTTGGTTGCTTAATGCGCGCGTGTGTGGTGGCGGGGGCTGGTTGTGACGAGGAGGGGGGGGGGGGGGCGGGGGGCACCA
>Ga0335398_10000806_pt1 | contig 54650 bp, 43 predicted proteins | sample BON03_FD_205742 | JGI IMG/M metagenome (GOLD analysis project Ga0335398, IMG submission 205742) | Freshwater microbial communities from Lake Bonney liftoff mats and glacier meltwater in Antarctica - BON-03 (spades assembly) (version 2) | ecosystem: Environmental > Aquatic > Freshwater > Ice >... | reverse complement strand
GGCTTTTTAAACGAGTAGTGCCGTTTGGCGGGGACGCCAAACCGGCTTGAGGGTTGGATTGTGAGGATTAAGCAAGCAGGTCGGTGTCTCGCCGACCTGCACGAAAGAGCGAGAACCTCTCCGACCTGTAATCGAGCGTCCGTGGTGTGTCTTGAATCCTACTATTTTATTTTCTACAGAAAATGAAAGAATAGGAAAGCTGTATAGTACATGGAAGACCTTGAATGAAAATTGAAAGAATAGCCTAAGCCGAGCGAACTGGAATAAGGTATTCTTCAAGTCTTCAATTAGGGGATTGGCCTTCCACCTACGACTGTCAAGAGTAGTGGGTAAACCGCATCATGCTGCATATATGGAAACATTATTGTGGTGAACGATGATGTTGAAAACGGGGACAATGATTCCCGATGGTGGTCATGAAAGAGCTGAACCCTTCGACTTCGCTCAGGATAAACTAGAGTGAACCAATGATGAAGCCTCGTAAGCGCAATAGACGATGTCGAAAGCAACCTCTCACGGTTAGGTTGTGAAATAAAGTGTAATAGGTGTCTTGATTTCTGATTACATGGCATCCGGGGTAAAGGGGGCAGGAATTTCATGAAGGGTATTATATGGAACAAGAGAACTCTGTATTGTTCCGTTAAATTGCAAAAGGAAGCGGACGCTAAAGGATGTGAGCGAGATACAGGGGGCAGACTTAGTCGTAGTAGTGTTGAAGTAGTTGTAATTACTATGGAGCGAAGGGCTAGGCATGTTAGGTTTCAAAACAATTTACAACCGATAAAAAGGGATGATTGATTATTAAGAAACAAAATCACAGCCAATAACCAGATATTAATTATTGGTATATCCATGAAATTAACTAATTTCAATGTGGTTTATTAACATGAAGAGCCGTGTGAAGGGAGACTTTCACGCACGGTTCCGTGGGAACGTGGGGGTGAAATTCCCCTGCGTGACTCGATTAGCTTTCTTTGAATGAAACAGATAATAATCATATTATGCATCTTGACTTTCACGTCTTGTGATTTCAAATCATCAACGGACTACAATGCCGAAGCGGAGAAATTAGAGCAAGAGGGTAAAATTTCAGAAGCTATTCCATTATTGGATAAAGCAATTGAAAAAGATCCAACTAATATCTATGCTTTAATTAACAGAGGTGTCGACAAGTCAATATTGGAAGATTATAAAGGTTCAATTCAAGATTACACGAAGATTATTGAAATCGACTCAGACAATGCACTTGCATTTCTAAATAGAGGTAAGAATAAAAAAAGATTAGAGGATTATCAGGGAGCGATTGAGGACTTTGAAAAAGCAATTAAAACGAAAGGTGGTGAAATGCTGTATATGGACAAAGTTGAAAATTCATTTATTGAGACAGGATTTGAATTTGACGTTGCTATGGAAGAAATTCGATTTGAAAGAGGCATTGCCTATTATCATATTGATAGTCTTAATGCTTCGTACAATGATTTTAATTTTTGTATTCAGAAAAAATTTGAGTTATCTGAGAGTTTTTATCATAGAGGTTTAATCTATATTGCTTATGGAGACTCAAATAAAGGGTGTGAAGATTTACACAAAGCCAATGATCTCAAATATCAATATGCGAAAGAATCAATAGATTTGTATTGTAACAAAGAATAACGAAAAGCTAACACTGTATATAGCAAATAGGGCGTTTGGTGGTTTACGAAAGTGCATCACCATTTGAAACACCGCCAAATTTTTAATTTGGCTTTTAAAATGAATAAGTTAAAAACAAAATATAAAAATGTGGCTCAGAGCAAACCTGAAAGTTTATCGCTTTCTACTGCCCTACTTGCCATATACTAACCGTTACCACCAATTATAAAATGACACGACTGAAACAGAAATACGGACTTTTAATAATCGGAATTGCACTTGGTATCGCATACGGACTTGTGACAAGGTTGGTATTCGGACACAAAGCAACTTTGGCTTCCGTGACATACTTGTTTATCATTCCGACAATTTTGGGAATTATTCCATTAATGTTTGCGGACAATGAAAAACTTAAATCTTATCGCAACATAATTTTCATCCCTTGGCTGACAATTGCGACATTCTTTTTGACAATGTTTCTGTTCGGTATTGAAGACTTTTTATGTTTGTTAGTTCTTGCAGCACCATTTTTTATTTTAGGAACGGTTGGTGCATTAATTTACAGACTTGTCCAAATCAATAGACAGAAGAGCAAAGGAAAACTTTTGTCATTAGTGTTGTTGCCGTTTCTATTTGCACCAATCGAAGAATATATAAAAACTCCTTCTGACACTTTCGTTGTAAAAAGTGAAGTTATTATCAATGCTACACCTCAATTAATCTGGGACAACATTGTTGAAGTTGAAAAAATCAAAGAAGATGAATATAATTCAGGATTTTTCAATTCAATCGGCATTCCAAGACCTATAAGTGCGACAGTTGACAAAAAAGAACTTGGTGGGGAAAGAATTGGAAATTTTGAAGGCGGTTTAAAGTTCATTGAAACAATAACGGAATACGAAGAAAATAAGAAAGTTTCATTCGACATAAAAATTAACCCAACGACAGTTAGAGAAAAAGTATTTGACCAACACGTTCTAAATGGCAACTATTTCACGTTTGTTGACGCAACATACGAACTGACTGAATTAAAAAATGCACAAGTAAAATTGGCACTTTCTTCAAGTTATCAGTTGACTTCAAACATAAACTTTTACGGAAACTTTTGGGGCGACATAATACTATCGGACTTTCAAGACAGACTATTAAACGTAATTGAAAAAAGATGCGAAACGAAAGAATAACTGGTGGTAACAGCACCTACAAAAAATTGGCGGTTCAGTGGTTAAATGAAGCTTTACTCATCCGTGTTTGTTTTTTTAAGGCATTCGTGAGCCCTTCGGGGTTGTGCTTCGTATACAATCCCGATAGCCATCACTAAAGTTTCTAAAGTTTTTTATTGCAATACTTTTAATATTCATGTCGGTCTGTTAATTTTTGTAATGTCATTCATAGCATGGGGCATAACTTATTTATATCCTCAACAGTCCCCTCCAACCCCTCCTTTCTTCAAGGTTAACGGCCACTATTCTTCAATAAATTATTGAAACGTAGCGAACAATTCCAACACAATCTACCTCATCCCCACCTCATACCAACTCGCTATTTGAAAAATCAGGTTTTTTCCTGTACTTCGATAGGGCTTTTTCCTGTAAACCATACAGGGTTTTTCCTGTATAGTGATAAGGCTTCTTCCTGCAACTAAGTCTTTCTCTGCTTAAATCACTTTCTATTTCCCCAACCCGCTCAATTTCTTTCCGAAATACAGTTTATAGTTTTTTACATGAGTCACCGTTTTCTTACCGTTATAATGTTCGCGGAGTATTTTGTCGTCGCCTATTTTTCTCAGCCTACAAAAGGACGCGCCGTCGCTAATCGCTTTGGCGGACGGAGCGCAAGAGTAGGAGGCCCGCCGTCGCTAGCGCTATGGCGGACGGAGCGCAAAAAGTGCTTGAATATCTGTTTGCCATTTGCTTTTCGCTCTGTGGCTTCACACTTTTAGTTAATCTCGACTTTCGTTTCCATCAAGCGCGTGCAGCATCAAAAGAAAGCGTTGGCCTTGAGCGATGGAAAAGCGCCTAGAGGGAAACTGTCCTTTTTGGGTTCGTTTTTAGCTCATGTCTAGAGTCTGCTTTTCAAAGGTATTCGCTGAATACTTCGTATTTGAACAATCAAAAAGGAACGGAGAATGACCGGATTGAAACGAGGTTTTGATTTCTGCGAGTGAAAGTCAATAAACAATCGCTTGCTGGAGAGTTAAAACTGAAAACGGTATTTGAGATTAAGCTCAATGGGCCGTAGAATTTAGGCTAGTGGTAAAATAACGGATAGTCATGTTTTTGTTTTGGAGCATACTTTAGCTTCGGCTAACTACTTTCTTCAATCAGGTCGGTGTCTCACCAAACTGCGCCGTCATGTTAGCAAGCGAACTTATTGCTTTATCAATCTTGTGGTATTTCCGCCAGCATTGAACATGTAGATTCCTTGACTTTGCTTGGTGATATCTAGCTTATTGTCTCCACTTTTTAATACGCCATCGAGAATTGTTTTTCCAGAAAGGTCGGTAAGCGTATAGGGTATTGCATTGCTACCATCATACGCAATGGTATACAATCCATTTGAAGGATTAGGCAGGACTTGATAAATTGTTTTGTCGCGCATTTTGCTAATTCCTACCATAGTGATTTTATAACAAGAGGAAGTTTGAACACACTTATTTTGTGTAATAATCACGGCATAGCTACCACTCGCGGTGGCTGTATAGTTTTGCTTATTTTCTCCTGGTATTGGGAGATTGGCATTATTGCAATCTATCCATACATAAGAAGCGCCAGTTGCATTGGCCGTAAGACTTGGTCCAGAAACGGATACAGAGGTGTCTACGGTATTGATACTGAGATTCAAGGTCACCAAACTATCGCAACCTGCTGCTGTGAGAAAGAGTTGGGTGGCTGTATTATTGCTTTTTGTATAGATATTGCCGTTCCAGGTATAGGAATTACATGCGGTGATGCTATCTATTGAGGCAAGGGTACCTCCATCATTGATCGTCCATCCTTGCTTATAGATGAGTGAATCGTGAGCCACTATTGCGGTATTATTATAGTTTAGTCCAGATGCACCTAATAGTCGATTGTTTACATTAGGATTATTTGACTTCCAGCCAATCAGGGTATTGGAATAATTCAAACAATTCATCCCACAACTATCAAGCATACCTGTTAGAATAATATTCGGATTTAATGTCCATGAACCAATGTCTTGATTGAAGGAAGCGGCTCCTGAAAACATATCCCACATTGTTGTTACGGCAGCCGTATTCCAGTTTCCAATAGCTTGATTGAATCCGAGAGCAGCGGTAAACATAAAGCTCATGTCAGTAACCGCTGCTGTATTCCAGCTTCCAATATTTTGGTTAAAAGTAAGAGCACCAGTAAACATAAAGCTCATACGTGTTGCAGCAGCCGTATTCCAGTTTCCTATATTTTGATTGAATGCTTTCGCATTGAAAAACATATTACCCATATTCGTTACCGATGTGGTATTCCAAGAGCCAATATTCTGATTAAAGGCGGTGGCGTTATCGAATATATTTCCCATATCCGTTACGGATGCCGTATTCCATGAATTGATATTGGCTGGTCCGTTCAGGTTTGAGCAAGCGTGAAACATGTAAGCCATGGAGGAAACGCCCGATAATACAGGTAAATCAGTTGTTGTTAGTTGCAAATTAGAACATCCTTGAAAGGTTCTGTCCATACTGGTCCAGGCTACAGTACCCCATTGTATGATATCCGTTAGTTTATCTCGGTCTGCTCCATTTTGAATATAGAATCTTCTTAAATTGCTAGGCGACATTGAAAGGGTAAGCACATCGCCTGCATCTATAGTTAAGCCAGTAAGGGTTACTGCCCCCGCACTGGATTGGGTAAAACTCCCTGAACCAGTAGTGTTTGAGGGACTGGCAATCCAGAAATAATCAACTGTACCGTTGGTTTTTGCATTGAACTGTAGTTCTGTTGCGGCAGCTGAAAAGGTCCATTCGGTGATGAAGTTTGGTGAGGGGCATGATGCATTAAGGCCCCCATCATTGATGGTCCAGCCTTGTGTACTTGTTAATGTGTTTCTTGCTGCATTGGCGTTGGAGCCGAATTGAACCTGACCAGCATCGAGATGCCTACCGGTAACACTTGGATTATTTGCCAACCAGCCTATCAAAGTCGTTCCGTAATTCGTGCAGTTCATATCACTGCTAACGAACATAGTGCTTAAGTCAACACCAGCATTTAAGGTCCAAGTGCCTAAATCCTGATTGAAAGCAAAGGCGTTTTTGAACATAGCACTCATGTTCGTAACTGCTGCTGTATTCCATGAGCCAATATTCTGGTTGAAGACTTTGGCACCCTCAAACATCGACCGCATATTTGTAACCCCAGCAGTATTCCAAGTGCTAATATCCTGATTGAAGGCAAAGGCAGAATAGAACATATTATCCATATCCGTCACTGCCGAGGTATTCCATGAGCCAATGTTCTGATTAAACGCTCTGGCACCAATAAAAACACGACGCATATCTGTTACAGAAGAGGTATTCCACGTATTGATATTACTCGGGCCATTTAATAATGTGCAGAAATAAAACATATTATACATACTGGCAACCCCAGCGAGGTTTGGCACATCGGTAGCCGATATTTGCAAATTAGCACAGTCTTGAAAAGCATATTTCATATTCGTCCAAGCCACAGTGCCCCATTGGGAAACGCCTGTCAAATGATCGTGATCAGCGGCACTACTCAACATATAAAACCGTCTCAGATTTGTTGGTGTCATTGAAAGGGTAACTACATCGCCTGCATCTATAGTTAAGCCAGTAAGGGTTACGAGTCCAAAGGCCGATGTAAAACTCCCCGAGCCGCTATTGTTTGAAGGGCTGCTTGTCCATGTATAATTAACAGAACCATTCGCGGTTTCTGCATCGAAATGAATTTCAGAAGCTGCCGATGAGAAAGTCCACCCGGTAACAAAATCTTGCGATTGCACTGTATAGGCACTAAAACAGCCAATAAAAGTGAGAAGGAGAATTCGAACTAAGTTTTTATTCAGATTTGTACAGTAACTCATCTGGGCAAGGTAGACTAATTAAAAGGGCTAGCGACTATTAGTCGTTTCCTTGAAATGAGAATAGAAGTTTGCAGGAGTTGAAATCCAACTATTTGCTTTTCAAATTGTTGGCTATTTCGTTCTTTTCTAATAACTTAAAAAGCCTTTCCAATTCTTAAATTGCCGTTAAAGAACAAATCATGATTACTTCCAATATTTTCAAACCAATTAACACTTGGGCCGAGATCAAAACTAATTCTAAATCCTTCTTTTGACATCGGATTCAGGCTAAGACAACTTGGAACTTGGAACTTGGAGCTTGGAATTTGGTCCCGATAGCTATCGGGATTGGAACTTTTCGCCATCGTCCGTTGACCGCCGACCGTGGTCCTTTTTTAACTATGGTCTTTGGTCTTTGGAACTTGGTTCCGATAGCTATCGGAATTGGAACTTTGAGTCGCATCAATCATCGATTGAAAGGCATCTTCCATCGTTTCTTTGATTGGCCTGAATGTCATACCGAAGTCCTTTTTGATTTTTGAGTTATCGGCTTTGAATTCAATATTCACATTGTTTCGGATATACTGCCGAGTCAAATTTTTATTCAAAAGAGGTCCAAAAAGCATCAATAACCATTTGGGTGCAATAGCTTTTGGAAGGGGATAATCCTTTCCATATTTGGGCAGCAAGGATTGGGTGATATCAAATATGTTGGTATTATGTCCAGAGGTGATATATCGCCCTTCTGCCTCTGGGGTAAAGGCTGCCAAGAAATGTGCTTCAGCCACGTCGCGCACATCCACCAAACCAATGCCGAGTTTTGGGGCGCCGCGCTTGAAGGTTCCATCACCCACTTGTTTTAGAATAGTGAAACTTTCGGAAGTCACATTACCAGCATTTAGGGCAGGACCCATAACCAGGGAAGGATTGATGGTGACTAAATCCCATTGGCTTTGTTCTTTGGCCATATCCCAAGCTTTTCGCTCTGCCAGGGTTTTTGAATAGGAGTAAGGCTGATAGGAAAGAGATGATGTGGTATTCCAGGTATCTTCCGTTAAAATGCCTCCGGGTGCTTTTGTGCAGTCGATGGCATCGGAATAGATCGCCGCGCAACTGCTCGTTAGTACAACGCGCTTCACAGAATCGGTCTGATTGGCTGAACGCAGTACATTTTCGGTTCCTATTAAGGCAGGATCAATCAAATCTCTTTGTGGATCATTCACCTGTGTTGTGAAAGGAGAGGCGGTATGAAACACCAGCTCACACCCTTCCATGGCCTGTTTATAGGAGCCGGCTTCTAATAAGTCGGATTTGAAATAGCGGATGATGCCAGGAGCCGCCGCTGCCAAATCATCCAGGTGAGCCGTTTTGTTTCGGTCATCGGGATTTCGCACGGCAGCATGAACGGTAAATCCTTCATCCAAAAGTTTTTTTACGAGCCATCCAGCTACATAGCCTGTGGCACCAGTCACTAATACGGGTTTTGATTTATCGATTTGTGTCATTTTGTTTTCATGTTTTGTCCTATATATTCAAAACAAACTTGAATTAGGAGTTGTTTTGGAATTTGGAAATTTGTTATTGGAACTTTTGCAACTCATGCAAAGCTATAGCGGAGAGTCATATTAAATTTTCAGGCCGATTTCTCATGATCATCGCAAATTGGCCACTTGCCATACTCATCGCCATGCTTTTTGCTTGCTCAGCGACAGGGCCTGAATAGAGCTGGTCGATAGTCTGAAACCAAAGTTGCAACCATGTTTCGAAATGCTTGGGTTCTATGGTATGATGTAAATTATGGTCTACCGCCAAGTGCTTAGCCCGTGGGTTGGCCCTGAAACCAGTAACTCCAAAGAGATTGCTTTCCCAAAAGCGACTCAGTTTCTCTAAATGCGCCGGCCATTGGTCTTCGGCAATATGTCCGTTAAAGATGGGTCCCAATAAGGCATCTTTGCGAACCTTGGCATAAAAGGCATTGACTAGTTTTTGAATATCTTTAAAGGTATTGATATCTTCCATCGTTAAATTCTTTTGGCAGTGACTATTCAAATTCAAACTCCCAATAACAAAAACTATCTTTCAAAACCAGCTTCTTGCCTTCAAAAACGTATTCTACTTTTCCATTTAAGCGCGTGAATACCTCATACAAACGCCTTTGTTCTTCATTCTTAAATTCGGAACAGGTATAGTTGGAAGGAACACGGCGAAATTTCCCATCGCTCTGCAAATAATACTTGAAAAACAGGGCTTCTTCTTTACCGCATTTAAAGAGCATTACCGAGTCGGAGAGGAAGTAGAGGCTAACATTTAGACTATCGAGTGTTCGCTCACAGCGTAGTTTCTTTAAGTGAAGAGTTTGTCCGTCTAATGGGTTATTAAAAGAGTATCCGATTGGATAAGCGATGCTGCCGGTCCATTTGCAGGTGAGCTCATTCACTTTTAATACCTGTTTGAAGGGGCGCAACTGCAGCCGGTTAATCACCACGCTTTTTACCGTCTTTCGGTATTTTTCATGAACATCTATTTCCAAAAGCAGACTGTCATTTCCTGAAACAAGCATAAGATGAAACGGACGAGAGGTATTTTCCAAACGCCATTGTTGCCATCCTGCGGCATCCGCACGACTCACCAGTACTGCATTCCCGTCTTTTAGCGTTAACTGCAAAGGAGAGGCGCTTAGTTGACCATCTGAATGATAGTAGCGAAATAGCACGTCTAAGGTATCGGCCTTGGTACATATGCTGGAAAGCAAGAGAGCGAGAAGCAGGAGTCTATTCATCTACGATATCAATATACACGTGTTTTCCTTCTATGAGGACTTGGAAATGAAAGCTGAAATTTTCATTTGGTTTCTTAACGGCAAATTCGATGAGGTAAATGGGTTTATTCGGCTCAAACAACATCAAATTCACCTTTTCAATCAAGGCCTCATTCAAATAGGCTTCATTAATAAAGGGCAGGAGACTGTCTTTATTGATAATGATACGGTCATCGTTTTGGTGTAATACCAGAATTTGATCATCATAAATATGCCTTTCTAAAAAAGAGTCTGTTTCATTCCCCGTCATTATAAAATGATTCGGAATTGGTTCTAGAGCTAATAGAACATGTAAGCTGTCTTTTCCATTTATATAAAGCGAATCAAATTCAAAGACATTTTCTCCGATATGCGAGACTTCTTTAGGTACCTTTTGAATGGATTGATTGCTGTTTGAGCATGCTGACAATAAGCCAGCAAGGATCAAGAGGTTCAGAAACGTTTTCATCAATGAGTCAAAAGTAGCAATTTCGCTTGGAAGGAATGTCGTTCTGTTTGAAACTTGACGATGACTTGGGTTTCATTCATCCATCCATGCTGATCGAGTTGGTTTTTTCCTGCTGGGAGCTTTTGAGTATGCACTAGGCGTCCGTCTAACGCATAAATTTTAACGATGCCTTCCTCGAGGTTATCCATCCATATTTTACCATTGCTTGGGTTGGGATAGATGGAGAACTCGGGCTCATCCATATCAGGTATGTCGAGGGTATTGTCTTTATCTGAAGCAAACCAGCAAAACGAAGCGATGGCAAATACGCTGTTTTTATAGAAGAATGAATCGTGGAAATACTGGATGGAATCGAATTTTGTATGGTAATAACGGTTGAAGTCCTTCTTGTCTTCAATCAATAAAATAGCGCTTTTATTATTCTGCCAGAAGGCGTCATGATCGCTCGCAGTGGTTCCTGGATTGACTATACTCAGGTCGAGGCCTATTTGAAAGGTATCATTCAAGCCAATTATTTTATTGGCCAATTCAACACTATTGGCAAAGGGTTGAGTATGGATTTCTGCTCGGTTATCGAGGTTATCATCATAAGCAATCATATCCAAATTGAATACGGCGCGGATTTCTTTTTGAGCGAAGTCGAATTGTTGGTTGAAAGCCGTGCTTCCTAACAAGCCTTGTTCTTCCTCATCAAAAAAGACAAAATAAACGGAGAAGGGGAAGTCTGAATCCTTGAGCAATCGAGCGGCTTCCATCACTGCAGCACATCCCGAGGCATTATCATCTGCACCGATGGCTTTATCATAGGGAATGGCAATAGCGTCGTAATGGGCACAAATCACAAAAGCTTTATTGGGATAGAGGTTTCCCTCTTTATAAGCTATGATATTTTCGCCTGTAGCATTGAATAATTGCTGAGAAACAGCATAGCCATATCCTTCCAAGCGGTTCTTCAAATAGATGCCAGCCCAAGCGTTAGGTGTTTGGTTTATATAGCGGCTGTAAATTACTTGCAATTGGCCATTGATGCTAACTGGCTCAATGCCCGTTAATTGCTTGACAGTAAAAAGAAGCGAGTCTAGGTTTACTTCGGCCAGTATTTGCTCCACCTCAGCTTTTTGGGCTTTCAGGGTATGAAAGACTGAGAGAAAAGGACAGAGTAATAAGATCCAGACTCGCATACTTGCATAACGCATAAAATGATTGATTTGACGCATAGAACAAATAAAATTCGACGAGTGCAAGGTACTAAGGAATTTGTTTCTTTGGCCCTTGTATCTTGACTTTTAGAATTTAGGTGGGGTATCCAATGGTTCGTAATAAACCAATAAAAAACCCCGACTTATTGGGTCGGGGTTTTAAAATTATTAGTCGTTTCTACGTTCTCTTGGGCGATGTTCTCTAGGACGGTCGTCTTTTGGACGGTCGTCTCTTGGACGGTCGTCTCTAGGACGAGCGTCATCCTCTGATTTTTCAGGACGAGGTAGAAGCGCTTTGCGGCTCAAGCGATATTTACCGGTTTTCTTATCTACTTCGATAAGTTTCACCTGAATTTCTTCGCCTACTTGCAATACGCCATCCATCTTCTCGATGCGGTTCCAAGAAATTTCGCTGATATGCAACAATCCTTCTTTTCCTGGTAGAATTTCTACGAAAGCTCCAAAGTCAACAACCGACTTCACTTTACCTTCATAGGTTTCTCCTACTTCAGGAACGGAAACGATACCCTTGATGATGGCTACAGCTTTCGCCATTGCACCTGCATCTGTGGCAGCAATTTCCACGTATCCTTTATTGTCTTTTTCTTCAATCGATACGGTTGTGCCGGTATCTTTTTGAATTCCTTGAATGATTTTTCCACCAGGCCCAATGATCGCACCAATAAATTCGGTATCGACGATAATTGTTTCGATACGTGGAGAATGTGGTTTCAATTCTGGGTTTGGAGCATTCAAGGTTTTGTTCATTTCATCCAAGATATGCAAACGACCTGCTTTTGCTTGGTTCAAGGCTTCTTCCACCATTTCCCATTTCAAGCCGTCAATTTTAATATCCATTTGGCAAGCAATGATACCGTTTTTGGTACCTACTACTTTGAAGTCCATATCTCCCAAATGATCTTCATCACCTAAGATATCGCTCAATACGCGGTATTTGCTGTTATCAGGACTGGTAATCAACCCCATGGCGATACCACTTACTGCTTCACGCATTTTGATACCTGCATCCATCAAGGCCAAAGATCCCGCACAAACGGTAGCCATAGAAGAGGAACCATTTGATTCCAAGATATCAGAAACAACACGGATAGTATATGGATTATCAATTCTATCTGGTAACATTTTCTTCAAACCACGCATGGCCAAGTTTCCGTGACCAATTTCGCGACGACCTGGTCCTCTGTTCGGACGTGTTTCGCCAGTAGAGAAGGCAGGGAAGTTATAGTGAAGGATGAATTTATTGTACCCAGTAAGCATTGGGCTATCCAACATTTGCTCATCCATTTTGCTACCTAGGGTAACCGAAGTCAATGATTGTGTTTCTCCACGAGTGAATACTGCAGAACCGTGCGCCATTGGCAGGTAGTCTACTTCACTCCAAATAGCACGAACTTCATCCAATTTACGTCCATCAAGACGTTGGCTGTCGTTCAAAATCATATCACGCATTCCGTGGTATTCCACTTCATGGTAATATTTTTTAACAAGGGTCATGTCCAACTCGGCCAATTCTTGTTCATTGTATTGAGAAAGAAATTCTGCCAATACCAGCGCAAAGTTTTCTTTACGAACATTTTTATCGCCACCTGCTTTTGCAGCTGCGTAAACTTTGTCGTAAGTCTCAGCGTGAATTTTTTTCTTAAGATCTTCGTCTTTGTTTTCGTGGTTATACTCACGTGGTGCTTTACGTCCGCCTAAAGCTTCCGCAAGTTCCAATTGAGCAGCACAATGTTTTTTGATATATTCATGGGCGTAACGCACTGCTTCAATGAATTCTGTTTCAGAGATTTCATTCGCTTCACCTTCCACCATATTGATGTCTTTCGCAGTACCGGCAACGATAAACTCAATGTCGGCACGCTCTAACTCATCTTTATATGGGTTGATGACAAATTTGCCATCGATACGTGCAACTCGTACTTCAGAAACGGGTCCGTTAAACGGAATATCCGAAAGGATCAAGGCTGCAGAGCTCGCAAGTCCTACCAATGAATCAGGAAGGATATTGGGGTCTGAAGAAATCAATGAAAGCATTACCTGCGTGTCTGCATGGTAATCGTCTGGGAAAAGAGGACGTAATGCACGGTCAACCAAACGAGAGATCAAAATCTCGTAATCAGATAGACGGGCTTCTCTTTTCAAAAATCCTCCTGGTATACGACCCACAGAGGCAAATTTTTCTTGGTAATCAACGGATAGAGGTAGGAAGTCTGTTCCTTCTCTAATTTTAGTAGCAGAAACTACGGTAGCCAAAATCATGGTTTTACCCATGCTAACTACAACGGATCCATCTGCTTGTTTGGCAAGTTTGCCGGTTTCAATGCTTATCTCTTTTCCATCCCCAAAATCCCATGTTTTGGTGGTTCCAATATTTACTTTCATAAGTAAGGTTTTTATTACCGAATAAAAACAACAAAAGCCTTATTAAAAAATAAGGCTTCCGGAGCATATTCAGTAGGTGAATATATTCAAAATTATTTTCTAAGTCCTAGTTCCTTGATAATATCACGGTAACGGAATACGTCCGTTTTAGTCAAGTAATCAAGAAGGGCTCTTCTTTTACCAACAAGTTTAATCAAGCTTAATTCAGCCGACTTGTCTTTTTTGTTAATCTTAAGGTGACCAGTGATATGGCTGATTCTGTGTGTGAAAAGAGCAATTTGTCCTTCAGCACTTCCTGTGTTGGTAGCAACCTCACCGTGAGTTTTAAAAATCTCTTGTTTTGTTTCCGCAGTCAAACGCATGTTTGTATCGTGTTAAATCTTTTTCGCTATGAATAGCGCAAAGGTAGAAAGAGAATTGAATAAATCAAAATCCTTTTCGTAAATTATATTTATGATTTGTGATTTTAAGTTATTAATCAACAACTTCGCAATCTCTCACTGTCTGAGCGTCTCACATCGAAACCAGCGCCTTCCAAGTTCCCTTTTCCCAATTGTATTTTAAAGTACTTGGCAATGCGCCCCACCAATACTTATTGATCTCTACGGCAAAGGAGGGCTGCATATAGCAATTGATTACACATCCTTCACAGGCGGGGAGTCTGCCTTCTTGCTTTTTCATCTCTTCGGCATCATGCGAATAGAAGACTTCGTGTAGTTTTCCATCAATAGCCAATTCTTTTTCTCCTAAATGGTAACAGGGTAGGATGAGTTTATTTTCGGGAGAAATAACAATGGTGCTCGTTGCTGCTTTGCAAACAGGTTTGTCGATATGATTTCCTCCGTCGCGGCGTAGGTCGATGAATCCTTTATTGATATAGAGCAATTTCTTCCTGCCCCATTTTTCCATGGCGTCTAGGGCAGCATGATTCACGCCAGCTCCATGATCATTGTATTCGAAGAGGGGATTGAGAATAAGCATAAGTTTACGTGGCAGGGTAATTTGCTCATAGACTTCCTTAATCTGGCTCACATTTTCACTAGAAACAGTAAAGATAATATCCGGTCGTTCTCCCCATTCTAAAGCCAACTCAATCGAGCGCATCACATGATCATAACAATCTACTCCGCGAGAGGCATTATGTTCTTCACGGTCTGGAGAATCGAGCGAAAAATGAAGCATATCCACCAAACCACGCATTTTTTCTCCATACTTGGGATAAAGTAAGCCATTGGTGGTTACCGTAGTGATAAAGCCCATTTCTTTGGCAATACGCAAGAAGACATGGAGTTCTCGGTGGAGCAGGGGTTCGCCTCCTGTGAAGTCAATCACCTTAACTCCCATTTTCTTCAAGTCGCGCAGGTTTTCCCGCACATTGTCTTCAGTAATATAGGGAGAGGGTTTTTCCCAGATATCGCAAAAGCTACATTTAGCATTGCACCGATAGGTGACATAATAATTACACAATATAGGCTTGCGAATGAGTCGCATGATGTGAAAGGGATTAGGCTTCTGCTTCTTTTTTAAGGCGAGGTTTTTTCTCGGTCAAAAGGTGAATAAGGGTAGCCAATTTTGGCTTTAGCTCGGTTCTATCCACAATAAAGTCGAGGAAACCGTGCTCTAAAAGAAATTCGGAACTTTGAAATCCTTTTGGAAGGTCTTTTCCAATGGTTTCCTTGATAACACGCGGACCAGCAAACCCAATGAGTGCTTCTGGCTCTGCGATATTGAAGTCGCCCAGCATGGCAAAGGAAGCGGTTACACCCCCTGTTGTTGGGTCGGTCATTAAGCTGATATATGGAATTCTTTCCTCGTCTAAGAGAGCCAATTTTGCGCTGGTTTTAGCCATTTGCATTAAGGAGAATGCGGCTTCCATCATACGGGCACCGCCTGATTTGGAGATGACCAAGAGCGGAGTTTTGGTTTCGCGTGCATGATCAATCGCTCTTCCGATTTTTTCACCTACTACCGAACCCATAGATCCGCCAATAAACCCGAAATCCATACAGGCAACAACCAAAGGAAGACCGCTAACTTTACCCATACCCACGCGCACCGCGTCTTCGAGCCCACTTTTCTTCATGCTTTCTTCTACACGATTGACATAGGGTTTCGTATCCGTAAACGCTAATGGATCAGCTGAGGTAATATGCGTGTATAATTCCTTGCAACTGCCCTCATCAAAAAGGATATGGAAATATTCTTTCGAACTTATTCGGTGGTGGTAATTGCAATGAGGACAAACTAACTGATTGGCGACGTGGTCAGAAGTGAGCGTCGCTTTTTTGCAGCGTGAGCACTTATACCAGAGTCCGTCAGGGGTAGCTTTTTTATCTTTTGTCGAGGTAGAAATACCCTCTTTTACGCGTTTGAACCAACTCATGTTTGGGTTAATTACGTCTTTCTTTCAAAAGACCTTCAGCTTCAAAAATAGAAATTATTTGGGCAATAATAAGAAGACTGCCTCTTGGAACCCAAAAGACTGCCTCGATATCGTTGAATTGCCCTTAAGCGATGGTGATTTGATCGTTCAGATAAACGTCTTGGATAGCGTTCAATAACGCGATTCCTTCGTTCATTGGTTTTTGGAAAGCTTTTCTTCCAGAAATCAATCCAGTACCACCTGCGCGTTTGTTGATTACGGCAGTTGTAACGGCTTCCGCAAGATCTGTCGCCCCTTTCGACTCGCCACCTGAGTTAATCAATCCTTGACGTCCCATATAGCAATTAGCAATCTGGTAGCGCGTAAGGTCAATTGGGTGATCGGTAGTCAATTTAGAATATACATCAGGATGTGTTTTACCAAAGTTAATAGCTGTATAACCGCCATTATTGGTTGGTAATTTTTGTTTGATGATATCCGCTTGGATGGTTACTCCAAGGTGGTTAGCTTGTCCGGTAAGGTCGGCAGCTGTATGGTAATCAATACCGTCTTTTTTGAAGGCATTATTACGGGTATAGCACCAAAGTATGGTAGCCATTCCTAATTCGTGTGCTCTTTCGAAAGCTTGAGCTACTTCAATAATTTGACGGTCAGATTGCTCAGAACCAAAATAGATAGTTGCTCCAACGGCGGCAGCGCCAAGGTTCCAAGCTTCTTCTACTGATCCGAACATGATTTGATCGAAGGTAGCGGGAAGGCTTAAGAATTCATTATGATTAATTTTAACAATGAAAGGAATTTTATGGGCATATTTTCTAGAATTGGCTGCCAATACACCAAATGTAGAAGCAACGGCATTACATCCGCCATCAAGAGCCAATTTGATGATGTTTTCGGGATCAAAAAATTTAGGATTTGGAGCAAAAGAAGCACCGGCTGAATGCTCAATTCCTTGATCTACTGGCAAGATGCTTACATACCCTGTTCCACCTAAACGACCATGATCGTAAATAGATTGTAGATTGCGGAGCACTTGAGGACTGCGATTACCTTGCGCAAATACGCGGTCGATAAAATCAGGTCCTGGCAAATGAAGATCATTTTTAGAAATGGTTGAACAGCTGTGGTTCAAAAGTGATTCGGCTTCATTGCCGAGTAAATCATGAATTTTGTTGATATCCATTATAAAACGTTTTTATTTGGCGCTGCGAAAATAACCAATTTTTCTAAAGAATTAAGACCATGAATTCATCCTCACTTAGTGTACAAAAGATTTCTAATCCCAGCCAAATGGATTTAGCCTGGAAAATCCGTAAAAAGGTTTTTGTTGAAGAGCAGGAGGTCGATGAGTCCATGGAGTGGGAACATGAAGAAGAGTCTACCCATTTTTTGGCCTTTATAGATGGAAATGCAGTTGGCACCGCACGGTGGAGAGATTCTGGCAAAGGAATCAAGCTTGAGCGTTTCGCTGTTCTAAGCGATTACCGCGCTAAAGGGGTAGGTGCTGCCTTGGTAGAAGCTGTCTTGGCAGATCTTCCTGCTGGAAATCGTATTTACCTGCATGCGCAAGCCGCCGCTGAAAAATTCTATGCGCGTTTTGGATTTAAACCAGCCGGACCGCTTTTCTACGAAGCAGGAATTGCCCATTATTTGATGGAAATGAAGCCTAAGGACTAACTCAGAATGCGCACCTTGGCGTATTTGAGGATAAGTTGTTTGATGCCCACTTCTTCGAATTCTACCGTGGCTTTTCTTCCTTCACCACTGCCTTCAATAAGCACCACTTTACCTGGTCCAAAGCGTTGGTGTTCAACCTTCATACCTTCTTGCAATTGAGAGGTGTCATCTGGAACAAAGTTGGGATCTGCTTTGCGGTTTATTGGGTTGTCTTTTTTATTGAAAAGCAAAGATGGAGTAGCGCTCTTGCCAACAGGAGTATAACTGAAGTCTTGCTTTTTCCTCGCGGCAGGCATTCCTCCAAACTCGGGTTTATTCGATTTGACTTTTTCCACCTGCAGGTAGCGTGGATCAATTTCTTGGATAAAGCGGCTTGGCTCTGCATAGGTTAAGTTTCCGAAACGGAAGCGTGACATGGCATAGGAGAGGGTAAGCTTTTTCTCTGCACGCGTAGCGGCCACATAAAATAGGCGGCGTTCCTCTTCTAAATCTTGGCGACTGCTAATCGACATTTGTGAAGGAAAGAGGTTTTCTTCCATACCTACCACGAATACATGAGGGAATTCTAAACCCTTAGCGGCATGAATGGTCATCAGACGCACTACATCATCGTCGCCTTTTTCATTGTCGGCATCCGTTAATAGGGCAATATCTTGCAAGTAAACATCAAGGGTTTTCGCCTCTTCGCGGGTATCGTCTTCCGTAAATTCTTTGATACCGTTCATTAACTCGACAATATTCTCGTAGCGGCTAATGCCTTCTACGCTCTTATCATCATGAAGAATTTTGAGCATATTACTTTGCCGCGCAATATGCATAGCAAGGTCGTATGCGCTATGGCTTTGCAACATGCTGCTAAAGCTCATCATCATATTCCTGAAATCTGCGAGCTTTTTGATAGCAGAACCGAAAGCCGTAATTTTTTCAATATTTTCTAAGACCGTCCATATGCTGCATTCATTCTGACTCGCCGCCAAAATCAATTTATCGATGCTTGTTTTCCCGATACCACGCGTAGGGTAGTTGATGATGCGTTTGAGTGCTTCTTCGTCGTTCGGGTTAATCGTAAGACGCAAATAGGCCACCATGTCTTTAATTTCTCTGCGCTGGTAGAACGACATGCCTCCATAGATGCGGTAAGGAATATTCATTTTCCTCAAGGCTTCCTCCATGGAACGTGACTGTGCATTGGTGCGGTAGAGGATGGCAAAATCTTCATTGTTCACCTGGTTGCGCATTTTCTCTTCGAAAATACTTTCAGCTACTACCTTACCTTCTTCGTTATCCGTTGCCGTTCTTACTACACGGATTTTCTCGCCATCGGGGTTATGGGTCCAGACTTGCTTCTTCAGCTGGTCTTTATTATTCCGTATGATACTTCCTGCGGCTTCCACAATATTGGAAGTGGAGCGGTAGTTTTGTTCTAGCTTAAAGACTTTCAAATCAGGATAGTCTTTTTCGTAATTCAGAATATTCCGAATCGTGGCACCTCGAAAGGCGTATATACTCTGCGCATCATCCCCAACCACACAAACATTCTCACGCATGGCAGAAAGTTTTTTGATGATGGAATATTGACAATGGTTGGTGTCTTGAAACTCATCTACCATGACATAATGAAACTTATGCTGGTATTTGTTTAAGACATCCGGAAAGCGGCTTAAGAGTTCGTGCGTTTTAACGAGTAAGTCGTCGAAATCCATGGCACCAGCTCTAAAACAGCGTTCTGAATAGATGCGGTAGATATCATGGATCTTGGGTTTGCCTGAGCCACTGTCTGCTTCCGTTAAATCGCTTAAACTTGAATATTGGGCAGCAGATATTAGGTTGTTCTTGGCAGACGAAATGCGGGATAATACCATACCTGGTTTATAGACTTTATCGTCAAGGCCCATTTCTTTAAGGATGCTTTTGATGAGGCTTTTGGAATCGTCGCTATCGTAAATGGTGAAATTGCTTGGGTAGCCTAGTTTCACTGCTTCAATGCGAAGAATCTTGGCGAAGATGGAGTGGAAGGTACCCATCCAAAGGGCATGCGCTTCATTTCCCGCTACTTGTTCAATACGCTTGCGCATTTCGCGGGCAGCTTTATTGGTAAAGGTGAGGGCCAAGATATTAAAGGGGTCTACACCCTTTTCCATGAGGTAGGCAATGCGGTAGGTGAGGACCCGCGTTTTGCCCGAGCCAGCACCCGCAATGATCATCACTGGACCATCGGTTTGCATTACGGCACCTCGTTGTGGCTCATTGAGTAATTCAAGATAGTTTATTGCATTTTCCGACACCTTACAAAGGTACTTTCTGTTGGCCACTTAGTCGCCTTGAAATATCAACAAAAGGGCACTAAAAAACCCCGACCTGCAGAACAAGTCGGGGTTTGTATACGTGAATTATTTTTTAGTCTTTAACCAATTTACCACTGAAGCTAACTTCGGCAGAACGAACATGCACCACGTACATGCCTTTGCTCAAGTTTTGAAGATCAACTTCGTAACTATCGCTATCCACATGATTGATTGTTTTAATCAATTTACCGGATAGGTCATAGATGCTTATAGTAGCTGGGTTCTCTGCATGAATTCCAGGTAGGTCAAGCATCACTTTGCCTTGAGCCGGGTTAGGATACATGTCGAGTTGATTTGCTTCAACACTTACTATGCTCACTAATTTGAAGTACTTCGGTTCAGAAATTTCAGAAGGACAACCTTCACATAGAACACGGAGCGTATAGTCTCCTTCTTCTGTAGGCTTGATATTCTTGGTAGAATATTGTCCTTTCCAAACACCATTATAGAACCAAATATAGGTATTACAAGGAACATCTGACGTGAGGATATTGTTTAGTTGATTGAGTATAGGTTTGGTCGGTTTTTTCTTCACACGGAGATAGATTGGCTGAGAAATTACACTTGCCCCTGCGCTATTATCTACCACACATTCAATAGGACCAGAATCACTAGTTTGTGCATTGGTAATAGTTAATATGCGTGATTTGAATCCGCTAAATGTGGGTCCACTTAAATTCGCTCCGCCAACATAGCGCCATGTGTATTGCAAGTTGGTACCTGCCGCTACAATGGTCATAATATTACCAGCGCCTTCACAAACTTGCAAGGTGTCACCTGGCTCTTTAATGATCGTAGGAGCAGCATTTAAATCGATAATCGCCAAGTTTGACGTATCGGCAAATCCAGGACAACCTCCTCGTACAATACAGCTATAGAAGGCTACATCGGAAGGAATTAATCCTGTGATGGTCACTTTCTTGGCAGTTGCCCCAGTAATACGTGGGCCATTTGATAAGAATGCAGCATCTTTTCTCCATTGGTAACTAAGCGCATATCCGGTAGCCGTTACGTCGAAACTAACGGTCGATCCTTCAAGAACAGCAGGTTCAATGTTTTCAGGATCTAACTGAATTCTAGGAACTTGGCGCATTTTTATCAGGATGGAGTCTGATTCCGTATAGGCCCCACACCCTTCAACTACGCGTACTTTATAAACTCCTGAATCGCCAAGATTCCAAGATATATTTTTAATAACAGGACTACCTAAGCCTTCAATATTATCTCGAGTGTCAAGTTTCTGCCCATTATAATACCATTGGTAGCGAATCTTTTTACCAGTGGCCTCCACATAAAAGGTATTGGTATCATATTCACAGAGGAATAGCGTGCTTCCAACCATCCCAGGATAATTTAAATTATCTGAAATTATTGGTGCTGGAATATTCTCCACTGAGATATCAAAGACTACAGAGGTGTCTGCAAGACAGTCGCCTTGTGCTATTATTTGGTATTTACCGGCATCAGCAAACTGTATTTTGCTAATGAATAGTGTATCCCCAGTGTCTCCAGTAGCGATATTATTTTTAATCCAGCGGTAATCAAAATATCCCTTTTTGGCTTTGTCTCCTGTTACTTCTGAAGGGATGAAATAATCAGCATTCAGACAAACGGTATCGATAACTGGATGTGCTCTTGGATGGTAAACGAATTTCGGATTCTCTTTAATAAACAGGGTATCCGTAAAACGGCTGATGTAAAATGGACTGGAACTAATCAATCTGATTTTATACTGAGCACCCCTTGGCACAGTGCGCGGGAGTTCAGCGGTGATTGTGCCAGTATCTCCATTAATAGCAAAGGTATCCATATTAGAGTTGACCGTTATAGGCCACTCAAAAATTCCATCTTTATCAGAAAGTTGAGCAATCATTTTTGAGCCGGCATTGAATTTAATTGCTGAAGCCCAAGAGAAGGTGACATCTGATCCTGCGCAGAATGTGTCGCCAGGAGCAAATTTAGGATATAAGCGGATACTGTTCGTATCAATATTATACCAAGAAAAGGAATTCAATTCTTTAGAGTTTCCACGGAAACCAGCACCATAAAATCCTCTGTTTCCATGGACGAATCCAGCACCTAATGAACGACCTGAGTCACGGTAGTCTGGATAGCGAGTCCAATCTTCATCTTCGGTATTATATAAGAAGAAGTGCTTTGACCATTCTGCGTCAAATCCACACACAACAAAACCAATATGCTCATAGGGATAACTTCCTGCATTTGCTTTTCCCGTATCAGGTAAATTTCTTTCTCTTTTCCAGACATTACTTGCAAAATCATAAGAATACCAGTCTTTCAAGTAGATATCAAGCAGTTGAATATTGTAGGCATCATTGTCTCCGAGTCCTGCATACAATTTAGGATTGCGTCCTGGAACTGATTGTTTGCCATCTAAAATCATTGCTACTCCATTGGAACGACCTGGTCCAGGGATATTTGTACCCTCAAAGAAAGAGTCTAATACCGCATCGTAAAAATAGGGTTTTCTGTAGAATTTCTGCCCGATACTGCCGTCCCAAACTACGTCTCCATATTTTGGAGGGGTGGGAGTGCCTTTGGCCGTATCCCAAGATATTTCATAATATTCTCCAAAGATGAATCCTCCGGCGAATTTTTTCGTAATAGTTCCGTTTAGGGTTACCACTGTATCCAAACTAAACCCTGAGGCGTTCGCAATACCATTCTCCATCAAAGGACTTGGTAAGGTGTCTTCAGCTGGAAAATCTAAAATTGGGAAATTCTTTAATCGTGTCCATGCAAGGGTTGCCGTATCAAATTCCCAAAAGTCTTTGAGAAAGCGTGTATGCCAGAATGGTAACGTATCATAATAAAATGGCATCCCTAGGGTGTCATAGGATTTATTACGGTAAGCCGTATCATTATATCCAACAGAATCATAGCCCAGACCATAATAGCCCTTACCGGTAGAAGTGGAGCCGAAACCAATCGCACCCATCCTTAAATCTCCAGGAAAGGGGGTCGTCTTCGACCAAGAATTCGTCGCATGGGTATATACCCAAACGTGACGCGTTCTACGCTTGTGAGCACCAAAATACTCAGAGGTATCTCCACCTACCAAGTAGGTTTTTCCACCAACAGTAAATGAAGTTGTACCAACAAGACCAGTGTCAATATTAGCCATACTCACATTGTTCCAGCGATTTGCTAGACCTGGAACTTGAGCTATAGACTCAGAAAAACCTGCAAAAATGCCCAGAAGCAGAAGTAAAAATGGTAAGACTCTTTTCATACAGTTGTTAAATGTCTTTAACGTTACACCACAAAAATAGGATTCTTGGTGTATTAACAATGGAAAACTATCGAAAACACCTATCCTTTTGGAGAGATGCGAAAAAGGACGAAAAAGTTGCAAAAAAAATCGGGCTGGTTGAAAAATTCCTGAATACAGGATTTGACTTAGGTCTTGTTTCAAGGTTCCATCGGTCTTGCGACTCATCTCACTCGCGTGAAACTACACTGGCCTGCTTTCCGCAAAAACGTTCAGTCGGTATGGTCAAAATGTTGAATTTTTCAATTGGTCCAGCCCGACTACAAAAGTAACATTGCAAATGGAAGTTGCCGTATCGAAGAGAAAATATTCGTTCAAACGCGCCTTTCCCTCTTTGATACCTTATTTTAGCGGCAAATTGTATCCCATGAATAGAAATGAATACATCGAAGCGAACAAAGACCGCTTCTTAAGTGAATTGATTGATTTACTGAAAATCCCTTCGGTAAGTGCTGATTCATCTTTCGCTGCTGATACCTTAAAGGCAGCCGATTTTGTAAAGGAAAGTTTAGAAAAAGCAGGGGTAGACCTCGTCGAAGTGATTCCCACTGCTGGATATCCCGTGGTTTATGCGGAGAAGATGATTGATCCTAGCCTTCCAACGATCTTGGTATATGGTCATTACGATGTGCAACCAGCCACTCCTTATGAACTATGGACCACTCCTCCCTTTGAACCAACCATTCGCGACGGAAAAATCTATGCTCGCGGAGCGTGTGATGATAAAGGACAAATGTACATGCATGTAAAAGCTTTCGAAGCAATGGTGCAGAGCAATACGCTAAGCTGCAATGTGAAATTTATGATTGAAGGCGAGGAAGAAGTAGGCTCTACGCATCTTGGTCCTTTCTGTATTACAAACCGCGAACGTTTGAAAGCGGATGTAGTCCTGATTTCTGATACGGCCATGGTTGCCAATGATACGCCATCAATTGATGTGGGTCTTCGTGGTTTGAGTTATGTAGAAGTAGAAGTAACAGGTCCAAACCGTGATCTCCACTCGGGTGTTTACGGCGGGGCAGTGGCCAATCCGATTAATATCTTGGCGGAAATGATTACTTCCATGCATGATGAGAATAAGCATATCACCATTGAAGGGTTCTATGATAATGTGATTGAAACCTCGCGAGAAGACCGCGATGCCATGTTGAAAACGCCTTTTGATTTAAATGAATATAAAAAAGATTTAGGTATTGATGAGGTATGGGGCGAAAAAGGATTTAGCACCATGGAACGTACAGGTATTCGTCCTACTTTGGATGTAAACGGTATCTGGGGTGGCTATATTGGCGAAGGAGCCAAAACGGTTCTTCCATCAAAGGCCTATGCGAAAATCTCTATGCGTTTGGTACCCAACCAAACAGGCGAAGAAATCACCAATAAATTCATCAAGCATTTTAATAAGATTGCTCCAGCAGGCGTGACGGTTAAAATTACACCGCATCATGGTGGAAATCCCGTTTTAACCCCAACCGATTCGCTGGAATTTAAAGCCGCTGCAATGGCCATGGCAAAAACCTTTGGAAAAACACCCATCCCTACCCGAGGTGGTGGTAGTATTCCTATTGTTGCCCTGTTTGAAAAAGAACTGGGACTCAAATCAGTGCTGTTCGGATTTGGATTGGATTCAGATGCCCTGCATTCACCAAACGAACATTATGGGTTGTTTAATTTCTATAAAGGGATTGAAACGATTCCGTATTTCTATGAGTATTATACTCAGTTGAAAGCTTGATTGTCGTCGGGGCAAAAATCTTCTGCCCTTATTCGGCGTCGGGGCAGAAAATCTTCTGCCCTTATTCGGCGTCGGGGCATAAAATCTTCTGCCCTTATTCGGCGTCGGGGCAGAAAATCTTCTGCCCTTACTCGGCGTCGGGGCAAAAATCTTCTGCCCTTATTCGGCGTCGGGGCAAAAATCTTCTGCCCTTACTCGGCCTGAAGGTCATATTTCAGTAGGTGAATTTAATCTTTAACTATGTTATAGACGTAGATACAGGGTACAGGCTGCTCGGTGCTCTTTAACTTTTTGAGAACCTTGTTGAATTTCCTGATCTTAATTGGTTTGGTTGAGGTAAGCATACTTTTAAGTTCGGGGCTGTATACATCATTCTTGTACATAATCAAATAATCTGGAGTCATCAAGAATTGACAAGACCAACGAAATATATGCGACCTATTATTGACTATGCGCTCTGATCGTATTGGATATGACATAACATCTTTGGCCAGAAGGACGAACTGATTACTCTCATTTACTTTCCATAAGTCAATACTATATTTTCTTTCTGACGATACCACCGTGTGTCGTGCTGTAAGTACATAGAAGGAATCTGACAGCGGGGAAGTTTTAAAAACACGTTCGACATGGTCTTTTTTCTCAATTAGTTTAAACATGGCCATTATATCGATATCAAATTGGTTCCTAAAATCCTCAAAAGCTACCGAATCAATTTTATGCCATGTAGTGTCAATATTTAGTGAATTATTGGTTGTCAAAAGTCTTACCTGTCTATCAAACATAGATAATGTATAGTCATAGCCGTTATTTGCTATAATACGACCCCCTGAAACACTGGTCATAAAAACGTGCCTGACGAAGAAAGAGAATGACAAACCAGGAATATCGATTCGATTAAATCCGGAAAATAATTTTGTTCTGGTATTAAAGGAGACGAATCCAGATCTGATTTCTGAATCGCTTTTAAAATTATCTCCAAAGTCGTTCAGTAAATACAAAGTAGAATCGTCAATTACTTCGATTCTACCAAAATTACCTAATCCATAATAACGAGTTAAATGCCTGAATTCTTCAGCGATGTTTTGGTTCCTGAACAAATTTGATTTTCTGAAAATAATGAATTCTCGGTCAGTAAGCAGGTAAACCTCATCGCCAATAATGACCAGATCACTCGGGAGCCATATAGGGGTATTAAATTCAATAAATTTAGTTGTTTGGAGCTTTTTTAGCCGTAAATCATAGATGAGCAGTCGTACCTTGTTAAATTCGCTAACATTACACATTTCCTTTCCTTTTTGATCATATCCTGCATCCAGGACATAGAGCAGGTCTCCTTCAGTTTCGAAAACTGCATCACTGGGCGCATCATAACCCTGGGTTACGCTATGCATCCCGCTATCGGTAATGATATCAACTAATTCGAGGTGAAAATTTTGGGCTGTATTTCGATTCGCAAAAATTAAAAGTGGAATGAGAATTAATTTTTTTAAGGTCATTTGTATCGGGTTTTTATTTGATTAATAATGTAGGGCACAAAACAGCACCCTACATTAATCTTTTGAATTTATTTTCTAAAGTACAACAACATCAATCGTGATTTGTAATGCTCCACTCCCCAATGTAATCCACGCATAATCTACCCGAACATTTTCGCCTGTGGAAACATTCGTATACTGTTGCGAATAAAGGCCATTTTGCGTGCCACTTCCTCCATTCCAATATCCTTGAACGGTACTAACATCTTGATCGATGTTTGTCATTGGCAACCAATTTACAACCAAAGCGCCTGGACAAGCCTCACGTATTTTGGCGTTTGTAGGGCAGGTACTACTTCCACCTGCGAAACAGGAAACGTAAATTTCTGAATTTGCGCAATCACTCATGAATACAGTCCTGTTGGCGGTATTTTGGTCTACACCCGCTCCTAAAACTAAGATAATTTTTGCATCAGAAAATGATGGAATAACAAATAAAGCAATAGCCATCGTCATTGAAATAAATTATTTTTTCATTTTGTTTAAATTAGAATGTTTTCTGTACTCTTACGATTTTCTAGGTACTCGAGTAGTGGCCTTTACTGAGAACCAAGGTATATATATATATATAACCTAATAATCACAAAAATATTTTTTAAGTGATTGAAAATCAGGATAATTATTTTTGTAGAAGGTTTTTCTGTTCCCTGTCTCGATGGTTTTATGCCTATAATCTTGTTTGATTGAAATAACAGCCATTCCGTATTTCTATGAGTATTATACTCAGTTGAAAGCTTGATTGTCGTCGGGGCAAAAATCTTCTGCCCTTATTCGGCGTCGGGGCATAAAATGTTCTGCCCTTACTCGGAGTCGGGGTAAAAATCTTCTGCGGAGGTTTACGAATGCCGTTAATACTCACATTCACAATCCATAGTCAGTTCAAACTACAAGGTCCGTTCGAGCCGTCCAAGTCCGTTCGAGCTTGTCGAGAACAGGTTAATTAGCAAGCGGATTCCAAAATAGGACAGGCCAAATGGTTTGTCCTTTTTTTATTGTTTAAGCAAAGAATACGAACAGCCAATAAGCAAGTAGCTTGAGGTTGTATGCAGTTTTCCATTATTAATGATGATTGCTCCTGATAGCAGGTGTGTAAATCCAACCTGCTTACGAAGTTCAATGCTGCCTTTCCACCTGTTCCCAAAATCTTTTTGATAACCAATACCAGCAAAGGCACAATAATTAAATTTGACGGGGGCATCAAATTGCGGGTCATATTTTAATTTTGGACTATCTGATATTCGAACGACGATTTTAACACTTGTCAGATAACTAATGGTATTACCTAGATGACCAAACCATTGGGTTCTACCACGAACCTTGTGGTTTGAGGTAGAACCTTATTTATCAGTATCATCCGTAAAAGAACCTTCGCTATACGCCTCTTTCTCCGAGGCAATGATTTCCGGTTTTTCGCTATCCTCTTTTGCTTTTATAGCTTTTAACTGAAAGGATACATAAATCAAGAAGACCGCAAAAATTAAACTCAATATCCCGAGCAACTGAAATCCTAAGCTTTTCGCATCATCCAGATACAAGAAAAGATACGCCCCAAGAATGATAAAGCTGATGCCGGCGGCGGTCATGCTAGCCCGAATGGGTTTTTTGACGCCAAAATGAAATAGCAAACTGAGTCCCATACCTGCCGACCAAACGGCGAGTATAATGGTATATGCTTGCAAGCTTTCATCGGGTGCATAAAGAATAAGGCTTCCCAAGAGGATATCAATTAAAAAAACAAGGATTCCGGAGAGCCAGGAGCTATGCCAACCAGACTTTTTGATCTTAAACCAGGTAATAATGCCCTGAATTACTCCTGCGCCCAGCAATAACATGGAAAGAATAAATAGTCGATTATCGAGTGTGCCCCCTTGTTGAACGAGGAAAACCGCGCTAGCTCCTAAAAATAGAAGGCCGTGTACAAAAACAAATGCCCAAAGTCGTTGTAATACTTGCATGCCGAAATGTACTAAAAAATTAATATTTTATTTATGGCTAGGTATTCGCAATCCTCTAAATACAATCTTACATTTGAATCAGTGAGTAAAAAGCAAAAATTTAAGGGAAGCAATCCCGAACTAGAAAAGGCAATCGTGGCTTTGTTTAAAGCAAACCCAACCAGCCTATTAAATTACAAACAAGTAACGGCACGTCTTGAATACCAAGGCGATAGAAATGATATTATCCAAGCATTAGAAACGCTTACCAAAACAGAGAAACTCGGCGAATTGGAAAGAGGAAAATACCATCACGTCCACCAGCTTTCTCAAGTGGAAGGTAAAATGGATATTACGGCACGTGGCGCTGGATTCCTTGTGACAGGTGAGGAAGGCGTTGATGATATCTTCATTGCGCCAGGCGATTTGAATGGTGCTTTTCACGGAGATACTGTACTCGTATCCTTATATGCCAAGCACAAAAAGAAACGTTTAGAAGGACAGGTTATCGAAATTCTCAAGAGGGCAAAATCACTCTTTGTGGGAACCCTGCAGCGCAACCGCGATGTGGCCTTTGTCTTGCCCGACGATAAGCATATGTATACGGATATCTTTATCCCAAAAGAACATCTGCAAGGCGCAGCTGACGGTCAGAAGGTGCTGGTAGAAATAACTGATTGGCCTTCCGATGCGAAGAATCCATTCGGCAAAATTTCACAAATCTTGGGAGAACCGGGAGAACATAATACGGAAATGCACGCCATTGTGGCTGAATTTGGATTTCCCTTAGCCTTTCCGCAAGCAGTGCTCGATCAGGCAGAAGAAATTCCTGTGACCATCGATCCGGAAGAAATTGCAATACGCAGAGATATGCGGGGAACAACAACCTTCACGATTGACCCGGCAGATGCCAAAGATTTTGATGACGCCATTTCCTTTAAAACGCTCACTAAGGGGCGCTATGAAATTGGGGTTCATATTGCCGATGTGTCGCATTATGTGAGACCAGGAACCTTATTGGATGATGATGCCTATGAACGGGCAACTTCCGTCTACCTCGTAGATAGAACCATCCCTATGCTTCCTGAAAAATTAAGTAATGGAGTTTGTTCACTGCGTCCGCACGAAGACAAACTAACCTTCTCTGCCATCTTTGAGCTAGATGGCGCTGGAACCGTTCATAACCAATGGTTCGGTAAAACGGTTATTTATTCAGATCGTCGCTTTTCCTATGAAGAGGCCCAAGAAATCATTGAAAACGGAAAAGGAGAATACAGCGAAGAACTGCTCACCTTAAATGCCATAGCTAAAAATTTGAAAGAGGCGCGCTTTAGAAAAGGAGCAATCTCCTTTGAAACCGAAGAAGTAAAATTCCGACTCGATGAAGAAGGACGCCCAGTTGAGCTCTATAAAAAAGTACGTAAAGACGCACATAAATTGGTGGAGGAGTATATGCTACTCGCTAATAAAAAGGTGGCTGAATTTGCCACCCCGAAAAAACAGAGCGATGCAGCTCCTGTAGATACTAAATCAGATAAACCTTTTGTATACAGGGTGCACGATAGTCCGAATGGAGAAAAGCTAGCAGAGTTTTCGCTCTTTATCAAACGCTTTGGATATAGCATTAAGTTTGGAGATGAAGACCAAATTGCAGGCTCTTTCAATAAACTTCTTCTTGAAGTAGAAGGGAAACCGGAACAAAACATTCTACAATCCATGGCCATTCGTACCATGGCGAAGGCTTTCTATACAACCAAAGCATTGGGACATTATGGATTAGCCTTTGATCATTATTCGCATTTTACCTCGCCCATTCGTCGCTATCCAGATTTGATGGCGCATCGACTCTTGGAAATCTACCTAAATAAACAAAAGCTTCCGAAGGATATGGACCGTGCGACGCTCGAAAAACAGTGCAAGCATAGTTCCGAAATGGAATCCAAAGCAGCAGAAGCCGAACGCGCTTCCGTGAAATACAAACAAGCCGAATACCTCAAACCATACGTGGGAAGAGCCTTCGATGGGATCATTTCTGGCGTAACAGATTGGGGCATTTTTGTGGAGCTGACCGAAAACAAATGCGAGGGAATGATTCGCCTGAATGCCTTATACGACGACTTCTATGAATACGACGAAAAGCAACGAGCTGTATTAGGTAAGCGCAGTAAAAAGCGTTTTATGATTGGCGACCAGATTCGCGTAACGGTTAAAAAGACCGACCCAATTAAACGAACGATTGATTTTAATATAGTAGCAAGCCCTAAACGGTTTTAAGAGAGAATGGAAGAATTAAGTCGCTATCAGCAACTGATTGATACGAGACTGGAACGAACCCAATTTGAAGGGGAACCAGACAGTTTATACGCCCCGCTCAATTATTTGATGGGTTTAGGTGGAAAACGGCTACGTCCGATGCTTGCTTTGATAGCCTGCGATATGATGCACGGAGATATCAATAAAGCGCTCTTACCTGCTTTAGGTATAGAAGTATTTCACAATTATACCCTCATGCATGACGATATCATGGATGAAGCTCCGCTAAGAAGAGGAGAGGCCACAGTGCATGTAAAATGGAATACACCCACCGCGATTCTTGCTGGAGACCTCATGTTTGTGAAGGCCTATGAGTTGCTCATGAGATGTGAGGGACTCGCGCGCATCAAAATCCTTGAGCTCTTCAATAAAACGGCCACAAAGGTTTGTGAAGGGCAGCAGTTCGACATGGAATTCGAGCGCATGGATGAGGTGAAGGTGGAAGATTACCTGCGCATGATAGAGCTGAAAACGGCTGTATTGCTCGGGTGTTCTTTGAAAGTTGGAGCCTTGATTGCGGAAGCTGATGAGAATGATGCGGACCTTTTATATGATTTTGGCATCTATACCGGTATCGGCTTTCAATTGATGGATGATATCTTGGATGTTTTTGGTGATGCGGCTAAAGTGGGCAAACAGGTGGCTGGAGATATTCTCTCGGATAAAAAGACCTATTTGCTTTTGGAGGCATTTCGTTTGGCGGATGACAGACAAAGAAGCGAATTAGAAAAGTGGATTGGGAATGAAAAGGCCAATCCTGCAGATAAGATTGCGGCAGTAAAGGCTATTTACAAGGAATTAGGTATCGAAGAAATTGCGAAAAACAAGGCCAACGAATACTTTATTAAGGCCGACAGATTACTGGAGGCAGTCAAGGTAGAAGAAGTGAGAAAAAACAACCTCCGCGAATATGCTGTGTTTTTGAAAAACAGAATTTCATGAGAAAACAGATTTTATTCATTTTACTGTGTTGTGGAACCCTTGCTAGTGCACAAATGCCGCTGCAAATAGGCGATAAGGTGAATTTTATCGATTCACTGGGGAATATAGTCAATGCGGGTATGTTCAAACGTGGAACTGCCTTTTCTGAAGGTTTGGCTGCAGTGGATGCTTCCCATAAAGGGGAACAAGCCAAATGGTTTTTTATAGGCTCTGACTTTAGCGTAAAAATCCCTTATGGTTATGATACAGTAGGCCTTTTTAATGATGGACTTTGTCCGGTTAAAAAAGGAGATACTTGGTTTTATATCGGTACGGATGGGTTGATTAGCCTCAAGTCGGCCTATGAACTTGCTGGAAATTTTTCGAATGGCATGGCCAAGGTTCAGGATGAAAATGGCGTATTTCTAATTGATACAGATGGAAAACGTATTAGCCCTACGTATTATCAGGAAATCAGCAGCTTGCAGGATTCTGTTTTTGGAGCAAAAGGAAAAGGAAATACTTTCTGGAGTTTATACCATATGGATGGTAGCGTGGTGCTTGAAGATAGCTTTTATTCGGTGGTGCCTTCAGCCAATGGTTTGGTATGTGTAAATCGCTTGGGGGGATATCGCTTTGTCAATAGAAATGGCGAATTACAATTCGGTAGAGCGTTTTTGGAAGCCTACGCTTTTTCAGAAGGCCTGGCCTGTGTGCGCTTGGAAAAGAACTGGGTTTTTATCGATGAAAATGGAAAGCTTCAAAATAAGGTGGAACTTAAAAAAGGAGCAAGCCTTACTGGAGCAATCACACTCGCAATGAATTATAATGGCAAATGGGGACTTCTAAACCGCCAAGCCATGTGGATTAGCAATCCTTACTAAAAGGACATAAAAAAACCCTGCAGGGATTTCCTACAGGGTGATTAATTCGTTTAGATTCTAAAGAATTAGTTTACGTCAATTGGGGCTGGTTGAATCGTTACAAAAGAACGATCGTTTTTACCCCTCTTGAAAACTACGGTTCCGTCAATCAAAGCAAACAAGGTATGGTCTTTTCCCATTCCTACGTTCAACCCTGGATGATGTTTGGTACCTCTTTGTCTGATAATGATATTACCGGCTCTAGCAACTTGTCCTCCGAAGATTTTCACTCCGAGTCGTTTACTTTCTGATTCTCTTCCGTTCTTGGAACTACCGGCGCCTTTCTTATGTGCCATTTCTTTCTAAATTATCCGTTAATGCCTTCGATTTGAATTTTGGTGAAATACTGTCTATGTCCTTTCAAACGACGGTATCCTTTTCTTCTTTTCTTTTTGAAGATGATAACTTTGTCGTCTTTCAAGTGTGACAATACTTTACCGGTTACAGAAGCTCCAGCTACCACAGGGGCGCCGATTTTAACTTCTCCGTCGTTGTCTACCAACAATACCTTGTCAAAGGTTACACTAGCTCCTTCAGCGTCAGCAAGGCGGTGTACATACACCATTTGATCCTTCTGAACTTTCATTTGCTGACCGGCTATTTCTACGATAGCGTACATATTTTTGTTTGTTTTTAAGGGCTGCAAAGATAGCTGCTGATTGTGAAATAAAAAACACTTCTTTTAAAAGAGTCTATTATTTACCTGCATAGGTAGTTTTCACGCTTCCTGAAGCGCGTTAAAAAAAAGAGCTCCACGAATGGAGCCCTGTTAGCGTATGAAAAGGAAAGGCCTTTCGACCAATCTATTCAATACAAAATAAGTGAAAAAAGGAATACGTTTTATTTTTTTCCGATAGACGTCACTTCTACGATTTTTTTTGTAGCAAAAAATTCTTCATCAAAAATGCTAGAAAGGGCTATTTCATTGACTTCATAATTGGGAAATAGGCTTTTGAATTCAGAAATTTCATCCTTCAATTCACCGCCTTTAAGAAGTAAATATTTGCCGGGTACTCCACCTTTTCCTTTGATTTTGAGCCGTCGATTCGTCCAGCCAACGAGTTCTTTCAATGGAGCCACCGCTCGGCTAACGATATAATCGAAGCTTTCTCTAATGTCTTCTGCGCGCATTTGAGTGGCTTGAACATTTTTTAATCCGCAGCCTTCTCGAACGGCACGAACAACCTGAATTTTCTTTCCAATCGAGTCGACTAAATGGAAGTGACTTTGGGGCTGAGCAATAGCCAAGGGGATTCCTGGAAATCCGCCACCTGTGCCGATATCCAAAATACGGGTTTCCTCAGGAAAGGGAATATGCTTGTATATGGCCAAAGCATGCAAGACATGTTTCTCATACAGGCCATCCATGTCCTTTCGGGAGATTACGTTGATCTTGGTATTCCACTCCCTATATAAAGCATCTAGCTTTTCAAACTGTTCTTTTTTATGCGCATCAGCGATGAGCTCAGGAAAGTATTTTTCTATCAATTCCATTAAAAGGGATATAAGAGTTGGGTATTGGTGAATTCGTGAATGCCAAAAATACTCAACTCGCGGCCAATTCCTGAGTTTTTTGTTCCCCCAAAAGGCAGTTCGGGAGTGGATTTTACCATGCCGTTCCAATAAACCATGCCGCTTTCAATTTCTGAAGCCATATAGCGAAACAGCTCTTCGTTGCGCGTCCATATAGAAGCCCCAAGTCCGAAATGGGTAGCATTAGCTAATTCAATTGCTTGTTCTTGAGAGTGGATGCGGTAAAAACTCGCAACTGGACCGAATAATTCTTCCTTGTAGGCAACCGAGTCTTTCGGGATATTTTCGAGGATGCCAGGCTTAAAGCCATTTTTGCCAATACGATGGCCTCCCATACGCAACTTAGCGCCTACTTCGAGGGTCTCTTGAATTTGCTTCTCGAGCTTTTCACTCAGGTCTTCTCGAGCCAATACGCCCATGGTCGTTTTTTCGGAGAGTGGGTCGCCAGATTGTAGTTTTTCGAGTTCCGATTGAAAGGCATCCATAAAGACATCATATACTTTATCATATACCAAAAAACGTTTTGCCGCTATACAGCTTTGTCCGGTGTTTTGATAGCGGGCATTGACTCCCATTTTAGCGGCAGCCTGAATATCGGCGTCGGGCATAACAATAAAGGGGTCGCTTCCACCCAGCTCTAACACTACTTTTTTCAAATGTTTTCCAGCAAGAGAGGCAACGGATCGTCCCGCTCTTTCACTACCTGTTAATGTTACGGCATGGATAAAGGGATTAGCAATGATGTGCTCCACCTGATCTATCGATGCATAAAGGTGCTGAATGGCTCCAGGTGGAAATCCTGCTTCCTCAAAAAGTTCAACAATACGTTTGGCGCAAAGGGGCGTATTCTCTGCATGTTTGAAAACAGCAGTATTTCCTGCCATCAATGTAGGAATCGCAAAACGCAGTACTTGCCAGATAGGATAGTTCCACGGAAAAATGCCAAAGATTACACCCAAAGGCCTAAAATGAATTTCTGCCTTATGCTTGGCCTGCATGGGTTTGGCTCGCAACATTTCCTCGGCAGCATCGGCGTAGTAATTGGCCGTGAGCGCAGATTTTTCGACTTCCGCGATACTCTCACGAAGCGTTTTGCCCATCTCTTGGCTGATAATTTCTCCAAGCGCTTGTTTCTGATCACGAAGCAGCTGAGCCAATCGTTTGAAATGAGTGCCGCGCTCAGTGAATGATTTGGTGCGCCAAGATTGATAACATCCTTCAGCCTTCGCAATTTTATCCGTTAGGATAAGTGCACTGTCATAGGGGATAATCGCGTATTGTTCTTCGGTATATGGGTTTATCGTTTGAAAAGGCATCTGTTTTTTTAATCGTCGTCTGCTTCGTCTTCCACTCCGTCAATACGGATTGTGTCACTGCTCGCGTTCATTTCTGGGTGACGAATTAGCCCGCCCAAGTGAGCTGTATACGCGGAAGATAAACTCGTGGCAACCAATAAAGCTCCCAAGATCAGAAGTAGACGGTACTGTTTAAGGTTTGCGGTACTTGCACGCAAAGCCAATACCAAAGCGGCGGCTAATCCTGAAATACTCAATAGCCAAAAGCTTATTTCTGCTGATTCTTCATGTTCGTGAATTATTTCATCTCCAACATCAACTGTTTGTTCGAGAATTTCTTCAGCGCCTTCTCCCGAATTGAACACCACGATGGCTGCCACAGAAAGCAGCACAAAAAAGAGAGAACTCACGCGAAGTAATTGATCATTCTTCTTCCATAAAGCATAGAGAAAGAGGGGCGTAAATAAAATATACCCAAAAACTGGAAGATGATTTAATGCAAGGTGAATTTCTGCTGCGTTCATGGCGCAATTTACTTCAATTGTACTAACTAAATGGGGAAAAGAATCCATATAAACTACCTATTGCTACGGACTAAAAATGCTTATCGCTACTGATTTATATCATTTATGAGATTTGGAAATTTGTTTGAACAAAAAATACGAATGATGAAAAAGTTAAGCGTCCTTATTTGCCTGTTAATTGCGGCTACGGCCTCTGCCCAGAAGGTAAAGTATAAAATTATTTCTGATGACCCAAAGAACGTGAAGGTCTTCTCTTTATCGCTTGAACCATTTTATGCGGATGTTTCTGCCCCAGATATTCACTTGGGCTATTCCTTGCGAGCCGACCTCTTATTATTTAAACGATTAGAATTACGTGGGGATTTCAGGAAGGCCTATCTCGATATCAATGGCGACGAAACGAAGACCCAATACTATTATCCAAAAAATGATGCGAAACCGGCTACGTATGTAGAAGCAGGCTTTTCCCTATTTCTGAGGGATAAAGTTATTAGGTCGGAGGCTAAAATGATACTTTCCTCGCATAGTTTTGGAAATACGACCTATACCAGGTACATGATGATTCCTGCCAAAAAACGGAATATGTTTGGAATTCGTGGAGGACTCTATACGAACCATTTTGCCTTTCAAGTGGATGGTAATGGGGAATATTTTAAAGTTACCGATCCGAATGGCGTATCGATAGATGCCGAAGAGAATACCGTGAGCATGTATACGACTTCCGCTTTTTATGGCGGATTGCACTTTAAAAGCATTGTTGATGTGGTGGCCAGTACCGACTATGGTACAAAAAAGGTTGGTGCCATGACCGATTTCTATTTTGATGTGCTTTTCGCTCCATTGGTAAAATTTGGCGACATAAAAAGTCCAAATGGGGTCACCAATAGCCTTGATGCCAAAAAGGAGAATGTCAAACGTATAGGGTGGAGAGTCGGTTGGGCCTATAGACATCCAAATAAAGTAGGTATTTGCTATAAACTAGAAATGGGTGCACGTCCAGGTTTCCGCTCTATCGATAAGATTAGCTATAAAAGTGAACGCGTATTTCTGATGTTTACGGTTGGTCTAAATATTCCTGCAGGAAAAAGACATGCAAGCGAATAAAGCGGCCACAGCATTTGAAAATCCCGAGTGAAAGGGCATATTTAAATGGATGAATAAGGAAGCATTATTGGCACCGGTGAAAAGTGCCGATGGTATGGGGCAAGTTCCAGTGGAACAGCTTCATTGGATGATTGAAAAATAAACAGTTAGGCTGCTTGACGAAGGTGAATTTTTACTTAAGGGAGAAGAGCCTGAAGAGCTTGTTTCGCGCATTTTTGACCCCTTTTTTACCACGAAAGAAGTTGGTAAAGGAACGGGGCTTGGATTAGAAATAGGAAGAAAAGTGGTTGAAAAGCATAATGGAACTATCCAGGTTGAATCGGATGAAACAGGAACCGTCTTTAATGTCCGCTTGCCAATGTAAGATGCTGTTGGATTACCTCCATGGCTGAATCAAAGTCTTGTACCTCTTGGTAGTTGCCTTTATTGCGAAACCATGTTAGCTGACGTTTGGCGTAGTTGCGTGTATGCTGCTTGATTTTTTCAATGGCTTCTTCCAGTGAATACAAGCCATCAATATGATCAAATAACTCGCGGTAGCCTACGGTTTGTAAAGCCGCTGAATCACGCAAGGGTAGGAGGCTTTTAACTTCTTCTAAGAGCCCAGCTTCTATCATTTCTTCTACACGTCTATCAATCCGGGCATATAAGGTTTCTCTATCTACATTAAGGAAAATAGGGATGACTTCGAATTCACGTGGTTCTTTTTTCTTGAGCACCTCTGGAATAGGTCCTGCATGCATAATTTCCAAAGCACGAATCAACCTTCTTGGATTTTTTAGGTCCATAGACGCTGCTTTTTCGGAATCCTTTCGCTTCATTATGGCAGCCAGGGCATCAACGCCTTCCTTTTTAAAGATTTCTTCAAGCTCCAAACGATAAGCGGGATCAGCTGGTGGTAAGGGGTCTAGTCCGCTAGCTAAGGCTTGAAGATATAATCCTGAACCACCGCATACCACAAGGATATCGTGCTTTTTAAAGAGTTTTTTAGTCAGCTTCAGTGCTTGGGTTTCATAGTCGGCCGCACTCAATGGATGGGCAGCATCATGACTTTGAATAAAATGATGGGGTGCTGAGGCAAGTTCTTCTTCTGTTGGTACGGCTGTGCCAATACGCATCTGTTGGTAAAACTGACGTGAGTCGGCATTCAAAACTTCCGTTCCTAAGGCTTGTGCAATAGCAATGGCTAATTTAGTTTTTCCTGATGCCGTAGGGCCACCGAGTATAATGAGATGTTTCTTGTTTTGTTGCATTAATCTTCGTCCAACCCCTCTGCGCCAGTATTATCTGCGTCGTCGTCATCACTACTGCTGTCGTCGCCATTAATATTTTCCTCATCCATATCGTCTGTTTCTCCTTCATCGAGGTGCGAACCCATCATCTCTTCAGCGATTTCTCCGCTTAACAGATTTTTGGTGAGGTATTCAAATTCATCGTCGTCTAAGTCGCCACCTATTTTACGCTGCGTTTTATATTGCTTTGGTGCTTTTGATTCAGAGCGGGCCAGGTGTGGGTAGTCTTTTTTTGGATCTTCATTGATGCTGATGCCGATCAGTTCAATCATAAAAGTCCATTCCTCATTTAAATCGTAGATATAAAGAAGCTTTTGATGCGGGTCATTAATTAGACTGCTCAATCGGGTGCTACTGAACATCGTTACCTCTTCCATGCCGCCTTCTGGCAGAAAGATATACTTCTCATGCTTTTTCCAGTAATCATCGCTGATATACATGAGCGCATTATGCTGCGTGTCAAAATTAATGGATTTTAGGATGGCGAAATGTAGGTCTTCAATGGTCTGACCAGAGCGGATTTCAATAATCCGAATCACTTCTTCATCTTCTTCGAAACAAATTTTAAAACGATAGAGTGCCATATGCTTGAAAGGGCAAAATAAAAGCTAAAGGTTGGTTATATCAATGTGATTTTCTTATCAGTCCGAGTTCAAGGCCCTTTTCCAGCATAAATCCTTTGGCAGCTTCAGGGTTATTTGGAATTTCACCATCTAGAATAGCCTCGCGTACAGCCAGTTTGACCCGGCCAATGTCTTTTCCATCATCAATCACAAAGAATTCTTGAATATCATGCCCAGAGATTGGCGGTTGCCAGTTTCGCAAGCGATCGCGCTCGGTTACATCGGCTATTTTTTGCTTGACTATTTCTAGGTTCTTCAAATAGCGCTTTACTCTAGTTTCATTTTTTGACGTGATATCGGCCTTGCAGAGCAGGAGCAAATCATGGACCTCTTCGCCAGCATCTACAATCAATCGACGAATGGCAGAGTCGGTCACTTCTTCTCTGGAAAGTACAATAGGACGAAGATGCAGCAATACAAGTTTCTGTACGTATTTCATCTTTTCATTCAAGGGCAAACGCATTCTTCGAAAAATCAGTTTTACCATACGAGATCCTTTGTCTTCATGCCCATGAAAAGTCCAGCCATGGCCCTCTTCAAAACGTTTGGTCTGAGGCTTGGCAATATCATGCAAAATGGCCGACCAGCGTAACCAGAGGTCGTCACTTTCCTTGGCCACATTGTCTAGCACTTGTAGCGTATGATAAAAATTGTCCTTGTGCGCGAGCCCGTTTTTAGTCTCAATCCCTTCAAGCAAACAAAATTCAGGGAATATGCGCTTAAGGATTTCTGTTTTATGCAAAAGAATGAAGCCTATAGAAGGTTTCGCAGAGAGTATGATTTTGTTCAATTCATCCACCACGCGTTCCATGCTTACGATATCGATACGGTCTGCATTTTCTTTGATTGAATGGAAGGTTTTTGGCAGAATATCATACCCTAACTGTGAGGCAAAGCGTATTGCACGCATCATACGCAAGGGGTCGTCGCTGAAAGTAATGGCTGGATCGAGGGGAGTGCGAAGGATTCCTTTTTTTAAATCATCCATACCTTGAAAAGGATCGACCAATTCGCCAAAACGTTCTGGATTCAAGCAAAGAGCCATTGCGTTGATCGTAAAATCGCGTCGGTTTTGGTCATCGGCCAAGCTTCCGTCTTCAATAATGGGTTTTCTTGAACCACGGTGGTAGGATTCCTTTCGCGCACCTACAAATTCTATTTCCCATCCATCGTCTGTTCGCAAATTGGCGGTTCCAAAATTGCTATAGAAATTTACTTGAGGCTTACTTGGAAGGGCCTCGGCTACGGCATGTGCCATGTCTATACCGCTGCCTAGCACCACGATATCGATATCTTTACTCGGGCGCTCAATAAAGGCATCCCGAACAAAGCCGCCTATCACGTAGGTTTCAATCTGTAAATCTCCTGCTACTTGGCTAATTACTTGAAAAAAGGGGGCGGATAAATGCTGCGCGTACATGAGGGAACAAATATAGTATCTAGCAGGCTTAACGTTTTTTCATTTGGTAATGAATCATAGGAATTCTATTATTGCGGCATTATTTAGAATTAATCTAAATTAATAAAGAGAAAATGAAACGAATAATCCTTAGCCTAATAATTAGTGGTGGACTTGCATTTGGGATTTCTTCTTGTAAAAAAGAGGACCCAATGACGAAATCAATCTTGGTAATACCAAGTTCCTATGGTGCGACTGAGTTTGACGCAAATACAGAAGCTATTGAAGACCTGATTGGTCGTTTTAATGACTTGGTTGCTTTGATGAAGACTGGACAAGATTCGACTAAGCAATTAATGATGCCAGATTTGATGGCTGCATGGAATACAGGAGGAGCAAACAGTGTAAAAGCCAATAGTGGCTGGTATGTTTCTGATGTAGAGCAAGTTCATTTTCGCGAATTGGTTAAGAATAGTGGAAAAACCTACCATCCAAGCCATGGGGATACGGCTTCCATTGGTGGGGTATTTGGAGGACGTTTATTGGATAAGGATGCGTATGAGATTCTTCAGGCGGTTGACAAGGGAGGCTATGCAGCTATGTTCCTTTATCAGATACTAGAATTGGAAAAAGGAGGCATTACTCTGAAGAAAATAGATCAAATGTTGGCTCTTTATGGAGCGCATCCTGATTTTGCAAATACTCCTACTGCGGCAAATGCAGAACATCCGGATCGTTTTATTGCCAATTATGCAGCACGTCGGGATAAAAATGACGGTACCGGCTACTATAGCAAAATCAAGTATAATTTCATCACACTGCAAGCCGCTTGTATCTCAGGAAGTGCATATCAGGATGAGAAGAATCTCGCATTTTCGGACCTTATCAATGCGATGGAGCGGAGCATAATGGCTACAACTATCAACTATATGTATGCTACGATTGAAAAGCTTTCTAAAACCAAGCCAAGTGATCAGGATAAAGCAGATGCCTTGCATGATTTGAGTGAAGCCTTGTCTTTTATCTATGGATTCGGAAACCTGCAAAGTCCTCATATTCAGATTACAAAATTAGAGATTGAAGAGGTATTACTATTACTCCAATTTGAAGGAACTGACCATCATCCACTTTACCATTTTACAAACGACCCCATTAGCAATATATCCAAAATCCTTGATGCCCAGGCTAAATTGAAAGAAATCTACCAGTTTAGCAATCAAGAAATGAATGATTTTAAATCGAATTGGGTAAGTATTCAAGCTAGGTAAGTATGAGAAATAGGGCAATACTCATGCTTAGCTTCGTGCTGCTTTCACTCTTTGCCTGCCAAGAGAAAGATGCGCCTGACAGTGGGAACGCTTTTAATCGTGAAACACTACTTCTTCAGGTAGCAGATGCGATGATATTACCCGTATTTGATAGCCTTGCATTGAGTGCTGAAAGGCTAAACATGCAGTTAAACGCCTTCATTACCCAACCCGACCAAGCGAGCCTCCTTGCGGCACAAAATGCCTGGTCTAAAGCCTTTTTGCACTTTCAAGTTGCCAGGATTTTTAGCTTTGGTCCAAGTGAAACAGACGTGCTTGGCGACCTCAGTGAGAATTTAGGTACTTGGCCTATTGATACAAGCGGATTAGAAAGTCGCATTCAAGCTTCCGATAGTAACATGAAGGATTTTCGCAGGGATACTCGTGGATTTTTAGCCCTAGAATACGTGCTCTTTGAACCACAAACAATGGCTCGTTTTCAAGGCCCTGATGCCGCCAAGCGTTCTCGTTATCTGTATGCTGTTTCTTCTGATATCCTAGATTGGTCACGTCGACTCAAAATTGATTGGCTGGCTTATTCACCCAATTTTAAAAAGGATAGTGGGAAATCAGCCGGCAGTTCAACTTCGGAGCTCTATAACCATTGGCTGCAGAGTTATGAGCTGATTAAGAATTATAAGGTCGCCTTGCCAGCAGGATTACAAGTAGGGCAGACTGCGGCAGTCCCAAGCTTGGTAGAGAGCAATTATGCCCATTTATCGATTCGCTCCATTAAAATTCACCAAGCAGCTATCGAAGCACTATGGTATGGAAAGGGAATGGATGGACAAGAGGGTATTGGATTCGATGATTACCTGCTGAAGTCAGCCGGAGGTGAGGCGCTGCGAAACGCTATTATTGCGCAATGGGGACGTATTCATACGGTGCTTGATCCTATCGATGAGAATTCAAAACTTTCGGAACTTGTAGTGAATGAGCCGGAAACAGTGCTGGCCTTGTTCACCGAATTGCAGAAAATGACCCGCTATATTAAGGGAGATATGTCTTCACTCTTAGGCATCGCCATTACTTATAGCAGCAGTGATGGGGATTAGCCGTCTGAATAAGTATATCGATGAACCTGTTGCGCTATCTCCGCTAGTGGGTTTTCGTATTCTATTCGGCGCGGCGATGGTCTTAAGCACGTTACGCTTCATTGCCCTGGGATGGATTGATGATCACTATATCCGTCCCCTATTTCATTTCAGCTATTTTGGCTTCTCTTGGCTGCCTATTGGTCCAGATTGGTTCCTCTACTTGGTCCACGGACTTTTGTTGCTGGCCTCGCTAGGAGTGATGTTTGGCCTCTATTACCGTTTTGCTGCTATCCTCCAGTTTCTTTGCTTTACCTATACCGAGCTGCTCGATTTAACCTATTACTTAAACCACTACTATTATGTGAGCTTGGTCTGCTTGCTGCTTATTTTTCTGCCCGCCAATCGTTCCTTTTCACTCGATGTATTCTGGCGTAAAATCCAGGCCTATTCTCGTGTTCCGCGATGGATGCCTTTTTCTTTGATGATGATGATGGCCATTGTTTATACCTATGCAGGCTTGGCCAAAATTAATCATGACTGGCTTATTGAGGCTCTTCCACTGCGTATTTGGTTGCCCGCATCCTACAATCTACCCATTCTTGGACCCTTGTTCGCCTGGAAATACAGTCCCTGGCTCTTTAGCTGGGTAGGCATGTTCTACGATTGTACTATTGCTTTTTTCTTATGGAATAGAAAAACCCGTCCTTGGGCCTATGTTTCAGTCATTGTTTTCCATACCCTGACTGGCATTTTATTTCAAATCGGCGTATTCCCTTTAGTGATGATGGCTGGCACGCTGATATTCTTCAGTCCCCAGTGGCACGAACGCTGGATGAATGCACTAAGCCGTTCTCTCCAATCAATTCTTCCCAAAACCACTATAGACCAATCCATCCCTTCCAAACACCCTCAACCAAAAACTACTATGGTCCATGGTCCATGGTCTATGGTCAAATTAGTCTTTCTGCTCTTTTTCTGCTTCCAAGTGCTATTCCCTTTGCGCTACCTAGCATATCCAGGCAATCTATTCTGGACCGAAGAAGGCTACCGCTTTTCATGGCGCGTGATGTTGGTGGAAAAAGCAGGCACGGCCCAGTTTTATATCAGCAATGGAAAAGGAGGGATTAAAGGCATGGTCGATAATGCGCTGCACCTGAATGCCCATCAAGAAAAACAAATGAGCTATCAGCCAGATATGCTGCTTCAATATGCCGATTACCTGCATGACTACTACAAAAATACCGGAATAAACGACCCAGTAGTCACGGCGGAAGTACACGTAACACTGAACGCTCGTCCGAGTCAGCTGTTATTTGATCCATCCATCAATTTGGCGAAATTGAATGATTCTTGGTCCACGAAAAATTGGTTAAACCCCTATCCATGGAAAGAGTAAGAAGTATCCTTTTTCTTCTTTGCACGCTTTCTTCTTTGGGTCTTTTGGCGCAAACAGGCAGTATCTATGGTCATGTGATTTGCACCGATTCAGGCAATTGCGATGATGCCATTATCACCTTGGAACAGACTAGCTTCTATACCGAAGTAGAACCAGACGGACGTTTTGCCTTGGCGAATATGCCCTATGGAAAGTATAAACTGATTGCCTTTGCTTTGGGCTACCAAGTTTGGTCCAAAGAAATTAGCATCGACTCAGTACCCCTGCATTTTGAAATTCGTTTGATTGGTTTGGAGGCAGAATTAAATGCAGTAGTCGTGCAATCGGAACGGATCAAAAAACTCGGTATCGGCCGACTAAAAGCAGTAGAGGGTGCGAATCTTTATGCGGGAAAAAAGACAGAAGTCATACAAATAGCCAGTTTGCAAGCCAACCTTTCAACCAATAATGCCCGTCAGGTTTTTGGAAAGATTACCGGTTTAAATATATGGGAATCAGATGCAGCAGGATTACAATTGGGAGTGGGTGGCCGGGGACTGAGTCCGAACAGGACGGCCAATTTTAATACACGTCAGAATGGCTATGATATTAGCGCCGACGCCCTCGGGTACCCAGAAGCCTATTATTCTCCTCCTATGGAAGCCTTAGAGCGTATTGAGGTGGTTCGAGGAGCTGCTTCTTTGCAGTATGGGACCCAGTTTGGCGGGATGCTGAATTTTGTAACGAAACAGGGGCCTTCGGATATTCCCTTTCAGTTTACAAGCAGACAAACCTTGGGTTCTTATGGTTATTTTGGTTCCTTTACTAGTCTTGGCGGAACCGTGGCCAAGGGGAAATTAAATCACTATAGCTACCTGAGTTTTAAACGGGGCGATTCGTGGCGAGAAAACAGTGGCTTTGAAGCAATTACTGGCTCTTCTAAAATCAGCTGGAAAGCCTCAAAGCATTGGACCCATATTTTCGAATATACAGGCATGACCTATCTCGCACAGCAGGCAGGGGGGCTCACAGATTTGGCTTTTAGGGAAGATCCACGTCAATCTTTACGCAGCAGAAACTGGTTTAAAGTGAATTGGCATTTACCCTCTTGGCAAGTTCAATACCGTCCAGATTCCAGCAATCTGTTCGAAATGCGCCTATTTGGACTTATTGCCGATAGAAGTTCGGTTGGAAACCTCGAGCGCATTAATCGCATAGATCTTGGTGGAAATAGAAACTTGATTGAGGGCAAGTTTATGAATATCGGTCAGGAACTACGCTGGCTGCATCATTGGAAATGGAGGGGCCAAGAACAACATAATTTATTAGGCTATCGGGTCTATATCGGCCATTCCTCCGCTAAGCAAGGGGAAGGCTCCGATGGGAGTGATGCCAATTTCCAGTTCAATAATCCAAATGAGCTTGAAAACAGCGATTATCGTTTTGCCAATATCAATTTAGCCTTTTTTTGGGAGCAGGTAATTCGATTAAATAAGCAGTGGACCGTCAGTCCTGGCTTGCGGGCTGAATACATCAAAACAGGAGCGGAGGGGTATTACCGGCAACGTGTTTTTGATTTGGCAGGCAATATCATCTCCAATCAAAAAATAGCGGATGCTCGCGCGCGTTCCAGGGGATTCATTATTGCAGGATTAGGTACCCAGTATACTTTGGGCTCAAGCCTTGAACTTTACGCGAATATCAGTCAGAATTACCGCGCTATAAACTATACCGACCTGCGCATTAGTAACCCAAGTCTGCGTGTTGACTCAGCATTGCGGGATGAAAGGGGTTTTACCGCCGATTTAGGCTTTCGGGGAGAAAAGGCAGGGAAATTTATTTATGAGTTGACGGCTTTCTTCCTTCAGTATGATGGACGAATCGGACAAGTACTTCAAAATGGAGAAGCACCACTCTATCTCGATTACCGCTTCCGTACCAATGTTGCCAACTCCCGGACCTTTGGATTAGAAATGATGGGTGAAGTAAATCTTTTCCGCTTTACTCGGGCGAAAAGTTTGCGTTTTCAAGATCTCAATCTGTTTGTGAACCTCTCGCTCATTCATGGTGTATATGATGCGCCAGAGCAGCCATCTATTAATGGCAATAGGGTAGAGATGGTTCCTGCTGTTTTATGCCGATCAGGATTACGTTATCGGTGGAAATATCTCCGTGCCTCCTTGCAATATTCCTATACGGCATCTCATTTTAGTGATGCCACCAATTCTGAATGGACAAGCAGCGCAGTTGAAGGAAGGATCCCTGCTTATGCTGTGATGGACCTTTCAATAGGCTGGGTTTGGAAGAAATGGAGTATGGATGCGAGTATGAATAATTTGACCAATGCTTCGTATTTCACACGCCGTGCAGACAGTTATCCTGGGCCTGGAATTATTCCTGCTGAAGCTAGGGCAGTCTATTTAACTTTAGGGATTCAGTTGGGTGAGTAACAAAAAAAAAGAGGACCGAAGTCCTCTTTAATCCTACCAATAGGGGTATTATTTTCTTTCTTTTTCATGCTCTTTTCTCTTGCGAGGGTGTTCTTTCCTTTTTTCAGGAAGATGCCCTTTATGGCAGCGAATAAATAGCGCATATTGTTCACGAGTAAGGGTATGTTTTACATGAGCAAGGTATTCGCCATAACATTTGCGCATTGCCTGTTGGTGTGCGGCTCCACGTTCTTTCATTATTGACCTGAACTGATGACGCAGTTTGGCCATTTTTTCACGGTATTGCTCTGGAGTGATTTTTCCAGCTTTTAATGCACGGTGTAACTCAGCGCGGGCTTTTTCCATTTTTACGTGGATTTCATGGTAGGTCTTTCTAAGATGAGCCGAGCTTTCATGCTTGCATTTCATATAGCTTTCCCAAGCTTCTTTCAGGGCGGTTTTTTGCTTGACATGCAGTTCGTTTTCACCTCTTAATTGGCATGGACCCTCTTTCTTTCCGGCGAAATCATTCACATTGAAAGGTTCCATATCGAGGAATGCGGGAATTCCCTCATCATCCATATACAAGGCCGTGCTTTCATCTCCGCCTAAAACTTCCATGGCGTCAAATGCATCCATAATGCCTTCTTCGAATTCTTCTGGGCTCATCGCGACTTCATTTTCCTGATTGTTTTCGTCGCAATTCTGGTGATTGTTTTCCTTTTCGCAGGAACTCATTCCCACTAAGAAGGCTGCTACAAAGAGTGGTAGTAGAATTTTCTTTTTCATGTTTGCTTGTTTTTCAACTAAGACGCCTTAAAATGGAAAGGGTTTAATTCAATTACAAGATAATTAGAAAATTAGAATTTCAACTACTATTTTCCACCCCTTTAATATCCCTACCGCGTATCTGAAAAACTGAAAACTGGCTTCTGGCCCTTGGACTCGCTGCTCGCTACAGGTGGATTTAACATGGTCAGCTCGCTCAGGGTGACGCGTTAGTGCTCACTCTATTTCCTCTTTTTTTCCTGAAAACTCAATTCTGACGTCTGTCCTCTGCTATCTATACAGCCACATTATACTCCCTCAACGCCTCATTCAGCGACGTTTTAAGATCCGTACTTGGTTTCCGTTTTCCAATAATTAAGGCACAAGGAACTTGAAAATCACCAGCAGGAAATTTCTTGGTATAAGAGCCAGGAATCACCACAGAGCGTTCTGGTACATAGCCTTTTGTTTCCACGGGGGTTTCCCCTGTTACATCAATAATCTTCGTGCTTTGGGTAATGGTAACTCCGGCGCCCAAAACGGCCTCTTTACCCACGCGAACTCCTTCAACAACGATACATCTAGAGCCGATAAAACAATCATCTTCAATAATTACTGGAGCAGCTTGAACCGGCTCAAGAACACCGCCAATGCCAACACCACCGCTCAAGTGAACGTTTTTTCCTATCTGAGCGCAGGAGCCAACTGTTGCCCAGGTGTCGACCATTGTGCCGCTGTCAACAAAGGCACCAATATTCACATAACTAGGCATTAAAATAACTCCTGATGAGATATACGCTCCATAGCGCGCAACCGCATGAGGAACTACACGTATGCCTAATTCGGCATAATTGCTTTTGAGACGCATTTTATCATGAAACTCCATCGGACCGGCATGGAAAGTTTCCATTTTTCGGGTCGGAAAATAGAGAATCACGGCCTTTTTTACCCATTCGTTCACTTGCCAACCGCCTTCAATAGGCTCGGCTGTGCGTAACTTTCCTTTATCTAAGAGCTCTATAACCTCCTCAATTGCTTGAACAGTAGCGCTTTCCTTTAATAAGTCGCGATTATTCCAAGCTGCTTCTATCACTGATTTCAAATTTTGCATGGGTGTTAAAATTTGGGCAAATTTGTAACATTCCAACGAAGGAGACAAAAATACATGGCCATAAGAAGAAGTAGAAAACCGACAATCATACAGAGAACCGCAGAAAAAGAGGATTTTTCTGAGATAATTAAACTTTCAAAAAAATGTTTTCCTGAACAAGACCCTTGGAAATTGGAGATGCTGGAAAGTCAGTTTGCCATTTTTCCTGAGGGCATGCAAATTATTGAATTTGAAGGGGAGATTGTAGGCTCTGCCACCAGTTTGATTGTTGATATGGAAGACTATGAAGACAATCATACCTGGTCAGAAATGTCGGATAACGGCTATATTACCAATCATGATTCAGAAGGAGATACCCTCTACGGTATTGAAGTGATGGTGCACCCGGAATACCAAGGACTAAAAATCGGGCGTCGTTTATATGAAATGCGTCGCGAGCTATGTGAGGTACTGAACCTAAAACAGATTTTAATTGGAGGTCGTCTGCCCAATTTCCATATTTATTCGGAGGATTTGGGCGTGCGTGCCTATGTGAAAAGGGTACTGGATAAAAAAATCAAAGACTCGGTATTAACTTTTCAACTCTCACAGGGTTTCTATATCCGCAAAATCATCAAAGATTATCTGCCTTTCGATTTGGAATCAGAAGGGTATGGGGTATTGATGGAATGGACGAATTTGGATTATGTTCCAGAAACACCAGGACGTCAAATCATCACCAAAAAAGTGCGGATATGCTGTATTCAGTATGAAATGCGCAAGATTGCCAGTTTCGATGATTTTGCTACCCAATGCGAATACTTTACGGATGTGGCTTCCAACTATAAATCGGATTTTGCCTTATTCCCTGAGCTCTTTACTACTCAGCTGCTTTCCTTTATGGATGCAAAAGACAAGTCGATAGAAGACAGTATTCGTGAGTTGGATAATTTTACAGACGATTATATCAACTTATTCTCGAGGCTCTCTGTAGAATATAATATCAATATTGTTGCTGGAACTCACCTGACTGTAGAAGGCGGAAACCTCTTTAACGTTTCCTTTTTGTTTAAACGCGACGGGACGTTCGAAAAACAATACAAAGTCCATATCACCCCGAACGAAGCCAAATGGTGGGGAGTAAAAGCAGGGAACGAAGTGAAAGTGTTTAATACTGACTGTGGTAAAGTAGGAATCAATATTTGCTATGATTCGGAGTTTCCAGAGATTGCGCGTATTCAGAGTGCCAAAGGAGCACAAATCATCTTTGTTCCTTTCTGTACCGATGAGCGCCATGGATACCTCCGCGTGAAAATTTGTGCCCAGGCTCGTGCCATTGAAAACCAAATCTATGTGGCAACAGCTGGAACCATTGGCAATATTCCTTCTGTAGAAAATATGGACATCAATTACGCCCAATCTGGAATCTATACGCCTGCAGATTTTGCTTTTCCACCCGATGCAATCGCGGGAGAATGTAGTCCGAACTTGGAAACAGTCGTTATTGCCGACCTTGATCTCGCTTCCTTAGAACGTACGCGTAAATCGGGTACAGTGCAAAACTGGAAAAACCGCAGGAACGACTTGTACGAAGTGGTGGAAAAAGAGTAGCTAACTCCTTTTCATACAGCTTCTTTTACGCCTTCGATTGAGAACGGAAAATTCTATCTTCTTCGACATTAGCTCGCAGATTCAATTTAAATTCGAACGCTCACTCTTTTATGATGAAATGCCTTCTTCGGGAGTGAACAAGAATACCAATAGCATCTTAAACAGACTCAGATATAAATTTTGATGAAAAAAATAGCCTTATTAATCCTCAGCCTTTTGTTTATGGCTCCCACCTATGCCCAAAAAGTATTCAGCATCGAAGAGGCTGTTACCTATGGGAATTCCACGCTTGTGCCCGAATCTTTAAGCGGATTAGCCTGGATTCCAGAAACGCATACGTACTATCATACAGCCAAAAAATCGGAACAATCCTGCTTGGTTATGATGGATGCCGACAGGAATACTTCGGACACTATAGACCTTGAGGCGATGAATTTTGCTTTAAAACAGTATAACGGCATTACGCGCCCAACAGCGCCGCCACTTCCTGATTTTAAATCGCTACCGCGTATCATTGATTGGAAGAATGAAAAGGAGTTTCGCTTTAAATCGGGACAAATCATCTTTCTCTTCCATATAAAAGACAAAACGCTACGTTCAGAAAATGGGATGGAGGGCGATTTAAAAAATCAAACAATCCAGAGTGAATCAGGCTATATCGCCTATACGGAAGGAGCGAATGTGTTTGCCAAATACCCTGGGTCTTTTCCGGTTCAAATTAGTTTTGACTCAGCAGAAGGAGTAGTGAATGGCGTAGTGGTTCATCGAAATGAGTTTGGTATTAATGGCGGTTTGTTTTGGTCGCCAGAAGGCCGGTGCCTAGCGTATTACCGCATGGATGAGTCGATGGTAACGCACTACCCAATCTATCAATTAGACAAAATGCCAGCTCAAGGTGAGGAAATTCGTTATCCTTTTGCTGGAGCGGCGTCGCATCATGTGACCTTGCATGTATTTGATACAAAAAAGGGCAAGTCGGTGCAAATTCATACCGTGGGTTCTGCCGAACAATACTTGACAAATATATCCTGGGATCCTTCAGAGAAATACATCTATATCGCCGTTTTGAATCGCGACCAAAATCATATGTGGCTCAATAAGTATGATGCCACCTCTGGAGAGTTTATACAAACCCTATTCGAAGAGACACACGATAAATATGTGGAGCCAGAACATGGTATGCATTGGGTCAATAAAAAGGAGTTTATATGGCAAAGTGAGCGCGATGGCTTCAATCATCTATACCTATATAATGAAGATGGAATCCTCCAAAAACAGCTTACAAAAGGCAATTGGCTAGTAACCGAACTTTTGGGGGGCGACGAAAAGGGCAAGCAACTCTATTTTATGTCGACCAAACAAAGCCCCTTGAATAGAAATCTGTATAAGGTGGACATTAAATCGGGTGAAATCAGTGAATGGGCTTCAGAAAACGCTTACCATAGCTGCCAAGTAACCGAAGATGGAAAGTATTTTTTAGATAGCTATAGTTCTTCTACAGTAGTGGGAATAACCCAATTGGTGAGCACCAAGGACATGAAGAAAAAGGTTTTGCTAAAATCGAAAGACCCACTGAAAGACTTTGAACTCGGACAAACATCCGTATTCACGATGAAAGCGGCCGATGGAGAAACGGATTTGTATTGCCGCATTATTAAACCCACGCATTTTGATTCAAGCAAGAAATACCCAGTATTGGTTTATCTCTATGGTGGTCCGCATTTGCAATTGGTGCGTAATTCCTGGTTATCGGGAGCTAATTTATGGATGCATTATATGGCCCAACAAGGCTATGTGGTATTCTCGATGGATAGTCGCGGATCGGATAACCGGGGTTTGGCATTTGAAAACGCCACTTTCCGTCAACTTGGCACCATCGAAATGGCCGATCAAGTTATTGGAGCCAACTGGTTGAAAAAACAAAGGTATGTCGACCCAAACCGCATGGCCGTGCATGGCTGGAGCTTTGGAGGGTTCTTAACAACGACCTTGATGACTCGTGCTCCTGGAACTTTTCAAGTAGGGGTAGCTGGCGGACCAGTAATTGATTGGTCGATGTACGAAATTATGTATACCGAGCGCTATATGGATCGTCCTGAAGAAAATCCGGAAGGCTATAAAACAGCGAATCTGCTCAATTATGTAGAGAACCTACATGGTAAACTTTTGATGATTCATGGTACCTCGGATGATGTGGTTTTGTGGCAACATAGCTTGCTTTATGTGCGTGAGGCGGTGAAAAAGGAGGTATTGATGGATTATTTTGTTTACCCAGAACATCCTCATAATGTACGAGGCAAAGACCGGGTGCATTTGATGCGGAAGATTACCGAATATATCAATGATCATTTAGACAAATAATGAAAACACCCATTCTCTTCAGTATGGACGATGATCCGCAGGTATTACAAGCGATTCAGCGTGATTTGCGCAATCAGTATAGAAAGGACTATAAAGTAATTGCTACCACCTCCGCCAAAGAAGCATTGGAGAGTTTGGTAGAACTAAAAAACCAAGGCGAAGAAGTCGCACTCTTTCTTTCGGATCAAAAGATGCCGGAAATGCAAGGGGTGGATTTTTTTGAAAAAGCACGGGAGATTTTTCCAAAAGCCAAACACGTATTACTCACGGCCTATTCGGATACGGATGCGGCCATCAAAGCCATTAACGATGTTCAGCTTGATTATTATCTCTTAAAACCTTGGGATCCACCTGAGGAAAAACGCTATCCAGTTATTAGCGATTTACTTGAGCAATGGCTTTTCGACTACCGTCCTGCTTATGCTGGTATCAAGGTGCTTGGGTATGCGTATTCGCCAAAGACGCACGGAATCAAAGATTTCCTTTCAGGCAACCTAAAACCTTATCTATGGCTCGATGTGCAGGTCAATGAGGAGGCTATAACCTTGATGGAAATCAATGTACTTTCTGCCAAAGACTTGCCTATTGTGTTTTTTGAAGATGGCTCGTTTTTGAAGGATCCAAGCATCATCGATTTGGCTTCGCATATTGGCTTGAACCCAAAAGCAAGTGAAGACTTGTATGACGTGGCTATCATTGCCGCCGGACCAGCAGGATTGGCTGCGGCAGTTGCCGCGGGCGATGTACGCTCTGGGGCAATGAATAGGGTAGCCTCCGCAGTGGGCGAAGGATCCATGTCCATTAGTATGGTCCATAAATATTTAGCAGAAGTATAGATGTTATTAGAACAATTTCTCAAAACACGCGCATGGACGGAAGTCTTAGTTGAACCTTTAGAAACCGAAGACTTTGTGGTACAACCCGTGGTGGATGTGAGTCCCCCGAAATGGCACTTGGCCCATACCACCTGGTTTTTTGAGAACTTTATTTTAAAGCCCTATGTTCCTGATTATAAGGAGTATAATTTAGACTATGGCTATCTATTCAATAGCTATTATAATCATGTTGGGAAGCGCAGTCATCGCGATGAACGAGGTTTTTTATCGCGTCCTACAGTGAAATCTATCTTTCAATACCGCCAACACGTCACTGAAGCCGTCGCCTTGTTTTGGGAGCAGCTCGATACGCATACACATAAGGCTGAAATCATGCATCGCTTAGAGATTGGTATCAACCATGAACAGCAGCACCAAGAGCTCCTTTTGAGTGATATCAAATACATTCTCGGTCATCAATACCTAATGCCTTATTATGTGGAGAATGAGGCCCCCGACACTGGATGGTCGGCAGAGAAAAAATTAGAGTGGAATACGGTGCCAGAGGGTTTGTATACCATTGGCCACGAAGGTGGAGGCTTTGCATTCGATAATGAAAAAGGAGCCCATCAAGTATATGCGAATGCCTTTGAAATGGCCGACCGTGCAATTACAAACGCAGAATACTTAGAATTTATTGAAGCAGGTGGCTATCAGGATTTTCGCTGGTGGCTGGCAGAAGGCTGGGACTGGGTGCAAGCAAATGAAGCCAAAGCGCCTATGTATTGGCATTTTATAGAAAACCGCTGGAAGTACTATACGCTGGGCGGTTTGCAAGAAATGGAAGCAAATAGCCCAATCATGCATGTGAACTATTACGAAGCAGATGCCTTTGCGCGTTGGAAAGGAGCGCGCTTACCCACCGAAGCTGAATGGGAAATTGCCTTTCAGTTTAATCCAGATTGGATGTATAGTCCGGTGTGGGAATGGTGCGCTTCGGCCTATCTACCTTACCCTGGCTTTAAAATCGAAGAAGGAGCCTTGGGCGAGTATAATGGCAAGTTTATGAGCGGACAAATGGTGCTGCGCGGTGCCTCATTGGCCACACCCGAAGGACACTGGCGCCCGAGCTATCGGAATTTCTTCCATCCGTACCTGCAATGGCAGTTTAGTGGGATTAGACTAGTAAAGTAAATGACGCAGAGCGAAGTGTGAAGTGCGCAGTGTGAAGTGCGAAGTGTGAGTGGAGAAGAAGGTTCGCACTGGGCTTAGGGCGAGAGACGAAGTGTGCTGTTAGCTATCAGAATTTAAACCGCAGTGTGGCATAAAAACGGATAGTCAGGTCTTTTTGAGGGACAAATCAAAGGCCAGGCCTATTCAGGAAGGAGCATTGAGGAGGTATTAAAGAAGGCAGTTGTTTTGACAAAAATCAAAAAATCCGTTACCTTGCTTTGGCTTCGCCATAGCTATGCCACCCATTTAT
>Ga0335398_10000803_pt1 | contig 54720 bp, 70 predicted proteins | sample BON03_FD_205742 | JGI IMG/M metagenome (GOLD analysis project Ga0335398, IMG submission 205742) | Freshwater microbial communities from Lake Bonney liftoff mats and glacier meltwater in Antarctica - BON-03 (spades assembly) (version 2) | ecosystem: Environmental > Aquatic > Freshwater > Ice >... | reverse complement strand
CAGAAACACACAATCGAAGACGTCATCCATGAAACCGGAAAAATCGTGAAGACCATCAGCTCATCCGAATGCCAAAACTATATCACAGGAGCGGGTTATGCTTCCGCCAAAAACTGAAACGCTCTAGGCGATCACGCCAAATGACTCCAGGATCAGCCGGACACCGAGGATTTTCCGAACCAGCGCGCAAAGACACGGCTGGCGAAATCGGCTTGGCCCGCTGATGCGTCTGCGGGCTCGAACGTCGTCGGTGGCATGGAAAAGGCGGAGGCGTCGGTCTTTTCCTGACGCATACTGAGCTCAGCCTCAAGGAAAGCCTGAGCTTCAGGGGAGCGATTTCTTGACGGATGCGCAGGTTTCGGGAAGACGCCAGCCGACGCGCTGTGTGCTTTTTTCTTCCCAAAAGTCTCCATACGGTGACCCTCCGTTTAGCTCCTCTTTTACAGGTGAGGCTTTAGTATCCCGTGAACCGCAATGGGACAATTTTGCGGTCAGCGTTAACGGAATCAATCAGGCGAGCTTGCGGATGTCCTCAGCGAGCTGGCGGTCATTGTCGGTGACGATCTTTTCGAGCACGTGGACCCGTTCCTTCAGCCGGTCGATATCGGCCCGCATACGCACAACATCCTTTTTCGATGCCGCGTCTGCCTGCTGGTTCTGCTTCATCTTGAAATAATTCTTCATGACCCCGGCGCCGACGGAAATCAGCACGATGATCACGACCATCTGAAATGGATCCATTTGTAGCACCTCCAAGCATTATCGATATTCGATATATGGGCAGAATACCGCCCGTTGCAAGGCCTATTATTGTCCTGTCGATCCGAAACCACCAGCCCCGCGGTCGGTTTCATCCAGGCCATCGACCTGTTTCCAGCCGAGTTGCGTGACCGGCGCCAGCACCAGTTGGGCAATCCGCTCACCCCGCGCGACAGTGAAAGGCGCTTCGCCGAGATTGACCAGGATGACCTTGATCTCGCCGCGATAATCGCTGTCAATCGTGCCCGGCGTATTGAGGCAGGTGAGGCCATGCTTGGCGGCGAGGCCGGAACGCGGGCGCACCTGGATCTCGTAGCCTTCGGGGATGGCCACACTGAGGCCCGTCGGGACCATGGCCCGGGCACCCGGCATCAGCACCAGCGCATCGTCGGCCGGCACTGCCGCACGCACGTCCATCCCGGCTGAACCGGAGGTCTCATAGGCGGGCAGGTCGAGTCCCTCGAAATGGGGCAGCGGACAGATGTTCACGGTGACTTTTTTCATGATCGCAGGCGTGTTTGAGTCGCGCGCCTGAGTCAAGCCAGCGGGCGCGCAAGATAGACGACTTCCTTCATATCGTCCGCATAGCTGCGTCGGCCGATCTCCCGGAAGCCGAGGCGGTCATGGAAGCGGATCGAGCCGGGATTGGGCGGGCGCAGGTTCACTTCGCAGGTGATCCATGACGTCGTTCCAGCATAGGCGTCGAATGCGGCCGCATAGAGCGCCTCGCCGATCCGCTGCCCCCGCGCCGTTTCGGCAATGGCTATGCGGTCGACATAGATGAAATCGTCGCCCCAGGCTTCGAGCCAGCGGAGGTTGGCACTGGTGTATTCCATGGTGCCGGGGGGCAGCAGGTTGATGAAACCGAGCAGGCGCCCGTCATTGTCCACCGCCACTCTGGCGTCGCTGAGTCCCAGCCATTTTCCGAGAGTCGTTTCCGTCTCATCACCAACGCCGGGCACACCGGCCTGGTTGATGACGTAAAGTTCGGGCAGGTTGGATGGTTCATAGGCGCGAATGATCATGGCGGGCGAGTGCGTCAGCACCACGCGCGAGTCAAGGCGCGCGCCTATTCCGCCGCGAGACGCATGCCGCCATCATCACCAGTCAGCTCCGCAGCGACCCGGCGAGCCAGACGGCGGGCCACATCGTCCTTGCCCATGCGGGGCCAGTGCTCCGATCCGTCATGCGAGATTAGCAAGACCTCATTCTCGGCGCCGCCCATGACATCCCCGGACACGTCATTGGCAACAATCCAGTCGCAGCCTTTCCGGTCGAGTTTGGCGCGCGCAAAGTCTTTGACATCATGTGTCTCGGCGGCAAAGCCGATCACGAGGCGCGGCCTGTGCTTGCGCTTGTTCGACAGGGTCTTGAGGATGTCCGGATTCTCGGCGAGTTCCATGGAGGGGGCCTCGCTGCCCGCGCCCTTGATCTTGAGCTTCTTGGTGGCGGCCCGCGCTGGGCGCCAGTCGGCGACAGCGGCGACGGAGACAAACACATCGGCAGGCAAGGCCTCTTCGCAAGCCTTCAGCATCTGGCGCGCGGTCTCCACCTTCACCAGCGTCACGCCGCGCGGCGGCGCAAGCGAAACGGGACCGGACACGAGTGTGACACTCGCCCCCTGCGCGGCCAAGGCAGCGGCAATGGCATAGCCCTGACGACCGGAGGAGTGATTAGAGAGGTAGCGCACGGGATCGAGCGGCTCACGTGTCGGGCCAGCCGTGACGAGTGCGTGGAAACCGGACAAGCTCCCCTGCCCCTGACCTTCAAGCTGGGCTTCGATGGCCGCAACAATGGCGGGCAGCTCCGGCAGGCGGCCGGGACCGAACTCACCGCAGGCCATGGCGCCTTCGTTCGGCTCCATCACGATCATGCCATCGGCGCGCAGCTGGGCAACATTGCGGATCGTGGCCGCGTGCTGCCACATGCGCACGTTCATCGCAGGCACCATGAGGACCGGCTTGTCTGTCGCCAGCAGCATGGTTGAGGCGAGATCATTGGCGAGGCCCGCATTGGCCTTCGCCATCAGGTCTGCTGTGGCCGGGCAGACGACCACGAGGTCGGCCGAGCGCGAGAGCTGGATATGACCCATCTCGGCTTCTTCATCCAAGTCGAAGAGCTCGGTATAGGCCTTGTCGCCGGACAGCGCCGACACGGAGAGCGGCGTCACGAATTCCTGGCCTGCCTTCGTCACGATACAGCGACTCGCAATGCCGCGCCGGCCGAGCTCACGGATCAGCTCAAGGCTTTTGTAGGCGGCGATGCCGCCGCCGATGACAAGGAGGATGCGCTTCTGTTCCATGGGCCTTCAGATAGGTTGCTGACGCCTTCTTAGCGCAAATTCCTTGCACAAACTCCACAAAACCCCGTGAAAACGCGGCGACTGGTAAAGAATTATGCCGATTCAGTCAGGATTTCGGCGCGCCCGGATGGCGCGAACCGACTGTGGTGCATAGACGATCACGGTCTTGTAGGGATTGCGCGGTGGTTTCTTGAGGCGGATCACGGTCTTTCCGGTGAGTGCCGGATCGGCATGTTCGGTGCCTACCTTGCCAGTCTGCGTGACAGACCCGCCCCGGAACACGCGGATGCTGCTTGATGGCTGATCACGTCGGTGGGCGACGGTGATGATCCGGGTCGGGCTGGACGCGGTGGAGGCGGCGCGGCGCGGTCCGCCCAACAGGTCCGGGGCTGACCAGACGGCTGATTGCGGGAACAGGCCAGCGTGTTCTGCGGGTGTACCCACACGGATAAGGTCGCGGGCCAGCGCCTGTTGCGCGAGCAGTATGAGGCTTGCAGCGGCAAACAGGAATGGCTTCATGACGCGTCCCTTCCGACTCGGAAAGGCAAAGCGTACTGCATTCGTTAACGCGGATTAAGGACTTACACCCTGCGCGGGAATGATGCCTGCGCATTACGCCATCGGCGGCTAGTCAGCCGAGGCTGGCGATACCGGCATAGGCGATCAAGGCGAGAATGGTGATGAGGCCGAACCATCCCCACCAGGGGGCGAAGCGGTCGCGAGGGGGTGGCAAGGGCGTGGCAGGTCCAGCGAGCGAGGCCTCGAACCGGTCCATGACTTCCGGCAGGCGTTTCAGCCGGTTGGTCACTTCCCGCAGGTTGCCGCTGATCAGGCGCGCCGCGCCCTCCGGCCCGAAACTGCGCCGCACCCAGGCCCCGACAACCGGCTCGGACGCATTCCAGATATTGTGCCCGGGATCGATGCCGCGGGCGACGCCCTCGACCTGGACCATGGTCTTCTGGAGGAGAACGAGTTCCGGACGCATCGCCATGCCGAACGTGTGCGTATAGTCGAACAGTTGCAGGAGCACGCGGCCCATGGAGACCTCTTCGGCTGGCTTGCCATGCACCGGCTCGCCAATCGAGCGCAGGGCCTGCGCAAAATCGCCGACGGACTGGGTCGACGGGACGTAGCCCGCCTCGAAGTGGACTTCCGCGATACGCGTATAGTCCCGCTTCAGGAAACCCCAGAGGATTTCAGCGAGGAAACGCCGCTCGGTCATGCCGATGCGGCCGATGATCCCGAAATCGACAAGGGCGACCTTGCCTTCCGGCGTGATGATGATGTTGCCTTCGTGCATGTCGGCATGGAAAACGCCGTGCTCGATGGCATGGGTCAGGAAGCCGCGCGTGATGTCATTGGCCAGCGCAACCCGGTCGATGGCAGAATTTGCCAGCGCGGCCGGGTGCGTCAGCGGTGTGCCTTCCACCCAGTCGGTCGTCAGCACACGCCGGCCTGTCCGAGCCCAATCGACCTTCGGGACCTGAAAATAACCGCTCTTTTCGCTGAGTTCCCGCATCTCGTCGGCGCCGCCGGCTTCGAGGCGAAGGTCTGTTTCGCGCATCATGGCGGCAGCGATGGTATCGGTGAAAGCGACCGGCTTGAGGCGGCGGCTTTCGACGGACACCCCTTCAATCGTGCGCGCGGCCCGCTTCATGGCGGACAGTTCGCGGGTCAGCTGGCCTTCAATGCCGGGCCGCAGGATCTTCACAGCGCGAGCGCCACCCGCCGTCTCCATCCTGTGAACCTGGGCGAGCGAGGCGGCGGCAATGGGCGGCCCGAGATCGGGGAAGAGACGGTTCGCCTCTTCCAGTCCGAATTCCTCGACCAGTGCGGCACGGGCCAGTTTTCCCGAAAATGGCAGCAGCTTGTCTTTCAGGCGGCTGAGATCGGCAGTCACTTCCGAGCCGAATACGTCCGGGCGCGTCGCCAGAAACTGGCCGAGCTTGATATAGGCGGGACCGAGTTTCTCGAGGGCGCGGGCGAGGCGTTCGCCCGGGCGTCCACGGGCACCGCCGCCGAACACACGCAGGACGCCTCCAGCAATGCGCGCCGGGACCGGCAGGCGCGACTGGTAGTCCGCTGGCAGGATAACGTCATGCCGGGCCAGCGACGTGCCCGCCCGCATCAGGCGCAGATAGTCGGATACGGCGCCCATCAGCGAGCGCTGTCCGGACGGGAACCATCCCGAAGACTGTAGCGTTGTAGACCTGAAACTAACAAAACAAGGGGCCTGTCATGGCTGACTCAAACACGAATTCGAACGGCTTTCTGTATTTCCTGGTGGGAGCGATCCTGGTGGGCATGGTGGGTTTCGGCGTGTACTGTTTCACACAGGACAACAGCGCCAATGCCGATCTTCAAATCTCTGTCGGCGACGACGGCATCAAGGTCGATGGTAACTAAATAGTTTCGCATCAGACCGCCCAGCCAAAGTGCAGGGCGGCGATGCCGCCGGAAAAATTGATGACGGAAACGCGGGCAAAGCCCGCGTTTTCCATTTCGGACCGGAAGGTTTCCTGATCCGGGAACTGACGAATGGATTCAACGAGATACTGGTAACTTTCCTTGTCGCCAGCGACGAGGCTGCCAAGGAGCGGGATCACGTTATAGCTGTATGTGTCATAGGCGGCCTGAAGCGCAGGCGCGGTCATATGACTGAATTCAAGAATGCCCAGGCGCCCGCCCGGCTTCAGCACGCGGCGGAATTCCTCCAGGCCCGCGACCCTGTCTGCGAAATTGCGGATGCCGAATGACACCGTAACCGCATCGAACGTACGGTCGGGGTATGGCAGGCTCTGGCCATCGGCGCAGACCCAGTCGAGCCGGCCGTCCCATTTCGCATTGTCGGCGCGCGCTTTGCCGGCTTCCAGCATCGCATCATTGATATCGCAGACGATGGCTGTGGCCTTGTAGGCGATGCCGCGCCGCTTGCCGGCCTTGTCGGCCAGTTCGAGGAAGGCCCGCGCCAGTTCGCCCGTGCCGCCCGCCACATCAAGGTGGCGCTCGCCCGGCTGGGGGTTCAGCTTGTTCATCGCGTCATGCTTCCAGAGCCGGTGCACACCTGCGGACATAAGATCGTTCATCAGGTCGTAACGCGAGGCGACCGAACGGAATACGCCCTTCACCCGGGCGACCTTCTCGGACTCCGTCACCTCTTCGAACCCGAAAAAGACCTTGCGCTCTGTTTTCGTCTCTGACATGCGCGCCACCATAGTTGCCCTGACTGCCATAGGCTATATGCGATAAGAATGCCTGAATTACCTGAAGTCGAGACAGTTCGCCGCGGACTTGCCCCTGTCATGGAGGGCCGGACGATCCTGTCCCTGCTGCAGAACAGGCCCAACCTGCGCTTCCCCTTCCCCGACCGGTTCGCCGAGCGTGTCAGCGGCGCGCGGATCGAGCGGCTGGGGCGGCGCGCGAAATTCCTGACGGCCGATCTCTCGACAGGCGAAGTGCTGGTCATGCACCTTGGCATGACCGGGCGGTTCACCGTGGGCGGCGGCGACACGGCGGACTTCCACCACGCGACAGGCGGGGATGCGCGCCATGACCATGTCGTCTTCCACATGGAAGACGGGCAAACCGTTACCTATAATGATCCGCGCCGGTTCGGCTTCATGGAGCTGTGGCCTGCTGCGACATTCGATGCCTATCCGAGACTGATCGCGATGGGACCGGAGCCGCTGTCGAACGGTTTCTCGGCGGCCTACCTGGACACGGCACTGAAGGGCAAGGCAACGCCGATCAAGTCGGCTCTGCTCGACCAGTCGATCATCGCCGGCCTCGGTAATATCTATGTCTGCGAGGCGCTGTACCGCTCCGGCATATCCCCGAAGCGCAAGGCATCCAGCATTCCCGGCCAGCGCGCGGCGCGGCTGGCGCCTGCGATCAACCAGGTGATTGCCGAGGCGATCGATGCGGGCGGATCGTCAATTTCGGACTTTGCCAGCGCCAGCGGGGAGCTCGGCTATTTCCAGCATAGGTTCGATGTCTATGACCGCGAGCACAAGCCGTGCAAGACCTGCAGAGTCAATGTGAAACGGATCGTGCAGTCCGGGCGGTCGAGCTTTTTCTGCAGCACCTGCCAGCGCTAACGACCGGGCTTCAGGCCCAATTTCCAGAGCGGCGCACAGAGGCCGCCAGACACCATCGCCGCCAGGACCTGCGGGCCGGGCCAGATGCGGCTGACGGGCGCGGCGAGCCAGTCGCGCAGCCAGGGCAGGACACGTGAGTCAGATTGGTAGACCGGCGTGAACAGGAAACTCATCAACTGGAACAAGCGCACATGGCCCGCGCGCATGCGGGTATAGTCCGCAAGTGCATCACGGGCATCCTGCTTGCGGCCAATGGCGCGGGCGAGCGCGCAGGCATCGAGCAGGGCCATGTTGGCCCCCTGCCCCAGTTGCGGGCTGGCGGCATGCCAGCTGTCGCCGAGGTGGACCATGCGGCCTGACACGGCGGGCCAGTGCGTCCGGTGGCTGTAGCGGGCAAAGGTGAGGTCGGTGTGGGTCTTGAGGGGGGCAAGGAGGGGTTCGGTCTCCGGCCAGAGGGCGAGCGCCGCATCCCGCCAATGGGTCAGCGGGGCGGCGCGCCAGGCCTCATGGTGGTCGCCGCGAATGGACCAGAAATAGGTGACGGTCTTCGGCGCGCCCTCGGCCACGCTGCCGGACGGCATGACGCCGGCCATGCGGCTGGCAGCCTCGTAGCGCTGTTCGAGCGCGTCTTCGTGAAATGGTCCGGGTTTCGGCCAGGGCAGCGTCGCCCAGAGGGCGCCATAGGGCAGGTCCCGGCGCGGCGATGAGGCCAGCACCGACCGTACGCCGAGGGCATCGACGATCAGGTCGAACGGCCCGTGTGCGCCGCCGCCGGAATCGATAAGCGTGGCATCGCTCGGATTAGCGGCCGTGATGCGGGTCGATGGCACAAGGCGCGCGCCTTCGGCGAGCGCTGCGCCGTGGACGAGATTGAACAGAGCCGGGCGCTGGATCGACACGCCCATCAGGGCGGGCCTGAGCGACTCATAGCGCACATCCAGGACAGTGCGACCGGACGGATTCGACAGGCCATAGAGGCGCTGAATGGGGGCGCCTAGCGCTTCGGCCTCTGTACGCAGGCCGAGTTCATGCAGGATCGTGAGGCCGGTCTCCTGCAGGATCAGTCCGGAGCCGACCGGTCCTGCGATATCGAACTGGTCGAACACCGTGACGCGGTGGCCGTCGCGGGCGAGAAAAGCCGCAGCTGCCAGACCGCCGATGCCGGCGCCCGCAATACCGATGCTGAGCGGCGTCGCCAATCCTATCGCCTCCCTTTAGCGCCGTGCCCTTGGCAACGGTGACACCCTAGGCGAGGGTTGCTGGCAGCAGCAAGAGGATGGCAGGCGATGGCAGGTGCAGCACTGATTATCGGCGCAGGCGATGCAACAGGCGGCGCGATTGCACGGGCCTTCGCGAAAGAAGGGCTAACGGCGTGCGTGACCCGGCGGGCCAGGCATGTCGACCAGTTGGAAGACCTGGTGGCGAGTATCGAGGCACAGGGTGGCAAGGGCCGGGCATTCGGCGTCGATGCGCGCGACGAGGACCAAACGGTTGCCCTGTTCGACCAGATCGAAGCCGAGGTCGGCCCGCTGGAGGTTTGCGTGTTCAATATCGGGGCGAATGTGCGCTTCCCGATCCGCGAGATGACGACGCGCGTTTACCAGAAGGTCTGGGAGATGGCAGCGTTTTCAGGCTTCCTTGCCGGGCGTGAGGCGGCGCGGGTGATGGTGCCGCGCGGACGGGGCACGGTGATCTTCACCGGCGCGACAGCAGGGGTACGCGGGGGTTCAGGCTTCTCGGCATTTGCCGGCGCCAAGCATGCCTTGCGTGCGCTCGGCCAGAGCATGGCGCGCGAGTTGGGACCGCAGGGCATCCACGTTGCGCATGTGGTGATCGATGGCGCTATCGACAGCCAGTTCATCCGCGACACCCTTCCGGACGCCTCAGACCGCAAGGAACGCGACGGCCTGCTGCTGTCGGACGAGATTGCCAAGAACTATCTCTGGCTGCACGGCCAGCACCGATCGGCCTGGACCCATGAAATGGATCTCAGGCCGTGGTGCGAGACGTGGTAGCGATAGCGGCCTAGAAGACCGCTTTCACCGCATCCTCTTCCATCATCTTCTGGCGCACCAGCGGGATGGGCGGGCCACCATAGGACAGGAACTCGTCATGGAAGACTTTCCAGCCTGACCGCGGATCATCCGGGAAGTGTGACGCTGTCCAGTCATTGCGCAGCTTGCGGATCATCAGCTTGCCCATCGTATAGTTGAGATAGGCAGGGTCATAGGTGCCGCGCGCTGCCTGCTGGGTCGAGTTTCCGGCATCCTGATAGCATTCATCCCGGAAGAGATTGTAGCTATCCGCCACCGTCATGCCTTCGGCATGCAGGCCGATGGCCGAGAGGTAGCGACAATCGCGCAAAAGGGCATTGGAGAGCTGACCGATACGGGTTTCCGGGTCGCCGTCATGCAGGCCCGCCTCGATTATCATTTCCTCGGTATAATGGGCCCAGCCTTCGGCGAAGGCATAGCCGACGAAGAGCTTTCCGAGCACGGATTTGGACCGGTTCGCATGCAGGAAATTCAGGAAGTGGCCGGGCCAGACTTCGTGAATGCTGGTGCCGAGCAGGTCCATCTTGCCGGGAATATAGGCGGCGCGGGTTTCGGCGTCCCAGGACGGGTCTGGCGGCGAGATATAGTAGACCGATGGCAGGCCTGTTTCGTAAGGTCCCGGAATGTCGATATAGGCGGAGTTCTGCCGGTTATACGGTGGCGACTCTTCGACCAGCGCCTGTTCGGTGCCGGGGATTGAAACGATGTCGTTTGCAACGAGGAAGGCGCGCAGTTCAGGCAGCTGTTCGCGGGCCTCCTCGACCGGGCCGACGGCCGGCTTGTTGGCACCCATCTTTTTCATGCAATCGCCAAGGCCGAGGCCCGGCGCGTAGACGGTGCAGGCGTCCTTCAGGGCGGCCTGATTGCGTTTCAGGTCTGCTACCCCGATGGCCCTCAATTCGGCCAGCGGGATATCGACGGCCTCGGTGAGGCGGACCATGTTGGAGAATTTTTCCGCGCCGAGGGCGAAGCCGTCCGGCGTGGCCGGGACAGAACCAATATGATCAGACAGGTGCTGCATGGCGGTTGCCGCGTCGGCGGCAGCAGCATCGAACGCCGCTTGCAGGGCGTCATTCTTCACCTCGGCGAAAGCAGCCTTGGCATCGCCGGAATAATACTCGGCAAAACCGCCAAAGCCCGCCTGACCGTATTTCAAATAGGTTTCCGGCAGCGGCAGCTTGAGGTTGGCTTCGATCTGGGCGGCGGCGGCGGGCACGTTCTTCGCGTAGGCAATGAAGGCCTTCATCCGCGTTTCGGCATCGGCATAGGGCCGGGCGATATAGACGTTCGGATCAAGCGCCGGGACGTAAAAGTCCGGGTTCCTGTGCGGCCAGTCGGCTTCTGTCAGCCAGAAGAGTTCTCCCTGCAGGACGTGAACAAGGTAGTCCCGTTCGAACGCCTGTTCAGGAGTCAGCCCAGCGACGTCAAGCGCCAGTGCATCGGCAATCGCCTGCTCGCGCTGGTCGCTTGCGGCCTTGAGGCCTTCGGGCGACCAGTCAGGCAGCTGGCCGTCGAATCCGTGGCGACCCTGATAGACGGCGAAATTGGGATTGAGCGGGAAATAGCCGTCGAGGAAGGTCGAGAGGAAGGCGCCCCATTCGCTGCTGGTGTCGATGGCCATCGGATCGGCGGCAGGGGCTTTTTCCGGCAAGGGCGGCGGTGTCGCCGCGACCGGCAAAGGCAGGATTGTCTCGTCGACCGCACTCGTGCACCCGGTGGCCGCAAGCGCGACCAGCGAAACAGCCATCATAACTCCGCGAATTTTCATGGGATGTCCTTCATGTATGGCGGCGCAAGGCGCACGCATTTTGTTATATGATTGCATGTCTGACGCAGACCCCGCCAGTCACAATCTTCCGGTTTTTGCAGTGCGTCGGAGACCTAGACCATGCCACCATCGGTCGGCAGGCCGAACAGGATGCGACCGGTCAGTTCCCATGTCGATGGGGCCGTGACGATATGCTGGGTGATGGCATGGGCATCGCGGAACCGGCGCTGCAGGTCGGAGGATTCGAACAGGGCCGCGCCGCCGCCAAGGTCATAGAGCGAACGGCAGATGTCGGCGCCGGTCCGCGTCATGTGGGTGCAGGCCATGCGCAGGGCCGCGCGGCGCTCCATCGGGATGGCGCCCTCCCCTGTCGCGACGACCCATGTCTGGTCAATCTCGCTGAAGAGATAGGCGCGGGCCGCGCGCCAGGCCGCCTCACATTTTGCGAACTCGGCTTGCATGGTCTGGCGTTCGGCGAGGGTCTTGGACGAGCCCTGCGATTTCTTTGCAGTGGCCAAAGCGGCAAAAGCATCCAGCGATCCGCGCGTGTTGCCTAGTGCAACCGCGCAGACGCCAAGCGACAGGAGGCCAAAGGCCGGGAACTTGAACAGCGGGCCTATTTCATACGGCGCGTCTGACACCAGCGATACCGAGCGCGCCTTGGGCACGCGAATGTCCTTCACTTCGATATCGCCAGAACCTGTGCCTTTCAGGCCCATGACGTGCCAGGTGTCGAGCAGGGTCGCGTCAGACGCCGGGAAGACCATCATGCGCGCATCCGGCGCGCCGGAGGGCAGGCGCTTCATCTCGCCATTTTCCCAGATCGTGCAGCCACCGCAGAGCCAGGTGCAATTAGCCGAGCCGGAACCCCACTGCCAGCGCCCGGAGACGCGGTAATCGTCGCCCTCGTCGACGGCCTTGCCCATGGGCGCGAAGACGCCGCCGGTGATGATGTCCGGATCGGAATAGATCTCGCCTGCGGTCGCCGGGTCCATATAGGCGGCGTTCATCGCGGTCGTGGCACCGATCATGGCGCACCAGCCGGCGCTGGCATTAGCCGTCGCCACCGCTTCAACCGTTTCGACAAAATCGTGCGGCGCCAGTTCCAGGCCGCCAAAGCTCTTCGGCGTGATCGTACGGAACACGCCCGCCTTGGCCAGTTTCGTGGCAAGATCAGCCGGCAGGCGGCGCACCTCTTCCATCTCGGCCGCGCGGGCAGCAAGTTCAGGTGCGAGGGTGCGGACATTGGCGAGCAGGTCAGTGTGCATGTGTGTGTCAGGCATCGCCGGAGACTAGACCGGATTACAGGCGCGTCAAAGCGTCAGTTCGTCATGATACTTGGGCGGGGCCGCGTGACGCCACGACAGGGTGAGCGCTGAGCGCAAAGTCAGGTCGCCGTCCGTGTAGGACTGCTCGATAGCGGCCCGGGCTTGCTCAAAGTTCTGCGCGCCCTCTGGCACGAACGCAATGCGCTGCCCCATCACGAGCGGAAGGAGCACGAAGAGGACGAGCGATGCGAGCACATAAAGGCGCAAGGGCGGAATGAAGCGGGCGCGCTGACCGTCAAGATAGGCGCGGGTCATGCGACCGGGTCGAATCAACGGGTCCGGCAGGGTGCGCGCAATCCGTCCATCTATCGAAAACAGCGTTTCAAGGCTCTCCCCGAGCAGAGCTCAGCAGGTTCGTCTGAGACTTTGGGCGCTCTGCCCGCAATCGGGGCAATAGTTGCCTTCAAGCGCCTTGCCACAATTCAGGCATCGTGCGTCGTGCGGGCCACCCTTCCCGTCCGCGAGTTTTACGGCGGCGTCTGCGGCAGCGTGCGCTATGGCCCCGTCGACGGCCTCTCCCAGCGAATCACTCATGTTCGTCCCCCAAGGGTCTAGCGAAAAACCAACGGCTTCTTCGCCATAAACCGGCGTGTTGCCGCATCATAGCGCAATATCTGACCCAAAGGGGCAAGCCCGTAGGTTTGCGCGCGGAGGAATTCCATTAGGCCCTTGCGCTTGCCAGCGTCCTTGATGGCCTCTGGTGTGAGTGTCTCTCCGATGACGACCGGCAGCGCGGTGCCCATGCGGCGCCTGACTTCGCGGAAGACAAGCGCGAGGCGCAGTTCAAGAGATATGTGGCTCGCAAACTGGAACAGGCGCGAGTTCTGACCCTCGAAATAAACAGGCGTCACATGCGCACCGGAATGCGTAATCAGCTTCGCCGTGAAGGGCTTCCATTCGTCATCCACCGCCGTGCGATCAAACAGGCGCGGCGTGGTGGCAACTCCGCCGCCGGGGAAGACGATGACGCAGCCCCCCGCTTTCACATGGTCGAGCGCTGCCTTGCGCATGGCAACATTGGCCGCGAGTGCCTCACGTGTGCCGGAGAAATCGACCGGAAGGATATAGGGCCGCGCCTCGGGTACGCCGTCGAGGGCGGAATTGGTCAGCACCTTGAAATCCATCCTGCGCAGGCTGACCAGCCAGCAGATGACGAGGCCGTCGAGCACGCCGAACGGGTGGTTTGCCACAAGCACGAGCGGGCCCGTGCGCGGGATCTCGGCGAGGCGCGAAGCGGAGAACTGAACATCTAAATCTAACAGGCGCATGGCCGCTTCGAAGAAAGGCACATCATGGGCGAGATGATCGCGATAGTGCGCGTAGAGCTGTTTGATCTTGGGCTGGCCGGACAGGCGCTCGACCGTACGGATGAGGCGCCGCTTCAGCGGATCGTCGAAATAGGACGCGTAGGAAAGTTCGGGGGAGTCCTGTGCCGAAACTGGCATCTAGAGTCTCAACATCCGCGCCAGATTGTTCTTCTGGATATCCGACGAGCCCCCAACGATCGGCATGCCGAGGAGGTCGCGGACATTGCGTTCGATATCATAGGCATCTGACAGGCCATAGGCGCCGATGACCTGCTGGCAGATGAGGCCGATCTCGACTCCGGTATCGGCAACGAAGAGCTTCGCCATCGCCGTTTCGACGCTGCACGGCTGATGTTCGTTGGCGAGCCAGGCGGCGTGGTAGAGCATGTGACGGCAGGCCTGCAGTTTCGTGCGCGCAGTGACGAGCTTGTGGGCAATCGCCTGATGCTTGGAGATCGGCTTGCCGAACTGGGTGCGCTCCTGCGCATAAGTCCAGGCTTCCTCAAGCGCGGCGCGGGCGATGCCATAGGCGACGGCCGTGATCTCGATCTTTTCGACATCGAGTGCGCGGCCGGCGAGTGCTTGCCAACCCTTGTTCCATTTGTCCGGGCCACCCACGATGGCGCTCTCCGGCAGGCGAACATCATCGAGGAAGACATCCATTGAGTCCGTGTAGCGCAGGTTGCTGTGCTCAATGGGCTGCATCGAGACACCGGGTGCATTGTTGGGCACAAGGACGAAAGTGAGGTTGCCGTGGCGATCTTCCGGCCCGCCGGAGCGACAGAGGCAATAGATATAGTCAGACCAGTCGGCTCCGGTGCACCAGCGCTTGGCACCATTGATGACGATCTCGTCACCGTCCCGCTCGACGCGCGTCTCGACGCTGGGCAGATCGCCGCCGACATTCGGCTCGGACAGGCCGTAGCAGAGGAACATCTCGCCGCGCGCCAGCTTGGGCAGCAGGGCTTCCTTCTGTTCCTTCGACCCGTTCTCCGAAATGTTGAGGCCACCATAGAAGGCCGCATGAATAAACGGGCCGGCCATGCTGACGCCGCCCTGGCAAAGCTCTTCGATCACGGCGGCGGCGGCATAGATATCCTCGCCCTGCCCGCCATATTCTTCCGGTATGGTCAGGCCGATCAGGCCCATGGCCGCGAGTTCCCTGAACAGGTCCCGGTCCCATGTGTGGGCCTTGTCCCATTCGCGGCGTTTCTCGCGCGGCATCTTGTCGGTGACCCAGCGGGACAGCTGGCGACGGAGTTCGGTGACGTGATCGGGTTCGGGGGCAAAGCTGTTCATACTGCAGTCCTAGAGCGATTGGACTATGTGGGGAAGCGGCATGCGCTCAACCTTCCCCGATCCCCGCCGCATCGAAGGGCGTGGTCTGGTAAACCTGGTTGATCCAGTTGCCGAACAGGAGGTGGGCGTGGCTGCGCCAGCGGTTGAGCGGCTGGGCGCTAGTGTCATCGTTCGGGAAATAGCCATGCGGCGCGCGGATGGTCTTTCCCGAAACCAGGTCGCGCTCATATTCTTCCTTCAGCGAGGTGGAATCGTACTCGATGTGATTGAAGCAATAGAGATTGCGCTGGGCCGGCTCTGACAGCAGGCACGGGCCGGTCACGTCTGACTCCATCAGAAGCTTCAGCTCCGGGGCCTTTGCAATGTCCTCGGCGCGTACTTCGGTCCAGCGGCTGACGGGAATCTGGAAATCGTCGGAAAAACCCGACAGGAAGGGCGACGTCGGATCCAGGTTGTGGTGGCGGTACACGCCGAAGGCCTTCTCGGCCAGCGTGTGCTTGGGCACGCCGTGCAGGTGCCAGGCGGCGGCCATGGCGCCCCAGCAGATGAAGAAACTGGAATGGACATTGGTGCGCGTCCAGTCGAGAATCTCCGTCAGCTCGTGCCAATAGCCGACCTCTTCAAACGGCAGCGTCTCGATCGGCGCGCCGGTAATGATGAAGCCGTCAAACTTACGGTCGCGGACATCAGCCCAATCCTGGTAGAAACTGATCAGGTGATCTTCCGGCGTGTTCTTCGGCGTATGGCCACCAACCATGATGAGGGTCAGCTCCACTTGCAGCGGCGAGGCACCGATCAGACGCGCGATCTGCGCCTCGGTACGGATCTTGTTCGGCATCAGGTTCAACAGGCCGATCTGAAGCGGACGAATGTCCTGACGGATGGCATCCGTCTCACTCATGACAGACACGCCCTCGCGCACCAGCACATCGCGGGCGGGCAAAGTATCGGGAATCCTGATCGGCATCGCCGTTCTCCAGTCCTACTCACATCGCATGAAAGGGAGGCGGCGGCAGGAACCTGCTGGCATATCCGCGCGGCCTTTTAGCGACTTGTTTAACGTGGCTGCAAGCCGACCGGCCAAATCACCACAAGCGTCCAGATAGCGCCGCCAGGCGCGCCCGTCAATTTCCTCCGTCACGCGCCGGGTGCAGCCGGTGCACGAGACGCGGCAGCATGCGCCCTGAAATCGACGGCGATTCCGCCTCGCCATCGCGTTCGGCGCCCATGCGCAAATAGAAATCCTTCGCGTCCGGGTCGCAATCGATCACCAGGTCCTTTGCCCCGGCGTCCTGCGCCACCCGGCAGGCCCAGACATACATCATCTGGCCCGTGCCCTCTCCCATACGCGTCGGCTCGACAAAGAGTTTCTCGAGCCAGGCGGTGTCACCGTCGATGGCAAGCTGCACGACACCCGCAATGCCGCGAATGTCGTCGGCGACCACGATCACATCGTTGGCAGCATCCTCTTCGGACACCGTCAGTTCGGCTCGAAATTCCTCGAGCATCTCGGGCGTATAGCCCCAGACGGCTTTTGACCGCATGCAGAGATCGGTCAGGATCGCGAATTCATAATGGCTGGGCGAGCGAAGGCGCATGTCAGTCGCCCGTCAGCTTGGGCGCGCGTTTTTCCTTGAACGCGGCCACGGCTTCGCGCCGGTCATTTGTATAGTTCGACGCGCTTTCCCAGCCGATGCTGGCATCCATGAGCTGCGCAGCGAGGGCCCGCAGCGGGATATTGGCGGTCGTCTTGGTCCAGCGCACGGCCCATTTGGGGTTGGCCTGCAGCTTGCCCACGAGTTCGGCGACCTTGGCGTCGAGCTCAGCAGCCGGCACCGCATAATTGATGAGGCCGAGACGTTCGGCTTCCCTGGCGCTGAGCAGGTCGCCTGTCATCAACAGTTCCTTGGCCTTGGCGAAACCGATCAGTTGCGGCCAGATCAGCGCGCCGCCGTCACCGGCGACAAGGCCGACTTTCACGTGCGGGTCGCCGATCTTGGCGGTCTCGTCGGCAATGATGATGTCGCAGAGCAGCGCAATCGTGGCACCGAGGCCAGCGGCGGCGCCGTTCATCCGGCAGAGGATCGGCTTTTCCATATTGAGCAGGGTCGTGACGATCTGCTTGGCATCCCAGCCGATGGCGCGGAAGCGTTCGGGATGATTGATCTGCTCCTCGAACCAGTCGAAGTCACCGCCCGCGCAGAAGGCGCGGCCAATCGCGGTCAGGATGATGATGTCGCTCTCGCTGTCGCGCTGGAGGCAGTTGAACACGAGCGCGAGTTCGGTGTGCATCTGTTCGTCGACCCCATTGACCGGATGGTCAGACGTGATGGCGGCGGTGAGGACCCGGCCCTCGCGGGAGAAGGTGAAACGTTCCCATTTGTCCTGCGTGATGTCGTACTGCGTGCTCATGCGTCGTCTCCCACTTTCACAACACGGCGCCCGAAATTCTCGCCCCGGAACAGGCCGCAGAAGGCTTCCGGCATTTTGTCGATGCCTTCAAAGCGCTCTTCATTGCTCTTGAGCATTCCGCTCGCCAGCAGGCCAGCCATCGTCTGCAGGGCTTCGGGGAACTCCCGCGCGAAATCGAACACGACGAGGCCGTGCATGTTCACACGGTGCGTGATGAAGGGCTTGGTGTTGACGATGCCCGGTGTCTCTTCCGGCGTCAGGTTATAGTCGGCGACCTGGCCGGAAATGCAGATGCGTCCGTTGAGCGCCATCAACGGCAAGACACGGTTGACCATCTCGTTGCCCACATTGTCGAACAGGACATCGACACCTTTCGGGAACTGTTCGGCAATGGCGGCGGTCAAGTCAGGCGCGGTCTTGTAATTGATCGCGGCATCGAAGCCGGCCTCGCCTGTCAGGAAATCGCACTTGGCATCGGAGCCTGCGATACCGACGACTTTCGACGCGCCCCAGCCTTTGGCGAGTTGACCCGCCGTGGCACCGACCGGACCAGCTGCAGACGTGACCAGCACGGCGTCGCCTTCCTTAAACTTCGCGACTGTCTTCATGCCGAACCATGCCGTCAGGCCGGGCACACCGAGGACGCCGATCCAGGCACTGAGCGGCGCGGGCGCCTCCGGCACCGTGCCAACAAAGCCCCGACCCGACTGGATCGAATGGGTTTTCCAGCCACCGGCGCAGAAGACCTTGGTTCCCAACGGGAACATGTCGTTCCGGCTGGCGTCGACGATACCGACGCTGAATCCGTCAATCGGTTTGCCGAGCGGGAGCGCCATGGCATAGGAATCACCACCCGACAGGCGCGACCGTGTGCCAGGATCGACCGAGCACCAGACATGGGCCACGCGGAACTGGCCCTCTTTCGGCTCAGGCAGCGGCGCTGTTTCAAGCGCGAAGTCTTCTGGCACCGGCGGGCCGTCACAATAGCGCGTGAGCACGATCTGCTGCATCTCTGCCATTGGCGAAATCTCCTCAACCTTTGCGAACCAGCATAGGGTGCAAGTGCGCGCTGTCACGTCATGACTTCGGGGCAGAGGCATGCCAGGACTGCACAAAGATCCATCGGTGGTGTTGCCGGTTGCACCGCCCTAGGGGCAGACCTGCACCAAGACCGAAACAAAGCAGGAGACGTTCATGACCAGCAGGCCCGTCAAAACCCGCATCACCGAGATGCTCGGCATCGAGAAACCGATCATCCAGGCGGCCATGGGCTGGATTGCCCGATCGCACCTCTCCTCTGCGGTCTCCAATGCCGGCGGCATGGGCATTATCGAAACCTCGTCAGGCGAACTGGATGCGATCCGCGAGGAAATCATCAAGATGCGCGACCTGACCGACAAACCGTTCGGCGTGAACGTGGCGCAAGCCTTTGTGCGCGATCCCAACATTATCGACTTCATCATCAAGCAGGGCATCAAGTTCGTCACCACGTCGGCGGGCGACCCGATGAAATATACTAGCATGCTGAAAGAAGCGGGCCTGACCGTGTTCCATGTCGTGCCGAGCCTGCAGGGCGCACTGCGCGCCATCGAAGCGGGCGTTGACGGCCTGATCGTGGAAGGCGGCGAAGGCGGCGGTTTCAAGAACCCGAAGGATGTCGCCTCAATGGTCCTTATCCCGCTCGTCTGCGAGCATGTAAACGTGCCGGTCGTGGCGGCGGGCGGCATCACCGATGGCCGCACGATGGGGGCCGCCTTTGCGCTTGGCGCGGAAGGCGTGCTGATGGGGACGCGTATCCTGTCATCGACCGAAAGCCCGGTTCACCAGAACTGGAAGGATGCGATTGTCGAGGCCGAGGCGACCGATACGGTCTTCCTCAATCGCTCCGGTCCCGGCCCGGCCCTGCGCGCGCTGCGCACCGAACGCACGACCCGCCTGGAGACCGAGGGCAGCCCGAACATTTTCGGAGAATTCGCCGATACGCAGGCCGTTTACTTCGGCGGCAACCTCGAAGCCGGTATCGCCCTGACGGGCCAGGTGGCCGGGCGTATTCACGCGGTCAAACCGGTCGCGCAGATCTTCGAGGAAACCATCGCGGAATATCACGAAACGATTGCCCGCCTGGCGCGCTGAGGACGCCGGGAATGTCGGTCGAAAGCTGGTTTTTGCCCCGTTTCCGCGCTAGACGGGGTTAAATCCAGCCTGAGGACCCTTCATGACCACAAAACATTTCCTGCTCGGCACTGCGGCCGCGCTTGCTCTCACCCTGTCTGCCTGCGGCAAGAAACCTGCCGATGATGCCGGTAAAGCCGAAGTGACCCAGCCTGCCACAGCCGAACTTCCGGAAATCGTGGTTAGCGATGCCGAACTCGCGGGCAACCCGTTCCGGGACGACTGGACCGCCGCCTATGGCGTGCCGCCCTTCAGCCAGATCACAGACGCGCATTACCTGCCGGCCACCAAGAAAGCCCTGCTCGAGTTGCGCACAGAGATTGACGGCATCGTCACCAATCCCGACGCGCCGACTTTCGACAATACGATTGTTGCGCTCGACCAAGCCGGTGACTCGCTCAACAAGGTGATCCTGACTTTCGGCAATATCACCAATACCGACACAAACGACACGCTGAGCGAACTGGAAGCCGAAATCTATCCGATGCTGACGCGCGAAACCGACGCGATCAGTTTCAATCCCGATCTCTTCAAGCGCGTGCAGGCGGTCTATGCCGAGCGTGACCGGCTCGGCCTCGACGAGCAGGACGCCCGCTTGCTGGAACTGACCAATCGCAACTTCGTGCGCAACGGCGCGGCGCTGAGCCCCGAAGTCAAAGCGGACGTGGCCAAGATCAATGAAGAGCTGTCTGCGCTGACAACCGAATTCGGCAAGAACCTGCTGCTGTCGACCAAGGCGTTCAAACTGGAAATCACAGACGAGGCCCAACTGGCCGGCCTGCCGGATGATTTCAAGAACGCGATCAAGGTCGAAGGCGAGAACAAATGGATCCTGACGGTCGACCGCTCCGTTTACGAGACCTTCATGACGCAGGGCGAGAACCGCGACCTGCGCAAGCAGATGTTCGACGGTTATCGTCTGCGCGCGTCCTCGGGCGAATATGACAATGGCCCGATCCTGATCAAAATCGCCCAGCTGCGCGCCAAACGGGCCGAGCTGATGGGCTACACGTCCCATGCCGCCTACCAGCTTGAAACGCGGATGGCGAAGACGCCTCAGCAGGCCGAGGAATTCCTCGCGCGCGTCCTCAAGCCCGGCCTTGAGCGCGCCAAGGAAGAGCGCGCCGACATGCAGGCCATGATCGGCGACGATTTCACGCTCGAAGGCCAGGACTGGTGGTTCTATGCCGAGAAGGTGCGCCAGGCGAAATACGCCTTCGACGGCGAAGTGCTGAAACCCTATTTCGAACTCGGTGCGGTGCGCCAGGGTGCATTCGATGTTGCCACGAAACTGTTCAATATCAGCTTCACGCCGGTCGACACGGAAAAGTGGAATCCGGTCGTCACGTCTTGGGATGTAAATGACCTGGAGACTGGCGAACATCTCGGCCTGTTCATGACCGATATGTATTCGCGCGATTCCAAGCGCGGCGGCGCGTGGATGTCTTCGTTCCGTGACGCATCGAATGTTGGCGAGAATATCCGCCCGATCATCTCCAACAACCTGAACGTGACCCCGCCGGCGAAGGGCGAACCGACGCTGATGTCGTATGATCAGGTCGAGACCCTGTTCCACGAATTTGGCCACGGCCTGCACGGCCTGCTGACGAAGATCAAGTATTCGACCTTTTCAGGCCTCGACGGTCCGCGAGACTATACAGAGTTCCCGGCCCAGCTGCTGGAGCATTGGGCCGGTGACCCGGAAGTGCTCGGCCAATACGCCCGGCACTACAAGACGGGTGAGATCATCCCGCAGGACCTAGTCGACAAGATGAATGCTGCCTCGAACTTCAACCAGGGTTTCAAGACAACCGAATTCATTGCTGCCTCCCTGCTCGACCTGCGCTGGCACATGCTCTCTTCGGAGGAAGCCGCAAAGATCACCGATGCGCGCGCCTTCGAACAGCAGGCGCTGGAAGACTATGGTGTCCTGCCGGAAATCGAACCGCGTTATCGGTCGCAATATTTCAGCCACATCTTCGCCGGCGGATATTCCGCAGGTTACTACGCCTATCTCTGGTCTGAAATTCTGGATGCGGATGGGTTCATGGCCTTCAAGCAGACCGGCGATATCTACAACCCGGAACTCTCTGCCAAACTCAAGAAGTGGGTATATGAATCCGGCGGCCTGCGCGAGGCAGACGAACTCTATCGCAATTTCCGGGGCTCCGACCCGACGATCGAGCCACTGCTCGAAAATCGTGGGTTCGCGGAAGACAAGCCAAGCGAAGGCTGACATGCTTCCGCTCCAGACAAAAAGCCCGCCGATCAGATCGGCGGGCTTTTTTTTCAGCATGGATCCGGTTCAGATCGGCGACTCGACCGATTCCTTGCAGATAATCGCCTTCACGGCTTCAACCGTATCAGCCTCGCGCAGCGCATCACGCACCGGCGCCTGACGGAAGACGCGGCTGACTTGTGCCAGGGCCCGCAAATGGTCTGCGCCAGCCGACAATGGCGCCAGCAACATGAAGATCAGGTCACAGGGGCGATCGTCAATCGCCTCAAAGTCCACGCCAGACACAAGGCGCATGAAGCCGCCGATCGGGGCCTCGATACCCGCGACCCGTGCATGCGGGATAGCCACGCCTTCGCCGACACCAGTCGAACCAAGGCGCTCGCGCTCCATGACCGAATCCTCGATTTCGCGTGCCGAGATTCCCGTCACACCGCCGAGTTCTTCAGACATAGCATGCAGCGCCCGTTTCCGGCTGGTCGCCTCATAACAAGGGATGATGATCCCACCTTTAAGCAGGGAGCTCAGATCGGTTGCCATATACGCTGCTTCCGTGTGCGGGCTTCAGTTCCTGGGGGTATTGGCCGGATCGACCCAGCCAATATGCCCGTCCGGGCGGCGGTAGACCATATTCAATCCATCATGGCCAGCATTCCTGAACATCAATGCCGGGACCTCCTGCAGCTCCAGCTGCATGACGGCTTCCGATACGGACATTTTCCGGATGTTTACAGAGGTTTCCGCGACCGTCAGCGGGACGTCCGACACGTCGACGACGTCGTCATCAAGCTCATCCGCGTCCGCCGCATGGCCATTGAGCGTCAGTACGGCACCGGTAGCGATTTCAGACGGCAGCGGCGCAACAGGATTGGCGTGGTGGTCCTTCAGGCGGCGCTTGTAGCGGCGCACCCGCTTTTCCATCTTGTCGAGACTGTCTTCCAGCGCGGCATAGGGATCTGTCGCCTTGCCGGAGGATTGCAGCACGATGCCGGACGGCAGGTGCACATTGCAGTCGACCTCGACGAGATGACCCTGCTGCGAGACGAACACGCTCGCCTCCCCGGTTCGACTAAAATATTTACTGACCGCTGCCTCTAGCCCGTCTTCGATGCGGCTCCTCAGAGCCCCGCCGAGATCCATATGCTTGCCAGTAATTTGTATCTGCACGAGCGGTCTCCTTTGCTATTCTAGACTTCTAAGTATGGCTCAGATTTGCCCGGGACGCGAATCGATTTCCCCTATGTGTCCCAAGCTTAACAGTGAGCGCTCACCTGATCGTCAGTTCAGGCGTCTGGCTTTCCGGGCTTTTTGCCATAGCCATGCTTCTTCAGCAGGCCCCGGAACTGGTGATAGGTCAGACCCAACGTCTCGGCAGCCCGACCCTGGTGACCCTGGCTGGCGGCCAAGGCTTCATCGACGAGGCGCAGCTCGAGACGGCTGATCTCGGCATTGAAATCAATCGGCCCATGCAGGGCGGACGTTTCAGTCGTCAGGGGTGTGCGGGTTTCGGTTTCAGTGGGCTTGGCAGCGCCCGGCCGCCAGGGCGAGGCAAACGGATCCAGCACGGCCGGATCGAACCTGACGGGCTCGTCCGGCGCCGCCAGCATGGAGCGATGCGCGAGCCGTTGGGCAAAGTTGCGCAATTCGCGCACGTTTCCCGGCCAGTCATGACCTTCGATCGCAGCAATGGCCGAGGGGGCAAAGCCCGGGAAGTCCTGCGCCATCTCGATCGCGATACGGCGGGCAAAGAAGTCCGCCAGCAGGCTGGCATCGCCAGGCCGCGCCCTTAGCGGGGGCAGTGTAATGACATCAAAGGCCAGCCGGTCCAGCAGGTCCGCGCGGAATTCACCCCGCTCGACCATGTCCGGCAGGTGCATGTTGGTGGCCGCGACGATGCGCACATTGGTTGTCAGTGCGCGCGACCCGCCGAGGCGCTGGAACCCGCCATATTCCACGATGCGCAGCAGTTTTTCCTGCACGGCACGGCTGGCGGTCGCGATCTCGTCGAGAAAGATCGTGCCACCATCGGCGAGTTCGAACCGGCCCTTGCGCTGTTCAGTGGCACCCGTGAACGCGCCTCGCTCATGGCCGAAGAGTTCAGAGTCGAGCAATTGCTCTGAAAGGGCGGCGCAATTGACCTTCACGAATGGCCCTTCCCAGCGCTTCGACAGGAAGTGCAAGCGCTCGCCAATCAATTCCTTGCCGGTGCCGCGCTCGCCAATGACGAGGATGGGGCGCTCAAGCGGTGCCACACGAGAGACATGCTCTTGCGCGCTGAGCCAGGCCGGGGCCTCTCCAATGAGCTGTGTGGTTTCGCTAATCATGTGGTATTTATAGCCTATGTTATATGTTAAATCGACTAAACTATTGGTGAAATTTACCGTTTTATTTTTAATGCGTTGCGTTGATATTCTTTTATTTATCATAAAAACAAGGAGTTATGATATTAATTTTCACTTGGCACGGTCCTTGAAATGATATTGGCACTCAGCGCGACGGGGCGCCGCTTTTAACCAGAAGGACTGAACTCAAGATGGACGACCGTAGTTACCGAACTGAAGCTCGCACCGACGCAGGCCGTTTTGGCCGCTGGCTGTCGACCCGCCCTGCCGAGAGCTGGATGTTTTTCGGCGCCGGCATCCTTCTTGGCGGCCTCTTCTTTTAATCCTCCTCCCAGACAAACACGAAAGGATACCCCATGGGTCTCTTCTCCCGCCTCGGTGACATCATCAACTCCAACATCAACGCGATGCTGGACGGTGCTGAAAATCCCGAAAAAATCGCCCGCCTGATCATCCAGGAAATGGAAGACACGCTTGTCGAAGTCCGCACGGCCGCAGCCCGCGCCATGGCCGACAAGAAAGAAATGGAACGCGAAATCGTTCATTTCACGCAAGCCCGTGACGAATGGGCCGCCAAGGCCGAACTGGCCATCGACAAGGGTCGTGAAGATCTGGCTCGCGGCGCCCTGATCGCCAAGCAGAAGGCCGACGGTGAAATCACCCACCGCAAGGCTGCGATGGACGCTGCCGAAGAAGCCTTCGAAAAGCGCCAGGAAGATCTCGGCAAGCTGCAGGCCAAGCTCGACGAAGCCAAAGCCAAGCACCGCTCGCTTATGATGCGCCGGGAAGCGGCCGAGCAACGCATCCGTGTCCGCAGCCAGGTCTATGACGGCCGGGTCGACGATGCGCTCGCCCGGTACAATACGATCGAACGCAAGGTCGACGAAATGGAAGCCTATGCCGACACGATCAAGGGCCGCGAGCCGACCCTCGAAGCCGAGTTCGCTGCGCTCGAGCGCAACGAGAGCGTCGAGAAGGAACTCGAAGCCCTGAAAGCCAAGCGGTCTAAGTCGTCTTCGAAATCCGCGAAATCGGAGGCCTGATCCATGCTACTCTCACTTACCTGCCTCTTCGGCTTCCTGGCGGTGATCTGTACGCCCGGACTGATCGCACAGGCCCGCGCCGAACGTCAGGAGACCTAGTCCATGGACGAGAGCATTATCGCCTTGATGGCCATCCTCAGTATTTTCGTCATCCTGCCTGGCATGACGTTCCACTATATTTCCCAGTGGCGCCGGCAGAAAACACTCCAGCCGGATGACGAACGGATGATGGAAGACCTCTGGCGCTCGGCCAAGGCAATGGAACGCCGTCTCGCAACGCTCGAGGCCCTCCTCGATCAAAGCGACGACCACACACGGGAGCGCGCAAGCCCACCGCGCCGCCCCCGTTCAACACTCGACGATTAAGGACACCCCGCCCATGACCCGCCCCCATCCTGACCATGACAGCGCGGAATACCGGTCACCCAACCCGAAACGCTACTGTCGCTCGCGCACTGACAAGGTCATTGCCGGCGTCTGCGGCGGCCTTGCCGAGCGCTTCGGCTGGGAACCCATCCTGGTCCGCATCCTGTTCGTGCTCGCCACGCTCTTCATGTTCGGCCCGATCTCGATCATCATCTACCTGACGATCTGGATCATAACCCCGCGCACACCCTTTGGCCGCAGCTCGATCACGCCAGAGGAAGATGCCTTCTGGCGGGGCGTATCAGATCGGCCCCGGGCCACGTTCGGGCACCTGAAGTATACCTTCATGGATCTCGACGACCGACTGCAATCCATCGAGCGCAAGGTAACGTCCGACGAGTGGCGCTTGCGCAAGGAATTCCGCGATCTCGAACGCGGCAACTAGAACCCACAACTTAAACCACGATCAAACCCGACAAAGGAACGGACCGATGAGCAAGGGGACACTGCTTTACAATAATTGGCTGCTCGGAGGCGTAGCCGTCATGATCGTCCTGGCGATCGTCGCGATCGCCAGCCTGCAAGGCGGCATGGCACTGGAAATGGGCGGATTGGAAATGACGCTCGCGCCGCATGAGAATGGCGGCATCCAGCTGTCCTTCGTGAGAGCCGCCTAAGCCTCGCCGCGCTTCAGCGCTCGCAGGATCAGGCGCATCGGGCTGACCGCCGCAAGGGCGGCAGCTTCCGCCGGGGCCGGGCCGCCAAGCAGTTGGCCCGCCAGCACGCCGCCCGCCCAAGGGCCCCAGGTGAACCCCCGCGCACCCAGCCCGTTCACCATGAAAATGCCCGTCAACACTGGGGCGTCCGCATCCGCAGGGCGCCCTTCTTTGACTCCGTCAAACAAAACGAGTGCCGCTGCATAGTCTGGCACGGCGCCGATCAGAGGCAGACGGTCAGCCGTGGTCGCCCGCAGGGCCGCCCGGGAAACAATTGCGTGGTCGCGCGCATCGCGCGCCCACCAGGGTGACAACGTGTCGAGGCCTTCCGCATTCTCGGCCCGGGCTCGGTCGGAGGTCTCCGGCGGGCCGCCGCCGAAGCGCTCGAACGTGGCGCCCCACAGGCGATCCGGTCCGTCGGCGAGGGCATAGGTACCGCGGGTCATCGCGTCCGGCTCGGCAATCGCGGCGTCGCCTATCCATTCCACCTGGCCCAGCCGCGCTTCTAGGCCCAGCCATGGCAGCTCATCCTTAGCTGCCATGGCGGTTGCCAGGATGATGGCATCAAAGGCTTCGCCATTCACTTTGCGGCTTTCGAGGTCGACTTTCACCGACTCCCCCAGCCGCAGGGTGGCGCCCGCCAGCAGTGCAGGGATCAGTTCAGCAGGCCGCAGGATCAGGGCCTGCTTGTGCAGCAGGCCGTCGCGAAAGGCTTCGAGGTCTTCCAGCGGGAGCGGTGGGTCGGCGAGGAGTTTGGCGAACCGGTCTGTTTCTGTCTGGTCTTTTTGAAGCTGGCGCACATCGGTTTCGGTGACGCCGGGCAGGCCGCGATAGGTATTGCGGGCGGCGATATAGGCGTCGACCAGAAGGCGGGCCTGAACCGTATCAGCCGCATCCAGGCGTGGCATCAACAGGGCCAGCGGATTTCCACTGGCGCCAGATGCGGGATTTTCGTCCCTGTCGAATATGGTGACATCGGCTCCGGCATCCGCCAGCGCGCGGGCGGCACCGGCCCCGGCAATGCCCGCGCCAATGATCGCGACACGTCGCAGGACGGGCGTTGCCGGGGTGGTGGCATAGGGGTCGGGAGAGGGTGGCAAGGGGGTAGCAAGGGTGGCCTCGAGCCGCTCCCGCTTGCGGCCGTGCCCCGGCAGGCGACTGACCTCGAACCCGGCCTCGGCGAGGCCACGGCGCACCGCCCCGGCAACCGTGAATGTCCCGAGTCGGGCATCCGGCGCAGAATGCACGGAAATCTCCGGATAGATCCATGTCCCCCACATCTCCTCGTTCTTGGCCGGGCTGAACCCGTCAAGAAACCAGGCGTCAGCCCGGAAGCGGGCGGCTGGTAGCGTCTCCCGGATGTCGCCGTGATGCAGGGTCAGCGAGACGCCGGAATCGGGCCAGACCATGTGGCGCACGCCCTTGGCCGGGCCGGGCCAGCGCGCAATCATCAGCGCGGCGAGTTCTTCCAGTTCCGGCCAGCTGTCGAGCGCGCGGACCGCATCCTGCGGCAAGAGCGGGAACGCTTCGAAACTGACGAAGTGGAGTCGCGCCGTCGGAGAGGGGCGATGGGTTTCCCACATCTGCCAGAGCGCGAGGAAATTGAGACCGGTGCCAAAGCCGGTTTCGGCGACAGTGAACACCTCCCTGCCCTGCCAGGCGTCGGGCAGGCCGCAGCCGGCGAGGAAAACCGCGCGCGATTCCGCCAGGCCGTCGCCAGCGGTAAAATAGACATCGTCATGGGCGCGCGCGACGGGCGTGCCATCCTCGCGCCAATCAATCTCGGGAGGAGTCAGCAGACGGGCCATGGAACGTGAACTAGTCCGAGACCGGCAAGTTGCATAGTCCGGTCAATTGCCGACAGGCCTAGCGATACTTACGCGAATTGCCGACCAGGTCGCCGATGGCCATCACCGTGGCGCGTCCGACCTGCGTGACTGTGGGCTTGCGCTTGTGCACGTGGCCGACAAAGTCGCCGCAATTGGAACCCGCCAGGCGGTAAGACGCGCCAAGCGCGCGACGGGCGCGGGATTCGACTTCAAGATGATGGGCATCGCCGCGGCTGCCGTGAACCTTGACGCGGCGGCCATCGGCGAAATCATCGAAGGACTGTTCAGTGACACCCTCATGCTCGCGCGAGTTGGAAATGACCCGGCCGCCCGAGGTGATAACGCCATAATGCCTAAGCACGCCGCCGAAGCGGATTGAAACGACATCCCCGGGCTGGAAATGGCGGAACGCATAAGGGTCTTTTCTCATCTTGGAAGGCTACCCGATTTGCGCCTGGTTGGCCAATGATTTCAGGGCGAAAGAACAGCCCGCGACCAACGTGGTCAGGTCTGCGCCCGATCTGCCAGGCACCGCTGCGACACCGGCTCACCGAGATTTAATCCAACAAAATTCCGGATCGCGCGTTGGTCGAGTGGCTGCAATCATGCGGTCACGAAAAAGGAGCCCACTCATGGACAAGGAACATATCAAAGGCGCCGCCAAGAAAGCCGAAGGCTCGGTCAAGGAAGCAGCCGGCAAGATGGCGGGCGACAAGTCGCTCGAAATGAAGGGCGAAGCTGACAAGGCCGAAGGCAATATCCGCAATGCTGCTGGCGACGTGAAAGACGCCTTCAAGAAAAAGTAAGCCCCGAGGCGGGTTTTACATACCTGCCCAAGGCCGCCCCTCGTTGGGCGGCTTTTTCTTGCCTCGGCGCATGCGGGTGACACTATATATCGTGAAACGAATGCCCTAGAGGAGGCCCCATGGCTGACATCACAATCACTCTCGAAGACGGCCCCACAGGCGGACGCTATGTCGCTGTGGTCGATGGGCATGAAGCGGAAATGACATTTTCCAAGGCCGGCACCAACCGCATCATCATTGACCATACCGTCGTTCCCAAGGAACTGGGTGGCAAGGGCGTCGGCGTAGCGCTGGTGAAGCGCGCCGTGGAAGATGCGCGCGAGAATGGCGTGAAGATCATCCCGCTCTGCCCTTTCGCCAAGGCACAGATCGGGAAACACACCGAATGGCAGGACGTGCTGGCATGAGCGGCGAGACGATCAACCATGACGCGGCCCGGCAGCGCTACAGTCTCGTGATCGACGGAACCGAGGCCTACCTGACCTATGAACGGCCGGGCGATGCGCGGATGCACATCACGCACACGATCGTGCCGGACCAGATCGGCGGGCGCGGGCTCGGCAAGCGCCTTGTCGCGCGGGCGCTGGACGATGCCATTGCCGCCGGTGACAAGGTCTCGTCATCGTGCTGGTTTGCCACAGCACTGATCGAGAAAAAGCCCGCCTGGGCGGCGCAGATGGCATGAGCGAGCCGTTCTGGAAAACCGTCCCGCTCGACAAGATGAATGCGGCCCAATGGGAATCTCTATGCGACGGCTGCGCGAAATGCTGCCTGCTCAAACTGGAAGACGAAGACACCGGCGAAATCGCCTACACGAAACTGCACTGCACGCTGCTCGATGCCGGAACCTGCCAGTGTTCAGATTATGCCAATCGCAAGAAGAAGGTGCCGGATTGCGTGAAGCTGACGCCGGCCGGGATTGAAGACCTGCCCTGGATGCCGCGCACCTGCGCCTATCGCCTGATCCATGAGGGCAAACCCCTGCCAGACTGGCACTATCTTGTCTGCGGCGACCGCGAGCGCGTGCACGAGACAGGCAATTCCGTACGAGGCCGGACGGTTTCGGAAGACACCGTGTTCGAGGACGACATGGAAGACTTCATCGTCGACTGGGATGTCGACGCGCCCTAGGCGCCGCGTACGGTACCGCCCGACCGCTGCATGACAGGTGCTGTTACCCAGCGCACGACAGCAATCGCGCCATCATCGACAATCGCGCGGTAAAGCCTGGCCGCCCAATGGTCGGCCTTGAGCATCCGGGCGTCGCGAAACAGCGCATAAGTCAGCGACATCGCCATGACAGCCGTGACACTGCTGATCAGGAGCGCCAGGTTTCCTGGCGCGGACCGGTCTTCGATATGGACAATGTAGAGCAATGAATTGCCGAACGCGAACGTGAACAGGCTTGTCCGCCCGAACACCATCCAGATCGAGTCGGACGCGATATTCGCCATGCGCCGGATACAGCCGAACACGTCGATGAACACGACCGTCGCCGCCACGCCCGTTAGCAGGTAGAGTGGATGGTTCGCATTGCGCAGATAGCCGCGCACTTCAGGCAGCGCGACATTGTAATCGCCAGCCCACATCCAGGCCGCACAGACCAGGACCAGCGCGATGAAGGCGCCGCGCACGCCCCAACCGGGGCCTGACAATAGCAATTCCCGGCCGGGCCGCGCCGCCATCACCTTGCCCATCACCATGCCGGCCACGACAAAACCGAAGCCGTGAAGGACGGACGGCGCGCTGTGATTGAGCATGTTGCCGCCATAGAGGAAGGACGAGACATTTTCCGCGCCCGTGAAAGTGCCCATCGGGCCAAGGGTCGAGAATATCGGGAACGCCATGTGAATGGCGCCGGCGACTAGGACCAGCGGCCAAAGGCCGATCCGTACGCTGACAAGGATCATCAGCGGCGCAAGCACCAGCATGACCGCATAGAAGCGCAGGATGTCGGTATAATAGGTGTCCGTAAAAAAGATCGCGCAACGCACCCAGTAAGTGAAGGACAACTGCCAGGCGACACACATCACCGCACAGGACAGGGCATAGAGGGCCCAGCACTGCAGCGCGCGGGACCATAGGCGCTGTGTGATCACAACGCCATGTCCGGCAGCGAATTTTCGCGCATAGACCAGCTGCAGCATGGTGCCGAACAGGCAGAAGAAGACCGGTGCCGACGCGGCGAGGAACAGGCTGAGACTGCCAAGCACTGCCCCGGCTTCGGTGCGCAGGTTTGCGGCTGTCAGAGCATGTCCGATTATCACGAAGAAGATCGCGACCGACCGCGCCATATCTATTCCAAGATACCGCATTAACTCTGTCCCGCCCTGAATTTGTATGCCCTGCCTCCTTTTGCAAGATCGGGGCCAGCCTGCCCGCAACGCGTCCTTAAGACGTCGGTGTCAGTCTTGATGGATGGAAACCCTCGCCGCCTTTCTCTCGCATCTTGAGCATGAGCGGCGGCTGGCAGGCAATACGGTTGAGGCCTATGGCTCTGACCTTGCCGACTTTTTCAACTTCCTGCGGGTGCACCTGGGCGAGGAGCCGACACCGAAAGCGCTGGGGCGGCTGAAGGCGCGGGATATCCGCGCGCACCTGGCCCAGCGGCGGCGCGGCGGCCTGTCGGACGCGTCGATTGCGCGGTTGATGTCGTCGATCAAGGCGCTGTATCGTTGGCTGGGCCGGGCGCACGATATCGAGAATGCCGAGATCGCCTATTTGCAGGGGCCGAAGCGCAAGGCCCGCCTGCCGCGGCCTGTCTCCATCGAAGCGGCCAAGGACCTGATCTTCGAGGCGGAGACCGATCCAGATTCCGAAACATGGATCGGCGCGCGTGACGCGGCCGTGCTGAGCCTGCTCTATGGCGGCGGCCTGCGGATTTCCGAGGCACTGGGCCTGACGGGCGCCGACTTGCCCGCGCCCGAACGCCTGCGCATCAGCGGCAAGGGCGGCAAGGTCCGTATCGTGCCTTTGATCCCGGCCGTGCGCGAGGCGATGGATGCCTATGCCGCAGTGTGCCCCTATGCGCTGACGAAATCCGGCCCCCTGTTCCGGGGCGCCAAGGGCGGCGCACTGAACCCGCGTCTGATCCAGGGACTGGTGCAGAAACTGCGCGGCGTCCTGGGCCTGCCTGATACGGCGACACCGCACGCATTGCGCCATGCCTTTGCGACGCACTTGCTGGCGGCGGGCGCCGACCTGCGCGCAATCCAGACATTGCTCGGCCATGCCTCATTGTCGACGACACAAGTCTACACGGGCGTCGATGCCAGCCGGCTGCGCGAAGTGCACGCCGCCGCGCATCCACGGGCCTAGTCAGGGTAAACGGGTTGCCGTTTCAAACGCGGCTCATCCTGAGGGATCAGGGCGCCAGCTGGCTCGTGATCGCGTCGGCTAGCAGCCAGCCGGCAGGCGTCAGCGACAGGGTTGCGCCATCGAACCGCACCCAGCCTTCCGCGACAAAGGCCTCGATCCGGTCGCGCGGCACCGGCGTGTTCGACATCGTCTCGATGCGCTGCACGTCGATGCCCTTGATGTCGCGCAGGCCCATGGCGATCAGCTCGCGCGCGATATCCAGTGGATACAGCGTCGAGGCCTCGCCCCAACCAGAGCCGAGTGCGACGACATTGGCGATATAGGCCTCCGGTCGCTTTTCTGCCTCGCTGGCATAGCGCTTGCCGCCAACACTGACGCGGCCATGCGCGCCCGGCCCGACGCCGATCCAGTCGCCGCCATGCCAGTAGATCTGGTTGTGCCGCGAGCGGAATTCCGGCCCGGCGGCATGGTTGGACACTTCATAGGCGGGCAGGCCGGCGCGCGTGGTCATGGACTGTGTCAGTTCGTAGAGATCGGCCTGCGCATCCGGATCCATGGGGATGAGTTCGCCGCGTGCGACCGCCTTGCCGAATGCCGTGCGCTGTTCGATTGTCAGTTCGTAGAGCGACAGGTGTGGCGCGCCGAGGGCCAGCGCATCGCTGAGTTCATCGCCCCATTCATCGATCGACTGACTGGGCCGGGCATAGATGAAATCGATCGACACATTCGGGAAGACATGCAGCGCGCGTTCGACAGCGGCGCGCGCCGACACGGCATCATGATCGCGGCCGAGGAAGGCAAGCGCATTGTCGCGCAGGGACTGGACGCCAATGGACAGGCGCGTGACGCCTGCCGCCTCGAGGCCCCGCAAGTCAGCCCGCAAGATGTCGTTCGGATTGGCTTCCAGCGTGATCTCGGCGCCGGACTTGATGCCGAAAACCTCGTCGGCGGTGGCCAGCAGGCCCGCAATCTCGCCCGGCTTCAGCAGGGAGGGCGTGCCGCCACCGAAATAGACCGTATCGAGCGCGCCATGTTCCGGCATGCGCGGGCGGTGGATGCGGATATCTCCCGCAATGGCCTTAAGCAGCGGTTCGGCCGACCGCGTCTTGGCTGCATACACATTGAAGTCGCAGTATGGGCAGATCTTGGCACAGTATGGCCAATGGACGTAGAGTCCAAATCCATATTGCGGACCGAAAGGGGTCGCCTGTTCACCCATTACAGCAGGGCCGCCTTGAGCCTGGCGACGGCTGCGGCGCGGTGGCTCATGCCATGCTTCCGGGCCGGGTCCATTTCGCCAAACGTGATCGTCTCGCCTGTCGCGACAAACATCGAGTCATAGCCAAAACCCTGGTCACCGCGCGGCGGCCAGACCAGCTCGCCATGCACCTCGCCTTCGAAGACTTGCTCGTGTCCATCCGGCCAGACGACAGCCAGTGCGCAGACGAATTTCGCTGACCGGTCAGCACCGCCTGCCTCGCCCAGCTCGCGCTCGACCTTCTCCATGGCGCGGTAGAAATCCCGGGGTTCGCCGGCCCAGCGGGCGGAATAGATGCCCGGCGCGCCGCCCAGCGCGGTGACCGAAAGGCCGCTATCGTCGGACAAGGCCGGTGCGCCGGTCGCCAGCATGGCCGCGCGCGCCTTCAGCAGCGCATTGCCCGCAAACGTGGTTTCTGTCTCCTTGGGTTCGTCGAGATCGAGCTCCAGCGCCGAAACAACAGTGAATCCAAGGGGTTCAAACAGGTCTTTCAGTTCGGCAACCTTGCCCTTGTTGTGGGTTGCGGCAACGAGTCGACCGGGCGTGAGCGTGCGAACTGTAATTTTTTCACCTGTTTCTGAAATGGTTCCATTCTTGCTTTACCTGCAAATACCTATATCGTTAAACGGTAAAGGTGTACGGTTTTGCGATAAGCGCACCTACGCCATAGACCATGAGCGCAACACGGTGAAGAGACAGGCATGAGCAAACAGGCAAGAAACTCGATGGCTGCCATCATGACGGTCCTAGTGACCATCGTAATGTGGATGACAGCAATCATCGGGGTCGTGTTCCTCGCCAGCGTCGGCGCGGCCATCTTCGCCCACCATAATGGTGGCTCGATCGACGCCCTCAACATTTCCGTCACCGATGGCACCGACAGCCTGCCGGCCCTGATCGCCGGCCTGATTGGCGGCCTCGTCGTGATCCCGGCCATCATCTATGTCTGCATCCAGCTACGCCGCATACTTGCGACGCTGGCCTGTGGCGACCCGTTCGTGCCCGAGAACGCCACCCGCCTCAGCCGCGTGGCAGCAACCATTGCCATCACCCAGTTGCTGCGCATCGCGGTGGCGCTGGTCGTCGGGTTCAGCTTTGATCATGCCAGGTTGGGATTCAATTTCGACCTTATCCCCTGGGCGTCGGTTGCAGCGCTGTTCATTCTGTCCCAGGTCTTCCGCGAAGGCACACGCCTGCGCGACGAAGAAAAAATGACCATATAAGGAGGGTAGAAGATGTCTATTCGTGTAACCCTCGACCGTGTGCTTCTGGACCGCCGCATGTCCCTGACCGAGTTGTCAGAACGTGTCGGCGTCACCCTCGCAAACCTGTCCATCCTGAAAACCGGCAAGGCCAAGGCCGTGCGCTTCTCGACACTCGAGGCTCTGTGCCGCGAACTCGACTGCCAGCCGGGCGACCTGCTCGTGTTCGACGAGCAAGGCGAGGAAGGCCGACGACGCGTCGCAGCGGAATAGACCTGGCCGACCGGAACCAGCCGCCTACCCCTACGTAGAGGCCATATGAAACTTGCTCCTGTCGCTCTTGCCGCATGCGGAGGCGGCAACTCGGAAGTCGGCGAATTCAATAGTGACTGGGTCGGCAACGAGATCGAGATCAAGTCGCTGATCGACCCGAAGATCGACGGCGTCATTTGTCATCTCTCCTATTTCGACCGGGGGTTCTGGGACCCGGTCGGCAAGGGCAACTGGTTCGAGAACCCGTCCAACTCGTCGATCTCGTGCCTGCAGACCGGGCCGTTCACCATCCGCAATATCGATCTCGACAAGTCCGGCGAGGAGATCTTCGACCAGAACCAGAGCCTGATCTTCAAGCAGCTCGCCGTTCGGCGCATCTATGGTGCCGACAGCGACAGCCTGATGTATGTCTCGTTCAGCCGGAAAATCACAAACAGCTCGGCCAAGATGAGCCTGTCGACAGTTCCTCTCTATGATCGCGACGTGACCTGGGAACGCGGAAAGCCGACCCCATAGGCCCCGTTTGGCTATGGCCTGCGTCAATTTATAACATGCATATAATATGCATGTTATGTTGATCGATGGGCGATACGGCGTATATGTGCTGCATGGTCGTCGGCACCACCGGTCCGGCGCGTTGAAAGGCAGACATCATGACAAAGCCCAGTTTTGCAGCAAAGCTCATAGGCGGCCTCGCCGTCGGCGCCGTCATTGCTACATTCGTCGTGATGGGAATGGTCTGGCTGCTCAGCCAGTCCTCCATGGGCGCGGACATGTCCGGTCATGGCTGGGTCGCCCTGCTCGCCGGGACAGTCGTTTCATTCATCGTCGCCGGCGTCCTGACCACCGTACTCGTCCTTGGCCGGAGGTACGGGTTTGACGAAGGTGCCCACGAGATCGTCTGGGATACGCGCCACTCCGACGAGGCCTAGGCACGATGCGGCTCAACCTGCAGACAGATTTTGCGCTGCGCACGCTGATGCACCTTGCCGTCAACACGGACCGGCGCGTCACAATCGCAGACATCTCCGAGACCTTCGAAATCTCGAAGAACCATTTGATGAAAGTGGCGCAGGCGCTCGGCCAGGAGGGCATCATTGCGACCGAACGCGGGCGCACCGGCGGCCTCAGCCTGGCCCGCAGGGCGTCAGACATACGCGTGGGTGACGTGGTGCGTCGCATGGAAGGCAATGCTGCCCTGGTGGAGTGCTTTCCGGGCGGCGCGGGCGGATGCCGCATATCGCCGGCCTGCCGATTGCGCGGCGCGCTGGCCGACGCGCTGGAAGCCTTTTTCGCGAGCCTGGATACCTATTCAATCGCAGACCTCGTGGGCGGCAATGCACCGCTGCACGATCTGCTCGCCATGGGAGAGCCCGCATGAACCATCTCCTGCGAACCGCCGACGAACGCCGCCGCGATATCCAGCTCAATGCTGACCGCATGGGCATCGATGACGCTTACATCTCGGAACTGGTCGAAACCTTTTATGGCCGGGTCCGCGCTGACGCGACACTGGGCCCGATCTTCGACAAGGAGATCGGCTACAATTGGGGGCCGCATCTCGCCCGCATGAAGGATTTCTGGGCCTCGGTGGCGATGAATGCGGGGCGCTATAATGGCAAGCCGGTGCCCGCGCACACGAAGCTGACGGGCGTCGATGCGTCCCACTTCCAGATCTGGCTCGGCCTGTTCCGACAAACGCTGGAAGAGACAGCGCCCAGCACTGACGCCATCCCCTATTTCATGGAACGGGCCGAACGCATCGCCAAGAGCCTACAGCTGGCCATGTTCGGCTTGCCGGGCCTGCCACAGCGCAATTAGAGCATCGTACGCTCACTCTGCAACGTAGTTCATGGCCTTGAAGAAGTTCCAACATTCTTCGGGAGTGAAGAGGGCGCAGATGTCTCCGATGGCCTTGGTGATATCGTCAAAGGTTCGGGCGGCAGCTGCTCGCAGATGTGCTTTCAGCTTGGAGAAGGCCATCTCGATCGGGTTGAGATCGGGTGAGTATCTTGGCAGGAACAGGAACCATGCGCCGCGCGCGGCGAGGGCTTCTGCGGCGCGCGGGCTGCGATGGACGTTGAGGTTGTCGAGGATTACAACATCGCCGGGCTGCAGCAGCGGTGCGAGCTGGGTTTCGATGTAGATGTCGAACGCTGCACCGTTCATTGCCCTCTCGACGATCCAGGGTGCGATGAGACCGTCGCAGCGAAGGCCCGCGATGAACGTCTGTGTTCCCCATTTTCCGAATGGGGCGTCCGCCTTCAAGCGCGTGCCACGCAGGGAGCGTCCGCGCAGGCGGCACATATTGGTCTTCACTGAAGTCTCATCAATGAACACCAGCCGCCCCGGCTCGGCCTGCATGGCGGGCTGGCGATAATGTTTCCAGTCGGCCCGCGCCGCTTTGACATCGGCGCGTTCTTGCTCCGATGCCAGCAGCGTTTTTTTTATAGGTAAAGCCAAGCGCGCACAGCACGCGGGAGATACTCGACGGAGCCACTTTCAACCCGTGCTCTTCCAGCAGGATCGCGGCCAGTTGCGGCATCGTGATGTCAGGCCGGGCCAGCACCGTGTCGATCAGGAAGGCTTGGTGCGGCGCCAGCTTGCCGAAGCCCGGCGCCCGGCCGTGAGGCCGCGGATCAATCGATCCAGTCGCCTCGACGTGATGCACCAGGCGCGACGCCGTTGACGGAGCGACCTCGAACTGGCGGGCAACCGCCCGCATCGACTTGCCGCTCGCAACGCCGTGCATCATCCGCCTGCGAAGATCAGGGGAAATCAGGTTTGCCATGTCAGTTACCTCCACAAACTGTGAATCACAGTTCGGAGGAAACGGGAATCATCTTGATTCACTCAACCCGCACGATGCTTGTCTTATGACTTTTTGTGCCGATTGGGAGATATTGGCACCGCCGCCGGGAGTGACCGCTCCCGGACGGCGGCGAGGGTCGGATCGTCATGATGCAGGAGGTTTTACGCTCCGAGCTAGAGTTTGATCGCCCTCGTCTTTCCCATCGGCCTGAACGGATACAGGGGCTTTAAGGCCCGCATGACAAGCAGAGGCAGGAAAGATGACTGACATTACCATCGGCGTTGACGTTTCGAAAGACACGCTCGACATTTGCATTCACCCTGACGGAGATCATCGTCAGTTCCCGAACGACCCCAAGGGCTTCAAGGCGATCCTGCGATGGTTCGGTGGCAGGCCCATCACTCGCCTCGTCTTTGAGGCGACCGGCCCTTATCACCGCGCCTTCGAGCGCGCCATGGGCACAGCCGGTCTGCCGCTGTGCAAGGTCAACCCGCTTCAAGCCAAGCGCTTCGGTGAAGCCATCGGGCAGCTCGCCAAGACTGACCGGATGGACGCGGCCATGCTCGCGCGTTTTGGCGCACTGATCGAGCCGGAGGTGCGCGCTGCGCCGTCCATTATCATCAGCGAACTCAAGGATCTCCACGTTGCCCGGACGGCCCTGGTCAAGGACCGGACAGCCGCCAGGAACCGCGAGAAAAACCTGACATCCTCTCTGCTCAAACGCCAGACCCGGCAGCGGCTTGCTTCCATTGAAGGTCACTTGAAGCAGATCGAAAGCGCCATCATGGCCCTGATCCACAGCGATGCTGACCTACGCCGGAAGTTCTCGATCCTGATCTCGATCCCGGGCATCGCCGAACGCTCCGCGTTCGCACTCCTGATCGACATGCCCGAACTCGGCACGCTTGAGCCGCAACAAGCTGCCGCCTTGTCCGGAACCGCCCCCATGACACGTCAGTCAGGCAAGCGGATGGGTAAGGCCTTGGTCTCCGGCGGCAGGGTGAATGTCCGCCAGGCCCTCTACATGCCTGCACTCGTCGCCACCAGGCACAATCCCGACTTGAAGGTCAAATACACCGAGCTCACCGCACGCGGTAAACCGCCCAAAGTCGCCATCACGGCCGTCATGCGAAAGCTGATAGTCCTGGCAAACGCCCTCATCCGCGACGACCGGGAATGGACACCAAGACTGGCTTGACCAAGACGGATACTCTAGGCGAGCGCGGCGCGCTGGGCCTCGAACAATTCGTTGCAGCCCATTTCGGCAAGGCGCAGCATCTCGTCGAGTTCCTTGCGGCTCAGCGGACGCTCTTCGCCCGTGCCCTGCACTTCGATGAAGCCGCCATCCGAGCTCATCACGACGTTCATGTCGGCTTCGCCCTCGCTGTCTTCGGGATAGTCGACGTCCAGTACAGGGAAGTCCTGGTAGACGCCGACGGAAATGGCGGCTGCCTGTTTCTGGATCGGGTCGGCCTTGATGACGCCTTCTGTTTTCAGATAGCGGCACGCCAGCGCGAGCGCGACAAAGCCGCCCGTGATGGACGCCGTACGCGTACCGCCATCGGCCTGCAGCACATCGCAGTCGATCGTGATCTGGTTCTCGCCCAGTGCGGTCAGGTCCACCACCGAGCGCAGGCTGCGCCCGATCAGGCGCTGGATTTCCTGCGTACGGCCGGACTGCTTGCCCGCAGCGGCTTCGCGGCGGCCACGCGTATGCGTCGCGCGGGGCAGCATGCCGTATTCGGCCGTCACCCAGCCGGCGCCCTTGCCCTTCATCCAGCCCGGAACGCTCTTTTCCCAGCTGGCCGTGCACAGGACATGCGTGTTGCCAAACTTCGCGAGGCACGAGCCTTCGGCATACCGTGTCACATTGGTCTCGAGCGTTATCTCACGCAACTGGTCGAAAGCGCGTCTGGATGGGCGGATAAGCTGGGTCATGACAGGGTCCTCTTTTCTGCCCCGCCTGATTGCGGGTTTTGACGGCCCTGTCTACACCAGAGGGGCATCAGGGAACCAAGAGGGGGCCGCATGGCCAGTGATATCGAGATCGCCCGGGCGGCGACAAAGAAGCCTGTTGTCGAAATCGGCGTAAAGCTCGGCATCCCCCCCGTCGACCTGATCCCGTATGGTCATGACAAGGCCAAGATCGCTGCGCGCTACCTGGCCGGACTCGCCGACAGGCCGAACGGCAAGCTTGTCCTTGTCACCGCGATCAGCCCGACAGCCGCCGGCGAAGGCAAGACCACGACCAGCGTCGGCCTCGCCGATGCGATGAACCGGATCGGATCGAACACGCTGCTCTGCCTGCGCGAGCCGTCGCTCGGCCCCTGTTTCGGCATGAAGGGCGGGGCGGCTGGCGGCGGCTATGCGCAGGTCGTGCCGATGGAGGACATCAACCTCCACTTCACCGGCGACTTCCACGCCATCACCTCAGCGCACAACCTGCTGGCCGCCATGGTCGACAACCATATCCACTGGGGCAGCCCCAGCGGGCTTGAGCCCTCCCGTGTCACCTGGCGGCGCGTGCTCGACATGAATGACCGCAACCTGCGCGAGATCGTCACCGGCCTTGGCGGGCCCGGCAATGGCGCCGCGATGGAGAGCGGGTTCGACATCACGGTAGCCTCCGAGATCATGGCGATCCTCTGTCTTGCGACGGATGCCTCCGATCTCGAGCAGCGCCTCAACCGCATCATTGTCGGCTATCGGCGCGACCGCACCGCCGTTACCTGCGCCGATATCAAGGCGACCGGCGCGCTGATGGCGCTGCTGAAAGATGCCTTGCTGCCCAACCTCGTGCAGACGCTTGAAAACAATCCCTGCCTCATCCACGGCGGACCGTTTGCGAATATCGCGCATGGCTGCAATTCGGTGATTGCGACACGTGCCGCGCTCAAGATGGCCGACTATGTTGTGACCGAAGCCGGTTTCGGCGCAGACCTCGGCGCCGAGAAATTCTTCGATATCAAATGCCGCCAGTCGGGCCTCAAGCCAGACGCGGCCGTTCTGGTCGCCACGGTGAAAGCGCTGAAGCTGCATGGCGGTCTCGCCCGGGATGCACTTGGTGCCGAGAATGTCCCCGCCCTCAAGGCAGGCCTTTCCAATCTGGGTCGCCATATCGAGAACCTGCAGCAATACGGGTTGCCCGTCGTGGTTGCGATCAACCATTTCACACAGGACACGCCGGACGAGATCGCCGCGATCGAAGCCTATTGCGCCCGTGTCGGCGTGCCCGTCGCACTCTGCACGCATTGGGCCAATGGCGGTAGGGGCGCCGAAGCGCTCGCCTGGATCATGACAGAGACGCTGGCAACACAGCCTGCCGACTTCCGCACGCTCTATGCCGATGACCTGCCTCTTTTCGACAAGATCGAAACCGTCGCCAAACGAATCTATCGCGCTGACCATGTCGAGGCGCCGCGCGCCGTGCGCGACCAGCTGGCCCGCTGGCAAGCCGACGGCTTTGGCCGCCTGCCCGTCTGCATCGCCAAGACGCAATACAGTTTCTCGACGGATCCGGCCCTGTTCGGCGCACCGGAAGGGCATACCGTGCGGCTGCGCGAAGTGCGCCTGTCGGCCGGTGCGGGCTTTGTTGTCGCCATATGCGGGGACATCATGACCATGCCCGGCCTGCCCCGTCACCCGGCTGCCGAGACCATCCATCTCAATGCCGACGGCCTGATTGGAGGGCTGTTCTGAGCAACCTGCCCAAGGAGCTCAGGATGAGCGCTTCATACAGGCGTTGACTCATATTAGCAAAAAGGCTAATTAGATTATATGCAAAACACTGTCTTTAAGGCCCTGGCCCACTCGGCGCGCCGTCAGGTCCTCGCCTTGCTGCGCAAGGGACCGCGCCTTGCGGGCGACCTGGCGGCCGAGTTCGAGTCGAGCTGGCCGACCATGAGCCGGCACCTCGCCGTGCTGAAAGATGCCGACCTGATCACGGCGGAGCGTCAGGGCAACCAGATCCTCTACCGCGTGAACACAAGCGTGCTTGAAGACGCTGCCAGGGCCCTGCTCGGCCTGATCGGCAGCGATAATGGAGACGACGAGCTGAAGGAGGCCGCAGAATGAAACCCTATATCCTCACCGGACTGGCTTGGGCCGCCGCCATGGTCGCCGTTTCATGGGGCATTGTCATATATGCAAGCGGTTTGCTGCCCGAGAGCAACCAGATTCCGCTCCATTTCGGCGCTGATGGCATGCCAGACCGGTTCGGCAACAGGTCTGATGCCCTGCTAGTCCTGTGGTTGTTGCCTTGCGTGACCGCAGCCGTCTCGGCGATCATGGCAATCGCGCCTTTGCTCGACCCGCGAAAACAGAACCTGGCGGTCGGACGCAAGGCCTATGTCGTGACCTGGATCTCCGTGACAACATTGATGACACTGGTCACTGCGGGTGTTGCCTATGGCATGGTGAAAGGCGCCGGCCAGCCATTAAATACATCGGGCATGGTCCGCTGGATCATTGCGGGCGCCGCCGTATTGTTCATCGTCATGGGCAATTACCTGCCCAAGACGCGGTCGAGCTTCATCTTCGGCGTGCGCACACCCTGGACACTGTCATCTGATATCGCCTGGGAGAAAACCCACCGTCTTGCCGGGCCCCTCTTCATGATTGCGGGCGTCCTGGGCCTGATTGGCGCGTTCGTTTTCAGCGGCCTCTTCCTGGCGCTGCAATTGACCGCCCTGATCCTGGGCGTCGTGCTGATCCTGTTCGTCTACTCCTATTTTGCCTGGCGTAGCGCCGATGACCGCGACGATGGGACGAGCCTCACTGTCTGAACGTCTATTGTACCGGGGCCACCGCGCCCCTAATCAATAGCCATGCCCCTGACGCCCGACAGCCAGTCCCTGATGCAGCGCCTCGACCAGCGCTCGCGCGACATCTTCAAACAGATTGTCGAAGGCTACCTGACGACGGGAGAGCCGGTCGGCTCGCGTACCCTGTCCAAGGGCGTGATTGCCCTGTCACCTGCCTCGATCCGCAATGTCATGGCCGACCTGACCGATCTCGGCCTGCTTGATGCCCCGCACGTGTCGGCAGGCCGCGCACCCACGCATCGGGGCCTTCGCCTGTTCGTCGACGGCTTCCTGGAGATCGGCGAGCCTTCCAGCGCCGACAAGCGCGAGATCGATGAGCGCCTGCGCGGCGCCGGCGGCGACCTGCAATCCGTGCTCGGCGAAGCGTCGAACATCCTGTCCGGCCTGACCGGCGGTGCGGGCCTTGTTGCCTCGCCGAGCCGTGACACCGCCGTACGGCACGTTGAATTCGTCCCCCTGGCTGGCGGCGATGCGCTCTGCGTGCTCGTCACCGAGGACGGCGATGTCGAGAACCGGCTCGTGAAAATCCCCGAGGGCCTGCCTGCCACGACCCTGATCGAAGCCGGGAACTATCTCTCCACCCGCATGAAAGGCCGCACCTTGGCCGAGGCGGCCGTTGATGTACGCGAGGAAATCAGCTCGCGCCGCGCTGCGCTCGATACCGCGGCGGCAGCGCTTGTCGAGGCCGGACTTGTCCAGTGGAGCGGTGATGCGCCGGGCCGGGGCCGGTCGCTGATCATCCGCGGCCGGGCCAACCTGCTCGAAGACGCCAGGGCCGCCAATGACCTCGATCGTGTGCGCCAACTGTTCAACGAGCTTGAACGCCAGCAAAGCCTGCTCGATATCCTCGATACGACACGTGAGGCCGATGGCGTGCGCCTGTTCATTGGCGCGGAGAACCAGCTTTTTCCGCTTTCGGGTTCAAGTGTGATCGTGGCCCCCTATATGGGCGGTGCAAAACATGTCATTGGCGCGCTCGGCGTGATCGGCCCGACCCGGCTGAATTATGCCCGCGTGATACCGATGGTGGACTATACCGCAAAGGTGATCGGCGAAATCCTCGCCGCCCGGCGCGCAAAGGATGGGAAGTGATGAACGACGAGACCAAGACCGGCCACAACGCCAACATCGATCCGAATGCCTCCAGGGCCGACCTCAAGTCGGCGGCCGATGACATGTTGAAGAATGCCCGGGCCCAGGCGGCGGAAGGCATGGAAGCCGAGGCCGATTCGGAAATCTCGCCCGAACAGGAAGCGATGCGCCTGAAGATCGAGGCCGAAGAACTGCGCGAGCAATTGCTCCGCACGCTGGCCGACCTCGACAATACGCGCAAGCGTGCCGAGCGGCAGGTCTCCGATGCCCGCGTCTATGCCATCGAACGTTTCGCCGGCGACCTTCTCAGCGTCTCCGACAACCTCGCCCGCGCCCTCGCTGCCCTGCCGGATGAAGACCGTGCCAACCTGTCGGACGCCGGCAACAACTTGCTCAGCGGCATCGAGATGACCGCCAAGGAACTGGAAACCGCGCTGGGCCGCCACGGCGTCAAACAGATCGATGCCGCACCCGGCGCGACATTTGACCCGAACCAGCACCAGGCTGTCGCCCAGATACCCTCCGAGCAGCCATCAGGCACGATCGCCTCCGTGTTCCAGCCCGGTTGGAGAATCGGCGACCGCACATTGCGCGCGGCCATGGTCGCGGTGAGCGCGGGTGGGGCGAGTTAAATTTCTGAAAATCAGGGCGATATCCGCTTTTTAAATCACCTGAAGGTAGAAATTAGGCATGTCGCGAGCGCCCGATCACACACCCGCAGCGCGCCCGACCGGATCTTTGAGATATCGGCCCAGCACTTGGCTCTGGGCGATGATCGAATGGATATTAGCTGGACCGCTTCAACTCGTGATTCTGGAATCAGCCTTCGGGAAATCAAGGTTTTTGGTTCCCGACGGCGAGCTATTCGTGTTTCCCGAACGGCACGAGCAGTACTTGCCTCCACGATTGTGCTCGTCGTTCTCAATCGCAACCGAATAGCCGACAAACTACGGCCCCGCTTATGACTGGCGGGAGCGGTCTTGATTTCAAACCTCATGGCAGGCACGATCATCGTAGGTCTGTCAGAAATTTTGACCATGTATGGCCCAGCACTGCTATCTGTGGCCGGATTCTTGCCTGATAGCGCAAACGGTTCTTCAGTCGACGCACTTAAAGCTGGCGGATTCTTCGCGATGCTTGTCGCACTATTCGGACACCTTAGTTTTCTATCCTCACTGCCTTTTGCGTTGCCATACACATATCTCGTTTTCAACGTTTCGCTCTTCGAGCTAGCTCGCAAACCTATCTGGACAACTTGTTCAGACCTGCCTGATGACATGCGCGATCAATAGCGTTCGTAGCGGCAAAGCCGCTGCGAATTACCACGCCACTTTCCACGCGGTCACTATTCCCGGCTCCCAGTTCGGCACGATGACGACATTGTCGAACGCGGTGAGGTCGCTCTGCAGGATGACCTCTTCGGTCGTGCCTCCCGGAATGGACGTGTCCGCCATTCGCGTGCGAGCCGGTTCACTATGCCGATCTTTGCGCTCAGGGCCAGACCCGCCGCCTAACCCATAGCGTCGATGCGCAAAAGCACGCCGCAAGCATCATCCCGGGCCTTGAGCCGGGGCATGTCGCGTCCGGGCGCATCTTCGAACGCGCGCAGCGCCGCCACCGCGCCGCTTAGACCCGTGTCGGCGACAAGGGCCATGAATCGTTCCGGCGTATGCGTCGCATAGGGCGACACAAGCCGGTACAGGCCGTCGCTCATCAGGCAGATCGTATCGCCCGGCTCAAGCGAAACAGCCTGGGTCTCCAGGTTCGATGCCGCATGCGGGTCGAGCCCGAAACAGGTGCGGTTGGCGTTCGAACGTCGCCGGTCGGTCTGCAGCTGCGCGAGGCGCTCTTCCGGCGACACCGCCAGCAGGCGGCGCGCCGTCACCGTTTCCGCCTCCGCCTTGCCGGGCGAGCCGATCACAGTGACGCTGCCGCCGCGCCGCAGCAGCGCCATGCAGTCGCCAAGCCAGGCGAACATGGCCCGGCCACTCGCAACATGCATCCACATGCCCGACGCGATGGGCCGGGCCTCGCCGGGCAGGTCGTCAAGTGGGATGCGCGTTGATGTCTCTGCACGGGCGCAAACATCCGTCAGAGCTTTCGCAAAATAGGCTTTGGGCGTTTCGTCAGCCGCCGGCGGCACCATCAGGCGCGCACTGAGCGCTTCGGCAATCCATGCGGCGCCGCTCTCGGCATTCGGGAACGGCCTGAGGTCGGTAACATCGGTTGCCCCGTCAAGCGCCCAGGCGGTGCCGGCGGCCTCGTCAAAACCGAACCGGTCATCGCCCATCCTGCCCGGCGTGCCGGGATCGTTCACAGTATCCAGGACCACCATGCGCACGCCCGGCATCAGACTTGCCCGCGCCGGTCCATGCCCTGACGGTCCACCATCCAGCCTGGATATTCCGGTGCCAGCGCCGAAATATCGTCCAGCTTGGCAAGCTCGTCAGGGCTGAGCATGACATCCACGCTTTCCAGATTGTCCTGCAGCTGCGCGGCTGTGCGGGCCCCGATAATGACGCTGGTCACATGCGGTTGGTGCAGCAGCCAGGCCAGCGAGACCTGTGCGACGCTGCCGCCGCGCTGCTCGGCCATCGGGCGCATGGCGTCGATGATGTCAAAGCCCTTGTCCTTGTCGACTGGCGGGAAATCAAACACCGTGCGCCTGGCATCGTTCGGCCCGGCGCCGTCGCGGCTGAACTTGCCGGACAGGAAGCCGCCGGCGAGCGGGCTCCAGGGCAGGATGGCCAGCTGCTGGTCGTTCGCCAGCGGCACGACTTCGCGCTCGAGGTCGCGTCCCGCGATGGAATAATACATCTGGCAGCTTTCGAACCGGCAGAGGCCGCGCCGCTCGGCATAGGCGATCGCCTTCATGATCAGCCAGGCCGGCATGTTGCAGAGGCCGACATAGCGCACCTTGCCCGACCGCACGACGGCGTCGAGCGCGTCGACGGTCTCCTCGATCGGTGTCAGCGGATCGGTGCCATGGACCTGGTAGAGGTCGATATAGTCGAGGCCGAGCCGTTCAAGGCTGGCATCCACACCGTCCATGATATGTTTTCGCGACAGGCCGGAAATATTCACGGCTCTGGTTTCGCGCCGCTCAGCTTCCGCCTTTTCGGCATCTGACGCATCCTCGGCCACCACCGTCGAGACCCGTCCGAAAACCTTGGTGGCAACCACAATCTCGTCGCGCGGCAAATTATTGTTGCGGATCGCCTGGCCCAGGATCCGCTCGGAGACGCCGGCTGAATAGACATCCGCCGTGTCGAAGAAATTGACGCCGGCATCGAACGCAGTCCGGACAAGGCCGTCGGCCTCTTCCTGCTGCTGCTTGCCGATAAACTTCCAGATTCCGCCCTCGCCGCCAAAAGTCATCGTGCCGAGGCAAATCCGCGAGACGACAAGCCCCGTGCGTCCGAGTTTCGTGTATTTCATGGTGCCGCCTTCCCTGCTGTTTGCTGAAGCGAAGATGGGCTGACGGCGCAGCCGCGACAACCGGCAGGGCCCGACAATCGGTCCAATTCGCGTTTCAAATCGGTAATGGCTGCTGCAATGGCTTCCACGACGCCGTTGATACTGGTTAAACCCCGTGTAATAGCGCCGCATTGCCCCTTGAGCGGGGGGATCGGCTCACCATATCGCACCTGAACAGGCGAACGGCTTTAAATTCCGTCCTCGCCATCTCATATGAACCCTTGAGAGCCACTGGCTTGCGGGGCTGCTGAGCAGACCGAATCCAAACAAGGCCCGTGGCGGCTAACAGAAGAGAGACATGCAATGAGCAAGATTATCGGTATCGACCTTGGGACCACGAACTCCTGCGTCGCAGTGATGGAAGGTGGCACGGCAAAAGTCATCGAAAACGCCGAGGGACAGCGCACCACGCCGTCCGTCGTCGCGTTTACGGAAAGCGGTGAACGCCTGATTGGCCAGCCCGCCAAACGCCAGGCCGTCACAAACCCCGATTTCACTTATTACGCCATCAAGCGCCTGATCGGCCGCACGTACAACGATCCAACCGCCCAGAAAGACAAGGCCATGTCACCCTTCGAAATCGTCGAAGGCAAGGCAGGCGACGCATGGGTCAAGGGCCGTGACCAGGACTATTCCCCGCAGGAAATCTCCGCCTTCATTCTTACCAAGATGAAGGAAACAGCTGAAGACTATCTCGGCACGCCAGTGACGCAGGCCGTGATCACCGTTCCGGCCTACTTCAACGACGCCCAGCGTCAGGCCACGAAAGACGCTGGCAAGATTGCCGGTCTCGAAGTGCTGCGCATCATCAACGAGCCGACTGCCGCGGCCCTCGCCTACGGCCTCGACAAGGGCGAGAACAAGACGATCGCCGTGTATGACCTTGGCGGTGGTACGTTCGACGTCTCGCTGCTCGAAATCGGTGACGGCGTGTTCGAAGTGCTGTCGACCAATGGCGACACGTTCCTCGGCGGTGAAGACTTCGATCTTCGCATCGTCGATTTCCTCGCAGCCGAGTTCAAGAAAGACCAAGGCATAGACTTGAAGACCGACAAGCTCGCTCTGCAGCGCCTCAAGGAAGAAGCCGAGAAGGCCAAGAAGGAACTTTCGTCTGCCAACCAGTACGAAGTGAACCTTCCCTTCATCACGGCGGACGCCACAGGCCCGAAACACCTCAACATCAAGCTGACCCGCGCCAAGCTCGAAAGCCTTGTCGAAGACCTCGTCAAGCGCACCATCGAGCCGTGCAAGAAAGCCCTGAAAGACGCTGGCAAGACGGCAGCCGACATTGACGAAGTCGTCCTCGTTGGCGGCATGACCCGTATGCCTGCCGTTCAGGAAGCGGTGAAGAAGTTCTTCAACCGTGAGCCCCACAAGGGTGTAAACCCGGATGAAGTCGTTGCGCTGGGCGCGGCGATCCAGGGCGGCGTTCTGCAAGGCGACGTCAAGGACGTGGTCCTGCTCGACGTGACCCCGCTTTCGCTCGGTATCGAAACGCTGGGCGGTGTGTTCACCCGCCTGATTGACCGCAACACGACGATCCCGACCAAGAAAAGCCAGATCTTCTCGACGGCTGATGACAATCAGGGTGCCGTGACGATCAAGGTGGCCCAGGGCGAGCGTGAAATGGCCAATGACAACAAACAGCTCGGCCAGTTCAACCTCGAAGGCATTGCGCCCGCCCCGCGTGGCCTGCCGCAAATCGAGGTCACGTTCGACATCGACGCCAACGGCATCGTGTCGGTCTCGGCCAAGGACAAGGCCACCGGCAAGGAACAGCAGATCACCATCCAGGCGGATGGCGGCCTGACGGACGAGGACATCAAGAAAATGATGGCCGATGCCGAAGCCAATGCCGGTGCCGACAAGGCCCGCCGTGAACTCGTCGAAGCCAAGAACAATTCCGAAGCCCTGATCCACCAGACGGAAAAGCAGGTGGACGAACATGCCGACAAGGTCTCCGCGGAAGTGAAGACTGAAATCGAAAAGGCCGTTGAAGAGCTCAAGGCCGCGCGTGAGACGGACAATGTCGGTGACATCCAGGCTAAGCACCAGGCCCTGATGACGGCGGCCATGAAGCTTGGCGAAGCGATCTATGCCAACCAGCAGGAAACCGAGGCCCATGCCGATGCGTCGGCTGATGCCTCAGCCGAAAGCGACGATGTCGTCGACGCTGACTTCGAAGAAGTCGAGGACGCCAAGAGCGTCTAACCTTAAGATTCCTCCCAGAATCAGAAAACCCGCCGGAGCGATCCGGCGGGTTTTTCTTTGAATTGTGTGAAGGCCAGGGCGTTCAACTTTCGCTCAACGGCTAGACCAGAAATCGTACGCCGACCATCGCGCCCTTCTGCCAGACTTTCCGGCAGGAATGGCGCTGCGACTGGCCCTCGTTCGGATTGAGGACCAGGAGACCAAAAAATTCGGCCGGGGTCCAGATATCCATGAGTAGCAGAAGCGCGCCCGACAGCGACATGTCACGAATGGTGACGTCAACTGTGCTCGCCTAATTCTTCAGCTCGATCCGGCCCGATTTCAGGGTGCGGCGACGCGCCTGATCGCGGGCCTCGAGGGGCTGATCATCTGCTTTGATTTCTATAGCGTGCTCCATACGCAATTTGCGTAAGGGCACATGTTCGGTTCCGCCCTGAATGCAGTCGCTGCTGCGCGGCCGGTCCTAGCTGGCCTGAACAGCCGCGATCCACTGCTGTATCAGGCCGGCCAGGAGCGGCCGGGCATGTTCCAGATCGTCGGCATTCCGAATGGTTACAATGGCGCGGATGTCTGACGTCCACTCCAGCAGGCCGGTCGCGTCCTCCAGGATGGGCGGCGCGCCTTGCGTCTCCTTGCGCCGCGGTCCGCAGTGGAAGATCAGCCTGATGCTTTTCTTATCCGAAAAGTCGAAGGTCAGCACATGCTCACCGCCGACCGTATAGCTCGGTGCGTTCCATTTCAGGGATTCGGGCATATCCGGAGCTGTCGCAAGGATGATGTCGCGCAGCGTCTGCGCCTCCGCCCTCCGGGGATGGTCAAGAACGTCCATGAACCCTTCGGGCGTTTGCGCAGGAGCCTTTGCCATTACATCGTCACCACGACCTTGCCCATCGCCTTGCGGTCCATCAGCTCGCGGATCGCGTCTGAGGCCTTTTCGATCGGGTAGGAACTTGAAACGTGCGGGCGGATCTTGCCTTCAGCGTACAGTTTGAACATGTCGGCACAATTGGCGGCATGGCCCTTCGGATTGCGCGCCACGGCAGCGCCCCAGAACACGCCGCGAATATCGCAGCTTTTCAGCAGGGTCAGGTTCAGCGGGATTTTCGGGATACCGGCCGGGAAGCCGATCACGAGATAGCGCCCTTCCCAGTTCATCGCGCGCACGCTCGGCTCGGCATAGTCACCACCGACCGCGTCATAGATGATGTCGACTCCGCCGCCACCGGCTTCCTTGATGTCTTCGGAGAGCTGCCTCTGCTGCGCCCGGTCAAGGCTGCCCGTCGGATAGATCAGGCCCTTGTCGGCACCCTTGGACAGGCAGAAATCCACCTTTTCCTGCGTCGAACAGGCCGCGATCACGGTCAGGCCCATCGCCTTGCCGAGTTCCACGGCGGCAATGCCGACGCCGCCGGCGGCACCGAGCACGAGCAGGGTCTCGCCCGGCTTCGGATCGGCCCGGTCCTTCAGGGCATAATAGCTGGTGCCATAGGTCAGGATGAAGGCAGACGCCTCGTCAAACGGCATATTGTCCGGAATCTTCATCACGCCATGGGCGGCTGCCACGGCATATTCGGCCATGCCGCCACTACCGGTCGACCCCAGAACCCGGTCACCCGGTTTCACATGGGTGACGCCTTCGCCGACGGCCTTGACGATACCGGCAACTTCGCCGCCCGGGCTGAACGGGCGCGGCGGTTTGAACTGGTAAAGGTCCTGGATCATCAGCACATCGGGAAAGTTCACCCCGCACGCCTTTACCTCGATCAGGACCTGATTCTTGCCGGCTTCCGGCATGGCGACATCCTCGACCACGAGCGTCTCCGGCCCACCCACTTCTTTTGACAGCACAGCTTTCATGTTCCAGCGTTCCTTACCTTGTTGTTTCTTCTGCCAGACGGTAGCGGTGTGGCAGGCATAATCCAAGTGTGACGTTAGGGAGATGGGCAGAATGGCGAGCAAATGGGCCCTCGTCCTGCACGGTGGCGCCGGGCCGATCTTTGGTCAGGACTATTCGGCGCAGGAAAAACACCTCGCAAGCCTCCTCAAAGCGGGCGGCCAGCGCCTCGCCGCCGGCGAAACGGCCCTAGATGTGGTCGAATCCCTTGTCGCGGCCATGGAAGCCTCCGGTCTCTACCTTGCCGGCAAGGGCGCCGCCCCCAACACCGCCGGCGAATACGAGCTCGACGCCGCCATCATGGACGGGCGCACCCGCAATGCCGGCGCGGTCGGCGCGTTGCAGGGCGTGCTGAGCCCGATTGCAGCGGCTCGCATGGTGATGGAACGCACACCCAATGTCCTGATCGTCGCCGCTGGCGCCCGCCGCCTCGCCGATGCGGCAGGCCTTGCGACAGTGGAGGATCCGGGCGCCTATTACGCTCCCGTCGACGAGCGCACCCGTCAGGTCGGCGCGCCGGACGTCGGCACGGTCGGCGCCGTCGCCCTCGACCTCTATGGCGACATGTCTGCGGCAACCTCGACCGCCGGCATCATGAACAAGACGCCTGGCCGTATCGGCGACACGCCGGTCATCGGCGCCGGCACCTGGGCCGACGAGCGCTGCGCCATTTCCTGCACCGGGCTCGGCGAATATTTCATCCGCGCCAATGCCGCCGCCGACGTATCGGCCCGCATCCGCTATGGTGGCTCCGATCTCGAACCCGCCGTGCAGGGCGCGCTCGACGACGTCAAACGCCTCGGCGGCGAAGGCGGCATGATCGCCGTCTCGGCCAATGGCGACATGGCGGCCCTGTTCAATTCCGGCGGCATGAAGCGCGGCATGACCAATTCCGATGGCCGGTTCGAGGTGGCGACCTTCCTGTGACACCATTTTTCTGGATATTGCTGGGCCTCGGCCTGTTCGCCTTGGTTCTGGCCCTGCAGATGCGGATGATCGTCTCGGTCGCGCTGCGCCGTGCACTCGCGGCAAAGTTTGGCGGCCTGCCGACTGATACGGCCTGGCGGCTGACCGTGGTTGAAGCCGCCGCGCCCGCTCCTGCCAGCGAGGCCGCCCTGCACCTCGCCCACACGTATCCTGCCCCTCTCTCGCACCTGCGCCTCGCCCGGCGCACCTGCCTCATTGCACCGCTCTTCATCCTGCTTGTCCTTGCAGCGGGGCGGCTAGTTCTCGGAGTGATCTGACATGCGTGGATATTTCTCGATCGGCTCGGAACGCATCTCCAAGCCCATGAATCTCGGCGCCCTGATGCGTACCGCCAACGCCTTTGGCGCAAGCTATGTCTTCTCGATCGAGGCCGGGCATCGCCTGCGCGACGCCTATCAGGCCGACACATCGAAATCTGCCGGTCAGATCCCCTACTACCAGTGGGACTCGATCGACGAGATGCAGATGCCACGCGGCTGCCAGCTGGTCGGGATCGAGCTCACCGACGATGCCGTCATGCTGCCGACCTTCCGCCACCCGCCCCAAGCCGCCTACATTCTCGGGCCTGAAAAGGGAAACCTGTCAGACGAGACCCTCGCCCGTTGCGCCCATGTCGTGCAAATCCCGACCAAGTTCTGCATCAATGTCAGCCTCGCGGGCGCGCTGGTCATGTATGATCGCCACCTCTCGATGGGCGGTTACGCTGCGCGCCCGATCATGCCCGGCGGCCTCGGCGGGGATGGCAAGCCAGCCGATCACGGGCGCGGCTGACTCTGAAAGCACGGGACAGGCCACCCGGTTTCTGGTAATGCTCCCATACGAGTTTTTCGGGGGGATTATTCAATGTCAGCTGAGATTGCCTGGCCTGCAAAGGCGCGTGAACTCCACAGCCATCATTTCGATTCAACCATCTGGAACGATTTCAAGTTCCGCGATGACGACATCATCATCGCAACCTATGGCAAGGCCGGCACCAGCTGGACCCAGCAGATGATCGCCCAGATGATGTTCGGCGGCGACCCGGAACTGGCCGTCGCGGAAATGTCACCCTGGCTTGACCTGCGCGTTCCACCGAAACAGGTAAAACTGCCGGAAGTTGAAGCCCAGACGCAGCGCCGGTTCATGAAAACCCACCTACCTGTCGACGCGCTCGTCTTCTCGCCGCAGGCCAAATATATCTATATCGGCCGCGATGGCCGGGATGTTGTCTGGAGCCTCTACAACCACCACGCCAATGCCAATGACCTCTGGTATGACGCCCTCAACAATACGCCGGGCCGCGTCGGGCCACCGATCGAGCGGCCACCGGAGGACATCCGCCAGTACTGGAATGACTGGATGGACAAGGACGGTTTCCCGTTCTGGTCATTCTGGGAAAATGTCCGCAGCTGGTGGGCGATCCGCAACCTGCCAAATGTCATGATGGTCCACTTCGCCGAACTGAAACGCGACATGCCGGGCGAGATGCGGAAGATAGCCGCCTTTCTCGATATCGAGATCGACGAGACCCGCTGGGACACGATTGTCGAATATTGCACCTTCGACTGGATGAAGGCGAACGCCACGAAAAGCGTCCCCCTCGGGGGCGCCTTCTGGGATGCCGGCGCCGAGGTCTTTATCAACAAGGGCGTCAACGGACGCTGGAAAGACACGCTGACAGCCGAAGACAATGCACGATACGACGCCATGGCGAGATCGGAACTCGGCGACGCCTGCGCGCAATGGCTGCAGACCGGTCAGCGCGCCTAGCGCCGTCCGAGTATGCGTTGGGCCAGGCCGAGGGCACCCGTCAGGCGAAATGCCCCGTCGCGCACGATGAGCGCAAAGCAGACCTCGCCTGCATCGCCAACGGGCCGGTGTGTATCTTCAGGCCCTTTGACAGCAAGGTCGCCCGGCCCGAAACTGCCGGACTCATCCGTGTACCCGCCCGTGACGACGAGGGTATATTCCTCTCCACCATGCGAATGGCGCGGAATGGCGGCATCAGGCTGGATGCGATAGAGCTCCACCTCCATCTGGCTGCCAACATCAAGGGCAATGCGGTGAATGCCGGGCGCCGCACTGCTCCACGTCTCGCGGTTCCGCGAGGCGGCGATGGCGTGCTGCAGCGGCGCTGGCAGCTGGCCCATCTCACCATCCTCGACTGGACCGCCCGCTTGTTCCGTCGTCGCGGACGCCTCCAGGGCATCAAATTGCGCCATCGCGCTTTCCAGGGCCCCGGCGCACATCGCAACGGGTTCCGTCATTTCAAGATAGGCGCCCGCTACGGCCTCGCTCTGTGCCACGGCGTCTTTGATGTCGGCCCGCAACGCGCCTTGGGTTTCGACAAGCAAGGCAAGGCCCGCATCGAGCGCACCGGCCGCATAGGCGCTGAAAAGTTCGCTGAACGGAAAATCATTCTGGCGGGTCATGCGGCAGCTCCAGGTGTCGAGCTATGACTGAATCTGGTGTTTGAGCGGTTTGAAGGTTGGCGGCGTATCTGGTTGTTTTGTTGTTGTGAGACAGCAACCCAACCCAAGGAGATACACCACCATGGA
>Ga0335398_10000801_pt1 | contig 54755 bp, 56 predicted proteins | sample BON03_FD_205742 | JGI IMG/M metagenome (GOLD analysis project Ga0335398, IMG submission 205742) | Freshwater microbial communities from Lake Bonney liftoff mats and glacier meltwater in Antarctica - BON-03 (spades assembly) (version 2) | ecosystem: Environmental > Aquatic > Freshwater > Ice >... | reverse complement strand
CAACTTCTTCCTTCTTGGGTTTGCGAACATCAAGCCACCATTGCCCGGTGAAGGCGACCATGCCAACCAGCATTTGCGAGTACATGGGCGCGTACTTGTCATTGATTCCGTGGGACTTGAATTCGGCTGCCAACACGTCTTCGACTTGGGTGGCAATGTCAACCATGAGGCTGGCAAAGGATCCGGTTTGCGTGGTGACCGGAGAGTCGCGCACCAGAATGCCAAAACCTTGTGGGTTGGAGTCAATGTAATTAAACAAAGCGAGTCCGGCTTGTTCAACCAATCCGCGAGCGCTGGCACCGTCATTTCGCGAGCCGATGAGTGCTTCACTAATGGAATCAAGCAGGTAATTCGTCTCTCGATCAACCACGACAGCGTAAAGGCCTTCTTTGCCACCAAAGTGTTCGTAGACGACCGGTTTGGAAACCCCAGCCTTTGCCGCGATCTCTTCAACCGTTACCGCTTCAAAACCTTTTTCGGCAAAAAGTTTGCGTCCAACATTGAGCAATTGTTCCCGGCGTTGCTGCCCCGTCATGCGCACTTTCGCGCCGTTTGGTTTGCGGGCAGCGGGGACCGGGGCTGTTTTTAGCTCAATCACACTAGCAAGATCTTGTTCACCATCAAAAGTGGCGGACATGATCTACTCGCCGGTGTAACCGCGTAGGCGGAATCGGTCGTTTGGGTCCTTGAGTTTTTTGACTAAGCGCTCGGGCTTAGACCAGCGGACATCGGTCACCAAGCCGGTCAACTCCATCCCCTTGATAAAGCTGGCTGAAATGTCGATCTGGCCTTTCATCACTCCATGTCGGGCCGCGGTTGGGTCAACATGGTGCAGGTTGTGCCATGACTCTCCCATTGAGGGAATCGCCAACCAAGCAACGTTGCTCGAAAGATCGCGGGAAGTAAATGGTCGGTTTCCAAAAACGTGACAAATGCTATTGATTGACCAGGTGACGTGATGTACGAGTGCGATGCGAACTACGCCGGCCCAGAAGAATGCGGTGAGAGCGCCCATCCAGGACCAGGTGATCAAACCCCCAAGAATGCCAGGAATCAGGAAACTCGAGATCACGAAAATAGGGAAGTGCCGAGAGATCCACGTGAGGTCTTTGTCCTTGGCAATATCGGGTGCGTACTTCTCGATTCCCGTGTTGTCGTTGTCGAAAAGCCACCCTATGTGAGCGAACAAGAGCCCTTTCGCGATGGCCTTCTTGGTCGTGCCAAATCGCCATGGTGAATGGGGGTCACCGACTTCGTCAGAGAATTTATGATGTTTCCGGTGGTCGGCAACCCATTGATCAAGCGAGCCTTCAATCGCCAAGGATCCACAGATTGCCAAAGCAATTTTGACTCCACGATTGGCTTTAAAAGATCCGTGCGTGAAGTAGCGGTGATAGCCAACCGTGATTCCGCCAGCGGTCAATGCCCAGAGCCCGATCGCCAAGGCGATATCGAGCCAGCTGACCCAACCGCCCCATGCAGCGGGAATGGCAAGTCCGACTGCGAGCAGGGGAATGAGGACAAATGCGCCGATCGTGATGCGCATAGGTAAACCAAGATAAACAAGGTCCTCGGCGTTTTCATCAACCAAAGGCTCAAGATCGACAATCTCTTGGCTCATAACACTCATGGACGCTCCCACCCTATTCAATATCGGATTAATCGAAAATATCTAACTTACGCGAGCGTAACCTACGGTCGCGTAACCTGCAACCTGAGTGAGAATCGGCCCTGAAGTTGGCCTCACGCAATGTCGATTTACCCGAAGCCATAGGGTGTTCTTCGCACGATCCCGGGTCGTCTAGCGGCAGGACAGCGGACTTTGAATCCGTCAACGGAGGTTCGATCCCTCCCCCGGGAGCCAATCCTTTTACGACCATTTTTCGATGGTCCGTCCGGTGATGTCCCAGCAAACTAGGCTAGCGATGTGCGTCCCCCAATTGTGATCATTCTTGCGGCAGGCGAGGGAACTCGCATGAAGTCGGCGACGCCCAAGGTTCTCCATGAAATTGCCGGACGCAGCCTGCTCGGCCATGTGATCGAAGCCGCAGCGACCATCGAGCCCGAGCATCTTGTGGTGGTGGTCGGACATGGTAGTGAGCAAGTGAACGCGCATCTAAATGAAGTCGCGCCGTGGGTTGCAACCGTGGAACAGCCACAACGTAACGGCACGGGTCATGCGGTCCGAATCGCTCTAGAATTCTTGCGCGAGCGTGGAGTTGCAACGGGGGAAGCCCCCGTGATGGTCCTCACCGGTGATACGCCACTTCTTACCGGCGAGTCACTGGTGACCTTGTTGAACAGTCACGTCGCGAGTGCAGCGCAAGCAACAGTGTTAACGACCGAACTTGGGCAACCATTCGGCTACGGACGCATTATTCGCTCGGGTGAACGGATTATTGGAATCGTCGAAGAAAAAGATGCATCGACGGAACAGCGGGAAATCACCGAAATAAATTCAGGAATGTACGCCTTCGATGGTGACGCGTTACACGGTGCAATTACAGGACTGAATAATAATAATTCGCAAGGTGAGGAATACCTCACCGACGTTATTGGAATCATGACCTCTCGGGGGGGCATCGTGATGGGCGTGAGTGCCAAGGAACCGAGTGACATTCTAGGAATTAACGACCGGTCGCAACTCGCAATGGCCGCAGTAATCATGCGTGATCGGATCAATGAGAAGTGGATGAAAGCTGGAGTCACCGTAATTGATCCAGCGAGTACTTGGATTGACGTAGATGTTGATCTGGCAGTTGATGTGACGCTGTTACCGCAAACAATTTTGCGTGGCCCGACCGCGATTGAAACTGGTTCGCACATCGGTCCGGGCACGACCTTGATTTCGGCTGAAGTCGGTGCGAATGCGATCGTGCGTCACACTTGGGCTGAACTGGTTGTTATCGGCGCGGGCGCGAATATCGGTCCATTCACTTTTCTGCGTCCCGGGACCGTGATCGGTGAATCGGGCAAGGTGGGGGCATTCGTTGAAATGAAAAATGCTCAAATCGGTGCAGGGTCCAAAGTGCCACACTTGTCCTATGTCGGGGATGCAACGATTGGTGCCGGGACAAATATCGGCGCGGGAACAATTTTCGTGAACTACGACGGCGTTAAAAAACACCATACGACGGTCGGGGATCAGGTTCGGGTCGGCTCGGACAACATGTTGATTGCCCCGATTGACATCGGCGACGGTGCGTATACAGCCGCAGGTTCGGTTATCACCGAAGACGTGCCCGCGGGATCGATGGCGGTCGGTCGTTCCCGACAGCGCAATATTCTTGACTGGGTGCTGCGCAAGCGACCAGGAACGGGCTCGGCCAAGGCGGCCGAGAGGGCGAATGACTCCGATCAGTAGCGACATGGAAAGGTTCGTCTAAGAAACCCCTCCTTCCCAGTATCAGGGACAAGTAAATAGTTCGTCCGGTGAGATAGATCGCAAACAGTAAAGGTGGAGCAGTGGCGGAAAAGTCAGTCCCAACTCAAAAGCATCTCCTGCTTCTTTCCGGTAGGGCGCACCCAGAGTTGGCCGACGAGGTGGCTGCGCATTTAGGCATTGACCTCACGCCCGTCACCGCGCATGACTTTGCCAATGGTGAAATCTTCGTTCGTTTCCGTGAATCTGTTCGTGGCGGTGACGCATTCGTGCTGCAAAGTCACACCACACCTATTAACAAGTGGATCATGGAGCAACTAATCATGATCGACGCGCTCAAGCGGGCATCTGCAAAACGTATTACTGTCGTCGTGCCCTTTTACGGCTACGCCCGTCAAGACAAAAAGCACCGGGGTCGTGAGCCAATCTCGGCTCGGCTCATGGCAGATCTGTTCAAGACCGCCGGCGCTGACCGCCTGATGACGGTTGATTTGCACACCTCACAGATCCAGGGATTTTTTGATGGACCAGTGGATCACTTGTTCGCGCTTCCATTGCTGGCCTCGCATGTGGCCTCGAAAGTAGATCGCAGCAAGATCACAGTGATTTCCCCCGATGCCGGTCGAGTGCGGGTTGCCGAGCGCTGGACCGACGTTCTAGGAGCGCCATTAGCCATTATTCATAAGCGTCGCGACCCAGATGTTCCCAATCAGGTTCGGGTGCTCGAAGTTGTCGGTGACGTGAAAGACCGTATCTGCGTGGTTGTTGACGACATGATTGACACCGGTGGCACGATTGTGAAGGCCTCGGAGACACTATTTGAAAACGGTGCATCCCAAGTGATTGTGGCAGCAACACATGGAGTCTTGAGCGACCCGGCGCGCGAACGTCTCCAAAATTCAAGAATCTCCGAGATTATTGTGACCGATACGCTCCCGATCCCAGAAGAGCGCAGATTCGACAAACTGACGGTTCTTTCCATCGCACCCTTGCTCGCAACCGCCATCAATGAAGTGTTCACTGACGGCTCGGTAACCCGCATGTTTGAAGACGAAGACTTCGGTCGGCAGACCTCCTCGCACTGACAAACTCTGCGGCCTTTCAAACACTCCCATGCGTTCTTGCCAATCACACCCGCAAGCGCGTAATGTTTGATGTGTGACACGATTGAACGATTGGACGTCGTGAAGTGGGGCGATTTCTAGCCAATCATAATTGGTGGTGGATGAAGTTCTGTAGCGGACAATTAGACTTTGGGCCGTGATTCGCATGGCTGACGGGAAAGACAAGATATCGTTGGTTGGGTCGGTCTCCCTCGGCACGGGGGTGATGATCGGGGCCGGGATCTTCGCCTTAGTAGGACAGGTCGCAGCTCTTGCGGGGGATTGGTTTCCGTTAGCTTTTCTGCTCGCTGCGATTGTCGCCGGGGCCAGTTCCTATTCTTATATTTTGTACTCCAACGTGAATCCCTCCTCCGGTGGAATAGCAATGCTCCTCAAAGACGCCTACGGCCCAGGCGTGGCTGCTGGCACTTTCTCACTATTTATGTATGTCTCGATGGTGGTAGCCGAGAGTCTGCTGGCTCGAACTTTCGGTACCTATCTGCTCAGACCTTTTGGATTACAAGACTCTGCGGTCCTAGTCCCACTGCTGGGCGTTCTGGCAATAACAGCAGCTGCTGTTGTGAATCTGGTCGGGAACAAACTCGTTGAAAGGTCGGCGACGACAACCGCAATCATCAAGATCACTGGTATTGCCGTGCTCGCTATCGCAGGTTTGATTGGCGCTGGTGTCTCCGGCGCCGGTGTCCTCGACAACGGTTCAGGGGAGAGCCTTGATGGCGTGGGACTGCTAGCCGGAATTGCCCTAAGTGTTTTGGCCTACAAGGGTTTCACCACAATCACCAATCAAGGTGATGACATTAGAAACCCGAAGAAGAACATTGCGAGATCCATTGTCATTTCTCTTGTGATCTGTTCTGCCCTTTACCTTTTGATTACCCTCGCGGTGGAATCAAGTATCGGTGCGAAAGGTGCGGTCCAAGCCCGCGACTACGCCCTGGCTCAAGCGGCGGAACCTTTTTTTGGTGCGTGGGGTGTTGGGATAACAGTGGCGATTGCGGTCGTCGCGACTTTGTCAGGACTGCTCGCCAGCCTCTATGCCGTCTCGCGTCTCTACGCCATGCTGCAAGACATGCAACAAGTGCCAAATCTTCCGGCAAAAGTAAGCCACCAGCCGCTGATCATTACGGCCGGACTTGCGATTCTCGCTACCGCATTCCTCGACCTTAGCCAGATTGCGGCTATGGGTGCATTTCTTTACTTGACGATGGACATCGCGGTCCAATGGGGCACACTCCGTTACCTGAGTAGAAAGACTCAGGCGAAATCATGGCTGCCGGCACTCACGATCCTGTTCAACTTTGCCATATTGATTCCGTTCACCTTCCTGAAAATTCAGAGTGACCCATTCACCGTAATCGCCGCTGCAATGGTCGCCGTTGTGATTAGCGTCTCGCAAGTATTCGCTGTTTCTTCACGAAACCGAGCAAGAAAACAGGGTTAACATGACACTGCTTCGGCTGAATTAGGGCAAAACAGCTCGTTTTCATTGGAACGACTCAGTTAAATATGTATAGAAATAGATTCGAACAGAATGGCAAAATGCGACTTTTCCATTGGGTCTATATTGCGGGAGTCGAACTCAAAGGCGTACATCACTTCACTGGTGTATCGAGGGTCACTGGCGTACCCCCAATTGATCTCCAGTCCCGGTGGATTATACTTCCGTTGTTCCTCGGCGAGGGTGCACTTTTAGAGTGACACCGTTATCGACGTGTTAGGGCTTTAGCCCCTCTCCCTGGCGCGCAGGTGTGTCAACTCAATGTGCCGATTAAATACAAGGAGATTTCGTGACTAACGTCAACATAACCGCTTCCCCTCGCTCAGAATTTGGTAAGGGTGCTTCCCGTCGAATTCGTCGTGGCGGCCAGATCCCTGCGGTGCTGTATGGCACCGACACCGCGCTCATGCACGTCACCCTGCCCGAGCACGAACTCAACCTGGCCCTTCGTAAGCCACGAGTTGTTCTCAACATTGCCTTTGATGGTCAGACCTTTCTCACCAAGCCACGCGATATTCAGCGCGATCCGGTCCGCCTCAACCTTGAGCACCTTGACCTACTTGTGATTTCAAGGCAGGAAGCAGCCCTTCGAAGTGACTACGCCGATGCGGTCGCCCAAGTACGCGCAGCAGCTGACGAAGCCGGTCTTGACTTCGCCATGGTCATGCAATCATGGGAAGAGTCCGTTGCAAACGGTGAGTTGCCACTTGATGCAGTCGGCCATGCAGTTGCCGACGCCAAGGAAAAAGCAATTGAACTGGCAACCGCAGCAGCGGCAGCTGGAGCAACCGAAGACGCAGCAGCTGCAGCAGGCGCATTGGCCGCAGTTACACCAACTGAGCCTGTCGCCGCCGCCGAGTAGTGACCTTTGTTATCGCGGGGTTGGGAAATCCTGGCCCCGCATACTCGGCCACCAGGCACAATATCGGTGCAATGGTGGTCTCCGAACTTGCTGCAAATTTGTCGCTCAAATTGTCCCGACACAAGAAGGCTTTCGCGGCGGTGGGACAAGGCCATATTGGGATTCCCGGATCGCAGCAAAGTGTTGTGCTCGCAATCCCGCTGTGTTTCATGAACGAGAGTGGCGGCCCGCTCAAGTCAATCCTAGATTTTTATGACGTACCGCCCGAGAATTTGATCGTGGTTCACGACGAACTTGATATTGATTTTGCTGCAATTCGCATGAAGTTCGGCGGCGGCGACAATGGGCACAATGGACTCAGGAGCATCAAAAAATCAATTGGTTCCGGTGAATATTTCCGGGCCAGAGTTGGGATAGGTAGACCAGTTGGCAGCCAAGATCCAGCAGATTTTGTCCTCTCACCTTTTAACTCGGGTGAACGCAAGGAATTACCTGAGCTCATTGGGCGAAGTTGTGACGGTATTGAAACACTTATCGTGGAGGGCTTAGCCAAAGCACAAAGCAAATTCAACAGTTAACGCTAACGAAAGTGATCTGATGCCAGAAAAAAATGATGCCGAGCTTTCACGTGAAGTTGCGCAAGAAGCCGGCCAACTGTTGTTAAAACTGCGAGAAGATTTTTTCCGCGCTCACCCGATCAACTCAATCGACAAAATTATTAGTGATCAACTCCGGGATCAAGCGGACCGCGCCGCGCACTTATTCATCATGGAAAAACTTTCGTCTGCTCGTCCACTCGACGCAATTCTCAGTGAAGAAGGAAAAGACAACTCGATCCGACTCGGTGCGGACCGAGTTTGGATCGTTGACCCCCTCGACGGCACTTGGGAATACGGACAGAATCGAAAAGATTTCGCCGTCCATATTGCCCTATGGAGTGCCAAAGAGCAAAAACTCAGCGCTGGAACGGTGGATCTCCCCGAACAAGGAATGACCCGAAGCGTGCTTGATTCAGTTGAAGATTTTACTCCCTCAGATTCGGTGATCCGCGTTGTTGCTTCCCGTTCGCGACCCCCAGCAACCCTGAAGGAAATTGTTTCAAGGCTTGGGGAGTTACTTACCGAAGCTGGGATCTCACATAGTGGAGTTGAAATCGTTGACGTTGGATCCGTTGGGGCGAAGGTAAACGAGATTTTGTGCGGCCGAGCCGACATTTATTTGCACAACACAGGATTTTACGAGTGGGATGTGGCAGCCCCTTACATTGTGGCCGAGCATTACGGATTAATTGCATCTCACATGAGTGGGGAAGCAATCACTTTCAATCACATGCCGCCGTACGTCACAGACCTCTTGGTGTCCCGCGCTGATCTTTATCCGCATGTATTGCGAGCCATCAAGGAGACCCAGGGCGCGTGAGGGATCCACAACCACTTGCTGCGCTACTCGATCTAGTCAAAACCAATTCGACTTTTTTGGCTATTGCTGAAAGTGCTCGGATAGCCAGTACGATCGATCTCGTTGGCCCGAGTGTGGTCTACCCGCTGGTGATCGCTCAGATCGCTCTCGAGCAGGAGACCGGAGTCACCTTAGTTCTGACGACTACGGGTCGCGCGGCCGACGAATTGGCCGCTGATCTGAGCGCCTATTTGCCAGCCGAGGGCATTGCTGTCTTTCCCAGTTGGGAAACACTTCCCCACGAACGCCTTTCACCGTCGGCTGACACGGTTGGTAAACGCATGGCTGTTTTGAGGAGACTGGCTTACCCAATTGATGCAAATGTGCATACCCCCGCCATCAAAGTCTTGATCACCTCGGTCCGGGCAGCGTTACAACCGGTAGTTGCCGACCTCGGAGAGCAGGAACCTGTCGAATTAAAGGTCGGTGATCAAGCGTCACTGACCGCAACGGTAATCAGATTGGTTGCCTTGGGATACGAACGAGTAGACCTGGTTGACCGCCGTGGCCAGATCGCGGTGCGTGGCGGAATTCTTGACGTTTTTCCACCCACCCAAGAGCACCCAATCCGGATCGAGTTCTGGGGCGACGACGTTGAAGAACTTCGATATTTCGCAGTCGTTGACCAGCGTTCACTAGAAATCGCCGAATATGGCCTTTGGGCACCCCCGGTCCGAGAACTCCTGCTCACCGAGGAAGTCAGAGAAAAAGCCCGGCTCCTTGGGGCAGCACACGTTGAAGTCGCGGCAATGTGCGAGCAGATTTCAAATGGTGTGGCGGTGGAAGGTATGGAGTCGCTCTCTTCCGCCCTTGCCGGCGAGATGAAACCATTGCATGAACTTTTACCACCGGAGTCATCGGTAATCTTGCTGGAACCGGAGCGAATCAATTCCCGGGCACTTGATGTTGTTAAAACCGCGGAAGAGTTTTTGACAGCTGGTTGGCATAGCGCCGCAGTCGGCGGGGCAACGCCAATTGATCTTGCGGGATCCATGTTTACGACCATGTCCGAGGTCGTGAGTCGAGTCCGGGCGCGCCGTGGCTCGGTGTGGAATCTCACCCAGTTTCCCCGTGATCTTGATGACACGGTGATCACTCTCGACGCAAGTGAAATCAGCGGCTATCACGGCGATGCCAAAACTGCGGGCAAGGACGTTGCGCAAGCACTCGCCGTCGGGTCAACGGTAGTCGTCACGGCGCTGGGGCACGGATCACTTGATCGGATCGCTGAAGAATTCGGCGGCCAAGAAATAAGTGTGGTTAAAACTGATTCCGTCATGATCCCGGCAATGCCGAAAGTGGCTCAACTCGTCACAGCGTCAATGGATCGCGGCTTTTACTTGCCGGATTCCCAACTCTGGGTTTTCACGGAATCAGACTTGATGGGCGCAAAGTCGTTGTCAAAAGACCTTAAAAAAATGCCGAGCCGGCGTCGGGGTGCTGTTGATCCGCTAACCCTCAACTCGGGTGACTACATTGTTCACGAGCACCACGGCGTTGGGCGTTATGTTGAAATGATTACGCGAACGGTCGGCGGAGCAGAACGTGAGTATTTGATTATCGAATACGCACCGAGCAAGCGCGGACAGCCGGCAGATCGACTTTTCGTACCAATGGACCAACTCGATTTGATAACCCGGTACGTGGGTGGCGAAGCTCCAAGTGTTCACCGACTCGGCGGTGCCGACTGGCAAAAAACAAAAGGCCGTGCGCGCAAAGCCGTGAAGGAAATAGCTGGTGAACTCATCCGGCTATATGCGGCCCGACAATCATCGATGGGATACGCATTCGGGGCTGATACTCCGTGGCAAGCAGAACTAGAAGACGCCTTTGCCTATGTTGAAACACCCGATCAACTCAGCACGATCGACGAAGTGAAGCGAGACATGGAGCGGCAAATCCCAATGGATCGGCTGGTGTGTGGTGACGTTGGGTTTGGCAAAACCGAAATAGCTGTTCGCGCGGCCTTCAAGGCGGTACAAGATGGAAAGCAAGTCGCTCTGCTGGTTCCAACAACACTTTTGGTCCAGCAACACTTCACAACTTTTTCGGAGCGCTACAGCGCTTTCCCGGTCAAAGTGGCCGCGTTATCTCGGTTCACGCCTACTTCACAAGTCAAGGAAACGCTTGAGGGAATGGCACAAGGAACCGTTGACATCGTGATTGGAACCCATCGATTACTCACCCCCTCGGTTAAGTTCAAAGACTTAGGCCTGGTGATCGTTGACGAGGAACAGCGCTTTGGCGTTGAGCATAAGGAACACCTGAAAGCTCTACGCACCAATGTTGACGTACTTGCCATGAGCGCAACACCCATCCCGCGCACTTTAGAAATGGCTGTGACGGGAATCCGAGAAATGTCAGTAATCCAAACACCACCAGAAGAGCGTCACCCGGTACTGACTTTTGTGGGTCCCTACGACGAGAAACAAATTACCGCAGCGATTCATCGAGAACTTTTGCGCGATGGACAGATTTTTTTCATTCACAACCGGGTGGAATCAATTGATCGAGTTGCAACGAGAATCCGAACCTTGGTACCAGAAGCACGCATCGCAGTGGCGCACGGGCAAATGAGTGAAGGCGCACTTGAGTCGGTGATCGTGCAATTTTGGGAGAAAGAAATCGACGTGCTCGTGTGCACCACAATAGTTGAGTCGGGGATTGATATTCCAAACGCGAATACGCTGATTGTTGACCGCGCCGACAAATTCGGTCTTTCGCAAATGCATCAGTTGCGTGGTCGTGTTGGTCGCGGTCGAGAGCGCGCGTACTCGTATTTTCTTTATGACCCAAATAAACCACTCACGGAAACGGCCCACGAGCGTCTGGCAACAATTGCACAACGAACGGACCTCGGTTCAGGAATGCAAATCGCGCTCAAAGACCTTGAGATCCGTGGCGCCGGCAACATGCTGGGTGGTGAACAAAGCGGGCATATTGCTGACGTCGGCTTCGACCTTTATTTGCGTTTAGTCGGGGAGGCGCTCGCTGAATATAAAAATGAACCGGCCCGGGAAGTAAATGACGTCCGAGTTGAATTACCAGTCGATGCAAGTATTCCAACCAACTATGTCCCCCAAGAACGATTACGCCTAGAGGCTTATAAACGACTGGCAGATGCGAGCAGTAATGAGGCGGTTGACGAAGTCGGAGCCGAACTCGTCGATCGTTACGGCGCTATGCCAAGCGAACTCCAGGCACTCATCGGGGTGGCTCGTTTTCGAGTTGCCGCCAAAGCCGCAGGAGTTCAAGAAGTGATTGCTACGGGTAAGACAATCCGCATCTCGCCGGTTGTGCTTCCCGAGTCTGGGGCCATGCGGGTCCAACGGGTTTATCCGGGAACCACCATCAAAGAGAGTTCCCACATTTTGCTCGTTCCTAAGCCGACTTCGGGCCGGGGTATTGGTGCTCCGGAATTGCGAGATACCCAACTCCTAGAATGGCTCCACGAGCTTTTTGCTGTTTTATTTACCAAACCCTGAAGAACCGGAGACCCTGTGTTACTCACGAACGTCAAGTCCACCTCCCACCGACTAGCGCTAATCGCTGGCATAGGAGTAATCGCGGCGACCCTTGGACTCAGTGGGTGTAGTACTCCAACAGCCGGTGCTGCAGCCGTCGTGGGAGACCAACGAATCAGCGAGTCCACCCTTAACTTAGAAGTGCAAGCCGTTTTAACCCTGCAGGGTCTGCCTGCAACCGACTCATCGAATGAATTGATTACCAACACGCTAGATCAGTTGATCACTGAGATTTTAGTTGATGAACTGGCTAACCGCGAGAAAATTGAAGTCTCCCAAGGGGAGATCGACGATCTACGCCTTCAGTACATCGCCCAAGCTGGCGGACAAGACGCCTTCGAAGCTCAAATTGGGCAGCAAGGTATCTCACTGGGCGACGTTGATTCAATCATTCGAGTCAACATCTTAGTTGCCAAACTGGGTGACCAACTGTCGCCCGACACTGCCCCCGACGCCAAGAGCGCAGCGGTTTTTGTTGCCATCTCTGAGCTCAGTACCGAACTCGGAACTGAAGTCTCGCCGCGCTTTGGCGCGTGGGACCCACAAAGTTTATCTGTTGGCCCAACGGTGAATACACTTTCCGAACCGCAAAGCATCGACCTCGGCTCGGAGTAAAACGTGAGAGGTAGTCACTTCACTGAATTGGTTGCGGTACTTGATCAATTGCGGTCACCCGGTGGTTGCCCTTGGGATGCCGAACAGACCCATCAAAGCCTTGTTGAGTATTTAATCGAGGAAGCCTATGAAAGCGTCGAGGCAATTGACGCTAACGACCGGGAAGCGATGCGGGAAGAACTGGGAGACCTGCTCCTTCAAGTTGTCTTCCATGCACGGATTTCCCAAGAACAACCCAATGGCTGGGATATTGACGATGTCATTGACGGGATAACACAGAAACTAATTCGCAGGCATCCGCTTGTGTTCGCTGACGAGCAGATGGATACCGCCGATGCGGTTGAACTGACCTGGCATGAGCGTAAGACGAGAGAAAAACGACGCAGTTCAGTGACTGAGGGAATTCCTGACGCGTTGCCGGCCCTGATGCGCGCGGAGAAGCTAGTCTCCAGGAGCAAATCTGTGCTCGTTCCGGACCCTGAGTATTTGTCCCAAACGAACAAGTTGCTCGAGCAATTCAGCACGGAAGAGCAATTCAGCACGGAAGAGCAATTAGGTGACTATCTTTTTGCGCTGGTAAATTCAGCAAACCTCAGAGGCCTAGACACCGAAGCGGCTGTTCGAAAGGCGGTACTGCGTCGAATGCAGGAGGTCCGTTCACATGAGTAGTGCACAACAAGACTTCGAGCATATTGCTGCTCAGGTGATTGAAGACTCATTTCGGATGGACCCTGTTGGGGCAACGTGGATGGGTGAGCATTCATTCGATTCCGAACTGCCAGATCTCACAAAAAATGGACAAGGGGAATTTGCCCACAGAATTGAGGTATACCTCACTGCGCTCGATGCGGTGGACGACGTTGAACTCGAATTAACCGATCTTGTTGACTTGGAAATCTTGCGCGCCTTTCTCACTAAAACACACTTTGACATTAAACATGTCGCAGCCCATACCTGGAACCCGATGCTGTGGAATCCGGGAACAGCAATTCACTTACTGATATCTAGGGACTTCGCGCCATTGTCTGATCGGTTAACCAATGTTGCTGCGAGAAGTGCGAAGATCCCCGAATTCTTTGAACAAGCTCGGGCAACACTTAAAGAAATGCCTGCTATTCACTGCGAAACCGCAATCGTTCAACTTGAGGGAACTCGAGGCTTACTTGATTCCCTTGATTGTGATCAGTACGTGAGCGACTCGGTCGACCAGCAGATTCAATGGCTCAAAAGTCAACTCCCAGTGGCGCTGAGAACCCCGCGGATGGGTGCTGAAACTTATGCTGGAATTTTATGGCATTCACTGGATGCCGAAAGTAGTGTGCAAGAGCTACTTGCCGCAGCGAACGCACACCTTGATCAAGTTGATTCTGAAATGCTTCGAGTGGCGCAGGAATACCTAATCGAGACAGGACTGGAAATAACAGGTGATCCAATCCCATCGGCGCTCCTTCATATTGCCCGGAATGCGCCGGTAACAGACTCAACGGTTCTGTCCGAGGTTGCCTCAGCTATGGCAGCCGCCAAGGCGTTCACCATTGAACATGACTTAGTCACAGTTCCCCAAATTGACGTCGAAGTGATTGAAATGCCAGAGATTCACCGAGGAGTAGCGGTTGCCTATTGCGATCCGCCGGGACCACTGGAAAGTGCGAACATCCCAACTTTTGTTGCGGTTGCGCCAACACCAGAGCAATGGTCGAGTGAACGCAAGGAAAGTTTCTACCGCGAGTACAACGCGGTTCAAATTCATGACCTGACCATCCATGAAGCAATTCCCGGGCATGTCCTGCAACTGGCAATGGCAAAAAACGGCAGCCAACAAAGTCTCACCCGACGATTTGGCTTTAGTGGCACTTTTGTCGAGGGGTGGGCCGTTTACGCCGAAGAACTCCTCATTGCACACGGGTATTCACCCGACTCAACCAAGCTCGGTGCACTCGCCATTAAATTGCAGCAACTGAAAATGCAGACACGCATGACCATTAACACGATTCTTGACATCGGCGTTCACACCCAAGATATGGACGAAGAAGCTGCAATGAATTTAATGATCAATCGTGGATACCAAGAGGAAGGTGAAGCAGCGGGCAAGTGGCGCCGAGCCCTTCTCACGGCGGGACAACTTCCCACCTATTTTGTCGGATACCGTGAAGTATCTAGTTTGGTCAGCGACCTGAGACTCCTGCACCCAGACTGGTCCCTGAGGGAAATCCACGACCTTATTCTGCAATTCGGGTCGCCTTCGCCACGACATCTACGCACCTTGATCGGTCTATGAATATTCTCGTGTTTCAATACCTTTGTGCACAAACAACTTATTGCGGTGGCTTCCATCATCCCTTTTCTGCTCGTCGCTTGCGCATCACAGAGCGAATCGAGCCCCGTAATGACACCCATGGCTACCCAATCTGCGAGTCCGCAGCCGAGTGTGAGTGATTCGTGTGCCGTACTTGAGCAGATGCAAGTTTCACTCTCCACCGCGGTGAGTGACTTGATCGCGAACCCGGATCTTGTTACCGAATTTGAAACAGAGATTGATAACCAGGTTGCTTTACTTAATGGCCTCGTCTCATCCCTACAGGGCGACTCGGTTGAAGGGCAACAATTGCAGACTGATTTGGATGCGGTGGTATTGGCGAAGGATAAGGCCGTACAAATTTTTAATGACGCACAACAAGAAGATAACGCTTTCTCGAAAACTCTCGGCATGGCGAACGCCGCGTTGGCAGCGCGTGACGCAGTTAGTGCAGCGGGACAAGTACTCGCTGACATCGGTGCTCAATTGCAATGCACCTTGTAGGACGCTCCAAACGACATTGTTGTAATTCACAAGAAATACGAAATGTCAGACCCCGTTATCAATATGGACCTATTCAGCGCGAGTTGAATTCGGCATGATGGGGGGTCGGCCGAGAGTGCGCCAGTGATTAACTTCGCTGGCGCACTCGCTTTACGCCACCACGAATAGCTGCGACAACGACCACGATCACAGCCAGAGCGGTTAATAATGGCAACAGGAATCCGGCGAAGGTTATGGCTGCAGCAAACGTATTAATCAGTGCATTCCACCCGTCTTGTACTCCCTGCACAAAATTTGGTGAGTTAATAGTTGCTCCAGGATCAGCGGCGATACTTATGTACACGGTTGACATATCAATTTGTTCCTGTAGGAATTCACGCTGGGCGACGAGCGAATCGCGCTCGGCGGTCCGAGCCGTAAGTTCTGATTCAACGGCAACAAGGTCTGCAACAGTGGTGGCATCAGTTTGAAGTCGGGTAAGGGTAGCAATTGACGAATTCAGAGCGTCAATGCGAGCATCAAGATCAATGGCAGTTGTTGTGACGTCAAGTGTTGAAGTACTCAGAAAAGTTACGACTCCCACAGTCCCAAGACGATCGAGATAGGAATCAAGTTCGGAATCAGGAACTCGAGTAGTAAGGGAAGAATAACTTTCCTCGCCCTCATTACGGATGTCTTGCTGGGATACAACACCCGAGAACTCGGCTGTAATTGCGAAAACAGTGTTAGTCATTTCACTAACGTTTGATCCTTGAAGAGAAATACTTGAATTCCGGGTGAGGTATTGATCTGGAGCCTTCTGTTCGAAGGATGTCGATTCATTTGAGACCGACCCCGAGTCCATTGATCCAACATTCATCGGCTCAACCGAACCCCCGGTATTAGTGCTGCCGCACCCGGACAGGGCGAACACGGCGAGTCCGGTCCCGACGAGAATTGCTGCCCTAGATCTACGCATGTCCAGCTCCTCATATAGATGTGTGGTGCTTGTGACCCTTTGATGTGTTGGCGCGAGTCTAGGTTTCCTTATTTCGATATCGATTTCGCATCGAAGGGAAATAAAGTCGTTCACAATCTTTCACTAGACTTGTCCACATGGCGATCATTGAAGCAGTAATTGCCCGCGAAATTCTCGACTCGCGGGGAAATCCGACCGTTGAGGTTGAGGTACTCCTCGACGACGACACGGTTTCTCGAGCAGCAGTCCCCTCGGGCGCGTCAACGGGGGCCTTCGAGGCAGCCGAAAAACGAGATGACGATCCACGCTATGGCGGCAAAGGTGTTTTATTGGCGGTTGGCGCAGTTGAAGGCGAAATCGCGGACTCAATCATTGGTCTTTCAGCGGATGATCAACGAACCGTGGATCAGGTGATGATCGATCTTGATGGGACACCGAATAAAAGCCGGCTAGGTGCGAACGCGATATTGGGTGCATCCCTTGCGGTTGCCAAGGCCGCGGCTCTCTCCGCGGAATTGCCACTGTTTCGATACCTCGGTGGCCCTAATGCTCACCTACTTCCCGTTCCCATGATGAACATTCTTAATGGTGGTGCGCACGCTGACACCGGCGTTGACATCCAGGAGTTCATGATCGCGCCGATCGGAGCAGCAACATTTTCGGAGGCACTTCGCAGCGGAACCGAGGTGTATCACTCACTCAAGTCGGTACTCAAAGAAAATGGCTACGCAACCGGTCTTGGCGACGAGGGTGGCTTTGCACCCGACCTTCCCAACAACCGCGCAGCCCTTGAACTTATTGTCACAGCAATTGAAGCTGCTGGTTTCGCGGTTGGGACTGACATTGCGTTGGCACTTGATGTCGCGTCAACCGAGTTCTACGCCGATGGCTCCTACACATTCGAGGGAGCTAGCCGATCCTCCGAATGGATGACGGCGTACTACGAGTCACTCTTGGTTGACTTCCCATTGGTCTCGATTGAAGATGCCCTGGCCGAGGACGACTGGACCGGCTGGATCCATGCGACGAATGCAATCGGTGACCGGGTGCAACTCGTTGGCGACGACCTATTCGTCACTAACCCGGAGCGATTGGCGCGCGGGATTGCTGAAGGCGCCGCGAATTCACTGTTGGTAAAGGTCAATCAAATTGGAACACTCACCGAGACACTCGATGCGGTCGCTATGGCAACCCGCAGTGGTTACACGTCCATGATGTCCCACCGTTCCGGTGAGACCGAGGACACGACAATCGCCGACCTTGCCGTAGCGGTGAATTGCGGTCAGATCAAAACCGGTGCGCCTGCTCGAAGCGAGCGGGTTGCCAAATACAACCAACTTCTGCGGATCGAAGAAGAACTCGAAGACAGCGCACGTTATGCCGGCCGCATGGCATTTCCGCGTTTTGGCGGCGGTGTCTGAGCGCATTTGCGCGCAGACCGTGTGACTATTGACCAGTGACTGACAACAAGGATCGCTTGAACGGCTCGTTAACGGGTCGTGCTTTGGTGCTCCTTATCACCATCGGGTTAGTCGGTGTGATTTTGGCGGTACCCGTCCGTAATTATTTTGGTCAACGAGCTGAGATTGCGGCCCTTGAGGCCCAAATCCAAGTTACCCAAGAAAACGTTGATCGACTTCAACTTGAACAGCAGCGTTGGGCCGATCCTGCCTATATAGCGGCCGAAGCGAGACGCCGCCTTCTTTTCGTTATGCCGGGTGAGACCGGTTACGTGGCCCTTGGTGCCGACGGGCGCCCTGCCGCTGAAACGATTTCTGAACAGGATGCCGAGGGTGAGCCCAATTGGTATAGCAAACTTTGGGGCGCGTTAGCCGAAGCCGACGACTCGGTTGAGCCCGGCAGTGAATGAAATAACGCCCGAGGACCTTGAAATAGTTGGTGGACAGCTTGGTCGGTTCCCGCGGGGGTGCGTCCGCGTAGCAGCGCGCTGCGAATGCGCCGGACCGCTTGTCGTTCAGACAGCACCTCGCCTACCCGACGGAACCCCTTTCCCAACCACCTACTACCTCACCTGCCCTAAGCTCGCAGGGGCGATTGGAACCCTGGAGAGCACTGGGTTAATGCGGGAGATGGAAATGGAGTTAGCCCAAGACCCGGAACTGGCATCGCAGTATCGGGTCGCTCATGAGCGCTACCTCGTGGATCGCGAAACACTTGGGATCGTCCCCGAACTCAAAGACATCAGTGCGGGTGGAATGCCCAATCGGGTGAAGTGCTTGCACGTATTGATCGCCCAATCACTTGCCTGTGGTCCGGGCGTAAACCCGTTGGGTGACAGAGCCTTAGCCTTGTTATCTCCGTGGTGGAAGCCAACCTCGTGTCTGAGTTAACGCCAATATTCGCTGCAATTGATTGCGGCACGAATGCGATACGACTCCTGATCGCGGAAGTCGAAGGGGATCGCGTTACGGACCTTGTCCGAGAAATGCGAACGGTCAGATTAGGCGAAGGCGTCGACACAACGGGTGAGTTCAGTGGTGCGGCACTGGAGCGGACCTTCGTTGCCTGCCGCGAGTACTCGAAAATATTGCAACAACATCAAGTGAAGAAACTTCGATTCATTGCAACCTCAGCATCACGCGATGTCACTAATCGAGATGTATTTATTGCTGGCGTGAGAGAAGTTCTTGGCGTTGAACCCGAAGTCATCAGTGGCACCGAAGAGGCAGAGCTCTCCTATCGTGGCGCGCTCTCCGGGCTTGACGTGGAGGGGCCGGTACTGGTTGCTGACATCGGCGGTGGATCGACCGAGTTTGTAACCGCCTTAACCGACGGTTCGCTGGTTTCTCGCAGCTTGAACATCGGCTGCGTTCGCATGACCGAGCGTCACCTGCACTGTGACCCGCCCACCCAACAAGAAATTCACGACACCGTCGGTGACATCGATAAAGAAATCGAACTTATCAAGAGAACAATCCCGATTAATTCTGAAACGACATTTATCGGGCTTGCTGGATCGGTGACGACCGTTGCGGCAATGGCCTTGGGACTGGGTGAGTACAACGCCGAACTCATTCATGGATCGGTGCTGAACATTGACCAAGTTGAAGAAGTCACGGCTTTGTTAGTCAACATGACGCGGGAGCGACGCGCCGAACTCGGCTTCATGCACCCTGGCCGTGTCGACGTAATCGGTGGAGGGGCTTTGGTGCTGCGGGAATCAATGCGCCTCCTTGGGTTCAACCGGGTGTTGGTCAGTGAAAAAGACATACTGGACGGTGTGGTTTTAAGCCTTGGAAAATCTAAACCATGAGTACATTTAGCCCATGAATTCATTAAAGAAACACCTCATAGGAATCGCTTCGGTGGCACTCGTGCTGCCTTTCGCCGTGCCATCAATGGCCCAAGCGGCAGATCCGCCAATACCGAGTACGTCGGTGTGTTCCATAGGCACTAGCAAGGACTACGCCTGCATGGAGGTGAACGCCAAAAAGGTTCCCTCAGGTGACACAGCAACGTTTACCGGAACTTTGAGCACCAAAGCTCAGAAGAATCTCAAAAGTTGGACCAATGGCGACAACATCGTGTGCTTGTCTCGTTACCCGACCAAGCCCGCAGCGGATGGTTCACGGTTAAGGACCGACCTAGACGCTGCCTGCACAACAGTTCGCAAAGATGGCGGGTTCACCATCAATGCTGAATTTGGTCGCAAGGGAACGTATTATTACGGACTCGAAATGGGACCGTGTCGCTCAAAAAGTCAAGGTGAGTGCGGCAACGGCGACCCTGGCTTGATTGGCCCTTTTAACAAAGGTAAGAAAGGCCTCGAATTAAAGACCACTTGATATCTGAATTTTGGTGACTGACTCCTTTCGGATTTTTTCGTTGATATCCAAAAGGGGGTCGACAAGTCAATCACGATAAGAAATGTAATCGCGGACTTTGATGCAGTCGCACCGTAGCCACTCTTGGCGATCTCAAAGAACGCTACTCCCATGGTAAAGAATTCAAGCGCCTAGTTGGTTCATTTGTGAGATCCACTTGGGAACCCTCCTTTTGTACCCCAATTGTTACCAGAGTTTGGCCTTTTTATCGGGAGCAAAGTTTATGATGAGCGCATGCGACGTCAGCCACTCGTTGTGACTTCGCATGTCAATAAGTACTTTGGGGACCTGCATGTCCTCAAAGACATCAATATGGTTGTAGAGTCCGGCGAAGTGGTGGTTGTAATTGGGCCTTCAGGGTCGGGGAAGTCCACCCTTTGCCGAACCATAAATGCCCTTGAACGGATTGACTCGGGCGAAATTTTAATTGATGGGACCCCGATTCCGCTTGAAGGCAAAGCATTGGCCCGACTTAGATCAGAAGTTGGGATGGTATTCCAGTCGTTTAACCTTTTCGCCCACAAGACGGTTTTGGAAAATGTGACCATGGGTCCAATCAAGGTCTTGCGCTTGTCGAAGAGTGAAGCACAAAGTAAAGGGAAGGAATTACTAGATTCGGTTGGAGTTGGGGACCAAGCGCAAAAGTTCCCGGCGCAACTTTCTGGCGGCCAGCAACAGCGCGTTGCAATTGCTCGAGCTCTTGCCATGAATCCAAAAGTGATGCTCTTTGACGAACCGACCTCTGCGCTTGACCCCGAGAAAATCAGCGAAGTTCTTGATGTAATGGTGGGGCTCGCCAAGTCAGGAATGACCATGATCGTGGTCACTCACGAAATGGGCTTCGCTCGAGCAGCAGCAGACCGAGTTCTCTTCATGTCCGACGGAGAGATTGTTGAGGAAGCGACTCCTGAGTCGTTTTTTACTGATCCTAAAACAGATCGTGCGAAGAATTTCCTAAGCAAGATTTTGAAACATTAATGGTAACAAGTATCAGGTGCAGATAAATGTTTGCGCCTACGAACAAGTCAAGGAGAAGTTGAATGAAACATATATTCGGCAAACGAACTATTCTCGCAGGGGCAGCGGTGGCACTCGCCTTCAGCCTTGCGGCATGTTCCAGTGACGGTGCAAGCGAAAGCGATGCTGCTTCAGTGGCCTCGCCAGAGTTTGCTGACGGGACAACAATGGCAGACATCGCATCTGCCGGATCGATCACGATCGGCACGAAGTTTGACCAGCCAGGATTTGGTTTGTTAAATCCTTCTTCAAACGAGCCAGAAGGCTTTGACGTGGAAATCGGGAAAATGATTGCTGGTCAACTAGGAATCGCACCAGAGAACATCACCTGGGTCGAGTCTGTTTCAGCTAACCGTGAGCCATTCATCCAAGAAGGCAAAGTGGACCTGGTGGTTGCAACCTATACGATCAACGACGACCGCAAAAAGGTCATCTCCTTTGCAGGTCCTTACTACCAAGCAGGACAAGACATCATGGTGGCAAAAGGAAATCCGTTAGGGATCACGGGCCCGGATGACCTAGCGGGTAAGAATGTGTGCTCGGTAGAAGGCTCGACACCTGCGGAAAACATTAGAACCAATTATCCCGAAGCCCAACTCACTCTATTTGACGTTTATAGCAAGTGCGCTGAAGCTCTCAAAAATGGTCAAGTGGACGCAGTTACTACTGATAACGTGATTCTCTTAGGTATCATTTTTCAAGATCCGGAGTCTTTTGAAATGGTGAATAATCCATTTACCGAAGAGCCCTACGGAATTGGTGTTCAACTCGAAGACACGGATTTCCGCAGTTTCATTAACGACAGCCTTGAGCAGTCTTTCGCTGACGGCTCCTGGGCCTCAGCTTGGGATTCAACCGCGGGCGCTTTTGTCGCAACGCCCCAGCCCCCCGCAGTGAATCGATACTGATTTCGCGGAACTGAATCAGATGAACGCCATTGTTGAGAACCTCGACCTCTTTAGGTCGGGGTTCTTGACTACTTTAGGGATTAGCCTTCTAGGCGGGTTGCTCGCTTTTGTTTTGGGTGGAATTTTGGCCACATTCCGAGTGTCTCCATTTCGTCCACTCTCAGGGCTTTCAGTCCTTTATGTTGAGACCGTTCGAAATACTCCACTGACAGTCGTGTGGTTTTTCATGGTGTTTGGCCTACCACTAGTTGGGTTAGGCATTGGAAGTTTTTTTATAGCGGGAGCCTTGGCGTTAGGTGTTTACACCGCACCTTTTGTCGCGGAGGTAATCCGCTCAGGTATTAATTCCGTGAGTCTTGGGCAAGCAGAAGCTGCTCGCTCGATTGGATTGACGTTTTCGCAGTCCCTTCGATTAGTAGTTCTGCCTCAAGCGCTGCGTACCGTCGTACCACCATTGGGCAATCTTTGGATCGCGCTGGTGAAGAACTCTTCCATCGGAGCGGCTTTCGCCGTTACTGAAATAACTGCAGTTGCGACTCGATTATCAAATGGTTTTCCAGGTGCGGTAATTCAGATATTTGTGGGCGCGGCAGTTGCTTACTTACTCATTACTTTAACTTCCAGCGCGGGAATCGCCTACCTTGAAAAGAAGGCGGTGATCCTGCGATGAGTACTCAAACAGTTCTCTTTGACGAACTAGGGCCACGAGGCAAGAAACTCGTCCGCATTGGCACCTATATCGGTGCGCTACTGGTAGCGATTCTCATTGCGCTTGCCGGGCTGCAGCTCTACAACGAAGGACAACTCGAACCCGAGCGCTGGGAAATTTTAATTAATCCCGACAGCGGAGTACCCCAAGGTCTTACTCGCGCCCTTTTCGCGACCCTAAGAGTTGCACTCATCGCAATGGTTATTTCGATGATACTGGGTACATTGCTGTCTGCAGGACGACTGAGTGAGCACCGTTGGGTGCGCATACCGACGACCTTCATCGTTCAGTTCTTCCGCGGGATTCCATTGTTACTTCTTATTTTTTTTTCCTACCTAGCACTTCCTCGCCTCGGCATCAGCTTGGACCTTTTCTGGACCCTGATTGTGGGCTTGACCGCCTACAACATGGCCGTTTTGGGGGAAATCTTCCGCGCGGGCATCCTCTCGATCGATAAAGGACAGTCCGAGGCTGCCTATGCAATTGGAATGCGGAAAAGCCAAGTCATGGTTTTCGTATTGGTGCCGCAAGCAGTTCGACGCATGCTGCCCGCAATTGTTTCTCAACTAGTTACTTTGTTAAAAGATACGTCGCTTGGATTTGTCATTGGCTACTTCGAATTGCTACGCCAAGGCCGCGCCTACGTGGACTATTTTGGTGCCAAGTTCGGATTGCAAATCTACGTTGCGGTTGCGCTGTTCTACATTTTAACGAATCTTGCACTTTCGAGTTTTGCAAGATGGCTTGAAAAACGGAGCCGAAGTAACCCCAAGGCCACAAAGGCACTAGGTCAATTGGTCGAAGACGACCTAGTTCCGATCGATTAATGTGCAGGATCTAAGTCACGCTGATTCCCCTTGAGTTGTCGATTGCAGTCGAGTGGCATCCCAGATCGTTGCCGCGGAGCGAAATGCAATAGCGAATCGCCTTTACTCCACTTGCCCTTTAAATTAATTGCGACCGCGCAAAATGCTGCGCCGCCAAGCCCATAGGCACTCCGATCTGTACACCTGAACGAGCGTGTATACGCTTACACCCGGAGGGGAGCTGGCATGGGAATCACGATCAGAGACGTCGCATCTGCTGCCGGAGTTTCAACCGCAACCGTGTCACGCGCACTGCGAGGATTACCCAATGTCGACGAAGAAACCCGTGAGCGGGTCAAAGAAGTCGCTGCGGGATTGGACTATGTAATTTCCCCTAGTGCCTCGCGACTAGCATCGGGGCGAACCGGCTCAATCGCGGTCGTTACCCCCCACATTGCTCGCTGGTTCTTCTCCGAAGTGATCGCCGGCGTTGAGTCGGTGGTGCAGCAGGCGGGAATGGACCTACTGCTCATGAATGTCGGTGATTATCGAAATGGACATACCCGAATTCCGCTCACCCCTCGATTGCGTCGGCGTGTTGATGGAATTTTAATTGTTGCCCTGCCACTTCAAGATCCTGATCTGGAACCGATATTGAATCTTGGAATGCCAACAGTGATGATCGGTGGAACTTCCCCCGGTGTTGACTGCGTGTTGATCGACGATGTTGCGGCAGCCCGAAAGGCAACCGAGTATCTGCACTCCTTGGGTCACACTCGGATTGCACTCATGGCTGGTGGACCAGCAGAAGCCCGGTTCACCCCCGAGTCCCAGCGTGAACGCGGCTTTCGTTCTCTCATGCAGCAACATTCACTTATCGAAGACCCCAAGTTGGAGGTGTGCGGGGGATTCACGATAGACGGCGGGGAAAGTGCGATGGATGCACTCCTAAATCAGCCGAATCCGCCAACGGCTGTGTTTGCCATGTCGGACGAGATGGCATTTGGAGCCATTCGTTCACTTCGTAAACATGGGTTAGAACCGGGTAAAGATATTTCAATCGTCGGGATAGACAATCACCCCATGTCGGAATACCTAGGATTAACGACTGTTGCCCAACCGGTTGCAGACCTCGGGATCCGGGCGGGAGAGCACCTACTCCGTCAAATTGTTGGAGCAGATCCACTCGATGGTTCCAACCGGGTAACCGAATTACCAACGGAGTTAATCGTTCGCAGTTCAACGGGCGTCAATAATTGACAGTTCCGTAATTGCAAATGACATAGCGATACAACGCGGTGATCTATCAGGCTTATCCGTGATCATATTTTGGGGGAATTGACCAACTGGTCCTTTGTAAAACAGGAAGACCATCCGGTCACGTCAACGCAGCGAACTTGGTTGGGTGCAACTCAATATACGGTGGTGCGCATCGCGACCCCGAGCGTGAGCAAGACCGTGTCAATCGGGCAAGACACAGGCATGTTCTCATCTTGCCCACCGGTCAGTCTCGCTCCGCACCGAATCAAGCACCTCAAAGATCATCAGGAGCAAGCCGTTGGAGCATGCGGCCTAGGTATCGACGTTCTCGGCTACTCCGCTTGGATTTGATGGGCAATCTCGAGCAGGCTCCAAACTGGACAAAGAAATCCGGATTTATCCGGGTAGATCCGGCAACGAGGGCGCGCGCCCTAAAAGACAGTGCTCTTTGGTATCGGGCGTTGCTGGCCGGTAGATAGGGTTACGCCCGAGAGGGGCGACCTTCTCGTCCCCGTAGTCCAATCGGCAGAGACACCCGGCTTAAACCCGGCACAGTGTGGGTTCAAATCCCACCGGGGACACGTAATCTCGAGCGCCTTCCTCTGGGTTCTTCTCGTGGGGGAAATGCGACACATTGATGTTGTCTGTTTCATGATTATTTGTTACTCTATGGGCATGTCGACACGATTCTCACAGACCGCAAACCCAATTCTCAAGCGCTACGAGCAGCCGGCAAAAGGCGACGGCTTCGCATACGCGGAAGGCCAATCGGCCTACACGCAAGCTGCGGGTGGTTCCGCCGGAACGCAGTCCGAGTTTGACACAATCACCGCTGGCGGGGGAGCCCGGCTGACTTTCGCTGACGTGGTCGTCAAAAGCACGATTCTTTTCGTGATAACGGTTGTCATGGCCTTCATCGGTTGGGCGCTCGTTCCAAGTATTCCGTCGGTTTTGTGGATTGGGTTGATTGGATCATTGGCATTCGGTCTCACCAGCGCATTCAAAAAAACAGTGTCGCCGGTACTTGTTGTTCTCTACGCGACTTTTGCCGGACTCATGCTGGGGTCAATCAGTTGGGCCTACGACCAAATGGCTCTGGCCCAGAACTACCAAGGTTTGGTCAGCCAAGCAATCATTGGCACCCTTACGGCGTTCGGAGTAATGCTGTTCCTCTACGGAACCGGGATCGTGAAGGTCAACGGCAAGTTCAAGCGAATTTTCATGGCGGCCTTGATCAGTTACTTCGTGATCGCAATGGCGTCCCTCGTCGGCGCACTATTTGGTGTTGGCGGTGGCTGGGGCTTCTACGGTGTTGGCATCTGGGGCCTACTTCTCTGCGCCGCCGGGGTACTCCTTGCATCATTTGCTTTAATGCTGGACTTTGAAGCCATCAAGCAGGGTATTGCTATGGGACTCCCAGAACGCGAGTCTTGGAAGTTGTCCTTCGGCCTGCTGGTGACGTTAGTTTGGCTCTACCTTGAAATCTTGCGCTTCCTGTCAATCCTTTCCGGCCGCGACTAAGGAAGCGCACGTCGCAGTTCGGTGAGTGCTGCCGCGGCGTTCGATTCCCCCTCGGGGTTGTGTGCGAGCAATTCCCGCGTTAAAACTGTGAGTTGCGCGGCGAAAGCACTTGGGCCAACTGCGTTGAGCTCATGTTCGCGTTCCTGTTCCTTTGTAGCTTTCAAGATCACGGTTGCACATTCGAAAACAGGTTGTCCCATCACAGCGAGGCGTTCGGGATTCAGACTGGTTAACCGAATCGTGATTCGATCAAGCTCGCGCAGGATTTCGTCGCGGAGTGACTCCATGCCCCCCAGCATATGCATCCGATCGGTATTTGCTAAGTACATGCAATAATAAGTATATGCAATAAAGCGTACGTCGGCAGTCACCTGTGTCACTTAATAGAAATTCACGTAAGGTTGGCTCGTGCAGATTTATGACTCGGTAGTTGAATTGATCGGCAACACACCTCTGGTGAAGTTAAACCGGGTGATCCAAGGGGTTGTTCCGCCAGGAGTCACCGTGGTGGCCAAGGTCGAATACGTGAATCCCGGTGGTTCGGTTAAAGATCGAATCGCTGAGCGCATGATTGATGCCGCCGAAAAAGACGGCTCTTTGAAACCGGGTGGAACAATTGTTGAACCGACGAGTGGTAACACCGGTGTTGGTTTAGCCTTGATAGCTCAGCAACGCGGGTACAAGTGCGTCTTTGTTTGTCCTGACAAGGTCTCCGAAGACAAGCGCAATGTTTTGAAAGCTTATGGCGCCGAGGTTGTTGTTTGTCCCACTGCGGTAGACCCGGACGACCCACGCTCCTATTACAGCGTGAGCGATCAACTTTCGACTCAGCCCGGAGCCTGGAAGCCGGATCAGTATTCGAATCCAAACAATCCGCGTTCACACTATGAAACAACCGGCCCCGAGATTTGGGACCAAACGGATGGAACCATCACGCATTTTGTTGCAGGTGTGGGCACCGGAGGCACCATCTCAGGTACCGGTCGTTATTTGAAAGAGGCCAGCAACGGCACGGTAAAAGTCATCGGTGCCGACCCAGAAGGTTCGGTCTATTCGGGTGGTAATGGTCGTCCTTATCTCGTTGAAGGGGTCGGTGAAGACTTTTGGCCAACCGCTTACGACCCAGAAATAGCGGATGAAATTATTGCGGTGTCTGACAAAGACTCATTTGAGATGACCCGTCGAATGGCGCGCGAAGAGGGGCTCTTGGTTGGTGGATCTTGTGGCATGGCGGTTGTTGCAGCACTTCGGGTTGCAGCCAAGGCCGAACCAGGATCACTGATTGTCGTGTTGCTACCCGACTCTGGTCGCGGGTATCTTTCCAAAGTATTCAACGACAACTGGATGTCCGCCTACGGTTTCATTCAGGCGGACACCGACCAAACAATTGGTAATGTTTTGAAAGCGAAGTCGCTTGACGGTCACCTGCCTGATTTCGTTCACACCCACCCAACCGAATCGGTGGCGGACGCCATTGCGATTCTGAAGGAATACGGGGTATCGCAGATGCCAGTTGTCCGGGCCGAGCCACCCATCATGACGGCTGAGGTATCCGGTGCGGTGATCGAACGAGTGGTGCTTGACGCACTCTTCCACGGTACGGTGCATTTGTCCGACCCTGTTGAATCGGTAATGAGTCCCTCGCTACCAATGGTGGGAGCCGGTGAATCAGTGGCCGCTGCAATGGCAGCCCTAACTGATGCTGATGCCTTGATTGTGGTTGAAGACGGTAAGCCGACCGGAGTTATCACGCGGCAAGACGTCCTAGCTTTCCTGGCAACTTAATTCCCAGCAACTCAATTTCTAGCAACTACCTTCGGTGGATGGTGGCCTCAGGCTGGAAATGCGATCCCAGTGTTGGCGTGACAACGGTAGCCATTGGGGTTTTTGTACAGATACTGCTGGTGTGATTCCTGGGCTAAGTAATAAATGAAGTCACTGGCGGGTGCAATTTCAGTCGTGATCGAATTTAGTCCCTTGGCAACGAGCACCGCTTCATATTCGTGTGCAGTTTCTGTGGCAGCGAGTTCTTGCTCTGGGGTGGTCCAAAAAATCGCCGACCGGTATTGGGTGCCAACGTCGTTTCCCTGACGGTCACCCTGCGTTGGATCGTGATTTTCCCAAAAGATTGTGAGAATCTCACGGGTAGAAATAATTTCGGGGTTGTAGACCACCAATGTGGTTTCGGTGTGACCGGTTAGCCCCGAGCACGTTTCTTCATAGGTTGGGTGAGTGGTGAATCCGCCCATGAAACCAACGCTGGTGTTGAGAACACCTGCCCGCTGCCAGTAGATCTCCTCAACACCCCAGTAGCAACCGGCACCTAGGTAGATTGCTTCTGATCCCGCTGGCCAAGGCCCTTCCAAAGGTGAACCGAGGACGCAATTTTTATCACCAGCGGGTAAGGGCCGGGAGTCGCGCCCCGGTAAGGCTGACTCGGGGGTGACCATAGAGGGCTTTCCAAATCCAAACATAAAACTAATCTAATACTCCTAGTTGACCTCTGCTCGGGCGCGCTGATGAATGCGCCATAGGCTGAAGCCATGGACGGCTTTAATACACGCGCAATACATGCAGGACAAGAACCAGACCCGCTCACCGGAGCAGTGGTGCCGCCTATTTACCAAGTCTCGACCTACGCCCAAGACGGTGTAGGGGGCTTACGAAACGGATACGAGTATTCGCGCAGCGGAAATCCAACGCGCACCGCGTTGCAGGAGTGCATGGCAGCCCTTGAAGGGCCCGGCATTGAGACGGCACGAGGTCTGGCATTCGCCTCGGGGCTAGCGGCCGAAGACACACTAATCCGCACGGTCCTCAAACCCGGTGACCACGTGGTGATTCCTAATGACGCCTACGGCGGCACCTACCGGCTGTTCAAAAAAGTGGCCGAACCATGGGGAATCGACCATACGACGGCAGCCGTAACAGATCTCGATGCAATTGCTGCGGCCATGACACCGAAAACAAAGTTGATCTGGATCGAAACACCAACAAATCCATTGCTCAACGTAGGTGACATCGCGGCAATCGCTGAAATTGCGCATGCTGGTGGCGCACTCCTGGTGATTGACAACACTTTTGCGTCACCATATTTGCAGCAGCCACTTCTTCTTGGGGCCGACGTGGTCGTGCACAGCACCACGAAATATCTGGGTGGCCACAGTGATGTTGTCGGTGGCGCACTTGTCGCTGCAGACGCCGAGCTTGGTGAGCAGTTGGCCTATCACCAGAACGCCATGGGTTCGATTGCTGGACCATTTGATTCTTGGTTGGTCATGCGTGGGATCAAGACACTTGGCGTCCGCATGGATCGTCACAATGAAAATGCGGCAAAGATTGTTGAACTGTTGGAAGGTCACGCATCTGTTGGACAGGTCTTCTACCCCGGCCTCGAATCACACCCGAACCATGAAATTGCCAAAAAACAAATGCGGGGCTTCGGTGGCATGGTGTCGTTCCGGGTAAAAGCTGGGGAACAAGCTGCCCTCGATATTTGTTCCAACACAACATTATTCACCCTGGGTGAGTCTCTAGGTGGCGTTGAGTCTTTGATTGAACACCCGGGTCGAATGACCCATGCGTCCGTGAGTGGTAGTCCACTTGAAGTCCCAAGTGATCTTGTTCGCCTCAGTGTTGGCATTGAAGAAGCTGACGACCTTTTGGCCGACTTAGAAAAAGCACTGGGTTAACGTTTATCAGTTAGAAACAGTTGCAAGTGGGATCGCAATTGAATCTGCCGTGCGACAAGTATCACCCGAGCAAGTGCTGAGTTGCTTGAGTTGTGCGGACAAACTGCGGAGGAGAAGCGGGTCAGCCGTTTTGACGAGATTCACCATTTCATAAGGGTCATTCTCTCTGTCGTATAAGGTTTTTGACCCATCAACGTACTCAACATAGAGCCACTTCTCGCTGCGAAGTGCAAAGAACTGCGGCGGTGCGTTTTTTTGGTAGTCGGGGTCGCTCGGCGTTGAAATCCCGAGACTCTCGGAGAGAATCGCATTGCGCCAACCTTCTGGTGTTTCCCCACTTTCAAAGAAACCGACAAGTGAGCGGCCGTCAACCCAATTTGGTGCAGTGGCGCCAAAAAGTTGCGCGAAGGTTGGACCGAGGTCAATTGTGCTGGTCATCGCATCTACCGTGACCCCGATCGGAACACCCGGTCCCATCACGATCATTGGAACAACCGTGTCAGAGGCATACGGCGTGCGCTTTCCTTTAAACATTCGTCGCTCAGCCATGTGGTAGCCGTTGTCGGTTGTGACAACCACGAGGGTGTCCTTGTCATGGCCCGTTTCTTTGAGCTTTGACATGATGGCATCGAGGGAATCACCAATTGATTCAGCCGAACGCGCTCGTTTGCGCCATTGCTTATCCACGTTGGCTAGTTGGCTTGGAGTCAATTCCTTCAGATCTTTCATCCACTTGGGCTCGTCAACACCGAAAGCGTTATAGGTCGGATTTCGAGGGGCAAGGGTTCCGCCGTGCTTGAGTGCATTTCGTGTCGCGACCGGGGCGGGTTTGTGCGGGCTATACGTTGATAGTTCTAGGAAAAAAGGAGACGTAGCAGTCTCGATGAAGTCCGTGGCTTTGTCAGTAATGACATCGTTCAGAAAATCTGTCGGCTTATTGCCATAACGAACCAAGGTCCCATTGTCATTCATGGTGTAGTTGTAGCCGGTATAGGAATCACCACGGGAGATGGGAACTCCCCATGCGTCCCAGCCTGGTGGAATGTAGGTGGCTTCACTTGGCTTTGAAGGAAAGTCATTTAGATATTTTCCAAACAGAGCAGTGGTGACCCCTGAATTGTCGAGCCAAACCGGAAGGGAGTCCTGCTCTTGTTTGCGGTCGCGGAAGGTAGGCCAGCCACCGCCAGTTTCTTCAATATTTGAGATCACTTTATGGTTGTGAATGTATTGCCCGCGCATGATCGAAACACGTGAAGGGCAACACAGTGAGTCGGTCACTGTTTGATTGGTGAATGTGATTCCTTGCTCTTTCAGAGCCGCAAGACGTGGTATTTGATTGAAAAGATTCCAATCGAGGTCATCGACAAGCACGAAGACAACGTTCGTAACGTCGGTCAAGTCCCCGACAGTATTGATGCGGGCTTCGCCATTCCCTATTTGCTCTTCGATTGACGGGTCACTCAATGTTGCGGGATCGGAGGTGGCGTCAGCCGCAGCGGGGGTGGATCGAACGGATGCGACGAAAAAAACTGTTCCAACAGCGACCAGAATCAGGGAGGTCCCGGCGGCTACTAGCTTGTTGATAAGCACGTGGTTCCTTCGGGAAGGGTCGGTGTGGGTCACTTTGGTTATGGTCCTTAGGGGTGAAAAACGTCAACTGTGGGGCAATTTGGACAGACTACGTTACGCCCGAGCGTTTGAGGGTTTCGGGCATCCGAATCACGAGAAAAATGGGGAGTAGGGCCAGAAGGGCCCCAAAGGCGAAGGCCCAACTAAAGTCGAAGAGATCTACCAAAAGCCCCGCCGCAAGGGGGCCCAGTATTGCGCCGACATCGCTCATCATCTGGAAGGTAGCAACCACAATTCCACCCTTTTTTCCACCCATGACGTCACCGATGACCGCGGAAGGTGCAGAGCCGAGGAAGGCAGCGCCGAAGCCTTGAATCGCCATGCTGACCAGAAAGAGGATTGTCCCCAACATTGCTGCTTGACCCAGACCGTTAACGGCGGCGTCTGCCAGGGTGAGCACGACCATTCCGATTGCGGTGGCGATCGTGCCAATAAGTAATGCTTTGCGGCGCCCTTGGGTGTCAGCCATCCTTCCAGCGGGGAGTAGAACGACCGCTTGGACGGCTGCGGCGGCCAGGAAACCGAAGCCGGAAAGGGATGCACCTCGTTGGAGTCCTTCGACAACAAAAAGTGGTACGACTGAGCTGCGGAGGCCAAATGAAACAAACCCGGAAATGAGGTTCGTGCCCAATGCCGCTTGGTAGGCCTTGTCGTGAAGTGCTGTTCGTAATTCCTGCAATTTATTGCTCTGTCCGTGGGAGACCTCTTCCTCTCGATCGAGTAGTTGCGCACGAGTGAGGAATATGAGCGTGACGAGAGCTGCCGCAAAAAGTGAGACAGCGTAAACAAAGAATGGTGCCCTGATTGAGATTGCAACCACGATTCCGCCGACAGCAGGCCCGGCAACCCCGCCCAGCAGGAAACCGCCTTGAAATGCGCTGGCAGCACGTCCACGCTGACTCGAATCAGCAACGCGAAGGAGGAGCGCCAGCGCTGATACGGTGAACATTGATGAGCCGATTCCGCCAATCCCGCGGAAAGCAATAAGTTGCAAGTACGTTTGAGAGAAACCAGCAATAGCGCTTGAAGTGGCGACAATGAGTAGTCCAGAAGTTAAAACAATGCGTTCACCAAGGCGGTCCACAAGCACACCGGCAATCGGAGCGAACACGAAACGCATCAACGCAAATACAGAGATCACCGCACTGGCTTGTAATGCAGTGACGTCAAATGTTTTGGCGAAAATTGGTAGTGCAGGCGCCAAGATCCCGAATCCGATTGCAACGAAGAAAGCGATTACTGAGAGGACCGCTACTTCTCTTGGCAATCCGTGCAGGAGCGGGGTACGCCTGATCGCACCCCCGAGCCGGCGGGCGTGCGAGGAATTTGTTGAGGGCCCTTCCTCATTTGCAGGTACTTCGGACACGCTATTCCTTTAAATCGGTATTTGGATGCGATCTGACTCTACTTGCGCTGTAATCCACAGGTCCACGGAACCTCTTTCGCTGCCTAACAGTTGCACGGCAAGATAGTCACATGACAACCTCAGCGCGAGCACGCATGGCTGATGCGCAAAGGGCGAAGGTCTACGCCGCTGAAGATCAGTTTTCTCTGTTGATGAACCGGGGTGGTGTGGTTGAGTTCTTTGGTTCAAAGCTTGATATTCCAGCACAAAAGAGATTTGCAAGTCTTGACTCAATTGGGACCTACATTCAGGTGCTCTTTACTCAACTAGAACTTGACATAGAGCCACCTCAGATTCGCGAACGTAGAGGCTGCGCAAAAGCGCACTACGAATTCGAAAACGCGGTGATCGCGATACCAGTATCGGGAGAGTCAGCTCGGTGGGCGTTACGTGAAACTGTGGTCCTACATGAATGCGCACATCATGTTGCAGCCAAACTTGGACATCTTGGAGAGCCTGCTCACGGACCGACCTTTACCTCATGCATGCTGTTCTTGGTCCAGATAGCACTCGGAGATCAAGCCCGATTACTGCTGTCTGCGGGTTATCTTGAGCTAGGGGTATCGGTTGGGGAGCATCAAAAAATATTTTCACTTGGTGGTCAAACATGAAACTCGAAAGAATCGCGGCCCTATTAGCCAAAGCCGAGAGAACGGATAATGAAGCCGAGGCTGATGCCTATTTAACTAAAGCGCAAATGTTGGCGACCCTCGCCAGTATTGACCTTGCAGCCGCACGCAATCACACTAAAACAACCGAAACGCTAACTCCGATAAGCAGGACTGTCACAATCGGAGTAAAAGGTAAACGGGCCAATACCCATTTGGTAAATCTTTTTGTCACCGTCGCGCATTCAAATAGTGCTCATGTTGATGTGGCCCGTGATTCAACCTACGTGATCAGTTACGGAATGCCCAGTGACTTGAATTCCATTGAAACTTTATTCGCGTCCCTGGCTGTCCAAATGACAACACATGGAAATTTTTACGTGAACGCTGGGTCTTGGCGCGGTGAACAATTCGACGGTCGAGTTCGCGTCGCCGGTGGTTACCGACGACGACGAATTGAGTTCACGGCGCAAACTGCACGTGCTGCTTTTTATCGGGCTTACATCCTCCATATAAGTGAACGATTACACCAAGGTAGAGCGCAAGCGATCAGAGAAAGTGATTCACAGGCAACCCCGCAGAATAGTGCTTCCGGCGCATTGGTTTTGGCCGACCGAGAAAAAGAAGTGAGCTCATTTCACCGCAAGAATTCACAGGCCCGTGGGAGCTGGGGTGGGTACTCCGGCGCTGCCACGAGTAATTCGGGCTCCGCGGCGAGCGCTGGCCGCAAGGCGGCATCCGGGGCTAGTCTCGGGGGTCACACGGTTTTGCCGGGCAGCCGGCGTGAACTTTCCCACTAATTTGGTTGCGACCCACCCCCATAAGAACTCTTGCTGACATGATTGTCAGGTGCCACAGCCAACTGATCAAACCGAACCCAAAGTCACTTTGCCGGATATAAAAGCGGCGCAGGAGCGGCTTATCGGGGTGATCGCCGACATTCCGGTCGCGAACGCTCGTTGGCTAACGGATCTCGTCGGCGGACCGGTGTATCTAATCCCCGAAAATTTGCAACGAGCAGGATCATTTAAAATTCGCGGCGCCTACAACCGTCTTGCCAAATTGACACAAGAAGAACGTGAATGTGGAGTCGTAGCGGCTAGTGCGGGAAATCATGCACAGGGTGTTGCTTTGGCGGCACGCATGCTCGGAATTAAGGCAACGGTTTTTATGCCATTGGGCGCGACCATTCCTAAAGTTGAAGCGACTAAAGGTTATGGAGCGGAAGTCGAGTTTGCTGGAAACAGCATTGATGAAGCACTCGTCGAGGCACGTATTTTCGCAGATCGAACTGGTGCAATCTTGATCCACCCATTTGATCACCAAGACATTGTTGCCGGGCAAGGAACACTCGGACTAGAAATATTGGAGAAGGTTCCTAATGTAAAAACGGTTGTCGTTTGCACGGGCGGGGGCGGACTTCTGTCAGGCGTTGCCTTAGCCATCAAGTCACAAAATCCAGAGATTAAAGTGATTGGGGTTCAGGCAGTAAATGCGGCGGCATACCCCGCGTCACTTGCTGCCGGATCACCTCAGAAACTTGACCACATGTCCACCATGGCTGATGGGATAGCAGTCGGGCTGCCGGGCGTCATTCCATTCGAGATTGTGCAGCAGTACGTCGATGAAATAATGACGGTATCCGAGGATCAACTTTCAAGTGCTGTATTGCTCCTTCTTGAGCGCGCCAAAATGGTTGTTGAACCCGCAGGAGCTGCGGCAACCGCGGCGGTAATGGCATGGCCGGAAAAATTCGAACCCCCCGTCGCGGTGATGCTTTCTGGTGGGAACGTTGACTCCCTCTTGTTGCTTCGAATTATTCGACATGGAATGGCAGCGAGTGGTCGTTACATGACGATGAAAGTGCGCGTTCTTGACTCCCCGGGAAACCTTGCTCAAATCCTTTCGGCAGTCCAAGCGTCTCACGCAAATATTGTTGAAGTGGACCACAACAGAATGGACCCCTCTTTGGGTGTCGACGAAGTTGAGATTCACATTCAGGTGGAGACGCGTGGGCCAGATCACACCCAAGAAGTCCTCCGGAGTTTGGCAAGCCAAGGATTTAACGTCACGGAACTTTAGGTATAAAGTGCCATCCATGGCTAAAGAGGATGCGGTTCATGCCGAGGGATTGGTTAAGGAGTTCGGTGATGTTAAGGCACTCGACGGACTGGATCTCGTAGTCCCTCGTGGAAAAGTTGTTGGCCTTCTTGGACCGAACGGCTCCGGTAAAACCACTACGGTTCGCATTCTGGCAACCCTGTTAAAGCCCACAAAGGGAATTGCTTACGTCAATGGATTTAATGTAGAGAAGCAGGCGGATGAAGTCCGTCACAGCATTGGCCTCACCGGGCAATACGCGGCCGTGGACGAGTTCCTGACCGGTCGAGAGAACCTGCGCATGTTTGGCGATCTGTATCACCTTGCCCCCGCCTACGTAAAGGACCGCTCTGAGGAACTCCTTGAGTGGTTTGATTTGACTGAAGCGGCTGACCGACCGGCAAAAACTTATTCGGGCGGAATGCGAAGGCGCCTTGACCTTGCATCAAGTTTGATTGCTAAGCCCAGCATTTTATTTCTCGATGAACCAACAACCGGCCTTGATCCACGTTCACGACTAGGACTGTGGGGTGTAATTGAGAGTTTGGTTTCCGAGGGCACCACAGTTTTGTTGACAACCCAATACCTCGAAGAGGCCGACAAACTCGCGGACGACATTGTCGTAATCGATCATGGTCGCGTTATTGCTCACGGAACGGCCGAGGTTCTCAAAGATCAAATTGGTGGTGACAGGATTGAGGTGACCGTCGCTGACGTTGACCGCGTGGGTGATGCGCAAGTTGTACTGGGACCAATCTTTGGCGGTGAATCCTTGATTGCCGAGAGCATGGTTTCTGGCCCGGTTTCGGGGGGTTCGACGGTGCTCGTTGACGTCGTTCGGTTACTTGATTCGCAAAATATTGCTATCGCCGATCTGGCATTGCGTCGTCCAACCCTTGACGACGTTTTTCTCTCGCTCACGGGACATGGAGCGCAGGACGAAACGACTGGGAAAGAGACAAGTCGGACAAAGAAGGGACGGAAAGCGTCATGAGTGAATTAAAAACCCTCAGCACAGCAGCACCCATCGCATTGTCGCGTCCGCTGCTAGGTTGGACAATTCACGACTCGATCGTGATTGCCCGAAGCACAATCTTGGCATCATTTCGAATCCCTGAGGCTCTGTTCTTTCAGCTCATTCAACCGGTTATTTTTGTCTTGTTGTTCGCTTATGTTTTTGGCGGAGCGATCCCCATCCCCGGAGCGGATCCGGGAAGCACGACCGATGCAAGTTTGTACCGACAGTATTTGATGCCCGGAATTTTTGGTCAAACCGTCGCATTTGCCGCGGCTGCGAGCACTGTTGGTTTGGCCGAAGCAATGCAGAAAGGAATTATTGACCGCTACAAGGCGTTGCCCATGTCGCAGTCCGCGGCACTGATTGGCAACACACTTGCAAACGCATTGAGACAAATTTTGGTGCTTGCCGTTTTGAGCATCACCGGATATATCGTTGGCTGGCGGATTAACGACGGAATTCTCAACGCAATTTATGCGTATTTGCTCCTGCTACTTTTTGCTTACACGGTAACGTGGGTTGGTGCATTTGTTGGATTATCGGTACCGAATACCGAAACTGCAAATACCGCCGGATTGATTTGGATTTTCCCACTGACATTCCTGTCTAATGCGTTTGTGCCGATAGACTCATTGCCGAGTGTTCTCAAAGCTTTTGCCGCATTCAATCCAGTATCGTCTCTCGTTCTGGCGACTCGTGAACTTTTTGGCAACCCAACGGGTTACGCGCCAGGAGCGGACCCCGAATTCTGGTCACTGCAACATCCAATTTTGTACACCATAATTTCGTGCTCTGTCGTTATTGGGATTTTTGCCCCGCTGGCAATCAGGAAATATCGCAACGTTAGCCGGCGTTAACGTCAGATGTAGTCCTCGACGTTAAGGATCTCAACAGACATTTCCTTGCCGTTGGCAAGTTGGTAGGTGGTTTTGTCCCCAACCCGCTTACCTAATACCGCGGCCCCCAATGGCGAGGTGGGGGAGTAGACATCGATTGATGCATGGGCCGCCTCTTCGCGAGACCCAAGTAAAAAGCGTTCCACTTCATCAAAATTCACGAGTCGAACTGAGATAACTTTGCCGTGGCTGACTTCACCCTCAGCAGCCTCCGGCACGCCTATTTGAGAGTTTTCGAGTAACTGACGCAATTGACGAACCCGTGCTTCGTTTTTCCCCTGTTCTTCGCGCGCCGCGTGATAACCACCGTTTTCCTTGAGGTCACCTTCTTCACGGGCCGCCTCTATTTTTTTGGTAATTTCGGCTCGCATTGCTCCTTGACGGTTTTCGTATTCCGCAGTTAAGCGGTCATGGGCGTCTTGGGTCAACCAGGTAATTTCGGTCATAGCGAGAAACCCTAATACTTTTCCATGGCTTTTGGTCGAGTGCGCCTAATTCGCGTCTAGGTCGTGGGCGTCCACGGCTGGGGCGGTGGGGCGATTCCAGGTGGGAATTGGGGTCCAGGGACTCGGGTCGGTTCTCCGGAATTAACACAGGTGAGAACTTCGACCACGAAGGCGGGAGCCAGGGTCCGCAGTGAATAACCGACCTGCTCCTTGTCGCCTCCACTGGGAATAGAAATAACCGAGTACCCCACGTCAATGCGTTTGGAATCTTGAGCTCGAACAACGCAATCAAGTGCCTCACTGCCGATCCGTTGGACCTCAAAAAGCAAGTCAGCCCGCTCAGGGCTCACAACACTCCACGTGAGTAACTTAAATTGGATACTTTTCTGGGACATCGAAAAAGTGACGATTCCAATCCCTACTGCAAAAATTACAGTTACCAATGCGATTGCAGCAGTGCGCAAGTAATTCTTTTGATTCAAACCGTACCGTTCCTGCATCTCTGGGCTGAGTTGATCTTTGCGGAAAGGGCTTGACACCCTCCCAGACTAGCGAGGGTCAAGCGCGCGAGTGAGAGGATGTTCTGGTGCTGCTATCTACCAGCGGGGAACCGTTGCGACTCATGGCCATTCACGCCCACCCGGATGACGAATCTAGTAAGGGCGCTGCCACCATGGCAAAGTACGTCGACGAGGGCATTGAAGTGATGGTGGTTTCTTGCACCGGTGGTGAGCGAGGTGACGTTCTCAATGTGGCAGCGCAAGAGTCGGTTGACCTGCTTGGTATCCACGAAGTGCGTCAAAGGGAAATGGCCGAAGCGGCTCAAATTTTAGGGGTCCAGCACGAGTGGCTCGGATTCATGGACTCGGGTTTCCCAGACGGTGAGCCGTTACCAGAAGATGCATTCGCACTTGTACCCCTCGAAGTTAGCGTGCCCCCACTTGTCAAACTATTGCGTCTGTTTCGGCCGCAGGTCGTCACCACGTATGACGAAAACGGCGGGTACCCGCACCCCGATCACATTCAAACTCATGTGATCACTATTGCAGCAATCCGAGCGGCCGCGAATCCCGAAGCGCTCCCGGAGCTTGGGCCACCGCACCAGGTCAAGAAGGTGTATTACAACCAGCAGTTTCATAAAGCACGAGTGGTGGCTTTGCATGACCTACTCCTCAAAGCAGAAATTGAATCTCCTTACGTTGAGTGGCTGGAAAACTGGGAAGACAAACCAGAAGATGCGGAGCGAATTACAACTAGTGTTGAATGTGCAAACTTTTTCCCCATCAGAGATGCTGCGCTAAAAGCCCATGCCACTCAGATTGAACCGGACGGCCGCTGGTTCCTGGTCTCAACCCAACTGCAGCAGCGGGCATGGCCAACCGAAGAATTCCAATTAGCCTCAAGTTTGGTTCCCGTGACATTGCCGGAAAGTGACCTTTTTGCCGGCCTGCGCTAGAAAGTCAGCCAAGGATTAGAGTTGAACCATTATGGACAGCGAATCTAATCTGAGTGAAACCATTGCCGGGGCCGGCCCTGTTGCCGGGTTCTTTGTATTACTGGTGGGTATTGCTCTCATCTTGCTCTGGCTCAACATGAACCGCCAAATGAAGCGGATTGATCCGGACCTCCCCCGCGGGCGTGGCAAAGTTCGGATTGCGCAGGAAACAAGTGACTTAGCGCAAATGGAAGAGAGTGCCGAGCAAGATCCTGATGCCACCAAGCAATGATTTCTGGTCGCGCGCAAGGACGCCGGCGTCTATTTTGGCCCTGCTTTCGCTGATTGCGGTTTGTGTGCTTTTCTTTTTTCTCGGTAAATGGCAGTGGGATCGCACGCAAGACATTCTCGATGCCGAACGAGCAGCATCAATGGCCGCGGTTCCAATTGGTCAAATTGTTCAACCAATGAATCCGGAGGACTACGGCCGGACAGTGACGGCGACCGGTTCTTATCGTGAAGTGGATCAAGTCAGAATTGGAAGTAGGCTTTCAAGCGATTCCGTCTCAGGGGATTGGATTGTTTCAGCATTAGAAATTGAATCGGGCGGGTCAATTGCAGTGGTCCGAGGTTGGGTGCCGCAAGGACAGACCTTTGCAACTCCCGGGGAAATAATTAGTATCGAAGGAATTTTGCAGCCGAGTGATACTTTTTACCAGGGGCCGTTGGATCCAAGTGGTGAAGTCTTGACCATTGACTCCGAGCAGCTATCAGCCGTGTGGAATACCACGCTGTTCGACGGGTACATTGTCATGCAATCGCAGTCGCCAATGGGAGTCAACTCGCCGGAAAGTGTCCCTCCCACAATTTCAACCGCTGATGTTGCGTTCCCATTGCAGAACTTCTTCTACGCCATTCAGTGGTGGGTTTTCAGCTTGTTCGCAGTGACGATCTACATTCGGTGGTTAGTGGTCGGCAGTAAGTTGCGCACGTGATTCAGGTTATGGGTGAGGCCCTCATTGACATAATCGTTACCCCTGATGGGGATATTGATTCCGTCGTTGGAGGTGGTCCAGTTAATACGGCGCGGACGATCGCCCGGTTGGGAACAAAGGTTTCCTTCATTGGCGGAATTTCCCACGACGCGTTGGGGAAGCGAATCCGTCGGTTGCTTGATGCTGACAACGTGATGTGCTCGATCGACGGAGACTGCGCTGCCCCGACAACCTTGGCTATTGCGTCATTGGATGAGCAAGGCGCAGCGTCTTATCAATTCCTCATTCACGGAACTTCATCACTTTCGGTTACCCCAGAAATTGCACTGAGTGCGTTGGATGCGAATGCCACAGCGGTTCACATCGGCACCCTTGCATTCGTTTTTACGCCATTGTCACAAGCAACGCGGGCCCTCGTAGCTGCGCTGGATGACGATCAAATATTGATGATGGATCCAAATGCCCGACCGGGTGTGATGGAAAATTCTTCAGAATTTTGGGAAACTTTCAATAGCTCCCTTGATCGCGCCGATGTTGTTAAGTGCAGTGGTGACGACCTGGACTACATGTTCCCCGATCTAAGCAATCTCCACGCGGCACGAGACATCCACGAGAGATCACGCGCCACCGTGTTATTCACCGACGGATCACAAGGTGTCCACGTCTTCATGGAGAATGACTATTTTCAGTGTGATGTTCCCAAGATTGATGTCGTCGACACGGTCGGAGCCGGTGACTCGTTGAGCGGTGGGTTCCTCTCGTTTTGGGATAGGTACAACCTGAATCGAAGTGATACTCGGGACGCTGACAAAATTCGTGCCGCGGTCGAATTTGGCATCAAGGTGGCTGGATTGACATGTGGGCGCGCTGGCGCCATGCCACCATTCGCGCACGAACTGGACTGAACGTAGGCTGCCGCCATGAACAAAATTCCCATAGCGCTCCTTGCTTTTCGCATCATGGCGTGGGTCACGGGAGTCGTTCTCGCTTGCGCCTCGGTTTGGGCTCTTTACGGCTATTTGTTTTTGAATTACGGTATTGAAGGCGGCAAGCCACTTCTTTACAGCATTCTTTGGATCGCCCACGGTTGGTTGTACTTCGCTTACCTGATTGCCGCCGTCAACCTGGCGTTCCTCCTGCGGTTCCCGATTTTCAAGACACTGGCACTGCTACTTGCCGGAACGATTCCCTTTGCATCTTTTTATGCGGATTTTGTTATGCACCGATACGTTCAAGCGTTGCCGGGAAAGCCCATCAAGGAAGCTCCCAGTCAATAGGGGCGACACCCTTATGCCGAAGTAACTCATTCGTGCGGCTGAACGGCTTACTTCCAAAAAAGCCCCGCCGTGCCGAAAGTGGACTGGGGTGCGGACTTGAAATCACGTGCCGGGCCTCAAACCCGCTACCGCAAACTTGGGCATCTTTCCCCCACAAAATCGCAACGGGCGCTCCTTGCGGCCGATTCCTGAGGGCAGCCATCACTGCCCCCGTGATCTGCTCCCACCCGTGACCTCGGTGGCTCCCGCTCACGCCACTTTGCACGGTCAATACCGAGTTTAATAACAGCACTCCCTGATTCGCCCACGGAGTGAGGTCGCCATTTGAGGGTGCGCCCACACCAAGATCGGTCTGGAGCTCACCGAAAATATTCATCAAACTGCGGGGGAGCGCGACTTCTGGCGCAACACAAAAGGCCAGCCCAACACTGTGACCTGGAGTTGGATAGGGATCCTGACCGAGAATCACAACCTTGACCTGATCTAAAGGATGAGTGAATGCTCGCAAAATGAGCGGGGAATTTGGAAGCCATTCCCGTTCAGCCGCTGTCTCGCCCTTAAGGAAGTTGCTCACGGTAGCGATTTCAGCAGAAAGGCCCTCGAATACGGGCAACCAACTCGGGTGCACGCAACCCGCAACGTCAACCAGCATGGGAAGAGGCTAGATCATCGGTTTAACGTGCGACTACCCCTGCCAAAGCGTCTGATCGGTATTACAGTGATCAACATGTTGTGGTTTTGGGGCTTAACGGTGGGGGTTGCATTCGGTCTTGAGTTTGCTACGTCTACTTTTTATTTTGGGTTGCTAGCTGTCGGTGCTTTAGGCGGACTCGGGGCGTCCGCATTAGGCGCCCCTGTAATCGTCCAAGTCTCGGTAACCGCTGCCGTAACGTTGTTTGGCATTGCTGCTATTCGCCCCTGGGCGCTGAAAAGATTCGCCAGAGTGCCGATCAGTGCGCGCACTGGAGTGGACGCACTCATTGGAGCTGAGGCATTAACACTCATGAGTGTCACACTGCACGAAGGACAGGTAAAACTCAAGGGAGAAACCTGGAGTGCCCGACTCGATCCCGATCTCGCTTTCGAACCTATTGAACCCAATGCCCGTGTCTCGATCTCACGAATCGACGGTGCGACCGCATTGATTTTTCCACTCGACTAAAAAACTATTAAGGAGTTGTCATGGACGTCTTTGGGGTAATTGGTGCGGTTATTGCGGTTTTAGCAGTGTTGGCCCTCATGGTTAGACGCACGGTAGTGATTGTGAATCAGGCGAGTACCGCGGTAGTCGAGCGGCTGGGTAGGTTTCAGCGAACCCTGACACCGGGTCTTACCATTGTCGTACCTTTCGTGGATCGGATACGCGAGCGCGTTGACATGCGCGAGCAGGTCGCGTCGTTCCCACCACAGCCCGTCATCACCGAAGACAACTTGGTCGTCTCCATAGACACGGTCGTGTATTTCCAAGTCACGGATCCAAAAGCTGCAACATATGAAATCTCAAGTTTCATTCTGGGAATTGAACAACTCACCGTTACGACCTTGCGTAACGTGATTGGGTCAATGGACCTTGAAAAAACTCTTACTTCCCGGGATTCAATCAACAGCCAGCTGCGGGGGGTATTGGACGAGGCAACCGGCAAGTGGGGTATTCGTGTCAATCGGGTCGAACTCAAAGCAATTGACCCACCCCATTCGGTACAGGAATCCATGGAAAAGCAACTGAAAGCCGAGCGTGAGCGTCGCGCCACTATTTTAATTGCCGAGGGTCAAAAGCAGAGTTCAATTCTCACCGCTGAGGGACAGAAGCAGAGTGCAATTCTGATGGCCGAAGGATTCGCACAGTCTGAAGTTGTCCGAGCCAAGGCTGAGGCGCAAGCTGAAATTCTTCGAGCCGAGGGCGAAGCGGTGGCACTTGAGACTGTTTATCGTGCGATCCACGAGGCGAATCCGACTTCTGCTGCTCTGGCGCATCGGTATCTGGAAACTCTTCCCGTGATGGCACAGGGAGATGCCAATAAAATGTGGATAATTCCAAGTGAGCTAACGGGAGCAATGGAAGTCCTGAAAAAAGGGTTTGCTAAAGAATAATAAGTAGTGCAATTGCAATGGTGATTGCACCAAAAACGATCACCTTCATAATTGTAGGAAAGGGACGCTTGCCTTGACCGCTGCTTTTCTGGTTCGCTAGATCACCCAAGGCAGCATTACGATCAATCGCTTGGTCGTATTCCTTTTTTGCACCTTCAAACATGTTCTCTCCCTTTGCCGTCCGCATTCTTGCACATCACGTGGCCGCCAATTCAGATACGCTGCAACATGTGAATCGACTTGGGCAATCCACATCTCCGTACCTGTTACAGCATGCAGACAACCCAGTTGATTGGTGGGAATGGACGCAGGAAGCGCTCGATGAGGCGCGGGTGCGTAACGTCCCTATATTTCTGAGCATTGGCTATTCAGCTTGCCACTGGTGTCACGTTATGGCACATGAGTCATTCGAGAATCCGGAAGTCGCTAATTTTCTGAACGAGCATTTTGTAAATATCAAAGTGGATCGAGAAGAGCGCCCCGACATTGATTCGATATATATGGAAGCCACGGTTGCGATGACAGGTCATGGGGGCTGGCCTATGTCCGTTTTTCTTGACCACGAAGGTAGACCGTTTTATACCGGAACCTATTTCCCCCCAACCCCACATCACGGGATGCCAAGCTTTGGTCAATTGATTCAATCAATATCGGATACATGGGTGCAACGAAGGTCGGAGATTTTGCAGGCGGGTGAACGGATTGTTGCTGCTCTGGAAAATCGAAGCCAGGGATTTGAACCGACCGATGTATCTGCGCTAGACAACGATCAGTATTTGGAATACTTGCGGGGCGCGGTTGGGGGTCTTCAGCAATCTTTTGATAACGAGAATGCAGGATTTGGAGGCGCTCCAAAATTCCCGCCGTCTATGGTCCTCGAATTTTTGTTACGGATGACTTCTGACACCCAAGTGGGTCAACAGGCGGCAAAGATGGCATTTACTTCACTTGAAGCGATGGCTCGTGGTGGAATTTATGACCAAATCGGTGGTGGTTTCGCGCGTTACAGTGTTGATGAAAGTTGGGTGGTGCCACACTTTGAAAAAATGCTGTATGACAACGCGCTGCTTATTCGCGTTTACGCCCATTGGTGGCGACTCACTGGCAATCCGCTGGCGGAACGGGTTGTTCGTGAAAGTATTGAATTCCTCTTGCGGGAAATGCAGACACCTCAAGGCGCCTTTGCCTCAGCGCTGGATGCCGACAGTGAAGGTGTCGAAGGCAAATTTTATGCCTGGACACCCGATGAAGTCGCCGAGGCGGTCGGCTTGGAATTCGCAGATACAGCATGCGAAATATTCGAAGTCACGCAATCCGGTACTTTCGAGCACGGTAACTCCACACTGCAATTGCTCACTGATCCCCTAGATCGGAATTTATGGTCCAATTTCCGAATGCAGTTGTTTAATGCGCGAAGTACCAGGATTCGACCAGGGCAAGACGACAAAGTTGTAGCGTCTTGGAATGGATTGGCAATTTCAGCCTTGGCTGAAGCGGGATCGATTTTCCGTGAACCCGAGTGGATCCAAGCAGCCGAGTCAGCCGCGAACTGTGTAATCAGTATTCATTTCGGAGTGGGAGAAAGTCCTCGCAGCATGTCTCGCACGTCGCGCGAAGGTGTCGCCGGTAAAAACTCAGGGGTGCTTGATGACTACGCGAACATGTCAGAAGGCCTGCTGACACTTTATGAAGTAACGGGAGAGCCGGAGTGGCTTGGCTTGGCTCGGACACTTCGAGACACCGCCCTTGAATCCTTCGACGACGGTGAGGGTGGGTTCTTCGATACGGCAATCGATGCCGAGAAGTTGATTCGCAGGCCGCGCGACTTCGCCGACAACGCAGAGCCATCAGGCTGGCTCGCAATGGCCAATGTTCTTGTTCGGTTCAGCGCACTGGCCTCTACCGACTTCTTAGAGTTGAGGACTAGGGCCGAGGCCGCCTTAGGGGTCGTTCCCAAGTTCGCCTTGAGTGCTCCAAGAGCGGTGGGCTGGGGATTGGTCGCGATGTGGTCCCTGGCGCAAGGCCCATGGGAGGTTGACGTGAGCGGCCCGAAAAGTGCACAATTCGCCCGGCTGGCCTTACTTTCACCCTTATGTCCAGAGGTTCGCTGGTCACAGGGGGACGCAGACCACGCACAGGTCTGCAGATTCACTATCTGCGAACTGCCGACAAATAGTCCCAAAGAGCTTGCCGAATTCATGAGTCTTGGGCCGCATCTTCAACACTTGATTACTTCTAGGGAGTAATCTAGGCCACTTAAGTAGGGTCAGGCCGCAATCATGGAAGGGCTGGGTGCTGGTGGGTCTCAAAGATCTCGTTTACGGTGTCTATGAACGCAATCTTGCGGCTCAAATTTCACCCGATCGGATGCCACGCCATGTCGGCGTGATCCTTGACGGTAACCGGCGATGGGCCACGGCTCAGGGCTCCACTTCGGCTCAGGGCCACGCGGCGGGTGCTGCAAAAATAGTTGACTTCCTGGGATGGTGTGATGAAGCCGGGGTGGAAGTTGTCACCCTGTGGCTGTTGTCTACTGATAATTTGAGTCGTCCTGAGGTAGAGCTCGAAAAACTGATGACAATTATTGAGTCAACGGTGAGTAACTTGGTCACCGAGGGGCGTTGGCGGATTCATCCGGTGGGCGCACTTGATTTGCTGCCGGCCCACACGGCAAACCTCCTGAAAGAATCTGCTGAAGCAACCTCGGATATTAAGGGTTCCCTTGTCAACGTAGCGGTGGGTTACGGCGGTCGCCGTGAGGTGGTAGACGCGGTGCGGTCATTGCTCGCTGATCACGCAAGCCAAGGAACAAGTCTCGATGAGCTTGCCCAGTTGATCGACGTGGACCACATTGCCGAGCACCTTTATACGAAGGGTCAGCCGGATCCTGATCTTGTTATCCGCACATCAGGTGAACAGCGGCTTTCCGGTTTTTTGTTGTGGCAAAGTGCGCATTCCGAGTTCTATTTCTGTGAAGCATTTTGGCCCGACTTCAGACGAATTGACTTCTTGCGGGCGGTCCGGGCTTATGCCGAACGGAATCGTCGTTACGGGGCGTGAACAACCCAGCCGATGAAGTCATGAATCCAAACGCGGATTCGGCACTAAATCACCCGTACGCACTTGTGCTGATTTTGGCGGGGATAGCTGGGGCCATGGATGCACTTGATTTTCGGGTGTTTGGAGTTTTTACCGCCAACCAAGCGGGCAATCTCGTACTTGTTTGGGAGCGCCTACAAGAAAACCCAGGTGAGGCGACACTCTCGTTATTTTCCTTAGCTGGATGTGCGGTAGGTGTCACGATCGTGATCGTCTTGCGATTTAAGTTTGCCTTTTTTATTACGCCTTCTGGCTCACGCACGCTGCTATACATTTCCGCGCTATTTCTTGCCGTGACCGCATTTGCAGGAGTGAGCCTGTCGGAACCAATTAAGGGGGTCGATACGGGGAAGTTCCCGATTGGTTCAGCCTCCTGGTGGGCCGGCGCAGTATCCGTGGGTTCTTCTGCAATGGCACTCGCCGTACTAGGCACTATTTTCGTCATGGTCGGGACGCGTAAGGCTAATGTGATTTCAAGTACCGGACCCTTTATTGACTCAATACGTTTTAGTGTTGCCAATCTGATGAACTCGTCGGGGAACTGGTCAACGCAGTTAAAAGCAGTTCTTGCATTTCCCATTGCTTGGTCATTGGGCGCAGCCATCGCCTCATTCGTTCCACTTAACCGCGGTATCACCGCAACATTTTGTGCAATCGTCATCTGCTTGACGGCTTTTTTGTCGCGTCGAGTGGGACACCGGTAGCTCGAAAACAAAGATATGAGAAGTATGTGACTTAGGTCATATGCGAGTTATGGACCGAATTTCCCCCAATAAACACGCAAAATTTGGCTGATAAGGGTAAAAGTGAGTTACAACACGCCAATTTAGGGTGACAAATTCCGGTTTTTGAGGCACGGTGGTACCTGCTTGTCTTGGTAATGAAAGGTTTTCGTGAACACATTGGCACGGTTCGGTAGGAACGTGGGCCTCGGGGCGCTCGTCTTGGCTTTGGCGTTCCCTGCGAGTTCAGCTTTCGCCGACGACCCGGTCCCGGTGCCAGCCGCCGAACCAGTTGTGGTCGAGACCGACCCGGCAATTCCGGTGGGAGATGCAGGCAATGATCCAACCGCCGATGAATCAGCGGTCCGGCAGGTGCGCATCGCGATGGAGACGGCGCACGCATTTGGTTCCCCAGAGGCAAGTGATCGAATTGGTTTTGAGCCTAGCCTCTACCAAGGCAAGTGGTTCATGCCGAATCGAGAAGATTTACGGAAATGTATTTCTAAGATTGAGTCCCACCATCGCTACAAAGCTGGCAGTGGCGGCTACTACCGCGGTGCTTATCAATTCTCAAAATCATTGACCCGTGGCGTTACTTGGATGATGCAGCCGGAAGTGAGGAAGGAAATGGGCGATTCTGGCGTCGACCTGGTCAAAGAGTTACGCAAAACACCCATGAATAAGTGGAATCGCTACTGGCAGGATCGGGCTTTTTGGACTATCTGGAGTGAAGGCAAGGGTAAAAATCACTGGAGCGTAGGCAGGGGACGCTGTTTTTAGTCTTCCGCTCGCTACTTGGGTGGACCGACGGGAATATTTGTGGCAATCGGCCTTAACGTCTCCGCAAAAAAGTCATTGCCCTTGTCATCCACGACCACGAATGCCGGGAAGTCCACAACGTCAATCTTCCAGACAGCTTCCATTCCGAGTTCTGGAAAGTCCAACACTTCAACCTTCTTAATATTGTCTTGCGCCAACCGTGCAGCCGGCCCACCGATTGAACCTAGGTAGAAACCTCCGTTGTCCTTGCAAGCACGGGTGACCGCATTGCTGCGGTTACCTTTGGCCAACATGACCATTGAACCGCCGGCTTTTTGGAACTGGTCAACGTAGGAATCCATCCGACCTGCGGTGGTTGGACCAAATGAGCCAGAGGCCATTCCGACGGGGGTTTTTGCCGGACCCGCGTAATAGACCGCGTAATCCCGGAGGTAGCCGGGCATTGCCTCGCCACGATCTAGCATTGATTTGATTCGCGCGTGCGCGAGATCACGCGCAACGACGAGCGACCCGGTGAGTGCAACGCGAGTGCGAATGGGAAGTTTGCTCAACTGTTCGCGGACCTCGCTCATTGGTGCGTTGAGATTAATGTGGACCGTTGTGTCATCAAGATGTGTATCTTCAACTTCGGGCAAAAAATGTGCGGGCTCTGTTTCAAGTTGCTCAAGGAATACGCCCTCTGGCGTGATTTTTGCCTTTGCTTGCCGGTCCGCCGAACAGGAAACTGCAATTGCGACTGGGCAAGAAGCACCATGGCGTGGCAACCGAATAACACGCACATCGTGGCAGAAATACTTTCCACCGAACTGGGCGCCGATTCCGAATTCCTGCGTCTGCAGGAAGACTTCATGCTCCATCTCTAAGTCGCGGTATCCGTGGCCATAAATGGAGCCGTGGACGGGAAGCTCGTCCAAATAGTGCGCGGATGCGAGCTTTGCGGTTTTCAGTGCGAACTCCGCGCTGGTTCCCCCCACAACGATCGCGAGGTGATATGGCGGACAGGCAGCCGTCCCAATAGAGCGCAGTTTTTCATCAAGAAATGACCTGAACTTTGCTGGATTCAGAAGTGCAGCAGTCTCTTGGTACAGGAAACTCTTATTAGCGCTTCCACCACCCTTAGCCATGAAAAGGAATTCGTAGGACTGGTTTTTATGTGGATCGGAATAGAGTTCAATCTGAGCGGGAAGATTCGTTCCGGTATTGCGCTCCTCCCACATGTTCATCGGTGAAAGTTGGGAATAGCGCAGGTTGAGCTCGGCGAACGCATTGAATACCCCGCGAGAAATGTCCTCGCTGTCTTGGCCCGGCGTGAGTACGTATTGGCCCCGCTTGCCCATAACGATCGCAGTTCCAGTGTCTTGGCACATGGGCAAGATCCCACCGGCAGCAATGTTTGCATTCTTGAGAAGGTCGAGGGCAACAAAACGATCATTTGGGCTGGCCTCGGGGTCATCGAGAATTTTTTTAAGTTGTGAGAGGTGATCGCTGCGCAATAGATGCGAGATATCGCGCATGGCGGCAAAAGTTAATGCGGTTAACGCGCTGGATTCAACCCGCAGGAATTCGTGGTCACCGAGTAGCTCGACGCTCACGCCTTCCGTTGATAAAAGGCGGTAACGGGTTGAGTCATCACCGAGCGGCAACTGGTCGGTGTAGGTGAATTCACTCATGGGATCACACTAGGCCGAAGTAGTTCCTGCACTTTCCACCAGCCCGTTGTTCCGACAAGGAAACCGTCAGGTGTTATCAACCGAATGAAACCGGCACAATCACTCAGAAATCGGTGAGAAAAGCGACCGTTGAATATTGCGAGTTGGGGGCGTAATGGTGCTCGCTTTTGATTTCGCGAATCGTTTTACTTTTACTTCGCATGACAATTGAGTTGGTTGTTGGTCCTTGGGGACTGTAACGGACACCCTGTAGTAATTCACCATCTGTGATTCCCGTTGCGCAGAAAAAATTATTGTCACCGGTCACCAAATCGCGAGTTCCCAGTATCCGGTTGAGGTCGTGGCCCGCGTTAATCGCCTTATCCCGCTCTTGATCAGTAGTTGGCCAAAGTTTGGCCTGGATTTCACCACCGAGCGCGGTCATGGCGCACGCGGCAATAATTCCCTCGGGTGTTCCACCAATCCCCATGAGAACATCAATGCCGGTATTTGGCCGAGCGGCCATGACGGCCCCTGCGACGTCTCCGTCAACAATGAATTTAATGCGAGCACCAGCTTCCCGAATCTCACGAACAAGTTCGTCATGTCGCGGTCGATCCAGGATGCAAACGGTCAATTCGGAAATCGACTCACCCTTTGCTTTCGCAATTTGCTCGAGGTTCCATGCGGTGGGAGCTTCGATATCGATTGACCCGGCAGCCTCAGGACCAACGACAAGTTTCTTCATATAAAAAACAGCACTCGGGTCAAACATCGTTCCACGCTCGGCGACGGCAATGACAGAAATCGCATTGGGCATACCTTTCGCTGCCAGTGTTGTTCCATCAATGGGGTCTACGGCAACATCCGCTGCTGCACCACTTCCGTCACCGATCCGTTCACCATTAAACAGCATCGGCGCTTCATCTTTTTCCCCTTCTCCGATCACCACAATTCCATTCATGCGGACTCCGCTGACCATGGTGCGCATTGCATTCACGGCAGCTCCATCGGCTCCATTTTTGTCACCTCGACCCACCCATCTCGCCGCGGCCATTGCGGCAGCCTCGGTGGCTCGTACTAATTCAAGAGCCAGATTTCGCTCGGGAACGGCTGCAGGATGTCCTTCATGTCCACTCATGGACGCAGCGTATCGGTGTTGAGTGCGCCGGAACCACCTTGATGATCCATTATTGGGGAATGAGTACGCCAGTCCCAACGGGTAAACCCAATGCCCGGATGCGCCAAACGGTTGGCGACATGGTGCGTTCACTTGCCGTAGTCCTCGGAGCTGTCGGCCTACTCATGCTGGTGACTTGGCGTCCAGCTCCGGACCCTATTCGCGAAGTAGACCCAATTCCAGTGTTAACACTCGCTAACGCCCAAGCCGAATTCCCTGTGGTAGTCCCCGAAATTGAGGGGTTACGTGCGACGAGTGTCCGGTGGGAGCCAACGCAGTATTCACAGGAAGAGCCCGTTTGGCATGTGGGTTACGTCACGGTGGGTGATGAATACTTAAAAATCACGCAGTCGGCGGCAACGAACGAGGAATTTTTGAAGAATGAATTGATCGGTGTTATCCCAGAAGGCGAGAAGTTAATCGCAAATAAGACTTGGTTGGTTTTTGACGGTTCCGATTCTCGGGCGCTGGTCAACGTGACATCGGAAGCAACGACGGTTGTGGGTGGCACAATCCCAATGCTCGAACTCGAGGCGGCGGTAAATGCGCTCGTCACTAGTCCTTCGTTGGAGTGATTCGTTCGCTCGCGGCGTTGAGCCATTTTTCACAAGCTTGAGCCAGTCCTTCACCTTTTTCCCACAGGGCGAGCGACTCCTCGAGACTCTGCCCACCACGCTCAAGTTGCGAGGCGATGCTCGCTAGTTCATCTCGCGCCTGTTCGTACCCGGGATCTTCAGTTTTAGCCATTGTGATTCCTCACTATTTGGTCCTCAATCGGGTTGCTGAGAATTCTCCGACACTCACTCGGATATTTACTACTTGACCTGCTGCTAACTGGGACTCGTCACGGACAATCTGTCCGGTATCGTCGTGGACAATCGCGTAGCCACGTTCGAGTGTTGCCGCAGGGGAGAGCGCCCTAATTTGCGCGCGAAGATGTTTAACGGTGGTCAATTCGGAGTCAATTAAATGAATTAATTGCTGCCTCATCCGGATACGCATCTCACTCAACTTTAATCGGTTCATTTCCAAAGCACTGGAGATCGAGCGCATATTTCGTTTACGAAGATCGGCAAGGTTCTTGCGCTCTTCAATGACCGAAGGAACTATTCGCTTCGCTGCGTCCGTTGGAGTTGACGCCCGCAGGTCAGCAACGAAATCCAGCAGAGGAGTGTCCTGTTCATGTCCAATTGCGCTAACAATTGGAGTAATGGCCAAACTGACGGCACGCACTAAAGCTTCATTACTGAAAGGAAGTAGGTCCTCCATGCTGCCACCCCCTCGGGTGATCACGATCACGTCGAGTCCAAGAGCGTCGAGATCCTTAAGTGCCGCGGTGATTTCGCCGACGGCGCTGACACCCTGCACCGCAACCTCTCGAATTTCGAAATCCGCGGCTGGCCATCGTTCCTTTGTATTTTTGAGAACGTCATGCATGGCGTCACTCTGTCGACCTGTAATCAGTCCAATCCGCCTAGGCAGAAAAGGAAGTGGTCTTTTACGCTCGGGTGAAAAGAGCCCCTCTGCAGCCAATTTTTCTTTCAGCGCTGCTAATTGAGCCAGTAATTCCCCAAGACCAACCGCTCGAATTTCGCGAGCCACTATTTGTAATGACCCTTGTTTAGCCCAAAAATCACATCGACCGTAAATAATGATTCGCTGTCCCTCCACGAGGGGTGGATCCATCGCTCCAATGAGTGCCGAGTTCACCATTATCTTGAGTGAGAACTCAGCATCGGTGTCACGAAGTGTGAGGAATTGCACATTGGCCCCCGGCCGAACCCGATACTGGGCTACCTGGCCCTCAATCCAAATGGAACTTAACCGATTGATGTAGTCGTGGAGCAGGTTGGAGATCACGCGTACCGGGGCGGGTGATTGCTCTGAAGTCTCCAAGGCCACCAGCGCAGCCTAAGCGGGGAGTAGGTCCTATGCCTACGATAGAGGTATGGCTTCAGCAAAAAAAGTACTTTTGGCGGCCCCTCGTGGATATTGCGCAGGAGTTGATCGCGCGATTCTCACCGTTGAGAAAGCACTGGACCTCTACGGCGCCCCACTGTATGTACGCAAAGAGATCGTTCACAACAAGTTCGTCGTCGAGTCTTTGGAAGACAGGGGCGTAATTTTTGTCGAGGAACTTGACGTTGTGCCAGAAGGTTCAACGGTTATTTTTTCGGCTCACGGAGTGGCCCCGAGTGTGCACGCCGAAGCCGCCGAGCGTTCTCTCAAGACCATTGATGCAACCTGCCCGCTGGTAACGAAAGTCCACGCTGAAGCAAAGCGTTTTTCCAATGAAGGTCTCGACATTATTCTGATCGGTCACGCTGGTCATGAAGAAGTCGAAGGAACCATGGGTGAAGCCCCCAACTCCATCACTTTGGTTCAAAACCCCGAAGAGGCGCGTAATCTACAAGTTGAAAATCCAGAAAAACTCATTTGGCTTTCCCAAACAACACTCTCAGTCGATGAAACAATTCAAACAGTCAACGTTCTCAAAGAACGCTTTCCCGAAATGGCGAGCCCACCGAGTGATGACATTTGCTACGCAACGCAAAACCGCCAAACCGCGGTGAAAGCGATGTCGCCTGATTGCGATGTCGTGATTGTGGTGGGTTCGGGGAACTCCTCGAATTCAGTACGACTCGTCGAAGTAGCACTTGATGCCGGTGCTAAATCTTCCTACCGCGTTGACAGTTTCCGTGAATTGAAAACTGAATGGGTTGAAGGCGCTTCAACCATCGGATTAACAAGTGGAGCATCAGTTCCCGAACTTTTGGTGAATGAAGTTCTCGGGTGGCTAGCCGAGCATGGGTTCATTGATTGTGAAGAAGTACGTACGGCCGAAGAAACTTTGATGTTTGCGCTTCCACCGGAATTAAGACGCGACATTAAGGCCGCAGCGGCAGCTCAGTAGGTAGCCAAACTGGCCCCGCGTAGTTGCTAACGCAAAGACCTGCGACGAAAGGCAACTACGCCAAGCGCGATGATTGTGGAACCAATTACCCAAAACCAGTTATTGCCTAAAATAAAGAACACGGAGATAAACCTATTAGTAAGTGACGTGTCCGTTACGTTAATTTGACCAACGGTTATGGCCATAACAAAGAAGGCGATTGCGGGGGCAAATATCGCCTGGGAATCATCTTGTGAGCGAACCGCAAGACTCACAAAAATTGACACGGCCAACAGCCCAACTCCAGTGAATGCGCCGGGCTCACCGCCAAAAATCAATACGTCCAGTAGGCCGACAACGAGGGTACACCCGATTGTGATTCCATAAATCCACAATGCGCCGAGAGAACCGAAAACTGCGCCTCGGCCCGTCGAGTGAATCCGCTTTTCCTTGGGAGCTTCGGGGGCCGGGATATACCCGTCTCGGCCGGGAGCTGGTGCATGTAAGGCGATTCCACCTTGGCTAACGTGCTCGGACTTTAGGGGGGAGTTCA